>Ga0310786_10005065_pt1 | contig 18036 bp, 13 predicted proteins | sample AusTroGonzalo_MG_FD_203881 | JGI IMG/M metagenome (GOLD analysis project Ga0310786, IMG submission 203881) | Bovine rumen microbial communities from tropical cattle in Woodstock, Queensland, Australia - Gonzalo_03 (v2) (version 2) | ecosystem: Host-associated > Mammals > Digestive system >... | reverse complement strand
TCCCTCATGCGCTTTGGGTTTGGTCGGTACATATCTGTCACAATGCTGAACACCTGCCAGCATTCCTGCTTTTCCTTTTCAGGGGCACTATCCAGTATCACGCGGATAGCAAACAAATCATAAATGCCTTCGAACTGACATTTCTGCTTCAGCATCTTCTGCCAAATGGAATGGATGGACTTCGTTCTGCCCTTGATGTGGAACTTCAACCCAGCCGCCTTCAACTTCTCCTCCACAGGCGCAATGAAACGTGCGATGTAGAGGTCACGCGCCTTACGGGTAGCACTCAGCTTCTCCTTGATCATGTAATAGACCTCTGGCTCCAGATACTTCAGCGACAAGTCTTCCAATTCGCGCTTAATCAGATACAAACCCAACTTATGTGCCAAAGGAGCATACAGGTGGGAAGCTTCCGTCGCCACACGACGACGTTCCTCATCTTCTCCCTTATCCTTGATTTGGCGCATCAGGTTCACGCGGTCAGCAATGATGATAAAGATGACACGCATATCTTCCGCAAACGACAAGAGCAAGTCGCGGAAGTTCTCCGTCTCAATCGAAGGGTTCTTTGCATACAGCTCATTGACTCTCAGCAAGCCATGAATGATGTGCGCTACATCCTCGCCGAACGAACGCTTCACCTCCTCCATGGAAATCACACCCACCGACACACAATTGTGCAGCAGAATGCTGATGATAGACGCGCGATTCAGCCCAATTTCCTCCGCTGTAATGACCGCCGTCTGCAAGTCAAACAGAATAGGGTTCAGTCCAAACTGGTCACGATGCAACTGATCTGTTTCGACAGCACGAAACAGAATCTCTTTCACTTTATGGAAATCCTCAGGATTCAGAACTTCCGCCACCAAACTCTGCAACCGCTTCACAGTTTCCACCAGCAGTTGGCGTTCCTCCTCCTTCAAAGTTGCCAATTCTTCCCTATTCATAAGCTATGTGTTTATTTCCGCAACACCAACGAAGTGATTTTCATACTTTCATTGAGGACAGCTGTTCCTGAGAATGTCTTGACATCAGTAGCAGCAGGCTTTTCATCCTCTGTTGGATTGCCAGCTTCGGTATCGAGTGTGGGGTGCGAACCACGAGCATAGGTCTCTTCCTCAAGAGAGAACTGAACATTGTATATGCTTCTGTTTCCTGCGTTGACCTTGGTGATATTGGCATTCTTGACATTGAAGACAATCATGCGACCAGATGAGTGCATATTGGACATATAAGCATAGATGTCTTCCAATTCTGGATTTGCCTTGCCAATATAGGAATTTATTTCCTCTGCAAGCGTGGAAGCGATGGTACCTTTGTCATTATCGCCAAGGGCATCGAAATGTGTGGTGAGCGCTTCCTTCACAGCAGTCTTCTCTTCAATGGTCAACTCCTCATTGTCGAGTTCGGAGATTTGCTTACGTGCTTCAGCTGCAAACTTGCCTTGTGAGAACTGGTCGAGATAGTGCTCATAAGCCTCACGGGTATTGACGTCACATGCATCAACATAAGACAAAGAATCCAGTTTTCGAGTTGCTTCGTTGAGGTAGAACCCATCAGGATGGACGCCCATGAACTGACGGACAGTCTCCAGAGACAGGTTTTCATTGGTGGCCTGCCAGTCGTCACGCTCCGTGAAGAAGCGATCATGGAGGTCTTTCAACTGCGAATAATGGAAGGCATCGGAATTGTAAGTGTCAAAATAATCGTTGAGTGCCTCACCAAGAGAATCTAACTGATGCGTGTTCTCGTAACGAATGATGTTGTCGTAAGCTGTACGTTCGTCGGCGTCACTACCACCTCGGAAGAAAAGATACCACACAGCGACGCCTGCAAGAGCAAGAATGACGAGAGATACAATGAAAATCGTGCTTGTCGCACGTTTCTTCGCTGGTGGATTAGGAGTGTTGTTTTCGAGTGTCATATTTTTTTGTTTTTTAATTATTACTGTGTAATGAGTGAGTCAAGTGAAGTTTCTGCTGGTGCTTCATCGATGATGAGGGAGTCGAGTGTCTCATCGTCCAGAAGGGTATCGGACACAAGCGTATCCCCTGGTTCCATCACGTAGATGGGCACAATAGGTTCTTCTTCCACAATGACGGCATCCTGAATGGTGTCTCCTGTTCCCTCGAATGCATGCATCTCAGGACGTGCATTCTTGTCAAACAAGAGAATGCCAATGAGTGCAACTGCTGAGAGAACAAGGAAAAGGGTCGTAGTATGTTTGACGACCTTACTATCGGATGGCTCACGCCATGAAACATAGAAATAGGCACAGGAGAGGAGCAACCAGATGATACCAATCCACGTAAATCCGAAAAGGAAACTTTTAACGAGGATACAAATAAAGATGCTGATGGCTACCACTAACCCTAAGTCGCTGTATGGATTTCTGCGTTGCATTAACGTGATATGTGAGTCTTTTTAATTATTTCTTTGGCAAAATTAGAGATTATTGTCGAAATAACACCAATGATAAAGAGAAAAATCGTAACTTCGCACCCGATTTTGAAATTTGGACAATGAAAAGGCATATAATATATTACATAGAATTGTTTTTAGGGACTTTTTTTGTCTTGCTTGATACAGGATGTACTTCGAACAAGGAATGGCAAAATCTCGAATTCTATAATGTGGAAAAAATGGAGCAACTGACAGAGAAACCTCTCGATGATGAGGAGGATTCTGTTGGTTTGGGACAATTACGCGATGTGAATGAAAGCAGAGAGATGGACGTGAAGGTCGATATGCAGTTTATGAAGTCGGAGAATGTCGCCAATGAAAAGGTATGCAACCTTATCAATGGACATCTGATAGAACTGTTGTTGAAACAATCAAGCGAGCTGAGCATCGATGAGGCTATAGCCCAATATATAGAGGATGTGAAGGCAGAATTTCATGGAGATGAGGTGGCAAACATATATCACGACCACCTGACAGGAAGGGCTGAATATGGCATGGAGAATGTGATTAATTATCGTTTGCTGGAGGATGTATTCACAGGAGGTGCACATCCCTGCAAACTGACCACCATTCTGCGATTCAATACACAAACCGGCGAATTCATCACGCTTGATAACGTATTTCCTACCATCAACCAACCTCAATTGCAGGACATTCTGCTAGAGAAACTGATGAAAGACCAGAATGTCCACTCATTGGACGAACTGCATCAGAAAGGCATTCTGGAGATGACGGATATGTTCATCAGCAACAACTTTGCCTTGCGAGAAGACAGCATCGAGTTCCACTACAATGAATATGATATTGCACCCTACGCTGCGGGAGCTTGCACGATATGTGTAAGCTACGAGGACGTAAAGGATATCATTAGCACTACATGGGAAAACCGTAAGTGAGTTTGAGAGTGTCCATCACAAAGAAAGAACGCACTTGAGATATATAAGGGAAGTCACCTAATTTGTCGAGGATAAACTGCTGATATTTCTGCATACTGCTCACACAGACTTTCAGAAGATAGTCACCATCGCCTGAGATATTGTAGCATTCGGTCACTTCGTTCCAAGTGGCAACTGTATCACGGAAATTGCTGGCTATCTGCTTGTTTATTTGCTTCATGGACACATTGCAGAAGACCATGAAACCACGTTCCATCTTGTTTGCATCAAGCACAGCCACATAACCCTTGATATAGCCCATACGCTCAAGACGACGCTGACGCTCGTAGGTGGGTGTAATTGACAAGTGAATCTTTTGAGCCAGTTCTTTAGTGGTCAGACGACTGTTGTCCTGCACAATACGAAGAATCTGAAGATCAATGTCGTCGAGTTCGTGGATATATGTTTCCATTGTTATGAGTGTTAATAGGTTTTATGAGAATTGTTTAAGTTCTGTATAGAGTCGCTGAATGGGTAGACCCATGACGTTGAAATAGGAACCTTCGATACGCGTAACTGCCACATAGCCAATCCATTCTTGAATACCATAAGCACCAGCTTTGTCATAGGGCTTGTAATGATCCACATAATAGGCAATCTCTTCATCGGTCAAAGCAGCAAAGGTGACTTTGGACGTAGAAGCGAACTGCACGGCCTTCTCCTGGGTCACGATAGACACACCCGTAATAACTTCGTGTGCATGTCCAGATAGTTCTCGAAGCATTTGTATTGCCTCTCCCCTATCCTTTGGTTTGCCCAGGACGTGCCCATTGTCATAAACTATGGTATCTGCCGTAATAATCATCTCATCATCAGCCATTCCCTGCTTATACGCCTCTGCTTTCTTTGCAGAGATGAACATAGGGATATCCTCCCCTTGAAGTGTGTCTGGATAGCTCTCATCAATGTCGCTCAAAGTGCGCACCTCAAAGTCGATGCCAAGTCCACCCAACAGTTCTTTACGTCGGGGAGAATTACTGGCAAGAATCACTTTGTAACCTTCTACCAACCGAAAGCTGTGCTGTTGTGCATCCATAAGTCTTTTGCTTTTAAGATTTGTTCGAGGATATCACGTGCACACCCCTGTCCCCCATTTTTATGGGAGATGTATGTGCATACGGCCTTGATTTCTGGAGCTGCATCGGCAGGACAACAAGGCAAACCACACGTAGTCAGCACCTCATAGTCGGGAATATCATCGCCCACATAGGCAATCTCTTCATTCCGCAATCCGTATTTCTTCTTCAAGTCGTTGTAAGCCTTGATTTTTACAGCAGCACCTAGTATTACATCCTTCAATCCAAGACTCACATAACGAATGCGCACAGCTTCTGTCCTACCACCTGTAATGATGGCAAGGATAAGTCCACACTTCATGGCATGTTGCATGGCATAACCATCTTTGATGTTTACGGTTCGCATGGGGTCGCCATTAGGATGCTGAGGAATCGTCTCACAGGAGAGAACACCATCCACATCGAAAAAGACGGCTCGTATCTTTGTCAAATCATAGTTGATCATCGTGTATGCTTTTACTGAATTGTTGGTATATTTTTTGCAAATCAGGAGTTTCTGCCAATAATTGCAGATGTTTGTCCATCACATTGGTATCCCATCGAACAGCCGGACCTGTCTGTGCCTCATGAGGAGACATCAAATAGAGTTTAGCAGCCGTTTCATCAATCAATGGGAGCATCACGCTAAAAGGAATGTTGCCATGCTCTTGAAGCAATCGAGCACCCAAACTAAAACAATGGTTGGCGAAGTTGGAACAAAACACAGCAGCCAGATGCAGGTATTTCCTATTTTCGCTGTCAAGTTCGTAAACAGTATCGGAAATGGTCAAAGCAAGCGTTTTCAAGAGTTGTAAATCACCCTTTTCCTTTGCCTCAATAAAACATGGTATCACACTGAAGTCCACTTCTTTATTCTTTGAAAAAGTTTGCATTGGATATAATACTCCACAGCGCTCAAAAGGTAATATCTCCATTGACATGCTACCCGCTGTGTGAACAAACAATTGTCCCTCACGACCAGTCTGCAAAGAGGATGCCACAGAAGGTAGAACCGAATCTTTGACCGCAATGATAAACACATCGGCGCTTCTCACGACGGCTTTTATATCGGTCGTGTACACACACTTCAATTCATCTGCCAATGTTCGGGCAGATTCTTCCGTTCTGCTATACACTTGCACGATTTCATGCCCTGCACGGAACAAAGCTTTTCCTAAATTCGTGGCAAGATTACCTGCCCCTATCAAAACTACTTTCATGCTTCTTCAGGAAAAGGTCCTACATGCACATTTTCCCACTTCAGATTATCTTCATCCTGTGGTTTGCGTTCGATGGCAGGATAGCCAATCCCAATAACACACTCTGCCGTCAGATTCTCTGGATATCTTAGCAAGAAACGGAGCACGTTATCTGATGGTTCACCATTCTCCATGAAACGGTTGCGAATCTGACACCAGCAGGAACCTAATCCCAAGTCGGCAGCCTGATATTGCATCGTGACTGCAGCCAATGATGCATCCTCACACCACGCATCTGTCACTTCCCTATCTCCTAATACGACTATAGCCACCTTCGCACCAGCGATGAACTGACTGCCCATCGGACGGCAAAGAGATATCTTCTCTAAAAGTGCCTTATCATCAACCACCACAAAATGCCAAGCACGTGTCCCCTTACTCGTTGGCGACATTAATGCTGCACGAAGAATGGTTTGTAAATCCTCTGACTTAATATCTTCGTCTGTGAACTTTCGTACACTACGACGCTTCTGTACTAATTCTCTAAAATTCTCCATAAGACTAATTATTTCATCATTTGAGTTGTATTCAAATCGTTCATTTTAACGTTTGCAAAGGTAGAGAAATAATCTTAAATAATTCATAAGTCTCCGATATTTTTTCTTTATTTGGCACGTTTTTCGGCATGAAGTGCTGAAAACTTGGGAAATCGCTTCGACATTTCATTAGGAATTCATACCTTTGCCACAATATTAATAGAAACTTATGGCAAAAAAGAAAAACAAAGTATGGTTTTGGGCGCTGTTGTGCATCATCGTAGCCGCTGGTGTTGGGGCATGGCGGATGTATCGAAGTGGCTTCCAATTAAACGAATCGACTTACATTTACATTGACACAGACGATGACGTGGATTCTATCGCCCAGAAGACGCTGCGTCAAGCAAATCCAGAGAGTATGCGTGTGTTCCATCTGTATGCAGGACTGCTGAATTTGAAAGACAAGATTCGTACAGGACGGTATGAGGTTACTTCAGACTTGACGATGCTGAACTTCATTCGCAACATCCGTAACCACAATGAAAAACCCGTCATGTTGGTTGTACCTTCTACGCGTACAATGGACAAAATGGCAGGGAAACTGGCTAATCAGTTAATGGCAGATTCAACCTCCATCGCCCAATATCTTCAGAATGAAACAAACATAAAGGCATTGGGCTTTACGAAAGAATCATTGCCAGGCATGTTCATTCCCAATACTTACGAGGTATATTGGGATGTAAGCATCGAGAAATTGATGGAACGATTAAAGAAAGAGAATGTGGCATTTTGGAACGAGGAGCGTATGGGGAAACTAAAAGAAGTGAGTGAATATGCAGGCGAGACAATGACGAAGGAAAAGGTCATAACCCTGGCTTCTATTGTGGATAGCGAAACTGCCAACAACGGTGAGAAACCAACCATCGCCGCCCTCTATATGAACAGACTCCGCAAGCAGATGGCTCTACAGAGTGACCCAACGGTCATCTATGCCATAGGTGATTTTTCCATCCGTAGGGTCTTGCATGAACATCTTAAAATAGAGTCACCCTACAATACTTATCGCAATCTCGGTTTGCCACCAGGTCCTATTCGTGTACCCAGCATTGCAGGCATCGACGCCGTGTTAAATCACGATCGGAACGATTACATTTACATGTGTGCCAAAGAAGACTTTTCTGGCACTCACAATTATGCAGTCTCTTACGGAGAACATCTGATCAATGCAGCTCGCTATACGAAGGCGCTCAATGAGAGAGGCATCAAACGATAACCCTAACCTAATAATGATGAAAAGATATATTTTACCACTCATGCTGCTTGCGGCAACGACGCTGTCTGCGCAACGCAAAGAGACCATCCTGCATGACGGTTGGAAGTTCTCGCGCGGCGAGAAGTATGCATCCATGAACGCAATAGCACCATCGTTAGTGGGTTTCAATGACAGCAAGTGGCAAACGGTGCAAGTACCTCACGATTGGGCCATCAGCGGACCTTTCGACAAGGAGATAGATAAGCAGACGGTTGCCATCGAGCAGAATGGCGAGAAGCAAGCCACAGAGAAGACAGGACGTTCGGGAGCGCTGCCTTGGATTGGAGAGGGTTGGTACCGCACCACCTTCAAAGTGGACAAGGAAAGCCAACGTGTTGTGCTCAACTTCGACGGAGCGATGGCAGAACCGGATGTGTATGTGAACGGAGAGAAAGTGGGCGAATGGAAATACGGCTACACACCTTTCAATATCGACATTACAGGTGTTGTGAATGGCGACGACACACCTAACACCTTGGCTGTTCATCTAAAGAACATGAAGGAAAGCAGTCGCTGGTATCCCGGAGCAGGTCTGTACCGCCCTGTCACCCTGATTCAGACAGGCACGTCCCACATCCTCGATTGGGGCATCAATGTAGAGACGAAACAATGGAATGAGAAAACGCAGGAAGCCACCATTGCGTTGTCGGCTGACATTGCAGATGGAAGAAACTGCATTGTCCGGTTCTCCACACAAGACAAAACCATCGACGTCACGCCAGTGGTCCCTACTACTGCACGCTGGTTCACATCAAACGGAAATATAAAGGAGATGAATCTTGAGTACTTCGATACGCCTGCAGACGCTCATGCAACGGCTGAAATATCTATGGAAGATGTGGAATGCTGGTCACCCGAGCACCCCCGACTCTACGACCTCACCGTCAGCATCATTGCAGATGGCGGCAAAGGAGAAGTGCTTGACACAAAAACCGTGAAGTACGGCATCAGGACAGTGGAGGTGTCGGGAGAGAATGGCTGTTTCATGCTGAATGGAGAAGCCCGAAAAATCAAAGGCGTCTGCTTGCATCATGACCTCGGCATGATTGGCACTGCTGTCAACAAGGCAGCCCTCATCCGTCAGGTGGAACTGCTGAAGAGCATGGGATGTGATGCCATCCGTACCTCTCACAACACACCCTCACAGATGCAGATGGAAGTCTATGACTCCCTCGGCATGATGGTGATGGCAGAGAGTTTCGACATGTGGCAATGGCCTAAATGCAAGAACGGCTACAGTCGTTTCTATAAGGATTGGTGGCTGCGCGACCTCCATAACCTTGTCATGGCTCATCGTCTTCACCCCTCCATCGTGATGTGGTCCATCGGCAATGAGATTTCTGAACAGGGAGCCAAAGAGGGTAACCGCATGGCACGTGAGATGCAGAACTTCATTCACTTCCTCGACCCCACCCGTCCTGTCACATCAGGAATGGACCGCATCGATGATGCCATCTCCTCAGGTTTTGCGCAAGTGCTCGACATTCCTGGCATCAACTACCGCACGCATCGATACCTCGCCGCATACGACAAACTGCGCCACGGCTTCGTGCTCGGTAGTGAGACGGCATCCACCGTTTCCTCACGGGGTGTCTATAAATTCCCCGTTGGACGTTTCGACGGCAAGGCATACGACGATGGGCAATGCTCCAGCTATGATATGGAAGCCTGCTGGTGGTCAAATGTACCCGAAGAGGACTGGCTCCTGCAAGAGGACAAGGATTGGGTGATTGGCGAATTTGTATGGACAGGCTTCGACTATCTTGGCGAACCCACTCCTTATGACAATTATTGGCCCAGCCGTTCATCTTACTTCGGCATCTTTGACTTGGCAGGTTTGCCCAAGGACAGATATTATCTCTACCGTTCCCATTGGAATAAAGACGAAGCAACTATCCACTTGCTTCCCCATTGGACATGGCCAGAACGTGTAGGAGAGGTTACACCTGTCTATTGCTACACAAACTACCCCACTGCCGAACTTTTCGTGAACGGAAAATCACAAGGAAAGATCACCAAACAAACCAACGTGCATCAAGGTGCAGGCAAGGAGGGACGCATCTCCGACATTAATGACCCTGCTATTGACCGGTACCGTCTGCGTTGGAACAATGTCAAGTACGAGCCTGGCGAAATCAAAGTTGTGGTCTATGATAAAGATGGAAAAGAAGTGGGTACGGAAAGCGTCAAAACCGCAGGAGTGGCTTCTCAAATCCAACTCACAGGTGACCTTGGTGCCCCCATCAAGCCACTCAAAGCGGATGGCGAAGACATGACCTTCCTCACCGTCAGCATTCTTGACAACGAAGGGAACCTCGTTCCTTACGCCAATAACCAAATAGATGTTGAGGTGTCAGGAGCCGCCCGTTTCAAGGGTATCTGCAACGGCGATGCCACCAGCACAGAGGTATTCACAAAGCCCACGATGAAGGCTTTCCACGGTCAACTCGTCATCGGAATCCAAAGTAATGACAAGCAGGGTACTGCTATCGTCAAGGTGACCAGTAAAGGCTTAAAGCCTGCCACCGTCACCATCAATTGTAAACAATAAATGAAGAAATCGTCAAATAGTCAATGATATTATGAATTACGGATTTAGTAAAGTTGCATCAGCCATCCCTTCCTTGAAGGTTGCTGATTGTACCTACAACATTCAGCAGATTGAGAGCCTCATTGTGCAGGCTGAAGGCAAGGGTGTTGAAATCATTGCATTCCCAGAACTCTGCATTAGCGGATACTCCTGTCAAGACCTTTTTGGACAGCAGTTGCTTCTCGAAAAGTGCGAAGAGAGCCTTTTTAAATTGCTCGACTTCACTCGTTCACTACAAATCATCGCCATTGTCGGTATGCCCGTCATGGTAAGTGGGCTGCTGACGAACTGCGCTGTGGCCGTACAAGGTGGTAAGATTCTTGGCGTAGTGCCCAAAACCTTCCTCCCCAACTACAAAGAGTTTTATGAGCAGCGGTGGTTTGCTCCATCAACAGCTGCTGACGCCAGACAGGTTCACCTCTGCGCACAAACGGTTCCCTTTGGCTGCAATCTACTCTTCCACACACAGAAAACTTGCTTCGCCATCGAGATATGCGAAGACCTTTGGGCACCTGTACCTCCAAGCAGTGAACTTGCATTGAAGGGTGCAGAAATCATCTTCAACCTGAGTGCAACCAACGAACTCATCGGTAAACACCAGTATCTGCTTTCGCTTATCAGCCAACAGAGTGCACGTTGCATTGCGGGCTATGTATATAGTTCCTGCGGCTTTGGCGAAAGTACCCAAGATGTAGTGTATGGCGGCAATGCCCTCATCTACGAGAATGGTACGCTCATTGCCAGCAGTAAGCGTTTCTGTCTTGAAGAGCAGATGGTCATCAGCGAGATAGATACAGAACGTCTGCTCACCGAGCGTCGTCACAATACCACCTTTGGGGAGAATGTCCGTCTTTGTTCTCAACTGGCAACGACCAACGCTCAACTTGCAACAGTTCACATCCAGTGCCAGACCGTCAATCCATCTTATAACTTTGAACTGACTCGATGGATCAATCCACATCCGTTCGTTCCGGGAGGTAATGCACTTGACGAGCGTTGCGAAGAAATCTTCTCCATCCAAACTTCTGCACTCGCCAAGCGCATCGTCCATACTGGTGCTCGCAGCATCGTGCTCGGCATCAGCGGTGGACTCGACTCCACCTTGGCTCTTCTTGTCTGTGTTAAGACAATGGATCTACTCCAGCGTCCACGCAAGGAGGTCATAGGCATCACCATGCCTGGTTTCGGCACGACCGACCGTACATACAAAAATGCGATGGCGTTGATGAAGTCGCTTGACATCACCATTAAGGAAATCAGCATCAAGGAAGCCTGTATCCGTCACTTCCTCGACATCGGTCATGATTTGAACAACCACGACGTGACCTACGAGAATTGTCAGGCACGTGAGCGCACCCAGATACTGATGGACGTTGCCAACCAATGTAACGGCTTTGTCGTTGGTACTGGCGACCTCAGCGAACTCGCTCTTGGATGGTGCACCTACAACGCGGACCACATGTCAATGTATGGTGTGAATTGCTCCATTCCCAAGACCCTCGTCAAGCACCTCGTCAAGTGGGTGGCACTTACTAGCGTAGACAAGGATTCGAAGGCAACGCTGCTCGACATCATCGAGACACCTATCTCGCCAGAACTTATCCCTGCCGACATCGATGGCAGCATCCTACAAAAAACAGAAGACCTCGTGGGACCTTACGAACTTCATGATTTCTTCCTCTACCACTTCCTCCGACTCGGATTCCGTCCTGCCAAGATACTCTATCTTGCTGAACAGGCGTTCATCAAGCAGACCTACACGGAAACCACGGAATTGGGTATGGAAGTCGGCACTTACGACGAGGAGACCATCGCGAAATGGCTCCACACCTTCTGCCGTCGCTTCTTCACTCAGCAGTTCAAGCGCTCCTGCCTGCCCGACGGACCTAAGGTAGGTTCCGTTAGCCTCTCACCTCGCGGCGACTGGCGCATGCCAAGCGACGCCAGCAGCGCCGACTGGCTGGCTGACCTCAGCTGACACACCCGTCATCAAGTAGTTCGGCGAGGTCAACCTTGCTCATTATTCATTGACAACTTCATATGGCTAAAGGCAAAAGATCATCCGCCTTTAGCCATTTAATTGTGTGCCTTTAGGCAAATGATGGTGTGCCTAAAGCTGGTGCCCGGATTAGGTTAATAAATTTTCCGTTATGAATTGACAAGTTTCCCTTTTGAGTCGGGTGAAATTCCCTTATCATTTGGTGATGTTGTATCCCTCATAAGTGGAAGAGGTGGGTGATGAGGTGATTTCGGATAATTTTTACATTGTTATGTCAATAAGAAATGTCTTTGATTAAAGACAATTTACATTTTGTCACTCCTTTTGCCCTTCCGCTTACATTTAGGAGATACAGCAAGAGCATGGCCCAGTTAGGCATTTTTTTGCGCCTAACTGGAAAAAATTATTTTCCTAACTGGGAAAAAAGTTTTTCCCAACTGGGTAATTATCAAGGGGCACTTTGAGGATGTTTAAGCAAGGGTTTGGGCAAACTTTCATTTTGTCAGCGAAAGAAGTGTTTTCGGAGACAAAAAGTCACTCTTTGTGATGTTCTCTATAACCGAGAATTAGGAATCAACTCATTCTCCGTTTTGAATTGACAAGTTTCCACTTTTAAGTAGGGTGATGAAAGAAGGTGAGCACTCAAATTGAAATGCTCACCTTCATTTATTTGTATTTGATAAGAATTACTTCACGTACACACTCTTAGTCGTTCCGTTAGAGTAGCGAATGATGTTCACACCCTTCTGCAAACTTTCAACAGGAATTCCATCAAGTGTAAAGATCTGGTATGTGCCATCATAAGCAATGACATCGTCAATCGCATCAATAAAGGTGAAGCTTCCTGTGATGACTACATCTTCAGCAGGCATCGTGTCTGGTATCCAACTCCAGCCAGAGAAGGTATAACCATCCTTCATGGGTTCTGCCTCTGCTGTGATGTCTATTCCATATTCTACTTCATAAGTCTTGTAGGTTTCACCATCAACTTGATAAGTTAAAATGTACTTGTTGATAGTGAACGTTCCTGTTACAATCACATCATTAGCTGGCATTGTAGCAGGTATTTCACTCCACCCTGAGAATGTATATCCTTCTCTTTCTGGAGCATCTTCTGGAGTGATGGCAGCACCATAGTCATAGCTGATTGTTTTATATGTCTGACCATCTACATTATATACAAGTCTGTACTGGCCTTTTGTGAACGAACCAGTAATTATTACATCCTTCGCTGGCATAGTTGCTGGTATCAGACTCCACCCAGAGAAGCTATAACCCTCCTTGGCCGGTTCTGCTTCTGGAGTAATATTCGTTCCATATTCAACTTCGTATGTCTTATATGTTTCACCATCTACCATATAGGTCAATGTGTATTTGTTGATAGTAAATGTTCCTGTTACAGTCACATCTTTTGCGGGCATAGCCACAAGAATCTCACTCCATCCTGAGAAGGTATAGCCTTCCCTTTCTGGTACAGCTTCTACGGGGATGGCATCGCCATAGTCCATACGGATAATCTTATAGGACTGGCCATCCACCATGTATGTAAGTTGGTACTCACCTTTTGAGAATGAGCCAGTTACAGTCACATCCTTGGCTGGCATTGTCGCAGGAATTTCGCTCCAGCCAGAGAAGGTGTGACCTTCCTTAGTTGGTTCTGCTTCTGGAGTAATGGCTGCTCCATATTCCACCTCATAGAATTTATATGTGCCATCTTCTACCTGATAAACCAACTTGTATTTGTTGATGGTGAAACGTCCTGTCACAGTCACATCCTTGGCAGGCATCGTAGTAGGAACTTCACCCCAACCAGAGAAGGTATAGCCTTCTTTGATGGGTTCAAGTTCGAGTTTAATGACTGTCCCATACTCCACTTCAGAAGTCTTATACGTCACCCCATCAATCATATAAGTTAGGTTGTACTTGTTGATGGTGAACGTGCCTGTCACAGCCACATCTTTCGCAGGCATTGTTGTAGGAACCAAACTCCAGCCAGAAAAAGTGCAACCTTCCTTGACGGGTTCTGACTCAACCGCAATGCTTGTCCCATACTCTACCTCAATAGTTTTGTATGTCTTATCATCAACCTTGTAAGTCAGTTTGTACTTGTTAATGGTGAAACTACCCGTTACCACCACCTCTTTAGCTGGCATTGTAGCAGGAATTTCACTCCAACCAGAGAATGTATAGCCTTCTTTGCTTGGCTCTGCTTCGGGTTTAATGACTGTTCCATACTCCACTTCTGAAGTTTTATACGTCACACCATCAATCATGTAAGTTAATGTGTACGTATTGATTGAGAATGTTCCTGTCACAGTCACATCTTTCGCTGGCATTGTTGTAGGAATCAAACTCCAACCAGAGAAAGTGCAACCTTCCTTGACGGGTTCTGACTCAACCGCAATGCTTGTCCCATACTCTACCTCAATAGTTTTGTATGTCTTATTATCAACCATGTAAGTCAGTTTGTACTTGTTAATGGTGAAACTACCCGTTACCACCACCTCTTTAGCTGGCATTGTGGCAGGTATTGTACTCCATCCAGAGAATGTATAACCCTCTTTTGTTGGCATGGCTTCAGGAGTGATACTTGCCCCGTACACCTTCTCTATACTTTTGTATATTTCGTTGTCTACTTTATATATTAGAATGTATGATGGTAAAGAAGCGCAACGCTTGATACTATATATCAGTACACTATTTTCCATGTTGCCAGCCACAATTTCTTTCTCCGTCTCTGCTCCATATATATACACATAGGTATTCTTGTTCGCTATATATGGAATCTTCACCACACTACGCTCAGTTTGCACGAATGTTAATGCTTCAGTATCACCTATTTTCACCTTCAGAACACGGCTTCCCCTCGTTTGTACGTTAATACTAATAGTGTTTTCACCTTTAGGGATTTCTAAAATGAGGCCATTGTATTTTTTTCTTACATTTTCATCCGTCACCTCTTTATTAGCAATGGCTGCCAATTGTTCATCCGTCACAGTAGATGCAATCTCTATGCACTTCTCTTTCGTGTTATACCCATCATTCCCATCGATGTTAAGTGTTACATACACATTGTCTATCACAGAGTTTGTCAGATCGTTCTCTTCAATGCTGCTTTTTCCAAAATCAATTTCAGCATTCTCTTCCATTGGGAAAATCTCAATTTCCTTTTCGAATCCTTGAAAATCCTTTGGCACAATGTTGATGACCGCCATTTGCCCAGAAGCATAACCTCCTTCATGTTCTGTCTCATCGTAACTATCGGCATATGGGTACAATACCGAAAGCTTGAAATGACCATCACAATAGCCACCCCATCCCCAATTGATATGGAAGAAGCCTTTATCATAGCCATCACAGACAAAAGCATGTCCAGAATTCTCATTAGTGCTTCCACTGTAAAAAACAGGATAACCTTTTGCTAATTCATTGTAGATGAGTTCTTCCCATGTCTTGGCATTGTAATTGTTACGATACACCTTCTTGATACCGTCATCATAGCCAAAGAAATATTCCATTGCATCGCATACAGGAGTGGCATCTGCCCCAGAACCATCTACAGCATAATCCATACTGAGTGCACAGCCACAATATAGCATCAAAGTCGCTACAGCATTTGCCTCCTCTTGAGTATAATTGCCATTATATGTTTTCAACATTTTATTCCAAGCAAAATCTGTAGCAGGCAAAGCTTTCATTGTAAGTTTGTTGGTTCGGGTTCGATATTGAAAGGTTGCTTTCGAAGAAGCAGGATATTTGTAATACCTCATAATCTGCGCCACAGCCGTAGCCACGCATCCTGTCACACATCGCTCTCCACCAATCAAAGGGCATCTCTCATTATATGGTGCATATTGATTCCATTGAGTTTTGAGCAAAGGGGCCACAGTTTTCTTGTCGTCACTCATTTCCACTTTTCTTATAGCGCCTTCTCTTTGTTGAGCCTGCTCTATTGCTTTCGCATAATCTTCCAACCACAATCTCACATTATTGGGCATATTCTCCATGTCAAGGCAACCTGTGTCTGAGTAACCCAATATTTCTTCTGTTTTCTCTTCTCCTGAGACAATAACAAAACCACCATTGTCCTCGGCGTTGAAAATGTAATAAGGAGCAACTTCTGTGTTATCTACAACACCATAGGCTCTTCTTTTGTTATGAACTGAAAAAGTCTTTTCTGGCATAAAGCGTTGTGCCCGTTGCAATGCTTGTTGCATCGAAACGGGTTGTGCGTTCGCCATACAGAAGACGGCGAACGCCATTGTTTGCATTATTATTCTTTTCATCATAGAATAAACAGGTCTATTGATCACATTTTTCTTTTTTCCCAATCAGTAATGATTTCACTTCACAAAAACTTTCTTCACATATCCATCACTCATGTGAATGACATTCACGCCTTTCTGCAAAGTCTTGACGGACTTACCATCAAGTGTGCAAATCTGATAAATTTCATCGTCAGCAATGACATCTTCAATCGCATCAATAAAGGTAAAGTTACCAGATACTGTTACATCTTCTGCTGGCATAGTTGCTGGAATCAGACTCCACCCAGAGAAGGCATAACCATCCTTCGTTGGCTCCTCTTCTGCTGTGATATCTGTTCCATACTCCACATCGTATGTCTTGTAGATTTCACCATCAACTTGATAAGTCAATGTGTATTTGTTGATGGTGAACTCACCAGTTACTGTCACATCCTTGGCTGGCATTGTTGCAGGAGTCTCACTCCAGCCAGAGAAGGTATAGCCTTCTTTTTCAGGTGCAGCGTCTACGGTGACTGCATCATAATAATCAAGACTAATGGTCTTATATATCTCGCCATCCACAATATATGTGAGTTTATATTGTCCCCTTGTGAACGAGCCTGTGATCGTCACGTCTTTTGCTGGCATCGTGGCAGGAATCTCACTCCAGCCAGAGAAGGTATAACCTTCCTTTATCGGATTAGCTTCTGCCATGATGGATGCTCCATACTCCACATCGTATGTCTTGTAGATTTCACCATCAACTTGATAAGTCAATGTGTATTTGTTGATGGTGAACTCACCAGTTACGGTCACATCCCTGGCTGGCATTGTTGCAGGAGTCTCACTCCAGCCAGAGAAGGTATAGCCTTCTTTTTCAGGTGCAGCTTCTACGGTGACTGCATCATAATAATCAAGGCTAATGGTCTTATATATCTCGCCATCCACAATATATGTGAGTTTATATTGTCCCCTTGTGAACGAGCCTGTGATCGTCACGTCTTTTGCTGGCATAGAGGCAGGAATCATGCTCCAACCAGAGAATGTATAGCCTTCTTTGCTTGGCTCTGCTTCGGGTTTAATGACTGTTCCATACTCCACTTCTGAAGTCTTATACGTCACGCCATCTATCATGTAAGTTAGGTTGTACTTGTTGATAGTGAATGACCCTGTTACAGTTACATTCTTCGCAGGCATCGTGGCAGGAATCTCACTCCAGCCAGAGAAAGTATAACCTTCCTTTATCGGATTAGCTTCTGCCGTGATGGATGCACCATACTCAACTTCTGAAGTTTTATACGCCGCTCCATCAATCATGTAAACTAGGTTGTACTTGTTTATAGTGAATGACCCTGTTACAGTTACATTCTTCGCAGGCATCGTGGCAGGAATCTCACTCCAGCCAGAGAAAGTATAACCTTCCTTTTTCGGATTGGCTTCTGCCGTGATGGATGCTCCATACTCAACTTCTGAAGTTTTATACGTCACGCCATCAATCATATAAGTTAGGTTGTACTTGTTGATTGTAAAGCCACCTGTCACTGTTACATCCTTTGCAGGCATGGTGGCAGGAATCTCACTCCAACCAGAGAAAGTATAACCTTCCTTTATCGGATTAGCTTCTGCCGTGATGGATGCTCCATACTCAACTTCTGAAGTTTTGTGATTCTCACCATCGACCATGTATGTCAGCTTATACT
>Ga0310786_10005062_pt1 | contig 18044 bp, 15 predicted proteins | sample AusTroGonzalo_MG_FD_203881 | JGI IMG/M metagenome (GOLD analysis project Ga0310786, IMG submission 203881) | Bovine rumen microbial communities from tropical cattle in Woodstock, Queensland, Australia - Gonzalo_03 (v2) (version 2) | ecosystem: Host-associated > Mammals > Digestive system >... | reverse complement strand
TGTCACCCAACCCTGAGATAACCCGATTCAAAGGTCTGGGTGAGATATCGCCCGATGAGTTCAAGAACTTTATCGGCCCTGACATGCGTCTGGAGCTGGTGACCCTTAAGAAGACTGATGCCGTGGACGACCTGCTGTCATTCTACATGGGCAAGAACACCATGGAGCGTCAGAACTTTATCATAGACAACCTTGTGGTAGAGGAGGATATTGTGGATGAGGATGAAGGTGAGAAATTCTGATTTTTAAACTGTTAGGAACTATGAAGCTGTTCTTTCCGGGTTCATTTGACCCGTTCACGATAGGCCACGCCGATCTTGTGGAGCGTGCTCTCAGACTGGCCGATGAGGTGGTGATAGCCATTGGCATAAACGATGGCAAGAAGCCTCTTCTAAGTGCCGATATGCGCAAGCAGGCCATCAGTGAATACTACAAGGATGAGCCCCGTGTAAAGGTGACCTGTTATACGGGCCTTACCGTGGATGCGTTGCGTGAGGCAGGTTGCGATGCCCTGCTGCGCGGTATACGCTCTGTCTCTGACTATGACAATGAGCGTAACCTGGCTGATATAAACCGTGCCATTGACAACGTTGAGACGGTACTGCTTGTTGCAAGCAAGGAGATGCAGCATATAAGCAGCAGCCTGGTGCGTGAGCTGCACCTGTTTGGCCGCCCCGCAGGTGACCTGGTAGTTGATACATTCAAACCCTATTTCTGAACATTATGAAGAAGATATATTCATTGCTTTTGGCACTCTGCATGCCTGTTGCCGTCATGGCCCAGCCGGGACGTGGTGCCGGAGTGCTGCCGCGTCAGGTACAACCGCAGCCGCAGCAGACCGCTATTGATGCCGAACTGCAGAAACTGCTGGTGGCCGAGGGTGCCATATCGGCCCTCTATGTAGAGGATGTGGATGAGAAAAAGATAGTTGAGAAAGCCATAAGGGGCATGCTTGAGGAGCTGGATCCCCATTCTACATATCTCACCCCCGAGGAGAATGACAAGTCAAATGAGACCCTGACAGGATCATTTGAGGGTATAGGCGTGCAGTTCAACATGGTTGAGGACACCCTTTTCATCGTGCAGCCCATACCTGACGGCCCGTCAGAGAAGGTGGGTATCATGGCCGGTGACCGCATAGTGACTGTGAACGATACCGCCATAGCTGGCGTAAAGATGTCACAGGAGAGCATCATGAAACGTCTGCGCGGTCCCAAGGGTACCAAGGTTGTTCTGGGAATCAACCGCCGCGGTGTGGATGAGACATTAAAATACACGGTAATACGTGACAAGATACCTGTAAACACCGTGGATGCCGGTTATATCATACGTCCGGGAATAGGATACATCAAGATATCAAGCTTTGGAGCTACCACCGTACAGGAGTTTGAGGAGAAGCTGAGTGACCTGCGCCGTCAGGGGGCACGCTCGCTCATTCTTGACCTGCAGGGTAACGGAGGCGGACTGCTGATGGCTGCCGTGGGTATAGCCAATGAGTTCCTGGGCCGTGACCAGATGGTGGTCTATACAGAGGGCAGGCGCTCTCCCCGCAGCGCATACCTGGCCGATGGACGCGGACGTTTCCGTGACGGCAGCGTGGTGGTGCTCATTGATGAGTACTCGGCATCGGCCAGCGAGATTGTATCGGGCGCCGTACAGGATTGGGACCGTGCCACCATTGTGGGCCGCCGATCATTCGGAAAGGGTCTGGTACAGCGTCCCATAGAGTTCCATGACGGCTCACTGATACGTCTTACCGTTGCCAAGTATTATACTCCTGTGGGCCGATGCATACAGAAGCCCTACGGCAAGGATGTGGATTACGGTGATGACATACTGGAGCGTCTGCATCACGGTGAGCTTACCAATCCGGACAGCATACACTTCCCGGATTCACTCAAGTACAACACCATGATTCAGCGTCGCACCGTCTATGGAGGCGGAGGTATCATGCCCGATATCTTTGTGCCGCTGGATACCACCCGTACCAATAAGTACTACCGTAATGTCACAGCCAAGAATGTGGTGCTCAACACAGCCATGCAGTATACTGAGCGTAACCGCCGCATGCTGCAGCGCCGTTACAAGACATTTGATGAGTACAACCGCGGCTTTGAGGTGGGTAATGACATACTGCGTATGTTCCAGGACAAGGCCAAGGATGCCAAGGTTGATTTTGATGAGGAGCAGTACAATGAGTGCCTGCCCATATTCAAGACTCAGCTTAAGGCCAGCATAGCCCGTCTTATCTGGGGTATGAACGCCTATTATCAGGTGGTTCAGGATCTGGATGAGACTATCCAGCGGGCCGTCAGGTTCATGGAGACGGGTGAATGATAGGCTGCCGGACACATAATAAGGCCTTATTTGGCAGGAGCAAACGATTTTTTTGTAAGTTTGTGGGCTGAAATTTTTGACTTAACCAATAATTATTAATCAATAAACTCATTTTTATGGCAAACGAAGTTAACAACGGTTATTACAAACTGAGTTGGGCCCAGAGAATCGGTTTCGGTTCAGGTGACCTTGCACAGAATCTTATTTTCCAGACGGTTGCATGTTTCCTGATGCTGTACCTCTGTACAGTACTCAAAATCAACCCGGCTTTTGTAAGCGGTCTGATACTTGGAGTAAGACTCCTTGACTGCTTCTGGAGTCCTGTAGTAGGAAAATACATCGATAACCACAATCCCAAGCTCGGAAAGTATCGTACTTATCTTCTTTACGGCGGTATACCTCTTACTGTTGCCGCATGTTTCCTGATGCTTCCCACAGTAGCTGCTTGGTCCATGCCCATGAAGATCGTTTACGCTACCGTAAGCTACACTCTTCTCAGCATGATCTACTCTGTAGTTAATATACCTTACGGCTCTATCATGGCCTCTATGACCCGTGATAACGATGAGGTTCTTATCCTTACTTCAACCCGTATGGTATGCGCCAATATCGGCCAGATCATCGTTCAGGCAGGTTTCCCCATCGGTCTTGCCATGTGCGTTCATTCTGCCATCAACTGGAACCAGGCTGTATTCATGGCTATCGGAACCATCCCCGCATTCATCATCCTGCCTTCACTGCCCATCCTTAAGAGATGGTTCGGCAAGAAGGGCCTCTACTACCTGCTTCTTTGCGTAGGTTTTGTAGGATTTGCCGCTCTGTTTGTTATCGGTAAGTTCTTCAATGTCGCTGAGTGCAAGACTATCATTCAGATTGCCAAGATCATGACCGGTGTAGGTCTGCTGGTTGGTTCACTCATGTGGGCTCTTGTTCCTGAGGTTGTAACTGAGGCCGAGTACCGTACCGGTAACCGTCCCGCCGCTACCGTTAACGCTCTTGCAGGTGTTGCCTTCAAGGCCGGTTTCTCAATTGCAGGTTGGATCACTCCTCTGGTAATGGGTATGATCGGTTTCAACCTGGCCAGCGAGGAGTCAGCTCTGCCTACAGATCCTAAGGCTTGGTTCACCGTAACATGCATCTTTGCATTGGTAGGTTTTGTTCTGCTCACACTCTGCTTCCTGGGCAGCAAGGAGAACATCACCACCACTCCCGATAAACCCGTTTCATTCAAGGAGATGTGGCTTGAGTTCAAGGCTAACAAGTGCCTCCAGCTGGTTCTGGGCGTATTCGTTGTAGTATTCCTGGCATCATTCATCAGCGCACCTGTTAACGCTTACTATACTGAGCTGAACAACTACTCACCCACTGTTCAGAATGCTATCCTGTGGTTCACCACAATCATTCCCGCCATCCTTCTTATCATCGTGGCTTACCTGATCTACAAGTATCCTCTTACCGATGAGAAGCTTGATGAGATGAACAAGGCAATTGAGGCCAAGCACTCAGCTAAGTAATATTTTTACTTGATTCACATTAGAGCCGGTTCTGAGTAGAGCCGGCTCTTTTTTTGGCAAAATTTTGTTAATTAGTCAGTAAAGTTGTATAACTTTACACCCGGAATGAGTAATAAGGTATCATCATCAATATTGCTTAAGGCATTTCTGTTGCCGTGTATGTGCATGCTTTCCTTGCTTACAGTCGTAAGCTGTAAGGATGAGCCTAAGGTATGTTATGACTGCCTTCATGAGATACACGTACCTCTTCTTGAGGATGATCCTACTGAGTATCCTGTCGTATCAGGCATGTTCGGCTCAATAGACACTGTCTATCTTGAAAACGCCGGTTCAGAGAGTCAGGTTCCCTCTGTTGATGAGGTCAAGTTTATTGGTGACACCATTGTTGTCCGTTCTACCGGTACACTGTTCTTCTTTAACCGCAAGGGAAAATACCTGGGCAAGTTCTGCCGCCAGGGTAATGGATTCGGTAACTACAGGTCCATAGCCCGCTTTGACATACTGCCCTCTGCCAGGGAGTTCACCATACTGGACAACCAGTCCGATGCTTTGCTGGTCTACAGCTTTGAAGGCAGATACCTTAGAAGGATTCCCCTTGAGGATTACGTAACGGATTTTGCTGTACTGCCCAACGGTGACTATCTGCTTACCAATCCCATCAAATACCCCAAGAAGGATTACCGCCGCGGACTCTGGCAGGTTGATTCTGCCGGCCATTTCAAGAAGCAGGTGGTAACATATGATGAGAATTTCCTTCACGTAAGCATAAACAACCCCTACCTTAACCACATAAGCCGTGATGTGATAGGATTCATGGGTGTTGAGGATACAGACCTGTTCTATCATCTTGATGGTGACTCACTCTCCGTGACATGCAGAATGACTACGGACATTGAGATCCCCGATGACCTTAAGAACAGTGACAAGGTGTATATCAATCCGCAGTTAGAGTATACCAAATGCGGTTATCTGGAGTCTGAGAGGTTCCTTTACTTTGTGGCTACCAACTATGGTGCCAACCTTGTCATGGTGCTCATAAACAAGGATGACTGGTCTGTCTACCGTATGTATGTCTATACGGATGAGTTCAACTACAATGCAGCCAATATAGAGCAGTTCCCCTATCTGGTGAGCAGCTACAACGGCTCTCTGATAGGATTCTTTGATGCCGGCATGGTGTTCCAGGAGGAGCGTTTCCGCCGCCAGTTCCCCGCCATGACTAAGGAATCCAATCCCGTCCTCCTCTTCTACAACGACAAGTAAAGGCTACCATATCTTAGGTAAGCCTTCATCAAACTTTTCTACAAGAACGTGTAAAGTCCGGCAACGGATCTGAAACAAGAAAGAGGGTCATACCTCCAGAAAGTCTCGCACCCACGCGTGACCAGTGGGAGGGGCCCGCGACTAAAAATATCTATTCTGGAACGTTGAACTTGTTCAATAGTTTCGGAATAGATATTTTTCGTTGTGGGAGGGCCGGCCGAAGGCCGCTTTCAGGAGGTATGACCCTCTTTCTGTTCCAGATCAGTTCTGATAATAATTAAAATCCAAAGTCAAAGTCCTGGGTTTGGATGTTGGTTTCCTGCTCTGGGGCTTTGGCCTCAAGGTGGACGGGATTGCCCTCTATGTGGACAGCCTTTACAGGGCAGATGAACTCACAGCCACCGCAACCTACGCAAAGATCGGGCGTGGTCTCAGGGATGGTGAGTCCTCCCTCAAACGGAACCATGTGGATGGCCTGGACGGGGCAGTGCTCGGCGCAGGCTCCGCAGCTGGTGCGGTTCACGTTAACGACGCAGATATCCTTGTTGAATACCACACGTCCGGGCTGTGTACTGTGCTTCTGGTCAACCGTAAGGGGCTTGATGGCTCCGGCGGGGCAGATCTGGCTGCACAGGTTGCAGTCATAGTTGCAGTATCCCTGGTCAAATTTCATGACAGGCTGCATGATGCCACCCAGTCCGTATTCCAAGCCGGCGGGCTTGAGTACATGTGACGGACATTTGCTTACGCACAGATGGCAGGATGTGCAGTGCTGCAACAGGTTCTTGTGGCTTATGGAGCCCGGAGGTGACATGGGCACGCGGTTATCCTTTACTCCCGTTACCTTGGCCTCCATTGCTGCCGGGGCAAGAGCTGCCAGCACAAGGGTGGACTTAAGGAACTGGCGCTTGGATTCATCAATGCCCTCATTCTGGCTGGCTGCGGGCTTGCGCAGCTTTACGGGACCGTAGCTGATGGCTTTCTGGCGGCATGCGTCAATGCAGTCAAAGCAGTCCACGCAGCGGGAGTAGTCAATCTTCTGGTTAGCGGAGTCTATGCAGAATGCCTTGCATTTGCGCTGACAGGCCAGACAGTGGTTGCACTTGTCCTTGTCTATACGCATGCGCAGGAGTGAGAATCTTGAGAAAAATCCCAACAGAGTACCAACCGGGCATATGGTGTTGCACCAGGTACGTCCGTGGTGGTATGAGATATGTCCTATGATGAGCAGCGTAAGCAGTGATACCAGCAGTGCCGATATGGACTTGAGTGATATGAGCACCTTGAAGAAACTGTAGCTACCCATCTTCTCGGATATGGCTGCGAGGATATTGTTGCCAAAGAGGTAGATGGGTTTGAACAGTTCATCGGCCATGCGTCCGTATGCACTGTAGGGCTCAACAAGACCTACCAGAAATGTGAATCCGCAAATCCAGGCTATAACCAGTACAGCCAGGACTCCCCAGCGCAGCCAGGGCTGCTCAGGTTTATATGAATACTTCTTTTTCTTGTCAAATTTTCTTGACAACCAGTTGAAAAAGTCCTGGAATATGCCAAGCGGACAAATAACAGAGCAGTAGATACGGCCCATGATCAGTGTGCCGGCAATGAGGCATACCAGAGTGACGGCGCTTAATGAGAGCAGTGCGGGACCGAACTGTATCTTCTGTAACCAAGGGTCATTTATGACTCCCGAGAAATCCAGGAATCCGAACGTGAGTATGGCGATGACGGCTACTGCCACCGCCGTTCTTATCTTACGCAGCATAGCTTAGAGTCTTACTCTCTTTACGTTGAGTGATTCCAGGTCCATGGTTCCCAGTCCCAGCTTCTGGCCGTCGGGGATATGCTCAATGTCATCAAAGTTGATGTTCTTGTTTACCTGGGTAAAGAACTTGCCGGCTGCGGTATCAACGGCTACGATATCGGTCGATGCAAAGAGTGCCTTGGTGAGTACCACGTCACTGGCGCTGCGTCCCTGCGGGCCGTTGGTGGCAACGGTGCGGTAGGCGTCAACGATATGCAGTACAGCGGGTTTGTAGGTGCAGATATCGGCAATGCACTGGTGGAGTCCGCGTGAGTGGAAGGCGCGGCGGTCCCATACGATACCCATGTGGTTTTTCATGGCGCAGGTCATGAGGGCACCGCCATGGTTCTTAAGAACCGGTACGTTGATCCACTTGTCACACTCTATGATGGCTTTGTGAACCTGGGCGCTCTTGAGAGTCTTGCCGTTGGGTATGTCAACCTGCTGGTATGATGACTGCTCATGTGCGTAAACCATGGTGGCGCCGGCTTTCTTTACGGCAGCCTCTATGCCGCTGTGGTCATAGCAACGGCTCCAGTTGTCACAGGTGTGGTCAAAGACCTTGATTTCGGCAGCACCGGCCTCCTGGCACATCTTGATGAGTGCGGTAATGAGTTCGGGGTTGGTGTTGCCTGCAAGTTCGGGGGTGCGGTCCCAACCGATATTGGGCTTGATGACAATCTTGTCACCCTTCTTTACGAATCGTCCTATACCGCCAAGTTCCTTCATTGCAGCCTCAAGCATCGCTGCGGGCTCTCCGTTCATGATGGCGGCCAGATCGGCAGTGTCAGAAGCAGCGGCGCCGCTGCCTGATGGTACGGTTGATGCCATTACATCCATCATACCGCTGGTTTTCACGCTTACCAAAGCTCCGGCGGCAGCCAGAGTCTTGAGAAAATCTCTTCTATCCATGTGGTCAGTTAATTGAAAGGTTTGTAACTGGCTGCTAAAGTATGAATTTTGATTGAGTTTATCGGCCACTTGCTGGTTTTTTTAATATATCTGCATATTAGTTATTAATTTAGGCGCGTTGTACTTGTAAGGCTGCCCGAAAATGGTTAATTTCGCGGAGATTTATTAGGAAAACCGTAAAACATAAAGATAACATGTCCGAAACTAAAAGAATTTCATCAGCTCTGATATCAGTCTTCCACAAGGATGGCCTTGACGAGATCATCAGCAAACTCCACCAGGAGGGTGTAAAACTCATTTCAACAGGCGGAACCCAGCGTTTCATCGAGTCTCTTGGCGTACCTTGCCAGGCAGTAGAGGAACTCACTGGCTATCCCTCAATCCTGGGTGGTCGCGTAAAGACCCTTCATCCTAAAGTTTTCGGTGGCATTCTGGCCCGCCGCGATGAGGAGAACGATATGGCTCAGATGGCTAGCTATGACATCCCTGAGATTGACCTGGTGATTGTAGACCTCTATCCCTTTGAGGATACCGTAAAGTCCGGAGCTGAGGATGCGGACATTATTGAGAAGATTGACATAGGCGGAATCTCACTTATCCGTGCCGGTGCCAAGAACTTCAAGGACTCAGTGATTGTAGCCAGCAAGGATCAGTACAAGCCCCTGCTTGATATCCTCAATGAGCGTGGCGCTGAGACAACCCTTGAGGAGCGTCGCTGGTTCGCCAAGGAGGCTTTTGCCGTTTCATCATACTATGACAGCTGCATCTACAACTGGTTTGCCGGTGAGGATGAGGATCATTTCCGTCTGGCTCTGGATGGCCACAAGGCTATGCGTTATGGTGAGAACCCCCATCAGAAGGGCGTGTTCCACGGTGACTTGGATGCTATGTTTGACCAGGTTCACGGAAAGGAGATCTCTTACAACAACCTGCTTGACATCAACGCTGCCATTGACCTGATCGATGAGTTCAGTGAGACCACATTTGCAATACTCAAGCACAACAACGCTTGCGGCGTAGCATCACGTCCGACTCTCCTGGAGGCTTGGAAGGATGCCCTGGCCGGCGACCCCGTATCGGCATTCGGCGGCGTGCTGATTGCTAACGCTCCCATTGACAAGGCTACAGCCGAGGAGATCAACAAGATTTTCTTTGAGGTTATCATCGCTCCCGATTATGACTTTGACGCCCTGGAGATCCTGGGTCAGAAGAAGAACCGCATCATCCTGGTTCGCAAGGAGCAGAAACTTCCTGTAAAGCTGGTTCGCTCTGCTTTGAACGGCGTTCTGGTACAGGACAAGGATACCAAGATTGAGACTCCCGATGACCTTAAGCTGGTTACAACACGCAAACCTGCAGACTCAGAGATTGAGGATATGCTGTTTGCCAACAAGATAGTTAAGAACAGCAAGAGTAACTCTATTGTGTTTGCACGCGGCAAGCAGCTGCTGGCAAGCGGCGTGGGCCAGACATCACGTGTTGATGCGCTCAAGCAGGCTGTAGAGAAGGCTCACGGATTCGGCTTCACACTTGAGGGCGCAGCAATGGCAAGTGATGCTTTCTTCCCGTTCCCTGACTGCGTTGAGCTGGCCGATAAAGCCGGTGTGAAGAACGTTGTTCATCCGGGCGGATCAGTTCGTGACCAGGAGTCAATAGATTACTGTGAGCAGCATGACATGACCATGGTGATTACCGGATTCCGTCATTTCAAACATTGATTTACTAACTACTAACGGATTATTATAGTGGGACTTTTTTCATTAACACAAGAGTTGTCGATGGACCTTGGCACTGCCAATACCATCATCATGCACAACGATAAGATTGTAGTTAACGAGCCTTCCATCGTTGCCCTTGACAACCGCACAGACAAGATGGTAGCAGTAGGCAACCAGGCCAAAATGATGTATGAGAAGACTAACAAGGACATACGTGTAGTTCGTCCTCTGCGCAACGGCGTGATTGCAGACTTTGATGCCTGCGAGCAGATGATGCGCGGTCTGATAGGTATGGTTGATACCGGCCGCCGTCTCTTCTCACCGTCACTCAAGATGGTGATTGGCGTACCGTCCGGCAGTACTGAGGTTGAGCTTCGTGCTGTACGTGACTCTGCAGAGCACGCAGGAGGCCGTGAGGTATATATGCTTTTTGAACCCATGGCAGCAGCCATAGGTATCGGTATTGACGTGCTCCAGCCTGAGGGCAGCATGATTGTGGATATAGGTGGCGGTACCACTGAGATCGCAGTCATCTCTCTGGGCGGTCTTGTATCAAACAACTCCGTGAAGGTGGCCGGTGATGATTTCACTGCCGATATCCAGGAGTACATGGGCCGTCAGCACAACGTCAAGATATCAGAGCGTATGGCCGAGCGTATCAAGATCAACGTAGGTGCCGCTCTTACAGACCTTGGCGATGAGGCTCCCGAGGATTACATCGTAAGCGGTCCTAACAAGATCACCGCTCTGCCCATGCAGATCCCTGTATGCTATCAGGAGATTGCGCACTGCCTTGACCGTTCAATAGCCAAGATTGAGAGTGCCGTACTGAACGCTCTGGAGAATACTCCTCCTGAACTCTATGCCGATATCCTTAAGAACGGTATCTATCTGTCAGGTGGCGGCTCCATGCTTCGCGGCATAAGCAAGCGTCTGGCCGATAAGATCGGTATCGAGTTCCATGTTGCAAGCGAGCCTCTGCTCAGCGTTGCCAAGGGTACAGGCGTAGCTCTCAAGAACGTTGACCGTTTCTCATTCCTGATGAGATAACACTGTCAGGATGCGTTCCCTGCTTGACTTCATAGTAAGGCACAGCTACGTTTTCCTGTTCATCTTGCTGGAGACACTGTCGCTGGTACTTCTGTTTGGTTTCAATGACCGCCAGAAGGTGGCGTTCATGACCTCTGCCAACTCCCTGTCAGGATCAATCTTTGAATTGCGTTCGGGTGTGGACGGTTATTTCAACCTGCACCACGAGAACGCAATCCTGGTAGAGGAGAATGCCCGTCTGCGCAGTATGTTGTATGAGCTTACTGACAGCCAGACCGTGGACAGCGCCCGTAACATGTCATCGGATGGCGTTATCGCGGCGCGTGTGGTTGACAACTCTGTACGTAAGGATGACAACTACATGACCATTGACAAGGGTCTTCTTGACGGAGTGGAGAAAGGTATGGGCGTCTATAACTCCATTGGCGTGATAGGCGTAGTAATGGCTTCCGGCCAGCGCTACTCACTGGTGATGCCCATACTGAACGGCAATTCAAGCATAAGCAGCAAGATAAAGGGAACGGATAATTTCGGTTTCCTGGAATGGATGGGTGGTGATCCTTACACCGCACAGTTGAGAGATGTTCCGTATCACTCGGCCGTTGAGGTTGGTGATACAGTTGTTACAACCGGTTTCTCATCAGTATTCCCTGAGAATATCACGATAGGAACGGTATCGGATGTTCAGCGTTCAAGCAACGGATATACCCTTAAGATAATGGTGAACCTGGCGGTTGACCTGTCAGATCTGGGGTGGGCTTATGTCCATTCCAAGACCGTTGACCCTGAGATTGTTGAACTGCAGAAAAAGTCTACCAAATAAGACAGCATGGATACGTTATCCTATATGCGCAGATTCGGCACGTTCGCTTTTGTTGCCATACTGCAGATCCTGTTCCTTAACAGGATTGCATTGTTCGGTTATGTCACTCCGCTGTTCTATATCTGGATGATTGCCCGGTTTGACAATTACATGAAACGTACCGGTATGTTGCTCTGGGCTTTCTTCCTGGGTCTGGTACTGGACATATTCTCCGGTACTCCGGGATTGAATGCCGCAAGTGCCACGCTGCTGGCCATGTTCCAGCCGGCAATACTCAAGCTGTTCGTATCGGTAGAGCGCCATGACCAGCTGTTCCCCGGCTCAGCCAGCATGGGCGGCCATCAGTTTGCGGGCTATCTGCTGCTGCTTACCGTCCTGCACCACACTGTATATTTCATTCTGCGCAGCATACCGTTGGCCGACTGGTCAGTGCTTGTGCTTAAGGTGGTGTTCAGCTCACTTGCCACGTTCCTGTTCATGATTGTGGCTGATTACGTGACCAAGAGTTCGGCATCCAAACGTTGATTATGCGGTGAAGAACCACAAGTTTGACAACAGGAAATTCATAATTGGCATAATGGTGGTAACCGTGGTGCTGATATATGTGATACGCCTGTTTCATATCCAGATTGTTGATACCAGATACCGCTATTCGGCCGATAACAACGCCCTCTATTACCGCACCGTCTATCCTACACGCGGTGTCATCTATGACCGTAACGACCGCATGATTGTGAGCAACCAGCCGTCATTTGACGTGGTTGTGGTGATGCGTAACGTGAAAGAACTTGACACCCTGGCGTTCTGCCGCTCACTGGACATTACAAGGGATTTCTTTGAGAGCCGTATGGCCGATATACGCAACCTGCGTAAGAACCCCGGCTACTCACCCTATACTGAGCAGACCTTCCTGGCTCAGCTCTCATTTGATGAGATATCGGACTTTAGGGAGAACCTTTTCAGGTTCCGCGGCTTTGGCATAAACCAGCGTCAGCAGCGCAAGTACAGCTATGAGGCTGCGGCGCACCTTCTGGGTGACCTGGGCGAGGTCTCCAAGAGTGAGATTGAGAATGACAGCTGGTACACCCAGGGTGACGTGATAGGCAAGCAGGGTGTTGAGAAATATTATGAGTCCCAGCTGCGTGGCCAGAAGGGAGTTGAGGTGCTGCTTAAGGATGCATACGGACGTATCCAGGGCAGTTACTTTAACGGTGACTTTGACCAGGCTCCCGTGCCCGGCAGGAACATAAAGCTGGGTCTGGACATAGAGCTGCAGATGCTGGGCGAGAGACTCATGCAGAACAAGATTGGCAGTATCGTTGCCCTGGATCCAAAGACGGGTGAGATACTCTGTATGGTCTCATCACCTACGTTCAATCCGTCAGAGCTGTCGGGCCGTCATCGCGGAGAGCACTATCAGGAGCTGGCATCAAGACCTGACAAGCCGCTGCTTAACCGTCCCATACAGGGAACCTATCCTCCCGGCTCCACATTCAAGATATCACAGGCGCTTACATTCCTCCAGGAGGGGATAATAGATACACGTACCCAATATCCCTGCCACGGAGGCTTTGTGTTCCGCGGTCTGAGGGTGGGATGTCATGAGCACTCATCGCCCCTGTCGCTGAACTATGCCATTGCCACATCATGCAACGGCTATTTCTGCTGGGGTTACTACTATATGATAGGCGCTGCCAAGTACGGTACTCCGCAGAATGCCCTTACCGTATGGAAAGACTATATGGTGGATATGGGATTCGGATATACCCTGGGCGTAGACCTTCCGGGTGAGGCCCGCGGTATGATACCCAACTCAGACTATTATGACCGTCATTACAACCGTTCATGGAACGGACTGACCACCATCAGTAACTCAATAGGACAGGGTGAGGTTACCCTGACTCCGCTTCAGATTGCCAACCTGGGTGCTACCATAGCCAACCGTGGCTATTATATCACCCCTCATGTGGCAAAGGAGATTGACGGCGAGGATCTGGACTCCCTCTATACCACCCGTCATTACGTGGATGTTGACAGGGAGAACTATGAGATAGTTGTTCAGGGTATGCGCCAGTCTGTCATTGACGGAACATGTAAAGCTGCCAACAACCGTGACTATCTGGTTTGCGGTAAGACCGGAACAGCTCAGAACCGTGGCATAGACCACTCCGTGTTCATGGGTTTCGCACCCATGGAGGATCCGCAGATTGCCATTGCGGTATACGTTGAGAACGGCGGATTCGGTGCTGTGTACGGTGTACCCATAGGAGCTCTTATGATGGAGCAGTACATTACGGGTGGCCTCTCTGAGGCAAGCCAGCGTAAGGCTGATGATTATTCAAAGCGTGTGATTGATTATGGTGAGGAGGAACGTTGACATATCGGGCAAACTGGACTGGCTTACAATACTGCTGGTACTGATAATAATGGTGTGCGGATGGTTCAGCATATGCGGAGCAAGCGCCAATGTTGAGAATGTAGACCTCTTCTCATTCTCCACCCGTCCCGGCAAGCAGTTTGTCTGGATACTCTGCGCCTTTGCATTGGGGGCTGTGGTGCTGTTCATAAACCAGAACTTCCTGAACTCATATGCCTATATAATCTACATAGCGCTGTTGCTGTTGCTCATTGTCACCATATTTGTGGCGGGCGATACCAAGGGCTCCCATTCGTGGCTCAACCTGGGTCCCGTAAAGCTGCAGCCGGCCGAGTTCTCCAAGTTTGCCACGGCACTGGCGCTGGCCAAGTTCGTGGACCGTTTTGATTTCAACGCAAGCAACCCTGGTGACCTGTTCCGTGCCTGCGGAATATTCCTCATACCCATGCTGCTCATCATATTCCAGAATGAGACCGGATCAGCACTGGTTTATCTGGCGTTCCTGCTGGTGCTTTTCAGGGAGGGTATGACAGGCAGCGTGTTGCTTACAGGCTTCTGTGCCATACTGTTCTTTGTGCTGGAGATTAAATACAGCCCCATCAGTTTCGGTGACCAGCCCTTCAAGCTGGGTACCTGGATGGTGCTGACCATCATCCAGCTGGTAGAGCCGCTCATGGTGCTCATCATGACCAAGGACCGTAAGTTTGCCCTGACCATATTCCTGGAGGGAGCTGTAGCGATGCTGGTGGGACTGGCCGTATCACTCTCAATGATTACCTTCAAGGTAACACAGCTTCAGGTGGTACTGATAATACTGACAAGCGTCCATATCATATTCCGTGCCATCAAGGATATGGTAAAACGTTATATCTGGATAGCTGTTTTCTCCATAGGTTCAGTGGGATTCCTCTACTCTGTGGATTATGCCTTCAATGAGATACTGCAGCCACACCAGCGTACCCGTATCAATGTGATACTGGGCCTGGAGGATGATCCCAAGGGAGCCGGTTACAACGTAAACCAGTCACTCATTGCCATCGGTTCAGGCGGACTGACAGGCAAGGGATTCATGAAGGGAACACAGACCAAACTCAAATATGTGCCTGAGCAGGATACTGACTTCATATTCTGCACCGTGGGCGAGGAGCAGGGTTTCATTGGCTCACTCTTTGTGCTGTTGCTCTATATGGGACTGCTGCTGCGTCTTATTGTACTGGCCGAGCGGCAATCATCGGTGTTTGGGCGAGTCTACGGCTATTCTGTGGTGAGTATACTGCTGTTCCACCTATTTATTAATATAGGTATGGTACTGGGCATAACACCCGTTATCGGTATTCCTTTGCCGTTTTTTAGCTATGGTGGGTCTTCGCTTTGGGGATTTACTATTCTTTTGGCTATGTTCCTTAGGATCGATTGCGAGCGGTCGGCTAATTATTGATTTATGTCCAGCCAATGAATTGGCTGGCTACCCCTATCATGTACCAGACGGCACATGTAAAAAATGAGGGGGATATGTGTTATGTCCAGCCGTTGAAACGGCTGGCTACCCGTATTATGTGCCTAATGGCACAATATAATGCCGTAGGCATGGGATAATGGTAGCCAGCCATTTTAATGGCTGGGTTATTGGGCGTTTATACCATTTTTTATTAATGCCGTAGGCATGGGATAGGGGTAGCCAGCCGTTTTAACGGCTGGTGGAAACCTTATTGGTTTTTGGGGGTGTGGTTTTGGTTGTTGCCGTCTGGGCGGGGTCCGTGACCGTTTGGACGGTGGTGCTTTTTCTTCTTTTTCTTTTTGTCAAAACGTGACAGGTCACCGTCAGTGAGTATGTCGTTCTCTATACGTGAATCGGTATGAACGGCATTCTCATCCAGGCTGAGGGGTTTCTGTCCCTTGCGGTTCAATGCAATTATCTCAAGCGCACGGGCAGGAGTGATAGTCTCCACGTTGGCGGCGAACACCTTATCGGTAGAGTATGAGAGCTGACCGTTAAGGATATCGGCCTTGAAGAAATAGTAGGTGCTGTCTTTGGTCTCAAGGGGTATGTCACGTGAGGGGAACTTCTTCTGGGCCTCTACGTAGGCATCAACCTCATAGTTGAGGCAGCACTTGAGCTTGGCGCACTGGCCGGCCAGCTTCTGCGGGTTCATGGAGAGGTCCTGGAAACGGGCGGCGCCGGTGGATACAGATACAAAGCTGGTCATCCAGGTGGCGCAGCAGAGCTCACGTCCGCAGGGGCCGATGCCACCGATGCGGCCTGCCTCCTGGCGGGCACCTATCTGTTTCATCTCAATACGTACGTGGAACGCATCGGCCAGCACCTTGATGAGCTGACGGAAATCAACGCGGCCGTCTGCAATGTAGTAGAAGATGGCTTTAAGGCCGTCACCCTGATACTCCACGTCGCCTATCTTCATCTCAAGACCCAGATCCTTGGCAATCTGGCGGGAGCGTATCATGGTGTCATGCTCACGGCTCTTGGCCTCGGCATACTTCTCCATATCCACCTCACGAGCCTTGCGGTATACGCGCTTTATCTCGATGTCGGGGCGCAGGTTGGCCTTTTTCATCTGCAGCTGTACCAGGCGTCCGGTCATGGTTACGGTACCTATGTCGTGGCCGGGGTTGGACTCTACGGCTACGATATCTCCTTTTTCCAGGGGCAGCTTGTTGGAGTTGATGAAGAATCCCTTGCGGGTGTTCTTGAACTGTACCTCAACATAGTCTCCCTCATCGGCTCCCGGCACACCGGCCAGATAGTCAAAAGAGTGGAGCTGTCCCATACCGCGGCCGCATCCTTTGCAGCATATGCCTCCGCTACCGTTATTTAGAATAAAGTCTTGATCCATATTATTGTTTCATCAGCATGATGGTCTTGAGTGTAAGGTCAAAGAAAACCATCTTGGAGTTTACGTTCTGTTCTATATCTCTCTGGGCATCGGACAGCACATCCATGAGTCCGATGATATTGTTCTCATTCACAAACGGGGCGAACTTGACCGAGAACTGCCGTTCCTGCTCTGTCATGTAGTTGAGCTCGGGCTGGTGGAAGTTGCAGATAAAGTTCTCACGTATCATACGCTGGCAGTAGGCCAGGAACCGTTTCTGCCATTCGCGTCCGCCACCGGCAATGCCGTCGGCCCAGAGCTTAAGGTCCTTGAGCTTGCGGCCGTATGACAGGCGCATAAGACGGGTAAAATAGTCAAAGAACTCATCGCTCTCAGCATTTACCCTGAGCGCACTCATGGCCTTGAGCCAGCTGCCCCCGCTCAGGTGGGCTATCTTGGCGGCTGTATCAGCATCCAGCATATAGCCCGGTCCGGTAAGGCGCTGCTCAATGATCTGCTCGGGGATGCGCTTGAAATCAATCCTCTGCGTACGGCTCAGGATGGTCTCCAGCATCTGCTCGGGCGTATCGGTGGTGAGTATGAATATGGTGCCGGCTGGTGGCTCCTCAAGCAGTTTGAGCAGGGCGTTGGCGCACTCCTGGTTCATCTTCTCGGCATGCCATATGATCATTATCTTATAGCCGCCCTCAACTGACTTGAGTGAGAGCTTGCTCAGTATTGACTCACTCTCAGTTACAAATATACGTGCCTGCTTATTATCGGCGTCAATGGCCTGCAGCCACTCTTCAAAGCCAAAGTAATGCTGCTCCAGGACTGTGTCACGCCATGTGGCAATCTCATCGTCCGATATGGTGGAGCTGCCGGCACTCTTGCTTTTGTTTATTACGGGGAATACAAAATGCAGGTCAGGGTGAACCAGCTTGTCCATCTTGACGCATGCCGGACATGTGCCGCATGAGTCTGCTGCACTGCCTTTGTCACGGCAAAGCAGATATCGTGCAAAAGCTATGGCTGTCTGCAGTTTGCCTGTTCCTTCAGGACCGCAGAACAGCAGTGCGTGGGGCACAGTGCCTCGCTGAGCGTCTTTTACAAGCCGCTCAATCACCTCCTGCTGTCCTATTATATCCCGAAAAAACATAAATGTTTGAATTGAGAATTAATACGCACCGGATGGCCAATTCTCAATTCTCAATTTTCAATTCTCAATTAAAGTATATTGCAACCTGTACAAGGTTTCAGCTGCTTAAAAAAGTCATTCCCCTTATCGTCCACCAAAATGAATGCGGGGAAATCCTCAACCTCAATCTTCCAGATAGCCTCCATGCCAAGCTCCGGATACTCAACACACTCGATAGACTTGATGTTGTTCTGGGCCAAGATGGCAGCGGGGC
>Ga0310786_10005061_pt1 | contig 18047 bp, 15 predicted proteins | sample AusTroGonzalo_MG_FD_203881 | JGI IMG/M metagenome (GOLD analysis project Ga0310786, IMG submission 203881) | Bovine rumen microbial communities from tropical cattle in Woodstock, Queensland, Australia - Gonzalo_03 (v2) (version 2) | ecosystem: Host-associated > Mammals > Digestive system >... | reverse complement strand
GAGTTCCTCGTACATAAGGCGTTCCAGCAGCAGCTTGTCGGAGAAGTATTCATCCAGCAGTGTGTCTGCGAAATCGTCTTCGGGCATGAGTTCTTCCAACAGTAGCAGTTCATTGGAAGGCGATTCAGCGAGCAGCAGTTCCTCAAGTGCGAAATCGTCTAGCAGCAGTTCGCCGATAAGCAGTTCTTCAAGCGCGAACCTGTCGGGAAATTCTTCATCGACGCTATACAACTTCACGTCGAAGGAAGAAATTTTCAATCCCGCCATCAGTTACGGCGAGATGACGGACCCGCGCGATGGCAAGAAATACAGGACAGTGAATGTATATGAGAAAACCTGGATGGCCGAAAACCTGAACTTTGCTGATTCGAGCATGTACCCCGCCATGGAAGGGGGGAACCACTGCATTGACGATGACGATTATTATTGCGATTTGGTCGGAAGGCTCTACAACAAGGCTGCTGCCATGAATAATTCCACGCTGGGGGAGGGCGTTGTCCAGGGAATTTGCCCTGACGGTTGGCATATTCCGTCTACGCTGGAGGTCTATGAGTTGACTTCTGCCGCCGACGACAAACCGCAGAATATCAGGTCGGCGCGAGGGTGGGGAACGTCTTCGCATCCGGTATCTGTTGGGAAGGATGTCCTGGGCATGTCTTTTGTGGGGACGGGAAGCTACGATCATGCGCTCTTCCGGACAGAGGGCCTATATGAGAAGATGTGGGTCAACTCTGCTGCCGCGAATAACGTCTATCTCCTGATTCGTGGGGAGGAAGACGAAATGTATATAAACAATTTTAACGCCTCGGTGTTCTGCTCGGTCCGCTGCGTGAAGGATGAGTAGTAAAACCGGCATAAATCGCCGCATCGAGATTATAAGAAAAGGCTCGCCAATTGCGGCGGGCCTTTTTCAGACCGTTCGTTCGTCGTTTCAAAAATCAAGACCTACGGTTCCTCACTCACTCTCGCCACCACGCCTTGTTAAGACAAGGCGTTTGTGGCTCACGCAATTTTCAGACCGTTCGTTCGTCGTTTCAAAAATCAAGACCTACGGTTTCTCACTCACTCTCGCCACTACGCCTTGTTAAGACAAGGCGTTTGTGGCTCACGCAAATAACCGCCAGTTGATCTTTGGTGAGATGCTTTTTACTTGTTCAATGCCTCGGTCGCGGCGGCGACGCTGAGCAGGTCGGCTTCTTGGAACGGCTTGCCAATCCACTGGAGACCTACGGGGAGCCCGCCTGCCATGCCGCACGGGACACTCACGCCCGGGAGGCCGGCGAGGTTCAGGCTTACGGTGTAGATGTCGGAGAGGTAGACCGCCATCGGGTCGGACTCGTTCATGCCGCACTTGAGCGGGAGGCCCGGCATCGTGGGGCTCGCAATCACGTCGCAGCTTTCGAATGCCTTGCTGAAATCGTCGGTGATGAGGCGGCGGACCTTCTGGGCCTGCACGTAGTAGGCGTCGTAGAAGCCGGCGCTGAGCACGTAGCTCCCGAGGAGGATACGGCGCTGCACTTCCTTGCCGAAGCCTTCGCTGCGGGACTTGGCGTAGAGGTCAAACAGCTTGCGGGCATCCTTGCTGCGGTAGCCGTAGCGCACGCCGTCGTAGCGGCTGAGGTTCGAACTCGCTTCGGCGGTCGCAATGATGTAGTAGCTGGACACGGCGTAGCTGATGTGCGGGAGGCTCACTTCCTTGATGGTGGCGCCTTCGGCTTCGAGCTTCTTTAGCATGCTTTCGATGGCGGCCTTGCACTGCGGGTCGAGACCTTCGCCGAAGTATTCCTTCGGAACTCCGATGACCTTGCCCTTCACGCCGGCATCGAGCTTTGCGGTAAAGTCTTCGCTTGCGCGAGTGCTAGTGGTGTTGTCGTGCGGATCAATGCCGCAGATGGTACCGAGGAGCGTTGCTGCATCCTTGACGGTAGCGCCGAAGGGGCCAATCTGGTCCAGGGAGCTGGCATAGGCGAGCAGACCGTAGCGAGACACGCGGCCGTAGGTGGGCTTGAGGCCCACAACGCCTGTGCAGGCGGCGGGCTGACGGATAGAACCACCGGTGTCGGAGCCGAGCGCACAGGCGACCGTGCCACTGGCCACGGCTACGGCCGAACCGCCACTGGAACCGCCCGGAACGCGGGTCTCGTCCAGCGGGTTTACGACCTTGCCGAAGTACGAGGTCTCGTTGCTCGAGCCCATCGCGAATTCGTCCATGTTGGTCTTGCCCACGATGATGGCGCCGGCAGCCTCGAGTTTTTCGAGTGCGGTTGCCGTATAGGGGGCGACAAAGTTTTCGAGAATCTTGGAAGCCGCCGTGGTGCGCGTGCCTTCGAGGCACATGTTGTCTTTCACAGCCACAGGGATGCCGTCGAGCACGCCTAGACTCTTGCCTTCGGCACGACGCTTGTCCGATTCAGCGGCTTTCTGAAGCGCACGTTCGTTCAGCACGCTGATGTATGCGTTCAAATTCTTGGTAGATTCAATCTTTGCGAGAGATTCCTCGGCGAGTGCCACGGCCGTCTTGCTGCCGTCGGCGAGCTTGCCGCTCAATTCCTGGATGGTTTGCATTACCTATTTCCTCCGGACCATTTCATGATGTAGATCGAAATGACCATGCCGATTACGCTGACCACGTTAATCTTGAAACAGAATCCCAAGGCGAATTTTATCATGTAGAGGTCGAGAACCACGGGATTCGCGTTGTCGCCGTTAAACCCGAACGAAAGCGGGAACGAAGCCACGAAGAAGTTGCGCACGATATTGTCGTAACCGCCCGCGTTCATGAGTTCGCCGAGTTCCCCGAAGAGGAGCCCGAGACATTCGCCCAGTACTCCGCCAATGATAAGGCCGAGCACGATAAAGAGGATGAGTCGTCCAAAGGTGTTTCTGTTTGTCATATGGGTAAATATAGTAAGATAATTACTTGATGCTCCAGTCGATGGGCTCGAGACCCTTGCTGACAAGGTAAGCGTTTGCCTTGCTGAAGTGCTTGCAGCCGAAGAATCCGCGGTAGGCCGAAAGGGGGCTCGGGTGCGGCGCGGTTAAAATCAGGTGGCCGCGGTTCGGGGCGATAAGCGCCTGTTTTTTGATGGCGAAACTGCCCCAGAGCAGGAATACCAGGTTTTCGCGGGTTGCAGACAAACGCTGGATGATGGTGTCGGTGAACTGTTGCCAGCCAATCCCCGCGTGGCTTGCCGCCATGTGGGCGCGGACCGTGAGCGAGGCGTTGAGCAGAAGGATTCCCTGGTGCGCCCAGCTTTCGAGGTTGCCGTGCGGGGGAGGTGTTAGCCCCAAGTCATCGTGCAGTTCCTGGAAAATGTTCACGAGCGACGGGGGAGGCTCGATACCCATGGGCACCGAGAAACACAGCCCGTGGGCCTGGCCGGGATTGTGGTAGGGATCCTGCCCGATGATGACCGCCTTGACCTTGTCTACGGGGCAGTAGTCGAGTGCTGCGAAAATCTTGGATCCCGGCGGATAGACCACGTGGTGTTCCGCTTTTTCCTGCAAAAGCTTTTCTTTAATTTGTTTGAAATACGGCTGCTCAAACTGGTCGGAAAGCAGGTTGAGCCATGATTCTTCGAGTTTTACGGACATACTTTTTCTTTGTCGTGAAATTAGTCTGTGCCATTCTGAGCAGAGAACCGAAGGTTCGAAGTCGAAGAATCTAGTCCATAAGTATTTTTAGGTCTGGATCCTTCGGCTTGTGGCCTCAGGATGACGTCTGTGGTCTCTTTGCAAGTATAGCAACTTTCTCCCCGCGGGCGCGCGTGTAGAAAAGAATCGCTTCGCTTTTACCCTTGGGCTTGAGACGCTTGATTTCGGCATCGGGGTCAAGCTTTACGCCGCGCAGTTTCAGGGTGATTTTCCCGACGTCGTGCTCTTTGAGCATGTTGCGGACGGCGCCGGTCGCGATTTCGGTATGCGCGAGCACCTCGTAGCTGGTAAATCCCGGCGCGGGGAGCGGGTTTTGGCTGGTCACGTAGGCGATGCCTTCCGAAATCAGGTGTGAGTCCGGGTCGTGGGCGAGGGCCACCGCGTTGAAGAGGTGGCTCCGGATAAGGACTGGCGCGGGTTCCGCGATGAACTTGCTGATTCCCCCTAGCGGGAGGTCGCTTTTGCTTGTTGCCGTGCGGTAGGTGCGGTCCTTGCCTTCGAGGGAATCGTTGCGGTCGAGTTTCTCTTGCAGGTCGTCATCGAGGGTCTCTTGCGAGCGGTCGCGCCTGCGGGTCCATTCGGCGAGCGTTTCGCCTGCCTTCCCGACAATGACGGCGCGGACGGTATCGGGATGCTTAGCGAGTTCCCCGAACAGGACGAGGCATTCGCGGCAGTCGCTGTGAGCGCCCAGGTAAAGGATTTCCGTGCCGTCGGGAATTTCTGCGGGCGGGTATCCCGGCGGGAGTTTCGCCATACCGCCCTTGTAGTGCCTGCTGATTTCAACGACCTCTTCGAGCGTGGGCGTGAGGTTGCGCAGGTCGCGCTGGTTTTCACCTTCGAGCGCGCGCCTTGCCGGGTCGATGGTGAAATAGTCCGCGCCGTTATTGCCCGTGGGCTCGTTGCTGCCGGCGACTTCGCGGACGTCCGCGCAAATCGTGTTGGCTTCTTTCCCGAATACGGCGACGTTATGCCGGAACATCGCGAGGCGGTTTTCGTCCAGGTCGACTCCGGTGAGTTTTAGGCCTGCCGGCAAGAAGAAACTGTCGCCGCCCATGCCACAGCACAGGTCGTGAACGGCGCCTTCATTCGGCCAGAGGTTTGCTTTCCAGCGCCCGATATCTTGCGCGGTGCTCTGTTCCAGCGCAAGCTTGTCGCACAGGAGGAACATGCCGCGGGCGGTCTCGTTTTTTGCAAATCCGCCGGCAAAGAACTTCTCGCGGAACTTGGGGACGAGCGCCTTGTAGTCCATAATGACGGCGCGGTCCTCGTTGCTATAGCCCGCCTTGTGGAGTGCTGTAGAGACTTGCAGTGCATCATATTTGCGCGAAAGGGCTTCTTCGATAAAGCCCTGGACAGCGTCAGATGCGAGCAAATCCCATGGTTGCATGTTGTAAATTTAAATTATTTGCACGTTTTTATGGGTACTCGCGTTCCGCTTGCGAAACTTTTAGTTTAAATTTAAGGTATGGGATATAGAAAGGGTTGTTTTAGAGTTCGGCATATTGGCCGACTTTTTGGAGCCGCGGCAACGGTTTCGTTCGCATTTGCCTTGTTTGGCTGTGGCGGCGATTCCAGCAGCGATGCCGGGTATGATTTCGAAATCGTGGGCGATTCCTCCGCGGGCATGTCCGTGCCCGATTTGGGCGGCTCGTCCGATGCCCTAGCCTCGATTTCTTCTTCCGACTTTGCCCAGCCTTCGTATTCAAGCAGCGATTCTGCGGTAGTACCTCCGCAGTCGTCTTCCTTGTTCGAACCGCCCCTTTCTTCGTCTTCTTATCTGTGGGATTCTTACTTCAGTTCCAGTTCGAACCGTTTCCCCCCGCGCTCGTCTACTTCCGAACCCCCGCAATCCTCGGATTCTAGGCCCCCGCGTTCTTCCTCAAACAACCCGCCGCCGTCTTCGGAGTCAGACCCCCCGCAGTCTTCTGCGTCGGAGCCGCCGCTCGACTTCAGTTTCTATACCGGTGCTGACATTTCTACCGTGCAGGAATACGAACGCTTCGGCGCGAAGTTCTACGATGTAGACGGGACGGAAAAGGACATCTTCACGCTCCTCAAGGACCACGGTTTCAATGCCATCCGCCTCAAGACTTTTGTTAGCCCCAAGGCTCAGTACGGCTATGCGGCCAGCGGTTGCGAACACGATGCCGAGGCCTATGCCGACAAGGATCACATCATTGCATACGCCAAGAAGATAAAGGCGGCAGGCATGGCGTTCCTGCTCGATATCCATTACAGCGACAACTGGGCCGATCCGGGCAAGCAGATTATCCCGAGCCGCTGGCGTTCCGTACAAAGTTCCGATGCCCTGGCGGATTCCGTGTACGCCTACACCTACGACCTGATTTCTGCGCTCAAGCAGGTGAACGCCACGCCCGACATGGTGCAGGTGGGCAACGAGACGACTCCGGGAATACTCATCCACGTGCCGAACAGCAAGACGGATTGCTGGGGTAACAATGTGGACAAGGCATCCACCGCCATCAACGGTGACATGGGGACGTCTGCGGGCAAGGCGAACGCGGCCAAGTACTTCAAGGCGGGTATCCGCGCGGTCAAGGCGGTCTCGGAGGACATCAAGACGGTGCTCCACATCGAGCGCATCCGCAAGCCCGAGACGGTAAACTGGTGGATGACGGAAATCTTCACGAACCAGAAGGTCCCTGCCGACGTGATGGGCTTTTCTGCCTACACGGCGTATGACGACGGGCCTCCCGACAACTGGAAATCGCTGTTCCAGTCCGTCACTTCGAACTATCCGAACTTGAAGTTCATCGTCGCGGAATACAACGGCGGCGATAGTGATAACCACTACAAGTTCGACGGCTCGCGCAAGCGTACGAACGAGATGGTGAAGGGGCTTGACCGCTGGATAGGCACGTTCTTCTGGGAACCGACGCTCGGTGGCGCCTGGGGCCCAGCACTGTTCGACTGGGAAGGAAGCAACCTGAAGGCGAACAGCAAGGCCTTCGAGGAATACCCCCTGGTCCGCCGCTAGTGTGACCGGCCCGCTGTTTCCTTCTGTGAACAGAAAAAGGCGGAAAATCCTGCTTTTTTGCGGGATTTTCTTGTATTTTTAAGCAAAAACCAAGAGGAAAAACATGGATAATTTCAACTTTTACAGCCCCACGGAATTTGTATTCGGTAAGGACCGCGAAAACGAGTGCGGTGAACTCGTGAAAAAATACGGTGGCACCAAAGTGCTCATCCATTACGGTGGCGGTTCCGCCGTGCGTTCCGGGCTGATTGACCGCGTGAAGACATCCCTCGATGCGGCTGGAATTGCCCATGTGGAACTTGGCGGCGTGAAGCCGAACCCGCGCGATACACTCATCTACAAGGGTATCGAGATGGTCCGCGCGAACGGTGTAGACTTTATCCTGGCCGTCGGTGGTGGCTCCACAATCGACAGCTCTAAGGGTATTGCGGTCGGTAGTCTCTACGATGGCGACTTCTGGGACTTCTATGCAAAGAAGTTGCCGGTCACCAAGGCCCTCCCCATTGGCGTGGTGCAGACGATTGCCGCTGCGGGTTCCGAAGGCAGTGGCGCTTCCGTGGTCACCAAGGAAGAGGGCATGCTCAAACGCGATATCGGTAGCGATGTGATTCGCCCGAAATTCGCCGTGCAGAACCCGGCATTGCTTTGTACGCTCCCGGCCTACCAGACTGCTTGCGGCATTACCGACATCATGGCGCACATCTTTGAACGCTACTTCACGAACACCGAAGAAGTCGAAACGACTGACCGCCTTTGCGAAGGCCTGCTTTTGGCGATGGTCAAGGAAGGTCCCCGCGCCATTGCCGACCCCGCCAACTACCAGGTCCGTGCCAACATCATGTGGGCGGGGACGGTAGCCCACAACGACATTGTGGGCTGCGGGCGCAGTCAGGACTGGAACAGCCACGCCATCGAGCACGAACTCTCGGGACTTTACGACTGCGCCCATGGCGCGGGCCTTGCGGTCATCATGCCTGCCTGGATGGAATACGTGGTAGACCACAACGTGATGCGTTTTGCCCAGATGGCTACCCGCGTGTTTGGCTGCCAAATGAATTTCGAGAACCCGAAGGCCACCGCCCTTGAGGGCATCAAGGCCTTCCGCCGCTTCCTGCACTCCATCGGCATGCCTATCAACTTCGCCGAACTCGGCGCGAAGGAAGAAGACATCCCGAAGCTGGTTGAAAAGCTGAACCCGGGTGACGGCTGGGGTTTCGTGCCGCTCAAGGCGAAGGATGTGACCGCGATTTACACCATCGCCGCCCACGCGACTCTATAAGAAATGTGGAATGTGAAGTGAGTAATGTGGAATGAGTAATTAGCGTATGTTACGTCATTGCGAGGAGCGTTAGCTGAGCCTGCCACGAGCGAAGCGTGGTGGCGGCAATCTATCTGCTTAATTCCACCACGTAGTCTGCATCGTTTACGAAGTCTTGTGCGTGCTCGATAGCGATGACGGTATGGCCTGCCTCGGTAAGCCCGTGGATAAGCGCCAATAGGTGCTCGATATCGGTCTTGTGTAGCCCGCGTGCGGGCTCGTCGAAGAGGAATAGCGTGTTGGGCGCTTTTGCGCGGGCGAGCGCAATGGAAAGGCGCAGGCGCGCGCGTTCGCCGCCGGAGAGGTGCGCGGTGGTCTGCCCAAGTCGCAAGTATCCGAGTCCCGTATCGGCGAGGGGCTTCAGCTTGTCCATGAAGGGCTTGAAGTTCGCGAAAATCTTGCACGCTTCTGTGATTTCCAGGTCGAGTACGTCGGCAATGGAAAGCGACTTGAAGCGCACCTCCAGAATTTCATCCTTGAAACGCCGACCGAGGCATACGGGGCATTCGGTTTCTTCGTAGCCTGCGCCGTCATACAGTACGCCTTCGCCCTTGCAGTTCTCGCAACGGCCGCCGGGAGCGTGTAGCGCGAATTTGCTGGCGGTGTAGCCGCGGACCTTGCTTTCGGGGAGCTTCGCGAACAGGTCGCGGAGCGGCGTGTTCAGGTTGATGGCGGACGCGACCGTGCTGCGGCGGTTGCCGTGGAAATCTCCGGTCGAAAGTATGGAGAGCGCCTGGATGCCGAGCGGGGAGAATTCACCGGCGCTTGCACGGGTGGCGATGTTTTTGAACAGGAGGGTAGATTTTCCGCTGCCGCTCTGGCCCGTGATGACGCTGAACTTTTGCACCGGGAATTCTGCCGAGACAGGCTTCATGTCAAATAGCGCGAAGTTTTCTATATGGATTGCTTCGTCGCTATACTCCTCGCAATGACGCTTTTTTGCTTTTTTGGATTGCGTCGCTTCACTATGTTTCGCTCGCAATGACGAGTCTAAAATCCTAATCCAATTACCTGTCGGCGATTCCTTATTGCTAAGCACGTCCTTCGCAGGTCCCTGGAAAAGAATCTCACCGCCTTTTTCACCGGCACCCGGACCCATTTCTATAATCCAGTCTGCCTTCTTGATTATTGCGGGGTTGTGCTCGATAAGTACGAGCGTGTTCCCGCGAGCTTGCACTTTTTTCAATACTTTCCAGAGAGATTCCACGTCGCTTGCGTGTAACCCGCTGGCCGGTTCGTCGAGGACAATCAGGAGCCCGTTCAGGTGCCCGGTCGAAAGGCTCGAAAGCCGAAGCCTCTGGATTTCGCCGCCGGAAAGCGACGAACCTGCGCGACCCGCCGTGAGGTAGCCGATGCCCAGTTCGTTGATGGCTTCGATCCGGTCGAGGAGCGCGTTGAAGGCTGGCTTCTGGTTCGCGTTCAGGCGGCTGTCGAACAGTGTGTGCAGTTTCGCTTCGAGTTCCGCGAACGGCGCTTCCAAAATTTCTTTCCAGGTCGTTCCATCGATGGATGCGTTCAGGAGGCTCTGCTTGAGCCGAAGACCCTTGCAGTCGGGGCATTCTTCGGCGTTGTCGCCTTCGCTAGCCCGCGCAGTGCCCGTGCTGGTTTTGATGCTCCCTGTGCCGCCGCACGCCTCGCAAGTGCAAGACCGCGAGTAGGGCGAGAGATCTTCGGGCTGGAGCGGGCGGGACTGTTGTGCTCCGTGTTCGGAACATCGCGGCACAGTGCTGTAAATCGTGCGCTTCCCGCCGTTATCGAGAATCAGTTCTCCATGCGTGAGTTTCAAGACTCCATCGACAGCCTCGGCAATGCGGGTGCGCGTGTTCTCGCGGACAATGATACGGTCCACCACGATAAAGAATTCCTCGGGTACTATTTCGCGTTCGCCCGCCGTCAGGTCGGCGAGCGAATAGGCCACGCCATCCGCGACTGCGCGGGTGAATCCCTGCGCCAGGAACACTGCCGAAAGTTTGTCGAGGTTCGCGGAATTCTTTGCCCGGCGCAGTCCTTTCCCGCTGTCGCCGTTGTCAATCCTTGCAAAAAACTGCAGTTTGCTCCCTTGCGGCAGACCCGCAATTTCGCGTATAATCTCTTCGCGGCTTGTACATTCCATCGGTTTGCCGCAGATGGGGCAGGCGGGTCTTGCGAACCTTGCGAATAATCCGCGCAGCGTGTTGTCGCATTCCGAAAGGCTCAGCGCGTAGGCTTTTGCGGGCGTCTCCCCGTGGCTAGGCCCAATCGCAAGGCTTGCCGGCAATCCTTCGGCGCTGTCCAGAGGAATGATGCGTCTGCCGCCCAGCATTTCTGCTGCGAAAGGCGAGAGCGTTTCCAGGTAGCGTCGCTTGGATTCCCCGTGCAGGGTGTCGAGCACAAGCGTCGACTTGCCACAGCCCGAAGGCCCGCACACGACGGTAATCTTGCCCAGCGGGAACTGGGCATCCACGTTCTTTAGGTTGTGCAGGCGACAACCGCGTATGGAGATGAAACGTTCCATCTACGAACGACTCCTATGACAGACGCTTCACGAAACCGGCAACATGATTGACTGGATCCTTCGACTTCGCCCTACGGGCTTCGCTCAGGATGACACTGCGTGTCATTCCCTAACAGTAAACCGCAGTTCTCCGAACGGGGTGTTGAGGTCGCCGTTCTCGAGATTGTTCGTCTCGATGCCTGCGAACATGCGGTAGCCGCCACCGATAGATACTTCGAGCATCTTGGTAATGCGGTAGTTGAAGTGCGCGGAGAGATCGGCCGTGAAGAAGTAGTCCTCGGATTCGAAGGCTTCGTCGTCGGGTTCCATCACGTAAAGGGCGCCACCGCCAATATTGAGGGGGAACGATACGGAGAACTTGTCAATTCTGATGGGGAAGAGCTCCACGAATCCGCCGAACGACATATACTTGATCATCTGCTTTTCTTTGACGTTGTAGTTGCGCACGTCGCTCAAAAGCCTGTTCACCCACATGCCGGTCGAGAACATCGGGACAATGTCGAGACCAATGCGGAGATTTGCAAAAATTCCCCCGTCGTCTGCAACGAGCACGTTGCCGCCGCTCACGCCGATAAGCGCCTTGAGTCCGCCTTCAGCCTTTTCCTCTGTGGCGTTATCGGAATCGCTCATGCCTGCAAGTTCGGCAAATCCCGTTCCCGAGAGCGAGAGTACCAGCGCGAGCGCGAGTGCGAATTTCGCCGTGAAACTACTTCTTTTCTTCGTGTCGTTGAGCATTGTGGATGTCCTCCAGAGTTGCGGTCCAGTTCCATTTCTTTTGTGAGGCTTCCGGCCAGTAGCAGATGGTCCAAACGAGGCTGTTGCCGCAGAGGATTATGGACCACACGCCAAAAAGCAGGAAGAGGAATAGCGGAATGAAGGCGAGCGAGCCGTAGAAAATGGACATGCGGGTCACCATCGCCGTCTGGATAAGCATAAGGATTTTCACGTATATGTTGATGCAGATCCACGCGATGATTGTCGCCATAAGGGAAACGGCGAACAGTTTGCGCTTGCGGTAAGGCGGGACAACTCCCGTTTCGCGCTGGCGGAGGCTCCTTGCGGGGAGCGCGTACAGCATCAGGAATATGAGCAGCATCGCCGCGGTGTGGAATGCGATGTACCAGAATGCGGTGATGAGGATCTTGAGCAGTTCCGGCGAGAAGTGGAACCCGTCGACCACAATCATGGTGAGCACGTCTTGTACGTGGTTCACGAACCCGGCGAACATCCCGATGAAGCCTGCGAAGATGACCAGGAATGGCGTGTAGACCTGGATTTGGCGGATGACCGTGCGCGAGGTCTTGACCTCCCACACCACGTTGAAGTTCGTCTCGAGGCTCCCGAAGGCGAGGATGAACGTCACGAAGAGGCCGAGTGCACCGATGAACCCGAGCCTGCCGATAGGAATATGCTCGGCGTTCTGGACTATGGACTGCACCTGCTCGGTGGGCCAGTCCAGGTTGAGCATGTCGAGCAAAATGGGCAGGTAGTCGGACACGAACCCGCCGAACCCGACGGCGAGCGTAATCGAGGTGAGCAAGATAAGCAGGGGGACTACGGCCACCAGGGTGGTGTAGGTAAGGCTGGCCGCGCGGGTCATGCCGTGGTAGTACAGGAACGACTTGCCCGTTACCACTATGACCTTTACGAAGGAGGGCGACCTTTCGGCTATGGAGTCGAAAAGTCTCTCCCAGGAAAAGTTTTTCCACCACTCAGGCATTTCTGTCCGTTACCTCAGTCCGAAGAATATCACCATGCTCACGATAAGCGCGAAGATGCTTATCAGGTGCATGCGCCACACGATTTTCGAGTTCATCAGAGGCTTGCTCGGGAACTTGCCTTCCCACTTCTTCTGGTAGTGGTGGTGCAGCGGCGCGCAGAGGAATATGCGCTTGCCCGTGCCGGTAGTCTTCTTGGTGAACTTGAACCAGAGAATCTGGAGCAGCACCGAGCAGGCTTCCGCGATGATGATCACGCAAACGATGGGCAGGAACAGCCCTGCCTGCACCAGGATGAACATGATGCCGATGGTGGCTCCAAAGCCCACGGAACCCGCGTCGCCCATGTAGATTTCGGCGGGAGGGCTGTTGAACCACAGGTAGGCGAGCAATGCGCCCGCAATGGCCATAGCTATGGGGAACAGTTCGTCGCAACCGGGCAGGTACGGCACGTGCAGGTAGGTGCTGAAGATGAAGTTTCCGCTCACGTAGGCCACGAGCCCCACGAATATCATGCTGGTAAGGATAGGCACCGATACCAGGCTGTCGAGACCGTCGGTAAAGTTCGTGCCGTTCGCGCTTGCCGCGATGACGAAGGTCATGAATGCGACAAAAATCCAGTTGGGGAGGTGAATCTGGAAAACGTCGATGGGGCAGAAGGGGATAGTGAGGTCGCCCTTGAGCTCGGGGATGAACTTGTAGCAGAAAATCGCGACGATGAGGCTGAACAGGAAGTAGAGGAACAGACGCAGGCTGCTGGAAATGCCGTCGGCCTTGTCCATGTAGTCGGCGGCCTTGAGCTTGCCGAGCTTGATGAGGCGCTTGGCACGGACCTTGGCGATATCGTCGATGGCTCCCACGGCGGAGAACGCGGCGAGGATGACCAGCGTGGAAATGGTATAGCCGTTCATCTTGCAGACGAGGAGCGACACGATTTCGACCACCACCACCAGGAGGAGGCCGCCCATGATTGGGGGCGACTTGGTCTTGCCGTCCTTGTCGAAGTCGCTAGTGGCATCGAGCCCCTGCAAGAGGCGGATGTACTTGGGCATGAAGAAGAGCACGAGGATGATGGAGAGCATGGCGGCCGAGCCTGCGCGGAAGAGACGGCCATCGAAAATGTCCATACTAGTAACGTGGTAAAGCCAATGACAGAGCATAATAAATAGAGTTTCGAAACTAAAGGCTAAAATCTGGGGGTTAGGATATCCCAAAGATAAAATAATGTGTCTGTATTGGCTTGGGAGGGTGTGTTTTTTCTACATTATGGGGCATGAGTGAATTGCGTATCGATTGCCCCCATTGCGGATCGTCTTTTAACGTGGTGCTGGACGGAGAACCCTCGTCCATGATGGTTTTTGCCTGCGCCAAGTGCAAGACGCCCTTAATGCATATGGGCGGAGTGACCTCGGAACTGGACCGGGAGGAGTTTACGCGCCTTCGCGAACGCCTGAACCGCGTGCTGAGTGCTGTCATGAAACAGGATGGCGCCATCAGCGAGGTCGCCGGTTCGCTGAAGAAGCTTGTGGACGAGTCGAACGCCCGCGCCGACGAACGGAATCACGAATCTTCGCCCATTACCGAAGAAGCCCTTGCCGAACTCCAGAAGGGCCTTTCCGAGATGGATGTCGATAGCTTCCTCGAGAAGCTGTAGGGCCGGTTTCAGGGGCGATAATGCTTGAATTTTTCATTGCCGCCATTGTTGTGGGGATCGCTCCCGGTCCTGATAATTTGTTTGTACTCGCCCAGAGCGCGACACACGGCGCTCGTGCCGGTTTTTGCGTGATTTTGGGGCTATGCACGGGCATTGCCCTGCAGACCGGCCTGCTGGTGGCGGGAGTGTCGGCGCTTATTGCCGCAAGCCCGACGGCGTTTTTCGTGATGCAGTGCCTGGGTGCGGCATATTTGCTGTATTTGGCATACAAAAGTTTTCAAGTCCGCACCGGAACCGTGGTGGCGGGCGAGCCTGCCGAACCAGCCGAAGGGCCGGTCACGCTCTCAGGTCGCAAGCTCTACCTGCGCGGCATCATCATGAACATGACGAACCCGAAGGCGGTGCTGTTCATGCTCTCGTTCATCCCGCCCGCGGTCAAGATGGATCGCCCTATCCACCCGAGTTTGCAGACGGCAATCCTCGGCGCGGAATTTATCGTGGCGACGCTGATTGTGTTCGGGACTGTCGCAATCCTTGCGGGTGCGGTCAAGAAGTTTTTACTCAATAGCCCGAAGGCGAACCGCAACCTCAACTGGTTCAGCGGCGTCGTGTTCGTATTGCTCGCAGTCGCGCTGTTCTTGGTTTAGAGCTGTTTTTCAATCAGCCCGAGAATCTTCTCGATGGTTGCATCGAGGGGCTCGTTCGTATCACCGCCGGCAGCGCGGGTATGTCCGCCGCCGCCGAATTCCTTCGCGATGGCGTTCACGTCCACAATGTAGTTGCTGCGCAGGCTAATCTTGTATTTGCCGTTGACGGGGTAGAGGAGGAATGCCACCTCGGTACCGCCGACTTCGCGGATGGTGTCGATGGTGGTGGAGAGTTCCACAGGCGTGACGCCGAAGCGTTCCATGTCTTCGGGCGTGATGGCGCTGTAGACGACCTTGCCCCCGAGCGCCATTTTGCACTGCTGCATGGCAAAGCCGGTGATGATAGTTTGTTTGTAAGTGCGCGTGTAGTAGGTCTCGTTCACGATTTTCGCGAAGTCGACGCCTGCTTCGATGAGGTCGCCCACCACCTGCATGGTACGCTTGCCGGTACAGCTGTACTTGAAGGCTCCGGTATCGTGGACAATGCCCAGGTACAGGGAACTGGCGGTTTCTCGGCTCACCTTGGCCTTGTCGAGCAGGGTGTAGAGCAGTTCGCTTGCGGAACTCGCCTCGGGTTCCACGAAGTTTGCCGTGCACAGGTTGAGCGGGTTAGAAATGTGGTGGTCGACGTTTATAGTCTTCTTGGCGGAACGCAGGCATTCCACGCCGTTCGCCCCGACGCGCTCAAAACTCGGGGTATCCATGAGGAAGGCGAGGTCATAGGGCTGCCCGCCGTTGCTCTCTGCGGTATACGCCGGGCTTGCTTCGCCCGCCCCGCGTAAAATCTTGTAGCTCTCGGGAAAATTCTCGAGGAAAATGTTCGCGCGGATAGCGGGGTAGTTGTCCTTGATGTAGTTGTATATCGCCGTGGTGCTGCCCACGCAGTCGCCGTCCGGGCGCACGTGCCCGAAAATCGCCACGGTCTTCGCTTCGCTCAAAAATTCGTCGATAGTCATGTTTTTCCCTTGTTTTTACCCCAATTTAGCAACATTTTCCTTGAAAACGCCCGTTTTTGGCCCCTTTGGAAGTCCCTGTCGCTGCGCTTGCCTTTTTTACCTATATTGGCGCGCCTTTGGCGCGCATATAACACGGCTCGGTCATGCCAATCCACGCAAGCGTGGTTGTCGCGACGCTCGCCTTTAGTTATATTTTGGCGCAAATTGCATTTTACCTTGGTCCTGCACCAGTTTTCGCCAAATTCCACTGGGTGCTTGCAGGGAAACTCGGGTACAAACATGTAATTAGTTAAACAATCAAAAAAAGGAATGGCTATAATGGCTACTATCACTAAGGAAAAAGCTGCAGAACTCACCGCCAAGTTTGGTGCAAACGAAAAGGATACCGGTAACGTCCGCGTCCAGATCGCTATCCTCACGGAAAAGATCAAGAATCTGACGGAACACATCAAGAGCCACAAGAAGGATTTCCACTCCCTCCGTGGTCTGTCTGCCATGGTTGCCAAGCGCCGCAACCTCCTCAAGTACTACGGTGAACAGGATATTCTTGCTCAGCGTGCTCTCATCAAGGAACTCGGTCTCCGCGGCTAATCTGCGGACTGGAGATAATCTATGTCTATTGACGCATACCATCAAAAGTACGGCAAGATGCTCGACCCGAAGGAAGTGTCCGTTACGCTTCCCGATGGCCGTGTCATCACGTTCGAAACGGGCCGTATTGCAAAGCAGGCACGCGGTGCTGCAGTCGCCAAGATGGGCGATGCATTCGTGCTCTCTACCGTCTGCTACGGCGAAGAGAAGGAAGGCGATTTCTTCCCCCTCACTGTGGAATATCGCGAAAAGGCCTACGCTGCTGGTCGCCTTCCGGGCGGCTACAACAAGCGTGAAGCCGGTCGCCCCTCCGACGAGGAAACGCTCTCTGCCCGTATTATTGACCGCCCGATTCGCCCGATGTTCCCCGAGAACTTCACGCGCGAAGTCCAGGTGATCGTGCAGGTTCTTTCTGCTGACCGCAAGTTTGCACCGGATGTGCTCGGCGTGTCCGCCGCATCCCTCTCTATCGGTCTTTCTGAACTGCCCTTCGAACAGCAGGTTGCCGCCGTGCGTGTGGCTGTGGTCGATGGACAGAACGTCGTGATGCCCACCTACGAACAGATGGCCTGCGCCGATCTGGACCTGGTGGTCGCCGGTACCGAAGATTCCGTCTGCATGGTGGAAGGCGGTGCCTACGAAGTGTCCGAAGACACGATGATTAACGCAATTCTCGCCGGTCACGAAGCCATCAAGGCTATGTGCAAGGCCCAGCAGGAACTGGTGGACCGTTGCGCCAAGCCCAAGATGGAACTCAAGCCGCAGCACGTTGGCGAAGCCCACGACAAGCTCCTCGCCACGGTGAAGGAAGTCGTGTGGGACGAACTGAACAAGGACGTCCACTCCAACATGGTGAAGACCGACTTCTATCCGGCTATGGCAGACCTCTGCGCCAAGATGCTCGAAGACGAACGCATCCTCGCCATCATCGGCAAGGACGAAGAACAGGATCCTGCTCTCGTTGCTGACGCGAAGGCAATCTTCAGCGATTACGAACGCACTGCCATGCGCGAAATGATCTTGAACGAAGACGTCCGTCTCGACGGCCGTCTTACGACCGAAGTCCGCCCGATCGAAATCGAACTCGGCGTTCTCCCGAGCGCTCACGGTTCTGCGATCTTCCAGCGCGGCGAAACCCAGGGTCTCGTGGTCTGCACGCTCGGTTCCAAGGCCGACGAACAGCGCTACGAAAGCCTGCAGGGCGAAGGCTCCAAGAGCTACATGCTGCATTACAATTTCCCGCCGTACAGCGTGGGTGAATGCAAGCGCCTCGGCATGAGCCGCCGCGAAATCGGTCACGGCCACCTCGCCGAACGTTCTCTCGCTGCAGTCCTTCCGCTCCCTGAAGACTTCCCGTACACCATCCGCGTGGTTTCCGAAATTCAGGAATCCAACGGTTCTTCTTCCATGGCCTCTGTTTGCGGTGGCTGCCTCAGCTTGATGGACGCTGGCGTTCCTATCAAGGCTCCGGTTGCAGGTATCGCCATGGGCCTCATCTCCGAAAAGGGTTCCGTCAAGGAAGGCGGCAAGATCAAGATCTTGTCCGACATTACCGGTACGGAAGACCACCTCGGCGATATGGACTTCAAGGTGACGGGTACCGCCGAAGGTATCACTGCCTTCCAGATGGATATCAAGATCCGCGGTATCACGCCGGAACTCATGCGCGAAGCTCTGGAACAGGCCAAGCAGGGCCGTCTCCACATCTTGGGCAAGATGGCTGAACTCGGCCTCGCCGCTCCGCGTCCGAAGGTTTCCGAGAAGGCTCCGACCATGATCAAGATGCGCATCCCGACCACGAAGATCCGCGACGTTATCGGTTCCGGTGGCTCCGTGATCAAGGGCATGCAGTCTCAGACGGGTTGCACGATCAACATCGACGACGATGGCAACATCGATATCGCAGCTCCGACCGGTAAGGCCGCCGCTGTTTGCCGCCGCATGATCGAAGAACTCACTGCCGAACCTGAACCGGGCCGCAAGTACAAGGGCAAGGTGAAGACGATCCAGCCGTTTG
>Ga0310786_10005060_pt1 | contig 18049 bp, 21 predicted proteins | sample AusTroGonzalo_MG_FD_203881 | JGI IMG/M metagenome (GOLD analysis project Ga0310786, IMG submission 203881) | Bovine rumen microbial communities from tropical cattle in Woodstock, Queensland, Australia - Gonzalo_03 (v2) (version 2) | ecosystem: Host-associated > Mammals > Digestive system >... | reverse complement strand
AGTGAACGTACACATCTTGGCCGTAATGTATTAATCCAACTGGCCGATGAATTAGGGGTGGAATATGAAGACTTATGAGGAACATTGGCTTGACAAATTCCAAGCAGAACATATACGCTTGAAACATCGAAAAGACAAAGAGCGTATAATACTAAGAACACCATCCATCGATTACTGCTTCAGCATGGAAGGATGGGAAAAATTCAAAGAAAAAATCAACAAGGTGTAAATCTATGGGTAAGATAATAGAATATCATACGTGTGATACATGTGAGTACCGATTCAGTGTGCCAGCAGACCCTGATTTCCGTAAATGGAAGCTGGCATGCCAACTAAAATGTAAAGAAGTCAATCCAAATGGGGGGCTTACCAGGTGTCAAAGATGGAAGAGTGATATATAATGAAGTTTGAAGATTGCAGATTCAAAGGAAAACAAAGAGTACGTAAAAACCATATACTCGAAATTACCGAAAGGTTGACTCCATTATTGGAGGGGTTCGGTTTTCAGGAAACCAGTATAAGGAGATACCTTGAAATATTGGTTGACCAACAGGAGTATAATGTTCGTACTGATGTGTTTTATGATAAAATTACTAACAGGAAATTGGATTATGATTTCCTGGTGGTTATTGCTTATGAGTATATAATGGAACATAAATCAGATTTCAGAAACTAAAAAAAGGAAGATATAAACTTATAAAGGGTTGTTGGCTATGGTGAAATGTGAAATATGTGGACAGGAATTTGAAAAATCAAATAACAAACAGAAATATTGTAGTGATTCCTGTAAACTTATTGCTAAAAAAAGACAGGATAATCACTATTATGAAAGCATTACCAAACCCCATATCCAAGAGAACAAACCACTTGTTACCGCTAAATGTGAATACTGTGGTGAAGAGTTTGTTAAACACCATGGTAACCAAATCTATTGCAGTTACATATGTGCCTATTATAAGAAACTGGAACAAAATGCGGATTCTCGCATGAAATCTTATCACAAAAATAAAAAACGTGGTGGAGATAAATTCTGGGGTTTAGGCACTGGTGGTTTAGGCCCTCACCATCATGAGGATTGGGATGTTGAATTTCAAAAAATTACTAATGAGATGGCAAGGCTCCGCCTTCCATCCAAATAAACTTTTATTCTTTTTTTCTATTTTCTTAATTTTTATTTCTTACAGTGTATAATGAAGGAAAACTATTATTGCATAATAGGATATGGTTTATGGGAGAAATTTTTTTTAAAGGGTATTAAATGAAAAAGTATGTTAAATGAAACTCAATGAAACTCAAATGAAACACGCAGATAGTTACTGCCCTATCTGCAAAACTTCAGAGCATACTCTCTATGATGAATTTCATGGAGAGAGTTATTGCTGCACGTGCGGTTTGGTCTTGCAGGATTCAGCTCGGAAATCAATAGTCGAACTAATAGAGGAAGCTAAAAAAAGAGAACATGAATTCCGAAATTATCTCAACAGGAAAAATTTCAAATAAATATGATCATCTTTTTTTTATGGTGGTACTCTATACATCTTTTTGAAATATTCATTAATTTTTCAACATTGCTCGATTTCGTAAAAGTATTTGTTTGTTTTCAAGTTTTAATCATATGCAAATGGAATAATTTCATTTTTTTACTCCAAAATAAGATAAGATAATTAAATAAAATAACTGCTATAATACAAATATTCTAGTGTAATAGTCATTCGATAGGTATTTAAACGGATTGGAGATTTTCATTGAGTAAACAAGTATTTACTTTGGATTTTAAAATACTCTAAAAAGAAATATAAACCCTCCTTATACTCATTCCATTTATGCAATAACATTTTCCTTTTTTTCAGTAAATTGTTTGGTTCTGTAAAAAAACATTAAACAATATTTGGAGGTTTTAAACGATTTTCAATTGAAATTAAAAATACACACCCCAAAGCTAATACATGTGCTGAAAAAGGGAAAAATATAACTTTTTTTTTACTGGCTCAGCGAATATCGTATACATTTACAATTTCCCCCTTTTTAGTACAATAAAGCAATGGTATCTTGTATGTATTTCTTTCATATTGTCCTCATGTATAAAAAAACCTAACGCCTCTCGGTTTTTAACTTATAGATAGCACGCAATGATAGTAATTCCAGATTAACGCTCCTCCAAAACATAAACTGGAATTGTGGGGTGCAACTCCCCACAGAACCTATCCAAAAAAAAAGAATTGATGGTGAATAAGAATATGTCAACTGATACTAATTTTATAGGAAACGTTTCAACAATGGTGAAACTCATAAGCATGTGGCTAGCAGGATGGTTTATAGGCATACTAATAAGCCATGGGTTAAATCTACCCATGTCACAAGAGCAACTAAGCCAAATAATCTGCTCAATCATACTATTAGCCGTAGGATATGTAGATGCAAAATACCCAAACACATTCAAATTCCTTGGCAACTCCGTTGAACCTGATGAAAATGTAGAATGTGATGACAATGAAGGCTGCTGAAGATGAAATCATCGATGTAGACCCAGCAGGGGAATACGAAAAACAACCTGGTGATAAAGATGACTCATGAATGCATACATGAGGAACAAATACAAGGCCAATCAAGAGCCATCGAAAGAATGGGCGCAGAACTAAACTACAAAAAAGAACGGCTAGATGAACTAAAAGATGACAATAAACGAATGGAAAAGAAAATAGATGAAATCAAAGATTGTGTTGACAAACTAGTTGTAAAATCACAAACCGATGACAGCAAACTAGACAAACGATTAACTGCAATAGAAACAGAACAAAAAGTCATCAAAGAAATGCAGGAAAAAAACCGCAGCGACACAAATCTAAAAATAGCATTAGTAGGATTGATAATAGCAATCTTAACATTACTTTTGAACTATCTGAAGTGATAACTATGGTAATACAGGTATGGTCAGAAAACATACACCACCGCCAGGAAGGCGAAGTGGCTAGAGAATGGAATTACTTATACCCATTTTTGTATTGGCCAGGGGATCTAAAAAGTTATCATGATGAATTTTTAGAACCTGTTTTTTTTGACAAAGTACCTGCTCAGGATTTGCTCCCTGCATGCCCAAATATAGAGAACTTCCAATTTTATAGGGATGATGTGAAAAAAGGAGCGCCTCCTTCATATGACCAGTTACGCCATTGGTCTAAAGGGGTTAACTGTAAGGCTGCTGTTAAGCATACCTGGTTTGATAGGCGTAAAAGTAGGATTGATTCTGAGGTGAAATTTGGGTTTGAGATTAACAAGTTGAAATTATCTCAGGCGTTACCTAAATTGATGGATAAAGTACTTGTTGCCAGTGACAAAACTGAAAAGATTATGTTAAAAGAGATTGGTGAAGAGAAATTCACTTCTACTAAAGCGGAATCTAATTCTAAAGCTCAAAGCAATCATGTTGACACTGCATTTAAATTAGCTGGTATCCCTAATGATTATCGTAAAGAAGATTCTAATGTGAAAGCGGATGTTGTTGCTGAAACTGAAGTTAAAACTGATTTGCAAAATGACATAATGGAATACCAAAACCAATTATCGGATGGCTCACTATCCGACAGAACGAAAAAGAAATTCCGTAAAAACTGATGAAATATGATTCCTTTTACCATTGATGAATTTGCAGAACTAGCAAGCCGTGGAACATGGCAACCCTACAAGCATTTAGGATATGTATGTGAAATGTTAGAGTACCTGGTAGAAGGAAGGGTATCACGTTTGATGATCTTCATGCCACCAAGACATGGTAAATCAGAACTTATTAGTTACTATTTTTTAACCTGGTATCTAGGGAATTTCCCTGATAAACATGTAATTCTCACTACTCACAGTGCTAATTTCAGCCGTGGATGGGGCCGAAGAGTACGTAACCTACTGGATTTCGTAGGGAAAGACATGTTCGGTGAACCTATTGAACTTGCTGAAGACAGTCAAGCAGCTCATAACTGGGCAATCAAAGGCCACAAAGGAGGCCTACTAACAGCAGGTGTAGGCGGTTCAATCTTAGGGGAAGGAGCAAACGGTTTCATCATAGATGACCCTACCAAAGGATTCAAAAAAGCACGTTCAAAGACACACCAAAAAGAATTAAACGATTGGTGGTTTACCGAAGCTAAAACCAGGCTAAACGCCAGTATGGATGATGGGGCCAAACCATGGGTAGTTGGAATATGGCAAAGATTGAACATTGATGACCTAGCAGGCCAAATACTCTACAAAAAAGAAGGTGACAAAAGAGTTCCTAACGAACCTCACATCACATACAACGAAGCTATCCAAATATTAGATGCTGGTGAAGACATCCCCTATGGAACCTGGGTAATAATGAACCTACCTGCAATAGCTATGGAAGATGACCCCTTAGGAAGACAACCAGGCGAACCATTATGGCCAGAACAAAAACCAATAGAGGAACTCCAACAAATCAAAAAAGAAATGGGAGGATTCCGTTTCAATGCTGTTTACCAAGGTGAACCGAAAGAACCTGAAGGTAATGTATTTTTCCGTAAATGGTTCAGTCACAGTAAAGTTCCTGATAAGGAAATGGACAAAATGATAAAAGACCTTCCTAGCCTACGATATTGGGATTTAGGTGCAAGCGGTGAGGATGGAGATTCAACCGCTGCAAGCAAAACCTACTGGGATGGTGAATATATGTACTGCAGAAAGCAGCTAAAAAGAAAACTCACTGCAAAAGGAGTCAATGACTACTTCCGAAACATAACCCTACGTGATGGAAAACAAACTCACGTAAGAATAGAACAAGAGCCAGGAGCATCACCAAAAGTATTAATCAACAACATACGAAGACAACCTGAACTGAAAGGTTTCATGATAAGGCCAGATAAAGTTAGAAAAGCAGGGGATAAATTAACCAGGAGTTTTGATTTACAGGCCTTAGCTGAAGATGGAAAAGTGTTGATTGCGGAGTCAATTTATGACATGATTGTTGATGATCTTGTTGAATTCGATGGTGAAGATGGTGGTGAAGATGACCTGGTGGATACATTGACAGGTGCAGCTAGATACTGGACACGTAAGCGTAAGCAAATTAACATTTAACGATTATTTTTTTAAACCAAAAAAGAACTAAATAAGAGGATAAATATAATGACAAAGACTGATTCATGGATAATAGCCGTAGATGAAGACAATGAATATAACATTGTTGACAAAAACTTATTAAGCAATTACGCTCTCAAAGCTGATGTTGACCCTGCAACAGGAAGTAAACAAGTTCCAGCCGAATCATGGCAGTACGGAATCCAATGTGTTGACCCAAAATATAATCCCAGTGAATTAGTAGATTTGTTGGATTTCAACACTTATCATGCTGCTTGTGTAGATGCAGTTGCTGGAGATGCAGCAGGAATCACATATACCCTGGTTCCTATAGAAGGTGAAAGTGAAAGTGAACCTGAACGCCAAAGATTCATGGAATTCTTAAAGAACTGCGAACCATCAATTAACACCAACATTTACCGTATGTTGTATGACCGCCGAGCAATAGGATATGGTGCGTTAGAGGTAATACGTGAAAGTGTAAGTAAATCTCCAATAATGAGAGTTAAGCATATTCAAGCTCATACTTTACGTAGGCATAGTGATGAAAAGAGAGTTAAGCAGATAAGTGACAGTGGCAAGGAAGTTTGGTTTGTCCTGTACGGTAAAAATTACAATAAGGAAGGGGTACTGTGTGATGTTCATGCGGATACTGGTGAATGGTATCCATATAACAGCTTACCTCCTGAAGAGAAAGCAAACGAAATACTATGGACATACGAATATGCGCCAAAAACCAGTTATTATGGAAGGCCACCAATCATAGGAAGCTTATTATCCATTCAAGGTATATTATCCGCAAAAAGATACAACAATTCATTCTTTGAAAACTACGGAATGCCAGCATTTGCAGTAACTATCACAGGGGATTTTGAAGACTACACTGTCCCTCAATACTTAGATGAAACTGATGCCAATGGTCAGAAAATACCGAATCCTGATTATGATCCAACACAAACTATTAGGTATAAAATCAGTAGGCAAATCAAAGAAGTAATCAAAAACCCACATTCAGCTATTTGTATCACTGTTCCAAGTGAAGGGGATGAGGGGAACGTAGAAGTTAAAATTCAACCTTTATCCGTACAACAAGAGGAAGGCGGTTTTCGTGTATTCCTGAAAGATGAAAGAGATGAAATCATAAATGCGCATAAAGTAGACCCTAGCCGTTTAGGTATTTACGATGCAGGAAAGCTCAATGGTACAAATTCACAATTTACTGACAACAGTTATAAATACAGTACAGTAGCACCAATCAAAAAAGAAGCTGAAGAGCTAATCAACCTATTAGCTAGAAATGAATTAGAAGTCAATTCATGGGAATATGTGGCCAGTGACCTTGACCCTAAAGATTACAAAAATGACATGGCTTTAGCGGAATTTGTTTTTGCTAGAGGTGGAATGACTCCACGTGACATCATTAACAATTTCGGTGACAAATTCGGATTAACACCAAATGATGAAAACCCTTACATTGATGAATACTTCATACAAACTGGTTTTACACCTATGAAATCAGTATTCAACAATGTTCCGAATAATGATTATTTAGCAGGAATGTCTATAATCGATTCATTTAAAGATAAAGGCTGGGCGGTTGATGCAAATGACACAGACAAAGAGGATGAAGAGGATAATCCAACAAGCGAAGACTGATTACACTAATGAATATGTGAAACATCAGTTACGTTTCTATTATGAGCAAAAACTGGCCCTTGAAGTATCGAAGATTTTTGCTAAAATGGAAAAAAGGATATTACAGGAACTTCATGAAAATTATAATCCTGGTGTAATGTATCAAGCTCAGGTGGACATGATCCTCTCACCGATACATGAACTTCATCGTGAATATTTTGAAACTATCCTGAAATACCAATTGAAAGAGTATGATAATGCACGTGCTACAGGCAGAAAGATTGTAAAGTATAAGATAGGTTTCAAAAGAAAAGGAAATGTTTTGCCTAAAACTAGAGTATTGAAAGCAGACCTAACAGATGCAGTTAGTTCTACTATCATTAAAGATGAACTATTCGGCACATTAGATGTATCTCACTATGACCTGGAACAAAGAACCTACGCCCTATGTGAAAATACGCTGCGTAGAGTTGACAGTGATATTAACAACATTGTAGCTAATGGTTATCGTGAGGGAATGGGTATTGATAAAGTAGGCCGTGACATCACTAACAGGTTTGGTCAATTAAAAACATGGGAAGCTAATAGAATAGCTAGGACAGAAATTCATATCAGTCATAATCAGGGCCTTATGCAAGGTTATTATGATATGGATGTTGAATACCTAGAATGGAGTACTTCCATTGATGGGCGTGAAAGAGATAGTCACCGTGAATTAAATGGTGAAATCATACCAATAGGTGGAACATTCAGTAATGACTTGCATTATCCAGGTGACAGCAGCGGAATTCCAAGTGAGATTATCAATTGCAGATGTCAAGCATTACCTTTCATCATGCCTTATGGTTATATTGCTCCACCAGGTATGACTAGGTTTAGGGAATCTGATTTGGTGCCAACTTTAGATTACTTCAATGCTGATGAATTAATATCTCAAGCAACACAAACCGCAAGAGAAAACGCTCCAAATTACCTAGATGCTATGATGGAAGAGTTCAAAAGAAGTGTTCCTGAATGGGATATTAACAGATTAACTCCTGCGGAAAAAGAAATCTACCTAAAATCCAAACAAAATTATCTTATATTGAAAGATGCGATTGAAAAAGGAGATTACTCAAAATTAGATGATTTAATCGATGATGGCCTAATGGAAATCACAGACAAAAAATCATTCTTAACATTAACCGAAAATGGAAAAGATTTAGAAATTGCAAAAATTGATTTAGAAGATTATCTGATGGATATTGAAGAGTATGAGAAAATCATTAAAGATACAAATATCCAAGTTACTATCGAACCTAAAACTATCAAATGGAATAGATCTGATTTAGGGAGTAATTATGTAAATCTCAATGATGAAGGTAAATATGAAGCTATGAATTTACAAGAGAAATTCATTAAATATCACTTCAAAAAAGAGAATTTAACCATCTATGAATCTGTAGACATGGATTATTCCAGAATGAGGCGGATTTATGAAGCTTATAAAGATGTACCTGATTATATGAAACGAGCAAAAGAGATAGTGTTAAGTAATCAGGTTCCAGTTCAACAAGGCCTGTTTTCAGATAGTAGGTTAGGGGGTTATGTTTTAAACAAAAAAGGCAGTGCTAGAATTTATCAATTTAAAAGGAATGTTGAAGACCTAAAAGGAAATTTAAGACATGAATTAGCACATTTACTTGAAAGGGATTCAGAATGGTTTATTAGTAACAGTAAGGAATATATTGATGCTTTCTATGCGGACATGGATAATCTTAAAGCAATGGGGTATCTAGAAGAGGAAACTTATGTTACCCCATATTCTCATAGTTTTACAACACGTGCTTTGAATAGGAAAGAGTATTTAAGGCCTTTTTCAGAAGATTTTGCCGAATCTGTTAAATATTACTTGAAAGACCCAGAACAATTTAGTAGGATGTATCCAAACAAAGCAAAAGTAATCAAAAAAGCAATAAACGGTGAATTAACTTCCGAAAATACAATTAATTATTGGAATTGGAAAAAACAAAATTACGTTAAATTTGAATTGACAGAAAAAGAGTATGACAGATATGTAGAACTAGGGGTGCAAAGACATTTAGCAGCTTCTAATGGTCAAGCATTAACAAAGGCAGAACAAGAGGAACTACAATATTATGAAGATAAAAAGACTTTTGATTATATTTTCAAAAAGGTAGTTACAAAAGAAAAATTATCTGATGATGAAGTCCAGGAATTTATGAGATTGCAAAAGAAATATAATTTTTAAAGGAGATATAAGATAGTATGTTATCATTAATTGGTGATGAAACTGAAGATATAATTAATTTACCTAATGGTATGGTTATTAAAATTGATTATGGGGATAATGATTTAAATTCTTTTGGTGTTAGGGGGAGATATACTTCTAAACATCGTAGAGTTAGGCTTTTTGATAAGAAAGAAAAGGTAATTACTGAATTGATTGAAGATAATCCTCATAAAGAGAATGTTCCTGTTGATGCTTTTGATGTTGAAGATTCAAGTTTGATTTTATAAAGTGTGTATTAATACACACTACCTTATTTTTTTTAATATTTTTCTAAAGTTAAAAGGCTTATTATACAATGGGGCATACGTAGTATTTTTATCTACCCAATCTATAATGGCCTGATTAGCTCTAGCTTGACAAATCTTTAAATCATCCTCTCCGCTAATATCTCTAATTATTACCAGTTCCTCCTTTGCACAGGGACATTTCGGAGCTTCACCTTTGAAGTCCTTATCTTTATTTTTACAAAATATGAATCCATTACTCATAATACCCCTCTTGTTTTCAGTATAATCACACAAAAGAACGCTGCCATAGTTAATGTGAGAATGGCAGTTAATAAATTAGTGTAATCTTTTTCAAATCCGAAGTAACCGCTTTCCTCCATGGCTTTTTGTATTTTTTTACGGTCTTCATTGTTGCGTATCATTTCCTTTATGTCATCTAACGTTGGGTTTTCATTTTCCATATTTAACTATTTGTTTATACAGATATTTCTATTTTCTGAATTTTTATTTCTTACAGTGTATATTGAAGGGAACATAATTTCCTCTTTTTTCATTAGTACAATATAATAATCTCAGACTTTTGAAAAAATGATGCAAAAATTTATTTTCACTTTCCTAACGAATTAAATTTTAAAAGAAAAGAGAAGATTTTATGCTTCCCTACTCTCTATTTCAACGAAACTTATTTTTTTCGAGGTGATTACCCTTGCCAAAAGAGCAAATAGTAATCAAAAGCGATAACTCCATAATACTCACCGCACCAGTAATGATACCAGGTGCAAAAGATTGCGACTACTGGAGAGGCGAAGAGCCATTCACAGCAGCACAAATAAAAGCTTTCAAAGAAGCCTACGATGATTATGGATTTATTGACAAACACCATCAAATCCGTGATATTAACTCCGCTAAAAAAGATGACCTCATAGGCAGCGCCTTGAAGTCATTCATCCTAACGGAAACCACATCTTACACCTGGTTTGATGGAAGTGTTCATACTTACCCTGCTGGAACTTGGATGCTAACTTCACAGATTGATGATCCAGTTGCTATTAAGGCTGTCAAAGATGGCCTTATTACAGGTTATAGTCCAAGTGTCTTTAGGCGTGAAACCGCTGAACGTATACGTGCAGCCTTAAAAAGTGCATGTAAAAGTTCTGCAGGTGGATTAATCAAAGACATTAAAGACCCTGTGCCTGTATTAGTGAGCCTGGTAAGAAAGCCTTGTCAGCATGGTAACCGATTTTGTAAAAACAATATTGTTGGTGAAGATATGTCTGAAGATACAGCTCAATCCAAATTAAAAGAAATTAAGCAAATTTTAGGTTTTGCTGATAAACCAGAATTTGCCACCAAAGAAGACTTGGATGAAATTAAAGAATCCATGAAAGGAGATTCTGATGCTTTTAAAGAAGAGATGAAAACTTTCATCCAGGAATGTATTAGTGAAGCTTTAGCTGAACCTGCAGTGAAAGAAGATAAACCTGCAGATGAAGAGGTTGATGAACCTGCTGTTAAAGCGGATGAAGAGAAACCAGAAGATGAAGAGGAAAAACCTGCTGATGAAGAGGAAAATTCCGAAGAGGAAGAGGAAGAGAAACCTGCCACCAAAGGTGACAGTAAAGCAATGCCTCTACATGACACAGGAGATGACAAACCTGCAATGAAATCAGATTCCGCAATCGTATTTGACATCATGGGCAGAACCACTTCTGGCAGACCAAAAAGAAACTAAAAAAATTTTAAACTCAATTTTTCAAACCAAAAAAAGAACCGTGATTAACTATGACATTTTCTAATGAACAAGTTTTAAGTCAAATTGTAAATCCAGCTGAAAAAGCTGTGTTCAAATCCATGAGAACCGACATGGCCACTGGAAAAGCATTATTAAATCCTGAACAATTAGGCCAATTCTTACGTGCAGCAACACTTAACCAAACTGTGTTAAGAGATGCTACTTTCGATTTATTAGCTAGTTTCGAGAAAGAATACGCTCAAACTGGAATCAAAGGAAGAGTCTTACAGTCTGGTTACAAATCTGATGGCACCACCACTAATGACCAATTAACAGGTGCAGATGTTGACTTTGATGTGACTAAAATCACTACTGCTAAGCTCAAAGCTATGTGCAGTATTCAGGATGATGAAAAAGAAGACAACATCGAACGTGAACAATTCGAACAAACATTACTCACTATGATGGGTGAAAGAATTGGTGAAGACCTGGAAGTTTGGGCTTTATTTGCTGACACTGACATTACTTATGCAACCGATTCCTTATTGCACAGTCAAGATGGATGGTTGAAAACTGCAGCAAGCAAACTTGAATCTGAAAATGTTGCTTCAGGAACCGCTGACTTCGATGTCATGAACAACACTGTAGAAGCCATGTTCGATGCTATGATTTACGCATTGCCTTTACGATTCAGACAAAGGAACCAGTTAAAATTCTACGTGCCTTTTGAAATTGAAGATGCTTACAGAAACCTCTTGAAATCAAGAGAAACCAATCTGGGTGATTCAACTCAAACTGGTTACGCACCTTTAACTTACAAAAACATTCCTATCATCAATTGTCAGTCATTGGATGATGAAGCTGCTAGAGCTATTGATAATACAGGTACATCATTGTTAACCAACCCTGCTCAATTGAGATATGGTATTTGGAAAAACTTAATGATTGAACCTGACCGTGTTGTTCCTGCTGAAAGAACCGATTACTACTACCGTATCCGTGCTGGTGTCAACACTGTATTCAAAGGGTTACCATCTGTTACTGCTAAAGTCAGTAAATCTGAATTAGCTGCTTTACCTGATGCAAGCAAAGCATAGATAAGGATGATCTTCTTATCTATATTAAATTTTTTGAGGTGAAGATTTATGGCTTTGAAAAAATGGAGTCAATTGCCTGTAGCTGTGAAAAGGAATAGGGCAAAATTATATGAATACATCCGTTTAGAATTGAACGGTGAATTAGAAACTTATTATTTTGATAGTTTTGGTGACAGTTCCTGTACTGAATACTTAGACAGTGGAACTGTAATGGCCACAGGAAATATCGAATGGGATTACACTCAAGTTGAAGTATTGACTAATAATGCGCATCCTGAGTTTGTGGGAAAAAGGTATTTTGTTGAGAAAAATCCTAAAACTGATGGTAGTAAAGCTTACCAATTATACCTTGATGATGGTACTACTGGAACTGGAATGTATGTTAAAATTTATGCAGAAGCTCCAAAAAGAACTGTGTCTATTACTGTGAATGATGGTACTGACCCAGTTCAAGGTGCTAAAGTGGTTATTGGTAGTGAAGAGAAAACTACTGGTAGTGCTGGTGGATGTAGTTTCACTTTACCTGATGGTAAGTCTAGTGTTTCAATTACTAAAACTGGTTTCACTGATAAAACTCAGGAAATTACTGTATCTTACAGTGGCACTAGTTTCACTATTAGTTTAACTGCAGCCTCTTCTTAGTTTTTTGAGGCTTTATTTTTTTTTAATTTTTTTTACTCAATTAATGGGAGTTGACTTTTTTTATGATGGTTGATGTAGATACTGTTATTAATTCTTTTAGTTTGAAACCTCAACACTTCAAATTAGAGAAAACTGATACAACTAAATTGGAAGAAATCGTGGAAGAGTATATTTTACAATGCGAAGATTTGATTAAATCATATTGTAACAACCAGTTCACCGATGAAGTTCCATTAGCAGTGTCCAATGTGTGCCTAAGATTAGTCAGCAACATGATCACCTTCGTAATACAACGCCGAGATTCACCACTCATAAAAGTGAACGATTGGACAATACAAACAGTCAGCTCAGAAATATTCGAAGACTCACTAAAAGAAGACCTAAAACCTTACGTTAAAGAAATTTCCTATACCTCAGACCCTATCGACATATTTGCCATAACAGGAAAGGATGATTTAGATGGTTAAAGTAACTATCAAAGTTGACGCAAGTAAAATGCCCAACCTTGCAGAAAAAATGCCACAAATCCGAAAAAAAGGGTTAAACTACACAGGCCAGGGAATGTTAAGAAACCTTAAAAAGAACAGTCCTGTAGACCATGGTGTACTGAAAAAATGGTACTTTGCCAATCAATCAGATGAAGAGATAGAAATCAGAACTCCAGCCTATTATGCAAAATGGGTCAACGATGGTACAGGAATATACGGCCCATACAACACCCCAATCATACACCCATCTATAGGGAAAAAATTTGCTTTCCAAGTAGGAGGGAAAATGGTATACACCAGAATGATTAGAGGACAGAGAGGCCAACATTTCGTAGAAAGAAGTATTGAACAAACAAAAGGGCAATTATCAGGCTTCTTTATTAAAGCGATTCATGAGGTGCTAAAATGACTGTTAATATTGTTGATGGTTTTGAAAAAATCTACACTATCATGAAAACATGTATTGAAACAGAAATGCAGGAAGGCGGAATCCTGGAAGATGTGGAAACATTCATCCCCATCTATCACAGTGACCGAGGTGTTGATGAACCTTGCATATGGATGACACAACACCCCACCACAGCCAACAGACAAGCAGACATATCACAGACAATGGAACTAATAACCCCATTTGAATTTGACTGTGTTGTCTATGAAGTTGACATGGAAGATTCCGAAGCTGCAGGCCAAAACCTGGCCAACAGGGTAATACTTGCAATCATAAGGAATTTCCTCCAGGTGCAAAGGACAGTGACAGGTGGCAAACGGATCATCAAAAACATTGAACTTGAAACTTACTATCCTGCAGGTGAAGTTACAATACAAGGTAAATCTGAGCGTGTTCCTGCAACAGGGGTAATCTTGAATGTAAGGCACGTTGTTAATTGGGTAGCGTGTTGCAGACAAATTCAAACAACACCATCAAATACTGAAAACGAAAATCAGGAAACTCAAACTCAAACTCAAACTGATGATAATGAAAATAATAATGGTGATTAATAATGGTAGATAGAGGATTTGGTATTGAACTTGAAGACACATACGGCCATATGGTCAGTAAAAGTGACTTTGACCCTAACTGGTGGAATCAGGCTGAAGATGTGGATTTCAAGTTAAACGATGAACCAGTAACACGTAGCGGTTCATCACGTATGAACAAAAGAGCAAGAGCTGGTGTATTAAAACCTACAGGCAGCACCACTGCTGATGCAGACTTGCAGCAATTGGCATGGTATTTCATGGGATACCTGGACAATTACGTTTACACTGCAGGCTCTGGAAGTGTTCATACTCATGAATTTTACGGTGGGGAAGGAAAAGAATTACCTTCATTTAGGGGTATTGCTGTCTATGATATGCTTAAAAAATACATCTATGGAATGTTAATCGATGGATTAAAATTAGATGTCAGTAATGAGAACATGACAGTAGCTGCAGATTGGATTTACAAAACAGAAAAAGCAGGAATCATAGGTAGAAGCAGTGAAAGTTTCACTCAACCTGATGAACTTACCAATGAGGAAATTTTCATCATGTTCTACGATATTGGAATAAAACTGAACAACAAGGCCATTGAGGCTGATGATGGTTTCGGCGGAATTTCAACATCCTTGTCTTTCGAAGGTAAAAACAATCACAATGTAGATGCAAGTATAGGTCTTGGTAGCAGAGCGCCACAGAAAAGAGCGTTAGCTGGAAAACGTGAAAATGCAATCACATTAGTAACCAGCTTAACTGAAGACACAGTTGAATCCATCCTGAATGCTCAGTATGGTCAAGTAGGTGCGCTTGAACCTACCAGCTGTAAAATATTACAACAACCGCTTGAAATTAACATTACTCACTGTGAAAATCAGAACATTTCAGGAAAAATATTATTCCCTAAATGTACCTTGCGTGTTGATTTCAACATGTCTGGTGTTGATGTTGTAGAAGCTACATTAACATTAGATACCCTGGGAAGCGGTACAGTTACCCTTGCAGATGGAACTACTCAGGTTGTCACTGACATGTATGTCAAGATAGTGAACAATCAGGAAAAAATCGAAGCGGTAACAATCTCATAAAGGGAGAATAATCCCTTTAATCCTTTTTTATAAGTGAATTACAAATGATGGTGAATTAAATGGCAATCTTAAAAAAATCAGACATTTTACAAGGTATAAAAAAAGTTGAAAGAGTACACATAGAATCCTTAGGTGGGGAAATGTGGCTCCGACCATTATCCAGCGCTGAACTAGATGAAATAAACTACATCGAAGCTGAAGGAATGGGAAACTTTGAACAAAACAACAGGGCCAAAAGCCGAAACCTTGAAAACAGTAAATTAACTCAAACTAACAAATTTAATGTACTCAAATTAACCAAAGCAACCGACAAAGCCAAATATGAAATGATTTACAAAAGCCTTGACAACCCTAAAAATGAAGATGATCCATGGACATTGGAAGAGATTAAAAGTTTAGGGCAAAAATCTATTGATGAAATTCATAAGGAAGTGCAAAAATTATCAGGATTGGACATTACAGAAAGTGATGTAAAACAATTTCCTGAGGACTAATGAAGGTAAAAGAATTATCATTTTTGAAGATTCAGGTTATCTACTTGCATCAACACAAATGGAGTTAACATACCCTCAAGTATTATTTTTGACTTACGGCAAGGAATGGTTAGCTAAAGAGAAAGAAAAACAAATGAATTCATAATCATAAAAACGGACATAGGAAATGGGAGTATAAAAAAAGAAAAGGGAAACTAAAGTTTAACCTAATATTCTTTTTTATACTCCCTTTTTTTTATTCAAATTTTGGGGGTGAAAATAAGCATGGCAGTTCAGGAATTAATAGAGATCATAATCAAGGCTCAAGATGAAGCCAGTGATGCAGCACGCCAGGTCGATGACCAAATGAAAAAAATAGGTGACACTGCAAATGCTGCAACACAAAAAGCAGCCGAATCCCAATCAAAATACCAACAATCACTATCCGAAACCAACAACAAACTTACAGAAATGGGAACCACAGGGGATTCCACATTCCAGAAAATCAGTTCCAAAGTTGTTGAAGTAGGAAACAAGATAAAAACAAATCTTGGGGACAAATGGGATTCCATCAAATCAAAAGTTTCAACATTTGGGAATTACATTAAAACACAACTTGGAAATGCTTTATCCTGGGTAAGCAGTAAAGTTCAAGCTTTAGGTTCTGCTTTCAGTGGACTTGGCGGAGTAATATCTTCAGCTATAGGTATGGTGGGAATGTCCAGCATATCAGATTTGACAGTAGGCCTTGCCATGAATCGTGAAAGAATGACCGCATTAACAAGCGCCACAATGGGGGGTGCAGAAGCAGGCCAACAATTCGTAGACACCATGGATGAACTAACAAACAACAGTCTTGTTAGCCTAGACAGCTTAGGTCAAGCCATGTCAACAATCAAAATGTCAACAGGAATGACCAACGAACAATTGGAAAAATTCACAACTACTGTGAATGATGTAGGTCAAAGAGCAATTCTTATGGGAAAAAGTGGTGAAGAGGCCATGAGCCTTATGCAAGCAGCAGGTCGAGGTCTGAATGGTGAATTTGACATGCTCAAATCCAACTTCGGAATCACAAAAGAACAACTAGAAGACCTTGGATGGAGCGGTGCTGCAGATGATGTTGAAGGGTATCAAGCAGCATTAGACAAAGCCCTTGAAAAAGGAGGGTCAATGGAAGGAATGATGGACACCACCACAGGTAAACTGGAAACTCTAAAAAAGAATTTTAGAGTAGCAGGTAGGCATGTAGGTGAAATGTTCACCCCATACATTGAACAAGCGATTGACTGGTTAAACAATCTGAAAGAAACCTGTCCAGGATTATTTGAAAACCTGGTTATGGTAGCTGGTGCAGTATCCATGTTCGCCACATTTGCACCAACAATAGCACCAATGATTAGTGCTTTCAGTGGAGTTACCAGTGCGGTAAAAAGCCTATTGGTATTCCTGGGATTGCTTGAAGGTGCTGAAGGTGCTTTGACTTTACAACAAACAATGTTAAACATTGCCGAAGCTGCAGGTGCCGAAGCTGCAGTATTAGAAACCGCTGCAAATACAGGATTGACAGCTAGTTTTTGGGCAATGGCAACAGCAATATTAGCAAACCCTCTCACATGGGTTGCAGTAGCATTGATTGCTATTGCGGTTGCAGTGTATGAAGTCGGAAAAGCTTTCGGTTGGTGGACTGATGTTCAAACAATGCTGCAAGCAATGTGGGCAGGAATACAAAGACTTTGGGATGCATTCATAAATCACCCTGATGTTCAAGCAGCTATACAGGCCATAAGTGCAGCATTCGGAGTATTATGTGATTGGATAGGTCAAGCCTGGAATGCAATATGTGAATTCTTTAACATAAGTCAAAGTGGGGAATTCGATGCAGTACATGCAATCATCATGGCAATTGGCCTAGCATGGCAAGTAATGACAGGACATATAAGGTTAGTGATCCAGATTGTTCAAGCTTTATGGCAAGCTTTCGATGGTTTCTACAATGACACATTACAACCTTTCGGTGAATGGTTAGGAGCAGTATTAGCTCCAGTATGGGAAACATTAGGTAATATCTGGACTGCTGTTGGCGAACAAGTCACAGGATTAATGGAATTATTCACTCAATTCCAGGAAGGCCAAATAGAATTTGGTGACCTTGCCATAGGTATTGTAACTGCATTATGGAATACATGGACTATTTTCACAGTAAACTTATCTAATTTATTACTGACTTTAGCAGGGCAATTGTTAACTTATGGTGTACAGGCAGGTTTCAATTTCCTAAATGGAATCGGAACGTACTTATCACAGTTAG
>Ga0310786_10005057_pt1 | contig 18054 bp, 12 predicted proteins | sample AusTroGonzalo_MG_FD_203881 | JGI IMG/M metagenome (GOLD analysis project Ga0310786, IMG submission 203881) | Bovine rumen microbial communities from tropical cattle in Woodstock, Queensland, Australia - Gonzalo_03 (v2) (version 2) | ecosystem: Host-associated > Mammals > Digestive system >... | reverse complement strand
CCTCGGTGCTGAATATGTCGGTAAGGACAACCAGAAGCACATTCCGGTGATGTTGCACCGTGCAGCCGTCGGTTCCATCGAACGCTTCCTCGGCATTCTTATCGAAGAATTCATGGGCGATTTCCCGCTGTGGCTCGCTCCGGTTCAGGCCCGCGTGCTCCCGATTTCTGAAAAGTTCGTGGACTACGCCAAGCAGGTCGAAAAGGAACTCGTGAACGCTGGCGTCCGCGTCGAAGTTGACGAATCCAACGAAAAGCTCGGCTACAAGATCCGCCAGTGCGAACTCCAGAAGATCCCGTACAAGATCATCGTCGGCGAAAAGGAACAGGCCGAAGGCCTTATCTCCGTCAACAAGCGCAAGGAAGGCGACAAGGGTCAGATGACCGTCGCTGACTTCTTGAAGATGACCGAAGACGACCGCAAGGTCGTGCGCTAATTTCGCGCGTCACTGAAGATCCCCGCCTTCGCGGGGATGACTCTTCCATCGCGGACTTGTCATGCCGGACACCGTTCCGGCATCTCCCTTAAAATTTAAGACGCAGACTCTCCGGAGCCTGCGTTTTTTGCATTTTCTTGAAAAATATTATAAATTTCTTACATTACCCCTTAGAGGTCGCTTATGCACGAAGTCTATTTGCGTGAAGTTTATGTCGCTGATATGCTGGGGATCTTTTTGATTCTCGGTGCTGTTTTCAGCGGTGCATGGAAATTGCAAAAAAAGAATGGCGAAGACAAGGTTTTGCTTGGTGTGATCATTCTTGTGATTGTTGCATGCATTGCCGATGCGATTACTTTTTCTCTAGATGGTCATACCGGTAGTGGTGTGAGGGCTTTGGCTTATATTTCGAATAATATCCTGTTTTTATCTAATATGGCGATTGGTCCGCTTTGGGTGATGCTGATTTCTTTACACATCAATGGAACCGTATCTAAATTCCAGCGCATTTTTATGCTGATTGTTTGTGCCTTGATTACGGTTTTGATGGCCGTGAATTTCTTTAATCCGATTATTTTTGATATCAACGAACGCAACGTCTATACTCGTGGTCCGCTGTTCATGGCAAAGAACTTGCTCGAGGTCATCTTGATGGCGGATGGCGTTGTCATTTATTTGATTAGTCGCTACAAGAGTGGTGGTGTCAAGTTTTTCCCAGTTCTGCAATTTGTATGCCCTATATTTATCTGTGTCTGCTTGCAGATGTTTTATTATGGCATTTCTACGATTTGGGTGGGGATTGCCGTCGGTTACACAAGCTTGATGCTTGCTCTTCAGAACGAGAACATCTTTATTGACAAACTGACGGGGCTTTACAATCGCTATTATCTTGACAAGATTTCGGGGGAACTGAAACGCAAAAGAAAAATCGCGATGATGATGCTCGACATGAACGACTTCAAGCGAATCAATGATACTTTTGGGCATGCCCAAGGGGACGATGCGCTGGTGTCCTTGGCCGAAGTCTTGCAGAAATCAGTCGGCCCTGATGGAACTGTTGTCCGTTATGCCGGCGATGAATTCGTAATTGTGATGGATGGGCATGATGAGGCTTCTGCGTTGGCTTACAAGGACCTCATCAAGAAGAATTTGGATGAATTCAATAAAACCCACAATAAGAAATACAAACTCTCGGCGTCGATTGGTGTCGGCATATTCGATCTAGAGAAAAAAAGCATCGACAGGATTCTGAAACGAATTGACAAACTGATGTACGACGACAAAAAGACTTATTATGCTCATCACAATCGTCGTCGTTCTAGCGATCGTTAATTACTTAATCGTTTGGATGAGCGAATCGATGCGGCTCGTCAATTTTTCGGCACCCAGGTAAGAAAGGTGGTCGCAGTTCATGGCCGCGTCATCGCCGTAGTCGTGATTGCCCATCTTGTTTTCGTCCAAAAGTCTAAAGTGCGAATACGACTTTTCGAACTTCTGGAGTTTCTTGATCATGCTTGTGGCAACAGAACGACGTAATCCGTATCGTCCGAAAGCCCCAGTTTCTCTGTAATCAGGGGATTGTGGCAAGATGACACCGATGAGGTAAATGTTCTTTTCTTCGGCTTCCTTGATGAACGATTCGACTTGCTCCAGCAATACGTCTCCGTAGTTTTCCGTCGCATCCATTTGCGTCGAGTCTACATAAACAGGGTTCCCGTCCCAACCGATTGCAGGTGTGTACTTGTATCCAAGACGTTCTTGTTCTTGCACTCTGCTTTCGTCGTTTTCGCCGTAAGAATCGCGAGTGAGTTCGTAAAGCCCATCCGGGTATCCGTCCGACCAAAAGTCGTGATTTTCGTCGTAGATGAATCCTGGAGAATGACGGAAAATGTATTCCCAGTAATTGGGCGTTTCGTAATAGCGCCAGAATAAAATGTCGAGGTCCAGCGAGACGACCGCGATTTTCAAATTGGGTAAAAGGTTGTAGCCGTAATTCAGGATGATTTTCCTTGCAACGGCAAGGTCTACCGCAGGATTGGCAGCGTTGATCGAGAAAATTCCGCTCTTGGATTTGTTCAAGACAAGTGGATTGATGCCGGCCCAAGATCTTGAAGATCCCGAAATCAAGACGTTGATGGAATCGCGGTACTTGTATAGCATTTCGAGATCATAGCGGGTGTTCATGGGGCTCAAATCTCCTGTGAACGGGGAGTTGAGTTCGTACATCCCGGCGCTATCGGTGTTTAATGAAGTTTCGTAATTTTGTGTTTTGCCAGTCCACAAGTCCGGATGCCACAAGTCATAACCGGTAGCAATTTCTGTCATGCTTGAATCTTTTGTGTCAATCAAGACGATTTTAGAATGGTATCCTTCGACGTTTGTAAGCGTTGCGATGGCGAGGTTTGCGCTGCTGCCGACCCATTCTGTGTGGTCAAAGGTATAGCCTTTGGGGGCGGGGATCATCTTGATGAGTTTGCCGGTGCTGTCAGCAATTAAAAGTTGTTCGTGCGTAGCGTATTTATGCCCGGCAAATTCTTTTCCGGTGTTACCGCTAAAGTCCAAAAATAACGTTTGCTTTGTTTGTTTTGAAAGGGAGGCGTTGCAGGCTTGTTCCTTGTTGTACCAAGTTTGCTTTTTGCCCTTGACGCTTGCACGGAGGAGCCTTGCTCCAGAAACCGCGAGTTCTCCATCGTTGCTCACACCACCATTGAATGTGCCATCAAAAATTTTTTGCGGTTTTCCGAATTTTCCTCCCTTGAAGGGCACGCTCCATGTTGATGCTTTTTTCCAAGCGGTTTCGTCGGAGTTGTTCTCTGCCGTTGTCACGTAAACGATTTCGGTGTCGGGACCGTTGATTCTCCAGCGTGGAATGGCGGCGCTTTCGACATCCAGCTTGACGATGGGAGAATCGGCTTCTTTAAGCGATTTGACATAGAGTTCGGAATTGCCTGAAATGCCTTCGTATTTTGTTGAAAATGCGATGAATTCCCCGTTTGGCGATAGCGCTGGGTGGTAGGCGTCTAGCGAGTCTTCAATTTCCTTGACGGTCGGAGTCCCGTTTGAAATGTTGACGTAGGCGATGTTGCCCGTTTCGTCATTGCGGAAGACGAGCTTGTTTTGGTAGGATTGGGTAAGAGATTTTAGCTGCGTTGATGAAGCTAGGATGGAAATGGGCGAGGTTGTGGATTTCCCTTTGGCGTTCATCCAGACGGCATTCGGGATTTTTCCAAAGGCGAGGCGGAAACCGACGTAATTTGCTTTTGTGGAGGACGTGACTGTATAAACATCGCCGCGGTTGTCCAAATTCATTTCGTCGGCTGGATTGCGGTAGCTTCCGCCCTTCACGACGCGTTCGTCGATGTTGCCGCCGTCTGATGCTCCGGCGTAGTTTGCAATCGTCGTGTCGCGAAAATCACCCATCCAGTCGTTCGACCATTCCATGGCGTTTCCGGCGAGATCGCAAAAGTAATGGTTCGCGTCGTTCGTTTCTTCGGCTGTGCAGGGCTTGTGCAATTTGAAGTCGGAATTATCAGCGTTCCAACTGCTTTGCGGATTCCAGTCTTGCGAGGCGACTAACGTCCATTCTGCTTCGGTGGGGAGCCTGTAGGCATCGACATCGGCATGGAAGGCAAAACCTGTAAGGCTTGTGCAGTTGCCATCAGAATCGAATGTGGCGCCGGTGTATGTGTATGCTGTATCCAGGTTTTCGCTTTTGCTTTTTTTATTCGCGAAAAGAACGGCGTCAAAAAAAGTGACGTTCGTAATCGGGAGTTCTTTTTGTTCGCATTTCGCTTTTTTGATTAGCTTGGCGTAATCACCGCAGGTCACTTCATGTTGGTCCATCGAAAAGTTATAGGTGAATTCGACGGTCAACTTCGATCCAAGAGTTACCGATTTTCTGTTGGCGTTCACGAGGATCATGCCTTCGTGCTTGGCATCGTTTTGAATAAAAGCATTCGAAGGGTCCTGTGAAGATCCGCTTCCGGAATCACAGGCGGCTAAAGCTGCGCAAAATGCCAAAAAGAACTTTTTCATGATAACCCTTTGGGTGCGTCACTTATTTTAAGGTCTTTAGTAACGAATCGAGACGCTCCGTTAATTTGTTGGCGCCAGCGTGGGAAAGGTGGTCGCAATTCATGGCGTCTTCGTCGCCGTAGTCGTGATCACCCATCTTGTTTTCGTCCATCAGCTTAAAGTGCGGGTATGTTTTTTCGAACTTGTGCAACTTTTCAATCATTTTTGTGGCAACCGATCGACGTAATCCGTAACGTCCCAAGGATCCTGTCATGCGATAGTCCGGAGATTGCGGGAAGATGATGGCGACAAGATAAATTCCTTTTTCTTCGGCTTCCTTGATGAAATCTTCCACTTGTTCTAGCAGCATGTCGTCTTGGTTATCTATGGCGTCCAGTTGTGTGGAATCCACATAAATGGGGCTTCCTTGCCAACCGCCTTGCGGGTGTGCCCTGAATCCTAGCATTTCTTGTTCGGCAGCTCTTGTTTCCGGGTTCTCACCGTAAGAATCGCGAGTGAGTTCATAGAGTCCTTCCGGATAACCTTCCGACCAGAAATCGTGATCTTCATCGTAAATGAACCCAGGGGAATAACGGTAGATGTAGTTCCAGTAATCTGGATACAAGTAGTAACGCCAGAATAAGATATCCAAATCTAAAGATACGACGGCGACCTTTAAGTTCGGCAAAATGTTGTAGCCATAGTTCAGCATCAATTTTCTTGCGACGGCAAGATCAACGGCGGTATTCGCAATATTGATGGCGAAGTTCTTGGAATTGGAACTATTCAAGATAATCGGATTGACGCCCTGCCATGGCCTTGACGAACCAGAAATCAATATGTTGGCGACATCGCGGTATTGGTAGAGCATTTCCAAATCATAGCGTGTCATCGTTGTGCTCAAGTCGCCTGTAAAGTGCGAATTGAGTTCGTACATGCCGGCGCTATCGACGTCCAGCTTTGTTTCGTAATTCTGGATTTTCCCGGTCCACAAATCCGGATGCCATAAGTCGGCTCCGCCGGCAAGTTCTGTAATGCTAGAGTCTTTGGTGTTGACCAGAACGATTTTTGTATGTGCTCCATCGACGTCTGTGAGGGAGGCGACTGCAAGATTTTCGCTATTTTGTACCCATTCCGTATGGTCAAACGTGTAACCGTTCGGGGCAGAAATCATCTTGATGAGTTTGCCTGTACTATCGGTGATTAAAATTTGTTTGTGGGTGGGGTATCTGTACCCGGCGAATTCTCTTCCGGTTTTTCCGGAAAAGTCCAAAAACAGCGTTTGCTTTGTCAAGTTCGAGAACGAAACGTTGCAAGCTTGTTCTTCGTTATACCAGATTTTATTTTTACCGTTGACGTTAGCGCGGAGACGTGTTGCGCCAGAAACCGCAAGCTTGTTGTCGCTGCTGACGCCACCGTTGAAGGTGCCGTCAAAAAGTTTTGTCGGTTTTCCGAATTCGCCGTTTTTGAAGGGAACGCTCCAGGTGGAACCTTTTTTCCAAGATGCTTCGTTTTCGTTGATTTCCGTGCTGGTGACGTAAATGATGGAGGTGTCCGCTCCGTTGACGCTCCAGCGCGGGATGGCGGCGCTTTTTTCGTTGAGCTTGATGGCGGGGGAGTCTTCGTCATCTAAAGCGCGTACATAAAGTCCAGAAACGCCTGAGTTTCCTTCGTATTTTGTGGAATAAGCAATGTAGTGCCCGTCTGGCGAAATGGTCGGGTGGTATGCTTGGAGTGTGTCCGCAATTTCTTTAGCTCTCGGAGTTCCGTTCGTAAAATTGATGAAAACGAGTTTGCCGCTTTCGTTATTGCGGAAAACGAGCTTGTTGTGATAAGTGCTGGTGGACTTTTTCAGCACTGTCGATGATGTGAGAATGTTGACCGGGGAATTCGTCACCTCACCTTTAGAATCCATCCATGTGGCGTCCGGAATTCTTCCGAAAGCAAGACGGAACCCGACGTAGTTTGCCTTGGTAGATGATGTAATGGTGTAGACGTCGATGCGCCTGTCGATCGTCATTTCGTCAATGGAGTTGCGGTAGCTTCCGCCCTTCAAAATACGTTCGCCGAGGCTTCCTCCGTCTGGAGCGCCTGCGTAATTGGTGACGGTGGCTTCGGCTAAAGCGCCCATCCAGTCATTGACCCATTCCATGGCGTTACCGGCGAAGTCGCAAAAGCCCGTTCCGGATTTGTCCGCTTCTTTGGCGGTGCAGGGCTTGTGCAGTTCAAAGTCGGAGTTGTCCGCATTCCAGCTTTCTTTCGGATTCCAATTTTGCGTAGCCGCCAAAGTCCATTCCGCTTCGGTTGGGAGTCGGTAGGCGTCGACATCGGCATGGAATGTAAAACCGGTAAGATTTGAACAATGACCGTCTTCTTCCATTGTCGCTGCCGTATAAGTGTAGACGGTGTCTAGATTTTCGCTTTTGCTTTTGGCATTTGCAAAAAGAACGGCATCAAAAAAAGTGACGTCTGTTATCGGGAGTGAGGCGTCGCTGCATTTCGTATTTTTGAAAAATTTGGCGAAGTCTCCGCAAGTCACTTCGTGCTTGTCGATGGAGTAATCGTAAGTAAAGTCAACTTTTAGCTTTGAACCGAGCGTTATCGATTTGTTGCTGGACTGGACCAACGCCATTCCAGCATGTTTTTCGTCATTAGTGATTGAAGGGGACAAGGACTCTTGTGGAGAAGAGACTTTGTCAGAACTACAGGCGATGACGGTTAAGCAAAATGCAGTAAAAATTCGTTTCATAAAAATTAGATGTTTTTTCATAAAATACAAAAAAGCGATAGGCTATGTCAAAGTCTATATATTCTTTTTCCCCGATAAAAAATGCAGCGGCTTGAACCGCTGCGCTAAAAATGAAAAACCGTAATTTAAAGAGGGTTATTCCTGCTTGACGAACATGTCCTTGCCGACTCCACAAACGGGGCAAGTCCAATCATCGGGTAAATCCTCGAAAGCTGTGCCTGGAGCGATTCCGTTATCCGGATCTCCAACGGCTGGGTCATAGATGTAACCGCATGCTTCACATTTGTATTTTGCCATAGTATTTTCTCCTTGGGTGTTTTTTTTAATCTATATAATATTTTTTGAAAAGAACAAATTGACTCTATTTTTTTAATATTTCTGCTATGTTGGGCCTTACCCGAATTTATATTGCCGATATTTCTGTTTTAAAAGATCCTTTCGTTTTTGAAAGTCTTTTGAAGTGCGTTCCCGAATACCGTCAAAAAAAGGCAATGTCCTTTAAGTTCGAAAAAGGGAGAATGCAGTCGCTTGGCGTGGGGCTCTTGCTCCAGCAGGCGTGCAAGGAGGCGGGTTTTGAAGGTGCCGATGAACATATTGCGTATGGCGAAAACGGAAAGCCGTATTTGGTAGATTGCCCGGATCTCCAGTTCAACTTATCGCATTCCGGCGAGCGTGTGATGGCCGTGATTTCGCCTTTTGAAGTGGGCTGCGATGTCGAAATTATCAAGGGCGATCGCGGCCGCTTGGCGGAACGTTTTTTTAAGCCCGAAGAATCAGCGTGGATTAAGCATTTCGAAACGCCCGAAGCGCAATCCGAGGCGTTTTACCGATTGTGGACGCTCAAGGAATGCTATATGAAGGTCACGGGGCGCGGCTTGTCCTTAATGCCGGATATGTTTGCACTCCATGTGGATGAATCCGAAAATATTTCGCTTTCCCATGACGGAGAACGTCCGGAATATTCGTTCCGTGAAATCGATTTGCATGACGGTTACCGCTACGCTTATTGCATCAAGAACGAATGCAAAAACGCCCCTCAAGAAGTGAGCGTTGTAGCGTTGAGTCGCACGTCAAGTTAGGCGGCGAAGCCGCGATTATTTTGACTACTGTGAAACTCTAATGTAATCGACGAGCATTTCGTTCGGGAATTGCGTGTCGTCAACTTCAAAGCCGGGCCAGTTTCCTGCAACGGCGACGTTCAACAAAAAGAAGAACGGCTTGTGGAATTCTTCGGTGTCGCCGGTGTTGTCTTCAATCAGAATTTCGTGGTACATAAAGTCATCGACGAACATGCGGATGTACTTTTCGTCCCACGTGAACTTGTAATTGTGGAACTGCGTGATGTCGAGTTCGAATTTCTGATCGCGGTAGTTGCCGGTGTTGTTGCCGTAGGTGGCGTATTCTTTGCCGTTCGCCCAGTGGTTCGTGCCGTAGATTTTGTTCTCTCTGTTGACGGCTTCGATGATGTCGATTTCACCGCAAGTAGGCCATCCGACGGTGTCGAAGTTTTCGCCGAGCATCCAGAAGGCGGGCCAGATTCCCTTGCCGATCGGGAGAGCAATGCGGGCTTCTACCGTGCCGTACTTGAACGTAAACTTGCCCTTGGTGAGCATACGTGCGGATGTGTATTTCTGTCCTTCGTAGTCTTCCTTCTGGGCGCGAATGTGCAAGATGCCGTCCTTGACGTAGGCGTTTTCCTGGCGGTCGGTGTAGTATTCCCATTCGTTGTTGCCCCAGCCGCTTGCGCCAGTGCCGATGTCGTAAGTCCATTTGCTGTTGTCGATGGCGTCTCCGTCGAATTCATCGTGCCACAAGTACGTTTCGGCGGGTTCCGACTCGCTACTGCTGCTCGAAATTACGGAACTGCTGGATGTCATTCCGGCCTCAGTGCCGGAATCGCCTTTTGTGCTGCTGCTTGAAAGATTCTCGGTCACTTCGGCAGGTTCAGTGATCTTTGATGAACTGCTCGACAGATTCTCGATTGTGGCCGAGGATGACGCCCCGGTTGATGAGCTGGCTGGCTCGGTGGCCAAAGAACTGCTGGATTGATCTACAATTAGAGCTGACGAAGACGAATCGTACACGACGGGCTCGCTGATATTATCGCCGTCGGAACACGCAGCCAAAGCAATGAAACTTGCAGCGACGATGGAACGAATCTTTTTCAACTCACAAACCATAAAACCAAACCTTCCCTTGTTAATGTTACTTTGCGTCCGGATCTTCCGGGTGGATTCTTGCAATGACGCCGACAGTCGCGCGGGTCGCCTTTACCAAGTCGGCGGGAGCAAGTTTTAGCTGCAATCCGCGTTCGCCTGCGCTCACGTAAATGTACGGGAACTGCATTGCTGTTTCATGAATAAAAATGGGGAAGTTCTTCTTGAGTCCAAGCGGGCTGCAACCGCCACGGATGTAACCGGTAAGCGGAGTCAAGTCCTTGAGCGGAACGGTTTCGATTTTCTTGTTGCCGCTGACTTTAGCGGCGCCTTTCAAGTCTACTTCGAGGTTGCCCGGTACAACGCAGATAAGGTAACCAGTCTTGTCGCCGTGAACGAGAATCGTCTTGAAAACCTGGTTGATGTCTTCGCCTAAACTATCAGCCACGTGCTGGGCTCCTAAATCGTTTTCGTCGACTTTATAGGGAATGAGTTCGTACGAAATCTTTTGCCGATCCAAGATGCGGGCGGCGTTTGTTTTCTTAATTTCCATAAAATCCTCGTTATCGTGGGCCTAAACCCCTAATTTTTCTACTTTCAAATATAAATCTTTGAATCTTGCTGTTGCTTTTTCGAATGACGAATGTTAAATTGAAAATAGGTAAAGTCTTTAGGAGAGGGTGGCTTTTATGGAACTGATGAAGGTTGATTACGACCTGTTCAAGAAAATATTGAAAGAGATCCCTTCAAACATTTTCTTCAAAGATACAGAGTGTCGATACGTTTTTTCGACTCATTATTGGCGTCATCTTCAGGGTGCAGAAGACCCCTCCTGGGACATTGCCGGTAAGACGGACCTTGAAATCCGCAAGGATAAAGAAAATGCAAAGCTTGCCATGGAGCAGGATCGCGAAATCATCCGCACGGGCAAGGGAACTCGGTACGTTATCGAAATCGACCAAGAAGGAAAGACGGAATTTTTGGAACTGATCAAGAATCCGGTTCGCGATGATAACGGTAAAATTATCGGCATTGTCGGGCTGATCAATGATGTGACCGAAAAGGTCCTGCTTGAACGAAAACTTGAAACGTACGCCCGCACGGATATGCTCACGGGCCTTTATAACAGGCGCTACTTGGATTACTGGATTCAGCATTCCTTAAAGCCGGAATTATTTCCGTTGTGTGTGATTTCTGCCGATTGCGACGGCCTCAAGACGGTCAACGATTCCTTTGGACATGTTATCGGCGATGAACTGATCCGCTTGACCGTATCCCTATTCCGTGTGGGGTTGCCCGAAAAGGCGGTGATGTTCCGTATGGGCGGCGACGAGTTCTTTATCATTCTGCCAAATACGTCTCAAGAAGAATGCCAAAAGTACATTGAAAACATGAATGAAATGTCCCGAGCCCTGCTATTGAAAGGGCGGCCGATTTGTGTCTCGTTCGGCTCTTACGAAGTAAAGTCTTCGTCGCAGAGCTTGATGGAGGCCATGGAAGTTTCTGACAAGAGAATGTACGATGAAAAATGTTCGAAGCGCGTGGTCAAGGACTATTAATTGGTATTTTTGGTGGTAGGATTATGAATAGAAATTATAGGGCAATTTTGTTTGGTAACGGTACGATGGGCAACCGTCATCGTATTTTCTTTGAACAGTCCGGCGTTCAGTTTTTAAAGATTATTGACTTGGCTGATTTGAATCAAGACGGCACTCTCCGCGAGTCCGTTATCAATGAATATTTGAATCATGAAAAAGTTGATTTTGCCGTGATTGCTTCTCCGGCATCCACGCATTATCAATACGCTAATCTCTGCCTTGAACGTAAAATTCCCGTGTTCGTCGAAAAGCCTTTGGCCACGTCAGGCAAATGCGCGCAGGCCCTTGTGGATTTGGCCGTTCATGACAACGTGACGCTTTTTGTGGCCCAGTCCGAATGTTTCAATCCGGTGTTCCTGAATTTCCGCAAACATTTTATGGCGGAACTCAAGTTACTGTACGAAAAAATCCGCAACGGTGCGGCGGATTCCGTGGAGACTCCGGTGCGTTTGGAATTCCGCCGTGAACATCGTTTTACGGAACGTTGCCGCGACGTGAATGTCGCTTTAGACCTGATGGTTCATGACTTGAGCCTTTGCTTGTCGATGTTCAACTATGAAGATTTGAAGGTCACCGATTTTTCGTTGTCCAAGAATGACGATCGGGCGCAAATGCAAATCCAGGTTGTTAAAGGCGAGTTTATGGGAACGTCGCTCAGCTTTATTGTCGACAGGAATAGCAATCTCGATATGCGAACGGTTTCCGTAGAGTACGCCCATTTTGCAGGGTGCCCGTCATCGAATTACTCCGTAAGCCTTGCCCGTTACGATGAAAATGGCGAAGTGCTGCATCTTTCGGATTCGCTCGAAAATGAACACAAGTTCTTCTTGAAACTGATGGCAAACGCTTGTTCGGAATGGGGCCATCGCGCAGCGCAATGTGCCGCCAACGCCGTGAAGTTAGCGACATTACCACAACTTTAACTGGATCCATCGCTCCGCTCAGGATGACGTTTTAAATGCAAAAAATCCCGCGATTTCTCGCGGGATTTTTCAATTACTCATAGCTCGGAGCGAGCGGGACGAGCGACCTCGCCCCTCACCGCTACTACAGCTTGATGCTGCACGGCTTGGCGTTCCAGATCTCTTCGGCGTACTGCTTGATGGTACGGTCGGAGCTGAACTTGCCCATACGAGCGACGTTGAGGATTGCCATTTCTGCCCAGTGCTTCTTGTCCTGGTAAGCATCGGCAACCTTCTTCTGCATGTCGACATAGCTACGGAAGTCTGCGCAGAGCATGTACGGGTCGTGCGAGAGGAGCTTTTCGGCAATGTGCTTGAAGGTTTCCGGATGGTCCGGGCTGAAGAAGCCAGAAGCGATCAGGTCAATCACGCGGCGGAGATCGTCGTCGTGTTCGTAGAAGTCGCGCGGACGGTAACCCTTAGCGAGGAGGTCGGTCACTTCTTCAACGGTAAGGCCGAAGATGAAGATGTTGTCGTCACCGACTTCTTCCTTCATTTCGACGTTAGCGCCATCGAGCGTACCGATGGTGAGAGCGCCGTTCAAGGCGAACTTCATGTTACCCGTACCCGAAGCTTCGGTACCGGCGGTAGAAATCTGTTCGGAGAGGTCTGCAGCCGGGATGATCTTTTCAGCGAAGGACACGCGGTAGTTCTCGAGGAACACCATCTTGAGCTTGCCCTTGCAATCCGGATCGGCATCGATGATGCTTGCGACAGCGTTAGCAAGACGGATGATCTGCTTAGCCATCCAGTAACCCGGAGCGGACTTACCACCGATCATGATGGTACGCGGCATGATTTCCTTGCCGTCCTTCACCTGGATGTAGAGGTGGATGGCATGGAGAATGTTCAAGAGCTGGCGCTTGTATTCGTGAATACGCTTGACCTGCACGTCGAAGAACGTGTTGGTATCGACGTCCACATTCTGCGTGGCCTTGAGGTACTTGGCGAGGCGTTCCTTGTTCTGCTTCTTGACGGCCATGAATTCCTTCTGGAATGTAGCGTCCTTGGCGAACTTTTCGAGCTTCTTCAAATCGTCGAGATCCTTGACCCAGGATTCACCAATCTTAGAAGTGATGAGTTCAGACATAGCCGGGTTAGCCTTGCGGACCCAACGACGCGGCGTCACGCCGTTCGTCTTGTTGTTGAACTTTTCAGGCCACAGTTCGTAGAAGTCCTTGAAGAGCGTTGTCTTCAAGAGGTCGGAGTGGAGGGCTGCCACACCGTTCACGGCAAACGAACCCACGATGGAGAGGTATGCCATGCGGACCATCTTGCAGCCGCCTTCTTCGATAAGGCTCATGCGGGCGAGACGAGCGTTGTCGCCAGGCCACTTCATGGAAACCATGCGGAGGAAACGTGCGTTGATTTCGTAGATGATCTGGAGGTGACGCGGCAAGAGCTTTTCGAACAAGCTGACCGGCCACTTTTCGAGTGCTTCCGGCATCAAGGTGTGGTTCGTATAAGCGAACGTGTGCGTCACGATGTCCCAGGCTTCGTCCCATTCGAGGTTTTCGATGTCGAGGAGAATACGCATCATTTCGGCAATGGAAATAGCCGGGTGCGTGTCGTTCAACTGAATGGCGACCTTTTCAGGGAAGAGCTTCCAATCGTTGTTGTGGAGCTTCTTGAAGCGCTTGATGATGTCCTGCAAAGAAGCAGAGCAGAGGAAGTACTGCTGCTTGAGGCGGAGTTCCTTACCGTTCATGGAAGCGTCGTTCGGGTAGAGAACCTTCGAAATCGTTTCGGAAAGTTCCATGTCCTGCACGGCGGCGATGTAGTCACCGTTGTTGAAGTAGCTAAGACCGAAGTCGTCAGCAGACTTGGCGCTCCAGAGGCGGAGGTTGTTCACCGTGTTGTTCTTGTAACCCGGAATCGGCGTGTCGTACGGAAGAGCGATCACGTAGTCCTTCGTTTCCCAACGGTTGCGGAGGCGGCCGTTTTCGTCCATCCAGCTAACCACGTAGCCGTAGAACGGAATCTTGATGGAATTTGCCGGGCGGGCGATTTCCCACGGGTTCGGGAGGCGCAGCCAGTTATCCGGCTGTTCTTCCTGCTCGCCGTTCACGATCTTCTGGCTGAACATACCGTATTCGTAACGGATGCCCATACCGGTAGCCGGGAGTTCGAGCGTTGCCATGGAGTCGAGGAAGCAAGCAGCCAAGCGGCCGAGACCACCGTTACCGAGACCGGCATCGACTTCCTGTTCGCGGAGTTCTTCGAGCGTCATGCCGAGTTCGTCGAGAGCTTCGGTTACTGCACCTTCAACGTCGAGGTTCAGCACGGAGTTACCGAGGGTACGTCCGATCAAAAATTCGAGGGACAGGTAATAGACGCGCTTCACATCCTTTTCGTAGTAAGTGTTCTGCGTCTTGATCCAGCGGTCGACAAGACGGTCACGCACGGCGTATGCCACGGCGAGGAACTTTTCGTGGTCCGTTACCGTGTAGTTGCTGCGGGCGAGCGTGTGGTGGATGTGGTCGGTAAATGCCTTGCGGAATGCTTCCGCGTCGGTACCGAGAACGGATATGTCATTTGGGTTTTTGGAGTTTTTGGCCATAATTATGAACCTATCCTTGTGTTGAAACTTTACGTCATAAAGTTTAGAAATTTTTACCAGTTTTGCGAGGTGTAATGTCAATTTTGTTGTTAAAGGAGTAAAAAATATGATTAAACAAACAATACTCCAATCTATAGTAAGAAACGATATGTAAAAGATGGGTTTTACAGTAGGAACAATGTGTAAAAGACGTACCGTGTTTATGAAACTTTTACGAGGAAATTTAAGGGAATAATCTAAATTTCAATGTTAGTATATGAGGATTTTTTTGAATATGAAAAATATTTCCGCTAAGTATCTTGTGGGTTCCCTTTTCGTTGGGCTTTGCATCCTTTCTGCATGCAGCGACAGCGATACAAATTCGTTCCCGGCTGCACCGGTTGCAGAATCCTCCTCGAGCATTTCTCAACTTCCGGTCAGCAATCCCGAAAATCCTACATCGTCGAGCGATATCGTCGTTTCTTCGAGTTCGTCCGTTCTGCCGGACGTTCCGCCTGTTCCTGAAAGTTCTTCTGCTGCCGTTGTGCCGGCTAGCTCTGCGGAAGTCGCTCCGGGAACCTTTACCTTTGTGAACACTCCGGGTACTCTAGCCCTTACGCCTGATGCCGACGGTTTCTACGATATGGGCGATGTCTACAAGGCTGTGCCTACGACTAGCAAGATTGCTTTTGTCATTCGCCATTCCAAGCGCGAAAAGAACAACTTGGGCACGGAATCCTCGCTAACTCCGATTGGCATCCAGATGGCCCGGACTCTCGGTACAAAGCTTGCCAGTGAAGAATCCTTCTATTACTCTTCGACGAACTTCTTGCGCACTCGTGCGACTTGTGAATACATTGCCGCAGGCCGTGGGGAAACAACGGCTCCTGAAGTTGTTACTTGGGATGGCATTAACGGTAGCTATTTCTTGACGGTGCCCAGTGATACTTTGGACGCACTTGTCTCTAAGAGAGGCGGTAATCCGAAGTATATCGCCATGTATGCTTATGGTGTAGACTATGCCTCTTATGCGCCTTCCGCAGTCGCATCTGTCATCCCGGCTTACTTCTATGATTTGTTCGAACGCGGAAACCAGTTCTTGAGCGAAGTCATTGTCGCCAACATGCCGACTTGGAAGCGCGTGAGCATCCTCGTCAGCCACGATATGCTTGTCGAACCGCTGATCGCTTTCGTTTCGAACAGAACAATCAATTTAAGAGTCTATGAAACTCCGTTCCGTTGGGTCAACTATCTGTCGGGTATCGCCGTGATTGTTGACGAAGCCGGTGCCGTGACGGCACTCCCAGTTCGCGGAGACGAAGTCGGCTGGATGATTCCTAAAGACGAAGTCGACGAATCTGTCCAATGATAGTCGCGCTTCTTGGTTCTACAGGTTTAATTGGAAGAAACGTTGTCCAGTTGCTTGCGCAGTTGGACGATGTTGAAAGCGTTTATTGCCCGGTGCGTTCGGTCCCAGACTTGAATGCGCTGGGCATTTTTAATGGCGCCTCGAAGTTCAATTTCGAAACCGTCGATTTTGACGCTTTGCTGAATGCTCGCCCCGAAGAACAACAGAAATCTAGCGTTTGTTCAAACTTTAGCGGCTGCGATGCCGTGATTTGCTGCTTGGGAACGACGCTCAAGCAGGCGGGGAGTAAAAAAGTTCAAGAAAGAATCGATTTGCGCTTGCCCCTTACGCTTGCCGCTCTTGCGAAACGTCAGGGAGTCAAGCATTTTCTGTGCGTTAGCGCCATGGGTGCGAATTCGCACTCGCCGTTCTTCTATAACCGCTTGAAGGGCCAACTCGAAGAAGGCCTCACGATGATGGGCTTCGAAAGTCTCACGCTCGTGCGTCCGTCGCTGTTGCTGGGGAAGCATAAGGCCAAGCGCTTTGGCGAAGAACTGATGCAAAAGCTTTTTGCGTCACATCCAGAATGGATCCCGGCGCATTTTCGCCCCGTGCCAGCCGAAACGGTGGCCGCTCATTTGGCATCGAATTTGCTCAAACCGCCTACGGACCATATCTGTGCAACGGATGGCGTAAAAGGCAAACGGATTATATATAATCGTCAATTTTTTAAATTTGGCAAAAAACAATAAGGAGTTCTCATGACGATAGTCGTCTTTATCCTTTACCTGCTGATGATGCTTGGCATCGGATTCTACTTCTCTAAAAAGGCGAACAGCCTGAACGCCTACTACCTCGGCAACCGCGGTATGAACAAGTGGGTGGTCGCCATGTCCGCCCAGGCCTCCGATATGAGTGGCTGGCTCCTGATGGGCCTCCCGGGTGCCGTTTTCGTGAGCGGTTTTTCCGAAGCCTGGATCGGTATCGGCCTTGTCATCGGCACGTACCTCAACTGGAAAATCGTGGGCCGCAGGCTCCGCAAGTATAGCCACTTCTGCGGGGACTCCATTACGCTCCCGGATTTCTTCTCGAACCGCTTCCGCGATAACAAGGGCATTATCCGCGTCATTGCCTCGATTTTCATTCTCGCGTTCTTCCTTTTCTATACGGTGTCGGGCTTTGTGGCTAGCGCCAAACTCTTCAGTACGATTTTCGGCATGGATTACACCACGGGTCTTATCCTCGGAGCCATTGTGGTTGTGAGCTACACCTTTATGGGTGGCTTCTTTGCCGTGTGCTGGACCGACTTTATCCAGGCCTTGATGATGCTTGTCGCCGTCATCGTGATTCCTTCGATGATCATGGCCGGTTCCGGCGGATTTGCAGCCACCATGGATGCCGTGAACGCCCAGAACCCCTACCTGATGAGCCTCTTCACGAACGCCACCACCGGCAAGTCCATTGGCCTTATCGCCCTTATTTCTAGCCTTGCCTGGGGCCTCGGCTACTTCGGTATGCCGCACATCCTCGTGCGTTTTATGTCCATCAAGAACGCCGAAGAAATCAAGGATTCCCGCCGCATTGCCATGACTTGGGTGACCATCTGCTTGGGCGCTGTGATTATGATTGCCCTTCTCGGCCGCTACTACGTCGAATCTCACGGCATCAAGGTCGATGACCCGGAACGCATTTTCATGATCCTCTGCCAGGCCCTTTGCCATCCGGCGATTGCCGCTATTCTCATGGCTGCCATTCTCGCCGCTATCATGAGTACAGCCGACTCCCAGCTCTTGGTGTCCGCCTCCGCTTTCAGTAACGACCTTTACAAGCACTTGTTCCGCAAGAACGCGAGCAACAAGGAAGTGATGTGGGTGAGCCGCGGCATCGTCGTTCTCATTACGCTTATCGCTGTGATTGTCGCTATGCAGGGCGCCCCGAGTGCTGATGGCGTTAAGCAAGGCAAGAGCTTCCTGGACGTGGTGATGAGCCTCGTGAGCTTCGCCTGGGGCGGATTCGGTGCAACGTTTGGCCCGATTATGCTCCTCGCTCTCTTCTGGAAGCGCACGACGCTCCCGGGTGCCATTGCCGGTATGCTCGTCGGTGGCATTACGACGTTCGTCTGGAAGTTCTATCTCTCTGGCTTCTCCGCTGAAATCTTCCAGATTTACGAACTTGTGCCGGGCTTTGTTCTTTCGTTCTTGACGATCGTCGTCGTAAGCCTCTGCACCAAGGAACCCTCCGCCGAAATCCAG
>Ga0310786_10005056_pt1 | contig 18060 bp, 22 predicted proteins | sample AusTroGonzalo_MG_FD_203881 | JGI IMG/M metagenome (GOLD analysis project Ga0310786, IMG submission 203881) | Bovine rumen microbial communities from tropical cattle in Woodstock, Queensland, Australia - Gonzalo_03 (v2) (version 2) | ecosystem: Host-associated > Mammals > Digestive system >... | reverse complement strand
GACTCACGTCGTAATAGTTATTAAGGTTATCAATGCCCACAACTGTTCCGCCGTTTATCTCCTTGAACAAACGGCTCACCAGGTTGCTGCCAATGAAACCGGCACCACCCGTCACCAAGATGGTCTTGCCGTTTAAATCAATCTTCTGCATATATTGTTTGTAAAATGTTTCAATTCGTAATATAGCTATTTAAATGATGCAACACCGTCCACCACTTCCCATTCCGGTCTAACTGATACTCTATTGTCAGCAGAAATCGTCACTTGTTGATACAAACCATAAACAAGCAGATTTACTCCTATTGGAGACAATCTAAATTTAGTTTCAGCACCGACAATGCTCTGAAAAATAACACCAGATGCATATAAAATTTCCGTTACGCCTCCTTCTATATAATTATCTTCTTGAAATGTGGGCAAATACTTGAAATCAGAATATGGTATTCTTTCTACCGCATTCGAAACGCGAAAGAAATCTTCAATAGTTATTGCGCCACTCATTTTGGCTTTGGTCAGGTTTGACAGAACCTCACCTTTGTTTATGTTATCGATACGACTTATCATTCCGGCAATTACATTCCCGGAATAATCCTCAGCGGTCTTTTCTACTTCCTCTAAAAACTTTTGACGTTGCTCTTCCGTCGTATCGTTTAGACCATAGAGATAGGCAATGTAGTTGCGGAAGAAGTTAGCATCACGAATATCAAATGCCAACTCAATTTCTCCAGCTGCCACACCTCCTGCCCATGGAATAATATTAAGCAACCTCGTCAATCCGTGCTTCAATCCTTTCCGAGTATCGTTTTTCTCAATACTCTTCAAATCTTTGGCAGTCATTGTGTCCCGAATAATTGTTGGGACATCATCGTTACCAATTCTTACTGGTTTATCTGCTTCCATAACTTATTCATTTTCCTACCCATTTGCAATTACTTGCTTGAATTTCTCTGGCTCTTTTTCCATTATTTCAATAAGAAGAGAATCAACCCATATTTGATAATCCTTATATTCATTCAGAACCTCTTTAAATAGGTCCCTGAAAAATGCTACCACTTTTGAGTTTGGATATAGCGAAGCCAACATAGAAAAAGTCCGAACATTATCTGAAATATCAGGAATCCAACTCTTTTCAAGATGGTTATCTTGGTTCAACAAGAACCAAACTTTCTTGTCCAAATTCGGATATAGTTTATCAAACGCTTCTTTATCATTTAGGCAATAAAGGTTACGTCCTTCCTTTCGCTTAAGATAATAGTCCGTTTGCATCAATTGATCCACAGCCTCCTCATCTTTTTCGGGATGTTGGAGTGCTGCATCAATAAGTTGATCTAATTGTTGAATATCCAATCCATAAAAAGCTTTCATCTTCTGGAGTAAATCAACAAGCATTTCAACATTGTCAGCATTCTCCCTCGCTTTGGAATGTATCGAAACAATTCTTTTCAAATCATCGCTTGCAGGTTCAAGTGCATCTTCGATTCTAACTAGTTTGTCGGAATCCAAGAATGAAGAAGGCTGACAATAATTGGAGTTTTGCACCAACTCCACTCCCATTTTTTTGTATGACAATGCAACCAATCTTGAACAAAACATTTTATTCTCTTCTGCTTGGTTGTCAGTTTCTTTATATTGAAGAACTTTTTTTGCCTCGGCAGAACCAAACTCCATTCCCATTGCTGTACGCGCATAAAACACAACACCTTCTCCGATTATTTCCGAAGCTGAGGTGCAACGCAACACAATGGCGTCGTTTGGGTTTTTAAACCCATATGAGAAAATATGATTTAATGCTACGCCACCTCCATCAGATTCAACAATAAAAGCATCACCAGCATAAAGAGCAGCATGATCATACTGGCTTTTCTGAAGCCTGTGCATACGTTCATTGTATGTGTTGACAAGAAGTATATCCCCTTTTTTCAGTACTGACGTATTGAATACATATTTTATTTCATCAACTTCCATATTGATTTTGGTATTTATAAATACTGATTCACCCTCTTATACTTCTCCCCCTCTGCCAACAACTTTTTAAACAACTCCACTCTCTCATCTTTCAATTCTCCTGCATTCATCTTCTTTCTAGTGGCCTTCATCCAATTCAGCATATCATGTTCTTCTAATCGATGACGAGATGGATTCCTGTGGTTGGTTTCCATGAATTCCATCACCTCATTATATTTCGCCTGCCAACGCTCGTCTTGAGTCATAACAAAACAACCTTAAGCAACTTTAAAAATTGGGGCGGCCAGCACGTAGCCGCCCCTTCACATTAAAAAATTGGTTTATGAAAAACCTTTTTCTCGTGGCCTTCAGCCAGCTTCGTTGTATTTAGTTATCCAACGTTCGTCTTGAGTCATTTTTCAGTTTTTACTTCGTTTTTCCCTCACCCTTCTCTCCTATTTCCCTCCCTCTTCCCAAGCCTTTGGCAAGCCCAAAGGGTTTGCTTAGGCTTGCTAAGTACTTGCCATAGGCTTGAAACAGTATGCCAAGGGGTTGCCTAGGGTATGCTTAAACCCTTAAACTCTTATTCTTCTCGGAATAGTACTCCCCTATCGTGTATTCCGGAGTATCCAACTCATCTGCGATGTTGCTGGTGGCAAAGATGAGTTGATAGTCCTTGTTGCCCAATTCTTTCAAGCGTTTCACAATCAAGCGTTGGAAATTCTTGGCACGCTCCTCTTCCATTCCCTTGTCTTCCATATTGTCGGAGAAGAGCAACCGGGGATACAACATCTTGTCCAACTGCAGCGAGGCAAACAGCAGGGCAAACCGGGCTGCCATCTTCAGATAGAAGGCTGACGAAGCCGATAGCTTGATGCGCTGGTTGGAGATGTATGCCACATTCTGCTTGTAGTTCACCTTGAAATCGCTGGCTTGCATAAACTCGCTCTGTCGCGCCTGGTCGTGGTTAAGCATATACACGCCATTTTCAGAGATAGCCTCGTCAATGGCCTTTTGCTCAATCTCTATCAAATTTTCCGAGGCCCTGATAAAAAGGTCAAGTTTCTCCAGGCGCAACTTCAACTCGCTGAGTTCACGACCATAACGTTCATATTTCTCGGCAAATTCAAGCAGCGTTCTGTATTGGTTGGCCTCAGCCTCCTTATATCCTTTTTCCTGCAGCAGTCGGTCAATCTCCTCTTCACGCGAGGTGCGCACGTTACGCACAGCATTGTCAAACTGCTTTTGGGTGGCAGTCAGTTTCCTCTTTTGTGTGCGGAGCTTCTCTTTCAAGTCTTCATATTCGGCTTGGCTGGCTCTCAACAGTGCTTCCGATTCGGTAATCTGAAAATCCAACTCCAACTGTATACGAGCGGCCTGGGTGCGCCCCTTGCTGCCATCCACTGGGGCATCACATACAGGGCAGTGACCCGGCTCCACCTGATGCAGTTCGCTGAGGCACACGGGGCACAAATCCAGCTTCAGCGAGTCGAAGAAGTCGCGTGTCACTATGGAATGCTCCACCGCATCTTTCTTCTTTTTGAGTGCTTTGATAAAAAACACGGAGTCGTCAATCTCAGCCTTCATCTGTTGCACCTTGGTCTCCAGACGGCCAAATTCTTTGCGCTGTGTGGCTATTTCTTCTTGTACCCTCTGGTATTCTTTGGTAAGGTTACGTGACAAGCCTTCATTGGTGGCATCGGAGTCGGCATCGCGCAGTGCTATCACCCGGTCGGTAATCTTAACCACCGTATCCTCAAGCCCATCAATGTAGTTTTTCAGATAGATGGTCGACATCTTGTCAGGGTCTTCCAGCAACTCGGCAGCCACCTTCTTGTTCTTCGTGGCTGTCTCAATGTCTTTCTCCACCTGCTCTTTGTCTTGCTTGGCCTGGCTCAGCTGACTGTTGTAGAGTCCCATCAGCAGTCGTGCTACGGTTTCACGTGTCAGCTCCTTGTCCCACTGGTCGAAGAAAAACAGTGACGAGAGAGGCGACTCTTGGTCCAAATAGATGAGCCTCAATATCTGGTGCATCGTGATGTTGCTGTCGGCCTTGAACTCCGGCAGCCCCATATACTTGAACAGCACGTTCGAGAAGCTGCGGGTCTCGTTGGTGGTTTTGTATGGATACTTCTGCCACTTCTCGTTTTTCGGTCGCTGGTCGGCCTTATAGTCCTCTATGCTTCCGAAATAGATATACATCGGTATGTCTTTCTTGCAGCGGCTACCCTCTTCGTTTTTCTCCAGATAGCGCTTCAATGTAAGGGTTTTCCCGTTGGTCTCCACTTCGGCCAACACATATTGGCAACGCAGTGCCTCTGGCACAAAATCCTGATAGGAGCCCCCAAGGGCGAAGAAGATAAAGCGGAGTATCGTACTCTTACCACTGGAATTCTGACCACGAATGATGTTCACTCCCCGATGAAAACTCTCATTGTAGGCATATTCATTCCTGTCGTTGACAATGATAAGACGGTGTAGAAACAGGTTATTCTGCATCATACTTGGATTCCATAAGTTTAGTGCGAGCCTTAAGGCCATATTCCCCAGTCATAGGCATAAAGCGCGAAAGGCTGCCCATAAAGGCCAGCACGTTGCGTTCGCGCAGCGAGATTTCGCCCACCTTGTCGAGATAGGCTTGCAGACTCTTGTGGTCGACCACACTTGCTCGGTCGTGTTCGTATTTCTCCTTGTCTAATATTCCGCACGACACCAGACTGTTGAGTGCCGACATCTGTACGGGTTTGATCCATTCAAAGAGCTTGCGGTTGTCGCCCTTGAACTCGTAGGGGTTGTTTTCTTTTTTCAGATAATGGCTGCGATATTCACGCAGGTCGTCCTCATCGCGACGTATGGTGATGGTGTGTACCTTGTCAGGAAACAGCATATAGAAGTCCCAAATGCGCACTTTGTCAACCTCCATCCAATCGCCCTCCTCCATAGTAGCTAGTATATGAGCCATACGGAAGATGCCGTGATAAAGGTCGAATGCGGGATTATAGGTTATCATAGTCGGTCCAATTGAGGTGACACATACCGGTCAGGTAATATACCATGCCGTAAATATGGTCTGAGGTGTAGTGCAGGTCTTCGTCGTGCGCACCGTTTTCGTTCAGCATACGCATAATCGGTGATACAATCACCTCGTCTATCAGCTGCATCACTATTTCCACTGTTTCGCCTTTCTTGATGCGAGGGAAAACATACCGGTCAAACTTGGCCTTGATTTCACCAAACAGCAGCAGATTGATTTCCTGTGCCGATGGGTAGCATTCAAATCGGGTGGCTTTCTTGGCGTATTGTTGTTTCTTGCGTAGCGCCCAGTTGATGTCCTGCTGCGAAAAGCCCCCGTCTGTCAACTTCTCCTCCAGTCCTTTTCTACCGTCCAGTTTGGTCTTGTATTCCAGCAGGTCATCGATAATCTCCTGTGTGGTGTTTCTTTCAATCTCCTCTCTCAGTTTGCGGAAGTAGGCATCCATACGGGTTGAGTGCGAGCCGTAAACCACCGTTGATTCACTCACATAGTTGTTGTTCACCGTGGTGGCCGATGGGTTGATCTGCCCCGCCTGGTCAACGTTGTAGGTTTGGTAACTGACGTGCTTCTTTTCGTCCTGCTTCATACGCCAAGCTTGTTTTTGCTGCAGTAGTTTTTCATAAACCCATCGAGGCTCTTCTTTATATCGTCATTCGGCAAGCGACCCAAAGCGGCACGTACCGAGTGCTCTCTGTCGCCCTCCAGTTTTTCGGTGTAGAGCGTGGCATTGTAGTCGTTATACACTGGAGTCTTGACGCTTGCTATGTTGCCAAGGTAGTAGATGATATTGGCCACAAGGTTGCGGTTGAACGAAGTCTTCTGCTGCTTACCTGGGTTATACACTTCAGCAGCCACCTCCTTAACATCCAGAATGCCGTTCCATAAATCCATATAGCGGCTCTTCCATTCGGGAGAAACTTCACCCGTCAAACAGCTCACATAGAGCATAATCTGCTCACGGATGGGAGGCAGCTCGCGCATGTCGTTCGCATTTTTCTGCTCGTTTTTTGCATTTTTCGATTTAGGGTTAACCTGCTCATCATCAGCACTATAATAATTATTGACGGTGGTAGCCACTGGGTTCAGCTGTCCAACAGTCCCTATATTGAACTCCTGGATGATGTTTCCACTGCCCAAATTAGCCTCTTTATCTATATTCATTGCTTTCTTTTTTCAAACGTAAATTATTGGTTTTCAGTCAATATTTAGAAAGAACGTTATCCTCAGGTTTCTTTCTACTTTCTCCTTCCGCCCCATGGTATTTTTGCCATCGAATTCAGCGGGAAACCCGCAAGATTCAAGTTTCAGGTTTCAAGTTTCAGGAACCAGGTGAGGGCCCCACTTTGAATTTTGAACCTTGAACTTTGAACAATGAATCTTGGATCTAGGATCCTGAATCTAAAACAGATTGTCTAACAAATTAAAAAAGGTACTATTATGAAAGATAATGAAATGTTCACGCCGCACTTCGCGCTGCTGGAGTTCACCGAGAGCCCTACGGCCAAGAAGAACGGCATCGACAACAACCCTCCTGAGGAGGCAATCGAGAACATGAAACGCCTCTGCGAGGGCTCGCTCGAACCGCTGCGTGAGGCCTTGGGCTTGCCGGTGATCATCACCAGCGGCTTCCGCTGCAAGGCTTTGAACGACATCCTCACTCACGCTTCGGGCAGCAGCCAGCATTTGAAAGGTCAGGCAGCCGATTTCTATGTGGGCTGGAGCACTTCGCTGAACGGCCGAGGCCAAAGTGGCAGCACTCCCACCTCGCGCGAACGCCTCATCGAGGCCTTCCGCACTATCCTCACCAGCCCTTCGGTCGACTTCGACCAGCTGATTCTCTACCCTAACTTCATCCACGTGAGCTACGTCTCGCGCGATCGCAACCGTCACAGCATCATGGTGGCTGAACCTTGCGGCAAATACCGCTCCGTCACTCACCAAACCGCGCTCGCGATTGATTAGTGTATAGTGTATGGTGTATAGTGTATAGACAGTGGAAAGTGTATAGTGGAAAGTTAGGGGGTATCCGATGACGACTGCTGCTTATATGAATTCAGCAAGCCAGAAAGAAGACGAGCTTCTTCCTCTACGAGAGCATCCATGCTCATGCGATCTTCAGTAGTGATATAGCCTAATTCTTCGGCTATTTCAATCTGAGACGACACCTCCATCATGGATCCAAAGGCTATCTCGATGAAATGAGCTTTGTCTCTGACAGAAAAGCGGTTGACACCTTCAGCTATGTTTGATGTTATTGAAACAGACGCGCGTCTCAACTGGTCACAGAGTGCATATCGCTCTTCTGGAGGGAACTTCTTCAAGAGCTTGTAAGTACGCTTAACAATCTCCTTTGCCTTCTGATAGGCAATCAATCTACGATAACCAAATACTTCCATTATTCTAAAAACTTAAAACACTGACTATAAACTATAAACTATAAACTTCAAAACTGACTATAAACAATAAACTATCAACTCTAAACTTTAAAAAAATGGCAAGAATCAAACAAGTCGGCGTTGGCCGCAAAACCTCCGGTACCATCGATGGTATCACCTATGTAACCCGCAAAGGCGTCACCTACGCCCGTGCAACCCCCACCATGCCCATCAGCGCTTACCGCACTCCTGCTGCGCTGAGGCGCCAGGCTGTATTCAAACTCATTCAGATGCACCTGAAGTATCACCTTCGCACCATCCGTCAGACCTTCACTCCCAAGGGCAACGGCACTCCTACTAACCGCTATTATTCGGTGAACAGCAAAGCCCTCAATCTGGCCCTCACTGACCTGGCCACGCGCCTGGTGGCAGGAGAGGACATCTCGCTCACCGATGTGGAGACCGCCATCAGCACCTATGCTGCAGCGCATCCAACCAGCATCCGCATCGCTGCCCTGAGCGGCTATCAGGACGTGTTCCTCACTGGTGCTTGGCCCGACACCATCACCCTCAACGCCAACGGTGGCGACTCAACGGTCATCATCATCGTGGCTGAGAACGGCACGACCACCACTATCAGTCCTGAAGGGACTACTGTAGAAGTTAACAGTGGTTCAAACGGTTTAAGTGGTTCAAGTTCCGGCAGCGGTAGCGGCTCTGGCAGTGGCTCTGGCTCTCAGACACCCACTGTAACTGCCCCGACTATCTCGGGTACAACTCCGTTTGAGGAGACCACCTCTGTCACTATGAGTTGCAGCACTGCAGGTGCAAGTATCTACTACACCACTGATGGCAGCACGCCAACCAGCTCAAGCACCCTCTATGAGTCCGCTCTGACCCTTACTGACACCACTACTGTGAAAGCCATCGCAGTGAAGGACGGCACCTCCAGCTCTGTAGCTTCGAAGACCTTCACCAAAGGCTCTGGAGGTGGCGGTGATAACGAAGGAGACGGAGACGTCAGCTAAAGCTGGCGCTAGTTCAAGGTTCAAAGTTTAAGGTTCAAGGTAAGGATCCGACTTTGAACTTTGAACTAAACCCATCTTAAACTCTTAAACATTTTAAACCCTTAAACCCAACAGTTATGAAAATTAAACTTTCTAAAGAACAGATCGATGAGATTCTGTCCGACCCTGAGAAGGCTCAGGAAGCAGGTATCAAAGCCAACGATCCGTGGTGGATCATCGTGTTGAAGATTGTGGCCTACGTTGTGGGCCTCATTCTGGCCGGTGTGGTCACCACAAGTTGCGCCTCCCACCTGCTATAGTAACTTTTTTCAAAGCCCTTCGCTCCGCAAGGGGCGTTGGGCTTTCTTAAACTTCTTAAACCCCATAAACCCTTAAACACAAATGTCATGCGAAACATCAAGTATATTCTCATCAGTGCTTCACAGCCTGAAGCTGGCGCTTCTCGCGCTACTGCTCGTCGCGACCGTAACCTCGGATACCACTACATCGTTACCCCGGAGTGCGTCGTCCGCAAACCCATCGACATCCGCCAAGTCGGCACCTTCATGCCCGCACCCGTCTGCGGCCAAGAAGACCTTAACCGCTGCTCCATCGGCATCTTGTACAAAGGCACTTTGGACACCAACCTTGAACCTGGAACCTTGAACTTTGAACCAAAAGCTGCTCTCTTGGAGCTGCTCATCGACCTTCGCTCTCAGTTTCCCGATGCCAAAATCCTTGGAGTGTCGGAATACGACAGACATCAAATCAAGGTCAGCGACGATATGAACCAACTCAGGTTCGAGTTGAGCAACGAGCCATGAAACCTGCTTCTTGAATCCCAGAACTTGAATCTATTGTATTCTTCTTCTTAAACCGGAACTTTATCAACAGATGAGGTTTCGGTTTTTTTGTTTCTCCAATATTCCTTCCTCTTCATGCGGCACAAACGGCCCTTCTTTGCATTCAAAGATCACGCTTCCGGATTCTAAACTTTCCAGTTTGTGCCATACCCATTTCGGAATATCCACACCGTACAAGCCATCTTCTTGACTGAGCACTACACTCTCTATTACAGAGCCATCATCGTTATATGTCGTTGAACGCACTTTACCCCTTAACACCACAAACGATTCGTCTTTTGTAGGATGTCGATGAATCGGAATATCAGTTCCTGGTTCCACAGCATTGAGCATACGGTGGCACTTGTCCTCCAAAGATTGATGAAAGTTATAATTCATGCGCAAGCGAGTCGAAGCCTTGGCTTGGGCTGTTACATTATCCAATAGTTGATTATCAATTATCTTCATTTTGTTTGCATCCCATGCATCTTAAGCACGGCTTTTACACTTCTATTAGAGATAATGCTTCTAAATGGATATAGTGTTCTTACAATAATCCCAAACCACCATTTATAATGCAACTTTAGCTTGCAATAAGCTTTCCTGAAACCAAAATAATGTATTAACCATTCGTGTATCTCTGAATGATTTGTGATTGTTCGCGAACCATCGCTGATATATCGGAATCCTTTTTCTTTCAGATAGTATTCATTTAGATGATAATACAATCCATAATATGGATAATAGCCTTCTCTTTTGTATTTTGCAAGCACACCCACATTCCAAATTTCACAACTATCACCCCAGTTTTTTACCATACAGTAGCCAACCATCTGACTAGTATCTTTCAAGAACATTCCCCAGTATTCAAATGTTTTTTGTCGGCATTGTTCCAAAAACACAGAGAACTTCTTTCGGTTTAATTCCCTGTCATGAACCTTATAATTAGCAATGGTATCTTCAAATATGTGAAAGATATCTTGTTCAAACTTCTCGTATTCAACTTGCTTGTAATCGAAGTATTTGTCTGCGTGTCTTGTTTTGTTGCGTACTCTAGGTGACAACTCCTCCAACCCACTATAATGATCATTGATGACAAACCAAAAACTAGCTTCATAAGGCGTGTCGAAATCGTAGGTATTGCGAACCATCAAGCCGCCTTGCTTCAAAAGCATTTTCAACTCCTCATCAGATAATTGAACTTCTTTATGCGGAGCATCATCGCAAATCCAGGCGTTGCGATACAGGAAATAGTTTAACATAAAACTTAAACCCTCCCAATGCAACGAGCAGGATTTCCCACCCAGATTTCATTATCAGGAATATCATGCGTAACCACCGCGCCTGCACCCACTATTGCATTTTCACCTATAGTTACCGGTTTTATGATAAGAGAATTCATGCCAATGTAGGCATTTCTCTTGATTATAACCTTACCTGCGGGATAACGATTTGCCAGTCTGTCTTCAGCCGTCATTTTATGTGGATCCATAAAATGGCTGATGATCTTGCTCCCAGTGGAAACAACAACGCCTTCTTCGATGGTGATGTTTTCAGGACATATGGTATCAAACACCACTTGTGTTCCTATTTCAGTCTTCGATGGTTTTAATATATTTACGCCACCCCACTTACAGATTCTTGACCTCCAACCCAAAGAAGGCATAGGCAGATGCTGTAAGTTTAAAAATAGCAGTTTTCTCAAACGCACTTATTCATTCTCTCCTATACTTTAGACAACCTATCACCTATTTTGTACTATTATCCTTCTTCAATTTACGAAGATCGTAAACAAAGGGGAGATATTCATTTAAAAGATAAGCGACACCGACAACAGTTATGAATGAAGATAAAAAAACGACAAATAACATACCTAATGATGGGGTCATTATTTTTCCGAACAAAATGGCATAGGCATTAGGGAAGGCACCACAAAGAAAATAGAGACTAATTGATCTAACGCCCCAATAATCTATGAATTTTTTTTGTGGAAGCAACTTGCACAAACGAACAAAACAATATGAGCCCAAAATAACCAATGATAAAGATTTTAATGTTATCGGCCCCCAATTTAAGCACACATTATCTTTACAAATGAAAGCACAAATAAAAAACAGTATTACTATAGGAATTATCCTATAGCCACGCAAAAAACTGTCAATCTTTTCTTCATAGATAGAATAAAGTCCGCCAAAAGACATAACTACAACTGCAGACATTCCCGCCTTGTAATGCCATGGAACAAGATTATCATTATAAAACACAATCCCCGAATCATAAATGAAGTTAGCTGACAAAAGCAGTATGAAACCACTTACAGTATAAAACCATATATTCTTAACTCTAAATAACAGAAGAACAAAAATAAGAAGTTGAGCAACAGTTAAAGCGGAAGTAAACCAAGTGCTTCGTCCGAGCAAAGTATCAGCAATTAATTCATTTTCATCGAATTCCATCCCCCGCAAATAGACCTTTGGGAAATGAATTAAAAAAGCGAAAAACAATGATGGGATAACTAACTTAAATAAAACGTTTAACAAATACTGCCCCCCCCAGTTGCTCATCCATTCCTTTGTATGTAAACGTATTACATCGTCATTCAGTTGTTTTCTAAAAAGAAGATAACCACTAACAAAGAAAAAAGCATTAACAAAAAATGGTTGATAAATTTTATCAAGACTTTCAATGTAATAGTTACAATAAATCTCACTGTGATTAAAAAACACAAATATCATACACAGTATTCTAACTGCATTAACCCAATGCAAGTTCTTATTCATATCAAATCACATTATGATATAAAAACATCCCCGATTCAAGGAAAGCTTTCGTATTCTTATCCGACAATTGCACTCTTAATAGTTTCCGCTATGTATTTCACATCCTCCTCACTCACATATGGTCCTGCTGGCAAACACATACCCACTTTGAAGATAGCTTCAGATACACCATTCGTGTAGGCTGGGCAGTTCTTATAAACAGGCTGTTTGTGCATTGGTTTCCACACAGGGCGAGCCTCAATGCCTGCGGCATCCATAAACACACGCAATGCCTCCACATTGTGGTTCGGCTGGCAATCAGTGGTGGCACTGTCCGCTACGTGGATCACACCTGCTGCTCCACCTACGGCCCCTTGCACTATAGTCTTGTAAGCGTTCTCCTGACCTTTAATCTTCACCTCAGGGTCAATCGTAATAGTACATAACCAGTAGTTGCTATCGTATTCACCAGTTGCAGGCTGAGCGTGTACGTGAACACCCTTAACATCAGCTAATAACTCTTCGTACATCTTCTGTACCTTTTTGTGGTGCGCGATATGGTCGTTCGCCACTGTCATTTGTCCACGGCCAATGCCTGCACAAATATTGCTCATTCGATAGTTAAAACCTATTTTCTCGTGCTGATAGTACGGATAGCTCTCGCGATACTGTGTGGCATACATCATAATCTCGCGCCACTCGTCCTCATTGTTGGTAATCAATGCTCCACCACCACTGGTGGTAATCATCTTGTTGCCATTGAACGAGAGTACGCCATACTTGCCAAAGGTACCCAGCACTTGCCCTTTCCAACGACTGCCAAAGCCTTCTGCTGCATCTTCAATCACCGGAATCTCATATCGGTTAGCTATCTCCATAATGCGGTCAACGTTGTAAGGCATACCATACAGAGCCACAGTAACGATGGCTTTAGGCTTTTTGCCCGTCTTTGCAATTCTATCCTTGATAGCCTCTTCCAGCAAGTCTGGATCCATATTCCAAGTATCCTTCTCTGAATCAATGAAGATTGGTGTTGCACCCAAATAGGTTATCGGATGAGAAGAGGCGCAGAAAGTGAAACTTTGCACGCATACTTCATCACCCGCCTTTACACCACAAGCAATCAAAGCCAGGTGAACAGCCGCAGTACCGCTTGAAAGAGCAACCACTCTTTTCGCAAGTTTTTCGTTTTGGTTTTCATTTTCGTTAACGAAGTTCTCTAGGTCGGCCTCGAAGCCGTTAACATTCGGTCCCAAAGGGACAACCCAGTTGGTGTCAAAAGCCTCTTTAATATACTTTTGTTCTAAACCTGCTTCGCTCATGTGAGCTAAGCAGAGATAAATTCGTTTATTTGCCATGTTATTCTAAACTTTTCTGTATTCTTCCAATTAATCCCGTCAATACCTGTCCCGGACCGCATTCTACGAATTCAGTCATGTCATCGTTAATCATATTGATGACACTCTGCGTCCAGCGGACGGGAGCAGTGAGCTGCTTAAGCAGATTGTCTTTGATTTCCGCAGGATTGGTATGCGGCAAGGCATCCACATTTTGATAGACCGGGCAGATGGGTTTGCTCACAGGGGCTTTTTCAATAGCGGCAGCCAACTCGATGCGGGCAGGTTCCATCAATGGGGAGTGGAATGCGCCACCCACAGCCAAAGGCAAAGCACGCTTGGCACCGGCTTCTTTCAGCTTTGCGCAAGCCTCTTTGATGGCTTCCACATTGCCGGAGATGACCACTTGACCGGGGCTGTTGTAGTTGGCTGGAACCACCACTTGACCATTCTTACTCAACTCAGCACACACCTGCTCGATGGTTTCGTCTGGCAGGTTGATGATGGCGGCCATAGTGGAAGGTTGGGCTTCGCAGGCTTTCTGCATAGCCATAGCACGAGCGTAAACTAAACGAAGACCGTCTTCGAAAGTTAATGCGCCAGCAGCTGTTAACGCTGAGAACTCGCCGAGGGAATGCCCTGCCACCATATCCGGATGAAAATCATCCATACAGAGGGCGGTAATCACCGAATGCAGGAAGACGGCAGGTTGAGTGACTTTGGTTTGCTTTAAGTCTTCGTCCGTACCATTGAACATAATATCGGTGATGCGGTAGCCGAGGATATCATTGGCTTTGTCGAACAACTCTTTTGCTTTTGGATTACTCTCATAGAGGTCTTTGCCCATTCCAACGAATTGGGCTCCCTGACCGGGGAATACGTATGCCTTTTTCATATTTGTCACACAGATTTCACAGATTACACAGATTATTTAAATTCAACCAATGGAGCATTTTTGCCTACCGATTGGCCAACTGTGATATATACTTTCTTTACCACACCATTGTCAGAAGCGCAAATGGTGTTGTTCATTTTCATTGAGTCAAGTACACAGAGTGCATCGCCACGTTTCACCTGCTGGCCTTCCTTGACCAATACTTCCATTATGGTGCCAGGGATGGCAGCCTTCACAATGGGCTCTGGTGCCGAATAAGGCTTACGCTTCAAATATTTCTCTGTCAACTGAGTCTGATACTCACCGTCCTCTAAATGCAATATGTTAAGATTATCCATAATTATCGTTTCTTCAAAATTCAATAACCTATAACCAATAACCCATAACCATTATCAGAACGGCGGAATACCATGTTTCTTCTTCACCTGCTCAACTGATTTGTTGCGGGCCATTTCGAGGGCTTGAATCAGGTTTTTGCGAGTATCGTTGGGGTTGATCACCATATCCACATAGCCGTAACCTGCGGCCACGTAGGGGTTGGCAAACTTCTCTTTGTATTCTTCAATTTTCTGCTCACGCATGGCGGCGGGATCTTTAGCTTCCTTGATGTCTTTGCGGAAGATGATGTTGGCCGCACCGGCAGGACCCATCACAGCTATCTCAGCCGTAGGCCAAGCATACACAAAGTCGGCCTTCATGTGGCGGGAACACATAGCGATGTAGCCACCACCGTAGGCCTTGCGCATAATCACCGTCAGTTTCGGCACCGTGGCCTCGCAGTAAGCATACAGCACCTTGGCTCCGTGGCGGATAATGCCTGCGTGCTCCTGATCCACACCGGGCAGATAGCCAGGCATATCCTCGAAAGTGATGAGCGGGATGTTGAAAGCATCGCAATAACGAATGAAGCGAGCGATTTTATCTGATGAGTCAATGTCCAACACACCAGCCAACACCATAGGCTGGTTGGCAATCACGCCAACGGTTTGTCCGTTCAAGCGGCCAAAGCCCACCACGGCATTTTGGGCAAAGCCTTGGTGCACTTCAAGGAAGTCGCTATCGTCCAACACTCCAAGAACAATATTTCTTACATCAAAAGGTTGACGTGGATCATCTGGCACAAACTTGATGATATTGGCATACTCAGCCTTGGGTTCGCAGGCAGGACGACGGTCTTCAGTTTGTTTTTCATTGCTATGCGGAATCAAAGCCAACAGTTTGCGGATTTGGGCAAAACACTCTTGCTCGCTTTCGGCAAAGAAATGTGCATTGCCAGTGGTTTCCGCGTGTACGCGTGCACCACCCAATTCCTCCATTCCAATCTCTTCGCCCAACACGGTTTTGATGACCTCCGGACCCGTGATGAACATCTTCGACACCTTGTCTACCACAAACACGAAGTCGGTCAGCGCAGGCGAATAGACTGCACCTCCAGCGCAAGGACCCATGATGACTGAAATTTGTGGAATCACACCCGAAGCTGTAGTATTATGGAAAAAGATCTCGCCATAGCCGGCCAACGCGTTGATACCCTCCTGGATACGGGCACCTCCAGAATCGTTGATGCCGATGCAGGGCACCTTCATATCCATAGCCAACTCCATCACCTTGGTGATTTTGCGGGCGTGGGCCAAGCCGAGCGAGCCTCCTGCCACAGAGAAGTCTTGTGCATACACGCACACCGGCCTTCCTTCGATGGTGCCGATACCTGTCACCACGCCGTCTGCGGCCATCTCCTTCTTATCCATGCCGAAATCATGGCATTGGTGTTTCACAAACAGACCCAGTTCTTGGAAAGAATCAGGGTCAAGCAGGGCATCAATACGTTCGGTCACGGTCATTTTGCCCGCTTCGCGCTGCTTCTGCAATGCGGCCTCACCACCACCCAAATACAGCTTCTGCACCTGTGCGTCGAGGTCTTCTATCTTGGTTTGCATTCCGTTGTTCATAATATTTTAGATTTGGTGTCCTGATAAAATTGTTCTCCCTTCGGCCAATTTCAATATTCTTTCTAATGATTGTTTTGCCTGTTGTTTGTTTGAATTGGGTAATTGGGTGTTTGCACCCACTCCGGGGATATAAGCATCGCCTGTAAAAATCATATCACCCATCACCATTGTTAAACACCCTGGATTATGCCCGGGGGTCTCGTAAAATTCCATCTGAGGTTCCCCCTCAAACAGGCTCAATCTTCCACCTTCATGCACCACTACTACATTATTTCCCTCATATTTGACTGGTGTTTCATGATACCTCGACATATTTAGTTTGTCAGATGCCAACCCCTCTTTTGCATAGTCTGTCACATAGACTTTACATTGGGGATATTGTTTCACTAATTCGGGCAAACCATAAATATGATCGAAATGAGCGTGGGTTAAAAGCACACCTTCAACAGTTAAATTCTTTTCCTCAAGAAATGCGACCACTGGGTCAACATCACCAATATCCACCAACCAAGCCTTGTTACACCCTTTCTTAAAAAGAATATAGGTTTTGGAAGTGAAAATACTATTGACTATTTCCTTGACCAGAATCACTGCTTGCTTTTCAGTATACGAATAATATCATCAAAGCACTTCATCTCGCCAATCTCTTCAGGTTCAAGTGTCACGTCAAACTCACTTTCGAGTTCAACCACAAGGTTCAACTGACCCATAGAATCCCATTTCTCGCAGGTGGTCTGTGAGCAGGTTTTGTCAACTGTATCTAATTCGAAGACATTCTTCAAAATCTCTAAAACTTTTTCTTCCATAATTATTTCAAATTTATATGATAATACTCTTTAATTGTTAAATCAGCGTTCTGCAAATTGAGGGCATATTGTTTGCTGCCATCAGCCTCTTCTGCAGTGCAGGGGAAACCACAACGCTCGTAGAAGTCTTTCACCTGGGCGTTTTTGGCTGTTGGCAGATAGTTAGCCTTGACTGACCAAACGCCACTCTCTTTCAGCATTGCAAGAATCTTCTTTATGAAGGCAATCTCGATGCCCTTGCCCAAAATGCGGCAGCTTAAAAGGAATGTGTCGATAGTGTCGCCATCAACCATAATGCAGCCTGTGATGCCATTGTCGCCAAACTTATCAGACACACTGATGCACCATATCTTCCAACCGTTTTGCAGGAAGGTGCGCACATCGGCATCGGTGTAGCGTTTAGTGGTGAGGTTAAACTGGTTGGTTTTTTGCGTCATCTGGGCAATGCGGGGGATATTGAACTCGTTGGCCGCCTCAATAGTGATTTGAATGTCCAAACTTTCCAAGAAGGCATCAAAGTCCACAAAACTCCGCTGTGCCTGAGCACGCTGGGCGTTGGCCTTGTATTGCTCAGTTTTCTTCTTGTCCTCACTAGTGACGGAATACACGCGGAAGTATTTCTCCACCACCTCTTTGAAGAACACTGGCAGTTCATACGGCTGGGCAGGAAAATCGGGCACCTCAACCATTGGCAGCACCTGCTTGATAAGTTCTCGCTCGGTGGGGTTGTCGTCAATAAACACAAAGCTATCTAAACCGATGTTCAGCTCATCGGCCAGTTCCTTGATGTTTGTGGCCTTGTCGGTCCAGTTAATGCGCCAAGTTGCAAACTGGTCTTTCTTAAGCACCATAAAGGGGTTTTTCTCCCATGCTTCCAACACGTCTGCCTCGTTGTTTTTGCTGCAAACTGTAAGGATTACACCACTCTTGCTCAGTTCCAACAAAGCCTCTTGAAAGTAGTGGAAGGCCTTGCCCGGATAGTCGCCACCTAGCTTGATGCCATCTATGCCGTCTTCACCCAGCACTCCACCCCAAAGGGTGTTGTCCAGATCCAACACCAGACATTTCTTGCGCTTGAGTGCTATCTGCTCCAGTTTGTGATTGAACCATTC
>Ga0310786_10005055_pt1 | contig 18060 bp, 9 predicted proteins | sample AusTroGonzalo_MG_FD_203881 | JGI IMG/M metagenome (GOLD analysis project Ga0310786, IMG submission 203881) | Bovine rumen microbial communities from tropical cattle in Woodstock, Queensland, Australia - Gonzalo_03 (v2) (version 2) | ecosystem: Host-associated > Mammals > Digestive system >... | reverse complement strand
AAATGTGAACGAGGCCGTCCTGATGGACGCCGATGTCGACAAATGCACCGAAGTTGGTGATGTTGGTGACGATGCCGGGCAATTCCATGCCCTCGCTGAGATCGTCGACGCTTTCGATGCCCTTGGCGAACTCGAACTCCTCAATCTGTTCACGGGGGTCGCGGCCAGGCTTCTCCAGTTCCTTCATAATGTCCGTTAGGGTAGGGAGACCCACTTCGGCTGTGACATAACGCCGCGGGTCAATGGCTTCGCGTCGTTCCTTATTATTAATAAGGTCAACGACGGTGCATCCCTGATCGTGGGCCATCTGTTCCACAATCTTGTAGCTCTCGGGGTGGACGGCAGAGTTGTCGAGCGGGTTCTTGGCACCTGGTATGCGAAGGAATCCGGCGCACTGCTCAAAGGCCGAGGGACCGAGTCGCGGTACTTTCTTCAGCTGGGTGCGACTCTGGAAAGCGCCATTCTCACGACGGTATTCGACGATGTTCTTGGCCAAAGCGGGGCCGAGGCCGCTGACATATTGCAGCAGGTGCTGCGAGGCGGTGTTGAGGTTGACGCCGACGCTGTTGACACAACTCATGACAGTCTGGTCAAGCTGCTGCTTGAGTTTGGTCTGATCCACGTCGTGCTGGTACTGGCCCACGCCGATGCTCTTAGGATCGATTTTTACCAACTCTGCCAATGGATCCATCAGACGGCGGCCTATGGAGACGGCGCCGCGCACGGTGACATCTTCGTCGGGAAACTCTTCGCGGGCAGTCTTCGAGGCGGAATAGACTGAGGCGCCATCCTCGCTGACAACGAAGACGCTAACGCCGCTGACGGTCTCGTCGATGAATGTCCGCGTCTCACGGCTGGCCGTGCCGTTGCCGATGGCGATGGCCTCGATGTGGTACTGATCTATCATCTGCTGAACGTGGACGGTAGCCTGCATACGGTGGTTCACGGGCGGATGAGGGAAAATAGCTTCGTGATGGAGCAAATTGCCTTGGGCGTCGAGACATACAACCTTACAGCCCGTGCGGAAACCAGGGTCAATGCCCATGACACGCTTCTGGCCTAATGGTGCTGATAGCAGTAACTGGCGCAAGTTCTCGGCGAATACGCGGATGGCCTCGTCATCGGCCTGCTCTTTGCTCAGATTGGCGAACTCGGTCTCAATCGAAGGCTTCAGTAGTCGTTTGTAGCCGTCCTCGACAGCCTCGGTCACTAGTCGGCCACAGGGTGTGTGACCATAGACGTAGTGGCGCTGCAGGCGCTCGATGCACTCGTCATCATCGGGCGAGATGCTGATGCGCAGAATACCCTCGGCCTCGCCGCGGCGCATGGCCAACAGTCGGTGGCTGGAACATCGTTTGAGTGGCTCGTGCCAGTCGAAATAGTCGCTGTATTTGGCGGCCTCGTCAGTGTCGGCCTTGGCTTTTACCACCTTGGACGTGATGACAGCCTGACGGCGGAAGGCACCACGCACCTGCTGGCGGCTGCGCTCGTCCTCACTGACCTGCTCAGCGATGATGTCCTGGGCACCGTGTATGGCGGCTTCAACAGTGGCAACGTCTTCGGTTAAGAATTTCTCTGCAGCACGTTCAGGGTCGCGTTCGCGCTGGAGAAGGAGAATCTGTGCCAGTGGTTCCAGTCCCTGTTCTCGGGCTACCTGGGCACGGGTACGACGTTTGGGCCGGTAAGGCAGGTAGATGTCCTCGAGCGTGGCAGCTTCCCACGTGTCGGCAATGCGTTTTTCCAGTTCCGGCGTCAGCTTGCCGAGGTCGGTAATGGTCTTTACGATGGTTTCCTTACGTTTCTGTATCTCTTTCAGACGTTCGTACTGGTCGCTGATGGCAGCAATCTTCACTTCGTCAAGTCCACCGGTGCGCTCTTTGCGGTAGCGGGCAATGAACGGAATGGTGCAGCCTTCGTCGAGCAGTGCGAGTGTTCCATCGACGTTTTTTTCTGCAATTTGGAGCCTTTCGGCTATGAGATGGGCAAAAATATTCATTCGTTTAGGCGTTAAATTCATATTTCCGGTGCAAAGTTACGCATAATTATTTTATTTTTACTAACTTTGCAGCCGTTTTTATCATTGAACGGATGATTTCTGTAGAAGGACTAAAGGTTGAGTTCGGCGTGAAGCCGCTGTTTGCTGATGCCAGTTTCGTCATCAATGCCCGCGACCGCATTGCCTTGGTGGGCAAGAACGGGGCGGGGAAGTCGACGTTGCTCAAGATATTGTGCGGGCAGCAGAAACCGACGGAGGGAACGGTGGCTGTGCCTGCCGACACAACCATTGGCTACCTGCCGCAGGTGATGAACCTGCAGGACGTCACCACCGTGCGCGAAGAGACGCAGAAAGCCTTCTCAAACATTGCCGACATGAAAGCCCGCGTAGACAGGCTGGAACGGCAGATGAACGAGCGCACCGACTATGAGAGCGAGGACTACATGCAGTTGGTGGAGCACTATACGACGGAGCATGAGCGCTACCTGATGATGGGTGCCGAGAGCCGCGAGGCTGAGCTGGAGCGCACGCTCATAGGCTTGGGTTTCGAGCGTAGGGATTTTGAACGGCCGACGAGCGAGTTTTCCGGCGGCTGGCGCATGCGTATAGAGCTGGCGAAGATTCTGTTGCAGAAGCCCGACGTGCTGCTGTTGGACGAGCCGACGAACCACTTGGACATAGAGTCGATACAGTGGTTAGAGCAGTTGCTTGCACAGTGGAGTGGGGCAGTGGTGCTGGTGAGCCACGACCGCGCATTTATAAATAATGTGTCGAACCGCACCTTGGAGATTTCCTGCGGGCAGGTGATAGACTACAAGGTGAAGTACAATGAGTATGTGACACTCAGGAAGGAACGGCGCGAACAGCAGTTAAGGGCATACGAGAACCAGCAGAAGGAGATAGCCGACATGAAGGACTTCATCGAGCGGTTCCGGTATAAGGCCACGAAAGCTGTGCAGGTGCAGCAGAAGGTGAAGCAGTTGGAGAAGATCGTGCCCATCGAGGTGGACGAGGTGGACAACTCCGCAATGCACCTGAAGTTCCCGCCCTGCCTCCGCAGCGGCGACTATCCGGTGATTTGCGATGAGGTGAGGAAGGACTATGGTGAACATACAGTCTTCGACCACGTGAACCTGACAATCAAGCGCAGTGAGAAGGTGGCCTTTGTCGGTAAGAACGGCGAGGGCAAGTCGACGCTGGTGAAGTGTATCATGGGCGAGATACCGTTCGACGGTGAACTGAAGGTGGGGCACAACGTGCAGATAGGCTACTTTGCGCAGAACCAGGCACAGCTGTTGGACGAACAGCTGACGGTGTTCCAGACCATCGACAACGTGGCGAAGGGCGACATCCGCCTGCGTATCAACGATTTGTTGGGTGCCTTTATGTTCGGCGGCGAGAATGCCGACAAAAAAGTGAAGGTGCTCAGCGGCGGTGAGCGTAGCCGTCTGGCAATGATTAAACTGCTTTTAGAGCCTGTGAACCTGCTGATTCTTGACGAGCCGACGAACCACTTGGACATGGCATCGAAGGATGTGCTGAAGGAAGCCATCCGTGCGTTCGACGGCACAGCCATCATCGTCAGCCATGACCGTGAGTTCCTGGACGGACTGGTGACAAAGGTCTACGAGTTCGGCGGCGGACGGGTGAGAGAACATCTGGGCGGAATATATGACTGGATAGAAGCTCAAAAGACCCACCCCCAGCCCCTCCCAATAGGGAGGGGAGGAGATACCCCAAGCCAAGGGAAGCCGGGCGTGCAAGCTAATTATGCCCCTCCCTCACAGGGAGGGGTCAGGAGTGGGTCTTCCTACGCCGAGCATAAGGAACAGCAGAAGCGGATTTCGCGGGCTGAGAAAGCTGTGAAGGCGTCGGAGCAGAAGATTGAGGCGATGGAAGCGCGGCTGAAGGAACTGGACGAGCTGCTGATGGTGCCCGAGAATGCTGCAGACATGACGCTGGTTACGGAGTATACTACGACGAAGCGTGCACTCGACGAAGAGGTGGACCGGTGGGAACAGTTATCGGTAGAATTAGAATCTTTAACAAACTAATATAACAAGATGAAAAAGAGAAACTTATTAATGATGTTAGCAATGTCAATGATGTCGGTTGCCGTGATGGCAGACGAACCGTTGAAATCTGGCCTGAACAAGGCCGACATGAACACCAGCGTAAAGGCTGGCGATGACTTTTATGAGTACGCCTGCGGCGGATGGATGAAGGCCAACCCGCTGCCTGCCGCCTATTCGCGCTTCGGGTCGTTCGACCGTCTGGCCGAGGACAACAACAAGCGTATCAACGGCATTTTGAAGGAGCTGCTGACAGGAACTTACCAGCAGGGCACCATCGAACAGAAACTGTCCGATTTTTACAAGTTGGCGATGGACTCTGACCGACGTGAGCAGGAAGGCATCCAGCCTGTCATGCCGCTCATCAAGAAAATGGAGGCTGCGAAGACGATTCAGCAGCTGTTCGACGTACAGTTGGAGATGGCTAAGTACGGCGACTCGGAGTTCTACCGTGCTGGCATGGGTGCCGACGAGAAGAACGCTTCGCAAAACATCCTGAGCGTGAACCAGGGTGGTCTGACACTGGGTCAGAAAGACTACTACTTAGAAACCGACGAAGCTACGACAAAGATTCGCGAGGCCTACAAGAAGCACATCGTCCGCATGTTCCAGCTCTTTGGCTTCAACAAGGGACAGGCCACGAAGAAAATGCAGAACGTGTTCCGTTTGGAGTTAGAGCTGGCCAAGGTGTCGAAGAGTCGCACGGAACTGCGCGACCCGCAGGCCAACTACAACAAGATGACACTGCAGGAGTTTAATACGAAGTACCCGAACCTGAAGTTAGAGCAGCTGATGAACGCCCAGGGTCTGAAGAGCCAGTACATGCAGGAACTGGTGGTCGGACAGCCCGCCTTCATGGAGGGTGCCAACACGCTGCTGGCCAAGATGAAACCCGCCGAGTACCGCGACTACATGGAGTGGGGTGTCATCAGCAGTGCTGCCGGCTACCTGAACGACGAGGTGCGCGAGGAAAGTTTCGATTTCTTCGGTCGGACGATGACGGGTCGCAAGGAGGATCATCCGCTGTGGCGTCGCGCCACCACTCAGGTGCAGGGCACGATGGGACAGGCACTGGGGCGTATCTATGTGGAGAAATACTTCCCCGCCGCTGCCAAGGCCCGTATGCTGAAGCTGGTGAAGAACCTGCAGATAGCCCTTGGTGAGCGTATTGCCGCCCAGGACTGGATGGACGACTCGACGAAGGTGAACGCCTTGCTGAAGCTGAATACGTTCTATGTAAAGGTGGGCTATCCTGACAAGTGGATAGACATGTCGAAGCTGGAGATTGATGCGAAAAAATCTTACTACGAGAATCATCTTGCCAGTCTGAAGTTTTGGAACGACTACTTCATTGACCATACGGCAGGCAAGCCTGTTGACATTGAGGATTGGTACATGACACCGCAGACGGTGAACGCCTACTATAATCCGACTACGAACGAGATATGCTTCCCTGCAGGTATTCTGCAAGTTCCGTTCTTTGACATGACGGCCGACGATGCCTTCAACTACGGTGCCATCGGTGTGGTTATCGGCCATGAGATGACCCACGGCTTCGATGATCAGGGACGTCAGTTCGACAAGGACGGAAACATGCACGACTGGTGGAAGGAATCTGACGGAAAGAACTTTACAGAGCGCACAGACAAGTATGCCGACTTCTTCTCGAACATCAATGTACTACCCGACCTGAAGGCTAACGGTCGTCTGACACTTGGCGAGAACCTGGCTGACCACGGTGGCCTGATGGTGGCATACGCCGCCTTCAAGAATGCCACGAAGAACAATCCACTACCGGTTATCGACGGACTGACTGCCGACCAGCGTTTTTTCTTGGCATACGCCGGCGTATGGGCAAATAACATCACCGAGGCGGAGATCCGCAACCGCACTAAAAGTGACCCTCACTCACTGGGCTGCTGGCGTGTGAACGGGGCACTTCCACACATTGATGCGTGGTATGAAGCGTTCGGCATCAAAGAAGGCGACAAGATGTTTATTCCCAAGGAACAGCGCCTGCAACTGTGGTAAAATGTCAGAAAAGCATAAAAAATGCCGTCGTAAATGAAAATTTACGGCGGTTTTTTGTTGGATTAGGAATATTTTTTATAATTTTGCACGAAGAAATTGAAAATTGACAGCAAACAAGATAATAATTATGACAGAAGATACAACATTCAGACCGACTCAGAGTAGCGGTGGAACACAGGAACTTCAGCACGAGGAACTGCTGATGGACAAGGTTGATCAGCAGGAAACGGTGCAGGAACAGTTGATGAATATCGCCCATGCTGTGATATGTCCCCAGTGCGGTGCTGAGAACGATGCCGACGCCATGTTTTGTGCCTCATGTGGGGCAGGGTTGCGCCAAGGCGTATGTCCCAACTGCGGCAGCGAGGTCGACCTCGATGCCGATTTCTGCGAGGTGTGCCATCATTACATCAGAATCAACGTGTGTTCCTTCTGTGGTGCCCCCATGGATGGCAGTGAGCAGTTCTGTCCGGAATGTGGCAGTCCTCGCGGCGGCATTGTCTGCCCCACCTGCCATACACTGAACGACTTCTCGTTCTGTAAGAAGTGTGGTACGCCCCTGACTGACGAGGCGTACGCTATCATGGAACAAGTCAAGAAGCAGCCAGAGTACGTGGAACTGGTAGCTGATGCAAAGGAGCTGATGGAACTCGAGAAGCAGGTTCCCTATACATCGGAGCGTGACCTTGTTCGCGACAGAAAGAACAATGAACTGCGCGAGCGGGTTCTGACGCTTCTGGCCAAAGACGAGGGCATCACCGCACCTGTCATTCCTGCCATAGACACAAAGCGACTGTCGGCAGATGAGCTGGCCGAGAAGAAGGAGAATGTGATGAATCGAATCACCATGCTGCTCGACCGTCTGGCCATACCCCCACAGCCCTTACCAGCCAAGGTACGCAACTACGCCATGGCCCAGAAACCTGCTGGTTTGCGTCTGGCATGGATATGCAATTACAAGCAAGCCCTGCACTCCAGTCCGTGTGGCTGTGCCAAGCCGCAGTTAGGGGGCAAATGGGTGATCTTGGGTAAGAATAAGAATGTGACAATTGTCAACGATAACGAAAAATAACAGGGATACATATCATGGACGATAGAACTCTGCACCCCGAAAGTGGGAAAATAGAAATGACCGGAAAAAGCGGCCGTGCCATCACAAGTGGTCACGTAGAGATAAATGATGAAGAACTAAACACACTGCGGACGTTAAGGAACGGCAACAAGGATGTTGAACAGCAGAATCCCGGTGACAGCACAGACTTTGTGCTGAACAGCGTGGTCTACAAGAGGATTGAGTGCCTTTCCGACAACAGCGGCGAAGCGCAGGTCTTCCTGGTGGAACGCAATGACCAGGAATATGTGCTGAAAGTCTATTATCCTAACTTCGACGTGAACAAGAAGCTACTGCAGGTTATCCGTTGCTTTAACTTCGAGTTGATAGTCAAGTTGGTAGACTATGGCAAGACATACGTCGACGGGAAACATCGTTACTACGAACTGATGGAATACCTGAAAGGCGGCACACTTCAAGATTTCAAGCTGCACGGTGACATCTACCAGTTCCGACGCATAGCCTTGCAGGCAGCTGCAGCGCTGGCTTACTGCCACAATTACAACATCCTTCACAAGGACATCAAACCCTCGAACTTCTTCTTCCGTGACACTGACCACAGCGAGCTGGTGCTCGGCGACTTCGGTATTTCCAGTATTTTAGAGAAAGACGGCAAGGCACACCGCACAACGCAGGCCCGTACTCCCATCTATGCTGCGCCGGAAATGTATACGGACGTGATAGACGGTGTGGTAGAGATTACGACCGCAGCCGACTACTACTCGCTGGGTATTACATTGATGGCTTTGTGGTTAGGCGAGAACCCTATGAGTTCGAACGAGCGCGTCATGATGCGACAGAAGAACGAAGGACGTCTGCCCCGGCTCAACGAGCTGCCGGAACAAGTGAGAACCATCGTTCAGGGTCTGACTGCCGTTAACCCACTGAGTCGGTGGGGTTATGACGAGGTGGAACGCTGGTTCAAGGGCGAGAACGTGCCTGTTGACATGTCGTCGCCTTTCCTGCGCTACAAGAGTTTTATCGTCGATCCTGAGCGAAACATCGTAGCAGACAATGTGCATGAACTGATTCCGCTCTTGATTGACAACGAGAAATTAGCTGTAGGTTATCTATACAACGGTCGCATCAGCCAGTGGTTAGAGTCGTGCGGAAACGTGAAACTGGCCACCATCGTCAAGGACATCGTGGTTAACCGCTACCCGGTGGACCAGCATGCCGGACTGATGGCGTCGGTCTATGCCATGGAACCAACATACCCTTATCGGGATTTGGGAGGCACATTGTGTGACGACGTCCACAGCGTGGCGCTGTCACTGCTGAGCTTTGTGGAAAAATACGGTGTCTTGCTGCAGAATCCCAACGACTCGCTATTCCTTTATTTGGAGACACACTCCAAGTGTGACGTGAACCGGTTGCGCTCCTATTTCGCTACGAACCGCGATGACGGAACCAAGATACAGGTAGACACAAGGGTGGCTGTGCTACGCACTGTGTTTGAAATCGATTCCGAAATACCATTCTTGGTGAAGCACCCCTCGTCGTCCATTGACCAAATTGTCCATACCTTTGGCTATGAACAGCTGAGTGAGGATGACTGGCACAGCCTTTGCGACGGTCGCCTGCTGTCGTGGATGTTGAGCCATGGTGATGTCATGGCCAGCGAGAGCCTGAGAATCTTGACGCAGGATCAGCCGTATTCAGAGACTTTGGCATATAAAGTGCTCTACAACCTGGACCGCCGGGCGGGCTTTGACCTGCGCGAGGCAGATACACCCGAGAAGGTGGGCTACCTGCTGGCCGACCGTCTGAAAAATGCCGAACACATGGACGAGGAGGACTTTACGCGGGAAATGAACGACTTTGTCGAGCCGGATGGACGCTTCGAGTATTTTGCACAGCTGCACGGTTGGTTGGAGTTGTACGAAGAAGCCATCCGCACGTTCGACCTCAAGTCTGAGGAAAACCGCGAGCGGCTGGGAGCCTACGATATGAGGACGGCGGTCTACCGTTTCTGCCGGATACTGGGCGTTACGCCGTCCTACCTGCTGCCTGACGGCACAGAACTTTCTGACGGTCTGAACCTAAAGGATGTCCAGACAGTTCAGATGCGCAATGAAATGCGCAACGGGAACTTCACACAGTGGCTCTCCGTATTCTATCACGAAGACCCCGCACGTGATTTCAGCGAGGAGTTCTCATACGAGCGAGAATTGGAGAAATGGGTGATGGCTATCGGTGAGATAGACGCTTCACAAAACTACTATAAGCGCTTTATCGATGCCCGCAACGAGACGGAGCGTAAGATGAACGGCGTCCGCAAGGGATGGATGACGGCGAAGCTGAAGGAGAACTCTTGGCGTATCCTGTTCTACGGCCTGTGTGGAGTCTGGGTATTGCTGGTGCTGCTGTTCGGTGTCACGGGCCGTGACTATCTGCTGCGCCACACGTTTGTGACCATCGGTCTTCCTGTCGGCGGAATGACTGCAGTCATCGTGGCTACCCGTGCCTACTTCCGTGGGTACGGCTTCCTGCTCTCGATGTTATGGGGCGTGTTCGGAGCCTTGTCAGCCTTTATTCCGATTTGGATATTGCATTATGTCAATGCCCATATACCGGGATGGTTCAACATAGTCATTGTGCTGATGACAGCCATCTACGCTTTGGTTTGCCACCTGACAGACTTCCGTGGCGATGAGAAAGCTGATAACAAGCTCATCAATGAGGTACTCAGCGACGATATCCAGTCAACACTGATTGAGCCACTGTACTATACATTCAAAACCAAGTCCTACCGGTTCAAGGGTTCCAAGTTTGGCATGCTTGACGATATTTCAGACCAGGTGCGCTCCATCTCTGGTGAGTCAGTGCTTCACTACATGTTGTGGAGTGTGATGGTGGCCATACTCGTTGCCGAGTTTGTCGTGTTCAGTCCGAAGCTGATGAACGTCCGGAACCCGAGTCTTGACGGCCGGTGGAAGTCGCATCCACAGCAGATTATCAAACAGCTGGAAAAGGACAGCGAGAGCGAGTAACTTATGTTAAATCATATAAGAATAAGAGAACATGCAGTGCGAACACTGTCATAAGGAAAACCGAAGCATAGCGAAGTTCTGTAAGTGGTGTGGGCGTCCCATGTCGAACCAGAACGTCCTTGATAAACTCGTAGGACTATTTGACATCAAGGCACAGCTCAAGACCATCGTTGACACCTATACTTACCTACATTCCCGAAGAGACATTGCCAATGTCCGCCTGTCTGTCAATGCCATTATCATTGGTGAGACGGGAACGGGCAAGACGGCACTTGCAGAGATTATCCGCGATTATTTCTACCAGCATAAAATCATAGAGAAGGCCAAGCTGACCATGGTCGATGCCGTGGATTACAGCCGGTTTGTTGATAAATGGGATGATAATGTCAAGAAGGCGCGTAGTGGCATACTTTTCTTTGATAATGTGCAGAAGCTGCTGCCCGACAAGTATTCCAATCAGGTGAATCCGTTGGACAAGCTCTTTGTCGAGATGGACAAGTGGGATGACAATCCCATCGTTATCATGGCGGGTCTTCCGAAGGGTCTTGATGACTTCTTAGAGAGTAACCCGGCAGTGAAGAACCGCTTCAAGTACATGTTCCGTCTGCCTGTTCCCAACCATCAGGAGCTGACAGAGATTACCAAGCAGGAGCTGCGCATAAAGTATGGCATCAGTTCTTTCTCGCCCGATGCCGAGAGTCAGCTGAGCCGCTATTTCAAATACCAGCTGAAGATTAAAGACGACACCTTTGGCAATGCCCATCTGGCCATGAAAACGGCTGAGGACATCTTCACCTCGTTCATCAGCCGTGGCGCCGATGCTGCACAGGTGGAGAAGGCTGACATTCGCGGTTATGTGCCCGAAGAGCGTTCGTTGGATGATATTCTGAGCGACCTTGACACATTCATAGGCATGGACGAGGTGAAGCAGGCAGTCCGTGAAATAGCCTACTCTGTGCAGAACAGCATAAAGCGTCAGGAACGTGGTTTGGGCGAGCAGGAGAAGATGTCCATGCACATCATCCTGACGGGTAATCCTGGTACGGGTAAGACCACCATCGCCCGCAAACTGGGTGAGATACTGGCTGCCATCGGCTATTTGGACAGCGGCCATGTCATTGAGGTGGACCGTGCGAAGATGGTCAGCCCCTATCAGGGTGAGACGCCGAAGGTTGTCGATCGTCTCTGCGACAAGGCCATGGGCGGCATCCTCTTTGTGGACGAGGCTTACACGCTGGCACCTCTCAGTCAGGCCGGCGATCGTGACACCCAGGGTGCGCAGGCCTTGGAGAAGTTGATGAAGCGCATGGAGGATGACCGTGGAAAGTTTGTGGTCATTGCCGCCGGCTACCGCATGGAGATGGATAACCTGTTCCGTATTAATCCGGGATTCAAGAGCCGCTTCAACTACTTCCTGAACATTGAGGACTATACGCCCGAGCAGCTTTACGACATCATGCTCGTCTTTGCAAAGGAGAAGAAGTACATATTCTCGGAACAAGCCGAGGCCAAAGCCCGCGAATGTATCCGCCGGATGCATCAGTCGCGCGACAAAGACTTTGCCAACGGGCGCACCATGCGTTCGCTGTTCGACCAGATTTGCAAGAAGCAGGCTCAGCGCCTGCAATACGGCGACCTCTCGGCTATGAGCAACGAGCAGCTAATGACCATCGAGGACGTGGACATACCGTTCGACGCACCAAAGGAGGTGGACTACACCGACTGCTTGCAGAAGCTGGAAGGACTGGTAGGACTGGCTGGCGTGAAAAAGGAAATTTCCAACCTCGCAGCATTCCTTAACCTGCAGGTTCGCCGTGGCGAAACAAACACCTCCCAGGGCAAGCACTACGTGTTCACTGGCAATCCCGGTACGGGTAAGACTACTGTGGCCCGCATCATGGCCGACGTATTCAAGACGCTTGGCATATTGTCACGTGGTCAGCTCGTCGAGGCCGACCGTGCGAAGCTCGTAGCGGGTTATAGCGGACAGACGGCCATCAAGACCAACCAGCTCATTGACTCGGCCCTGGGTGGCGTACTCTTCATTGACGAGGCTTATACATTGAAGTCCAACGACCAGGACTCGTTCGGCGCCGAGGCTATCGATACGCTGTTGAAGCGTTTGGAGGACGACCGTGGCAAATTTATCTGCATCGTAGCTGGATATACGGATCAGATGCACGACTTCATCGACTCGAACCCCGGTTTGAAGAGCCGATTTACGCAGACCATCCATTTCGATGACTATTCGCCCGATGAACTGACACAGATATTCCTGAATCTGGCTGCTGCCAAGAACTTCGTCGTCGACGATGACACCCGGGCTGCCATACACCGCCAATTTGAACAGCTTTACCTGCGCCGTGACAAGAACTTCGGTAATGCCCGTGAGGCCCGTCGTATATTCGATGAGGCGGTCGAGAAACAGAGCCAGCGCTTGGTGAGCCAGATGAGCGATCCCAGTTTCAAGGAGGAGGATATGTTCAAGATTACGGCCGACGACCTGCCGATGGCCCAGAACGAAAAGGCCCGTCCTTTGGACGAAGTGCTGAACGAACTGGACGACTTCATCGGCATGCGTTCGGTGAAGAACTCCATCCGCCGTCTGGCCGTGCAGAGCATGTTCATGAAGCAGCGTGCCGCCATGGGTGCCGGCAAGGTACAGCAGATGGCTATGAATTTCGTACTGACAGGCAATCCTGGAACGGGTAAGACATCCATAGCCCGCAAGATGGGCGAGGTACTCAACTCCATGGACATCCTGCCTACGACACGTGTCATTGAGGCCAGCCGCGCTACGCTCGTTGGTAAGTACATGGGCGAAACACCGAAGATTGTTAATAATATGTGCGATAAGGCCATGGGTGGCATCCTGTTCATCGACGAGGCGTATACACTGAGCGACCAGAACGACCAGTATGGTAAGGAGGCCATTGACACGCTGATGAAACGCATGGAAGATGACCGTGGTAAGTTCGTGGTCATTGCTGCCGGCTATAAGGACAAGATGGACGAGTTCCTGCAGATGAACGCCGGACTGGCCAGCCGTTTCACTCACAAGCTTCATATTGATGACTACAACGAGGACGAGTTGCTGGCTATCTTCAAGAAGATGGCGCAGAAAGACCAATATGTTCTCTCACCGCCTGCTGAGTTCAAGGCGCTCGATGTCATCTGCAAGATGGTGGTTATGAAAGACCGGTCGTTCGGCAATGCCCGCGAAATGCGCAACCTGCTCGACAGTACCATCCAGCAGCTATCCGTCCGTGTGTCTCAGATGCCGCCCGACCAGGTGACCAAGGAGACCTATCAGGTCATACAGCCAGAGGACATCAAGGATATTTGATTGTTTATCGGTGCTGCTAAATTGTAAAAAGTAAAAGTAAATCGAAGATAATGATTATTTGTCCGAACTGTAAAGAAGAAATCGATGACGACAGCCATTACTGCGACCAGTGTGGCCAGGCGTTGCTCTACTGCAAGAACTGCGGACGTGTAGGCATGGGCCGCCGCTGCACGCACTGTGGCGGGTTGATGGTGACACCCGATGAGTACCTGCATGCAGCCAACGAGAAGACGGCATTCACTTCAGGTGTTTCCCAGGGCTTCGTTTCCCAAGGCTTCAACTCCTTAGTTTCACAGCGTGCGGGTATGCCTGGATTCAGCTCGGGTTCGCAAGGCCTGCCTATGCTGGTTCTCTACAACAGCAACTTGAACATCCGTATCGTCGGTATCAACGGTGCCGTGATAGGTCGCCGACAGGGACCTTACGTGCATTTCTTTGCACAGAACTTGTATGTGTCGGGCGTTCATGCGCAACTTAAATATAATGTTGGAACTGGTTGGTGTATTGTTGACAAGCACTCGTCCAATGGCACCAGACTTAACCAGCATCCTTTGCAGCCCGATGTAGAGATGTCCATCAAGAATGGCGATATATTAACGATAGCCAACATTAATTTGGAGGTTAGTGTAAACTGATAGATTAGGAGATTCTGCTATATGAAATTCAGTATTTCTGCAGCCAGTGAGGTGGGCTGTGTAAGAGATAAGAACGAAGACATGATACTGGTCGACAGCCAGTTTGTGCGTAACGACACTTGTACGGCTGAGATTCGTCTGGACGATACCGACCGCTTCATTATTGCTTTGGCCGACGGTATGGGAGGCCATAACAGCGGCGAGGTGGCCAGCCATGACGTATTGCACAACCTGGAGTACTACTATCATGACCTGCCTTCAGGACTGAGGCCAGGCGACTTTAACGAGATGATTTTCGAGTGGCTGGAGTCCATTAACCATATCATCGATTCCAAAGGCCATTCCAATCCCCAGTATCACGACATGGGAACTACATTGGTTGCCTTCGCTTTCTACGGCAATGAGTTCTACTGGATGAACTGTGGTGACAGCCGTATCTATCAGTTTGTTGGGGGACAGTTGATGCAGATTTCCACTGACCATTCGCTCAGTAACTTGATGGGTAGCACGAAACATTCCAATATTATCACCAACTGCATCGGCGGAGGTTGTAAGACTTCGTTCCTTGATATGGTGCAGTTTGCAGAAAGCATTATTCAGCCTGGCAACACTTTCATGCTTTGCAGTGACGGTCTGACCGATATGCTCACAGACGAACAGGTAGAGCAATTACTGGCCGAAGGAAAAACTGCCCCTGAAATGTGTGCTGCTGCCGTCGCTGCTGGAGGCTACGACAATGTCTCCGTCTGCATCATCAGGATAGAGGAGTGAACCATTATTAATTTTTATTTATTATTCCTTATTTCTTATTTAATATAAAGTGCCATTAAGATTACCTGATAGACTGCCGGCAATAGACCTTCTCAAGCATGAGAACATTTTTGTCATGGATGCCACACGGGCGCATGCACAGGACATCCGCCCGCTGAAAATCGTCATTCTGAACCTTATGCCGCTGAAGATTACGACAGAGACCGACTTGGTGCGTCTGCTCTCCAACACGCCTTTGCAGCTGGACATCAATTTTATGAAGTTGAAGAGCCATACGCCCAAAAATACGCCGATAGAGCACATGATGATGTTCTACCGTGACTTTGAGTCAATGCGCGATGAGAAGTTCGACGGCATGATTATTACTGGCGCTCCCGTCGAGCAGCTGGAATACGAGGAAGTGGGCTATTGGGAAGAAATCAAAACCATTTTTGCGTGGGCGCGCACGCACGTTACGAGTACATTATATATATGTTGGGCAGCACAGGCGGGGCTGTACTTCCATTATGGTGTTCCTAAGTATCCGCTTCAGGAGAAGATGTTTGGCATTTTCCCGCAGCAGCCGCTTGACCCACAACTGCCCATCTTCCGCGGCTTCGACGATGTGTTTATGATGCCGCACAGCCGCCATACTGAGGTTCGACGTGAAGACATCCTGGCTAATGACCAATTACAGCTCATTGCCGAGTCGCCCGACTGTGGGGTGAGCATAGTCATGGCGCGTGCGGGTCGTGAGTTTTTCATTACAGGTCATCTGGAGTATGCTCCCAATACGCTCGACAACGAGTATCGTCGCGATAAGGATATCCGTAATGATGTAAGTATGCCTCGCAACTACTACCACAACAATAATCCGGCCAACGGACCTATGGTGACATGGCGGGCACACGCTAATTTGTTCTACAACAACTGGATTAACTATTATGTATATCAGGAGACGCCGTACGACATCACGAAGATTGAGTAGGAGTGCGTTGTTCTTTGAACTTTGAACATTGAACTTTGAGGTTTATGCAGGCACTTGAGCTGTTGGCCCCGGCAAAGAATATGGAGTGTGGTATCGCGGCTATCGATCACGGTGCCGATGCGGTCTATATCGGTGCGCCACATTACGGAGCCCGGGCGGCTGCAGGCAACAGCATCAGCGATATTGCTGAGTTGTGCCGCTATGCCCACCAGTACCAGGCAAAAGTATACGTTACCGTTAACACCATCATCTACGATGACGAGCTCGACGATATCCGTAAACTGCTACAGGAACTGGTTGAGGCCCATGTGGATGCTATCCTCGTGCAGGACATGGCGCTATTAAGTGAAAATTCTTCACTCTTCACTCTTCACTCTTCACTTAACTTCCACGCCTCCACGCAGACAGATAATCGCACAGTTGAAAAGGTGGCATGGCTGCGCTCGCTTGGTTTCAGTCGTGTTGTATTAGCCCGTGAACTGTCTATAGACGAGATACGTGCCATACATGAGGCAGTACCCGATATTGAGTTAGAGGTCTTCGTTCATGGTGCCCTTTGCGTCAGTTACAGTGGTCAGTGCTATGCCTCCCAGCATTGTTTTGGGCGCAGTGCCAATCGTGGCGAATGTGCACAAATGTGCCGTATGAAGTACGACCTCGTCGATGCCGACGGTCATATCATTGAACACGACCGTTATCTCCTGTCGCTCAAGGACTTGTGTCAGATAGACAATCTTGAGGCATTGGCCGAGGTTGGTGCCACGTCGTTTAAGATTGAGGGGCGCTTGAAGGATGTGCCATACGTAAAAAACGTCACAGCGGCTTACAGCGAGCGGCTGAATCAGATAGTCAGCCGCCATCCTGACCGCTACTGCCGTGCCTCACTCGGACATTGCCGCTACACGTTTACGCCCAATCTGAACAAGACGTTCAATCGGGGCTATACCACCTATTTCGCCAATGGCCGTCGACCTGACATTGCATCGTTCGACACGCCGAAAGCCATGGGCGAGTTTGTCGGGACGGTCAAGGAATTGCGCCATGACTCGTTTAACGTGGCCGGCACAGCCCGCTTTGCCAATGGTGACGGACTCTGTTTCTTGTCTGACAATCGCCAGCTTCTGGGCTTCCGTGTGAATAGGGTAGGGGGTAACCGCTTGTTCCCCCAGCAGATGCCCGAAGGATTACGTCCAGGTATGAGACTCTACCGCAATAGTGACCAAGAGTTCGACCGTCTGTTAACGAAACGCAGTGCCGAGCGTAAGATTCCCATTACAATGTCGCTCCAGGCTTTCGGCGTTGCAGACACTACCGATAGTGGTTTCCTGCTTACTGTCAACGATGGCCAACGCGAACTTGTCATCCGCATGCAGGCCGAATTACAACGGGCTCAAACGCCCCAGCACGACAACATCGTCCGACAATTATCAAAGCTTGGCGGTACTCCATACGAGTGTACTTCCGTTTGCCTGACTGACGGTTTTGACTATTTCATCCCCGCCAGCCGGCTCTCAGAATTGAGAAGACAGGCCGTGGCACTACTTGCTAATGAGCCTTTAGAAAGCAAGAATCCTAACGAAGCCCCCTCGGGGGCAGTAGGGGGGGCTTCCATAATAGGACCCAGTTACTCTCAGCCTCACTTATATAATGTCGCGAATAGTATTGCCCGCGATTTCTACGGTTTCCCTAACCTGACAGCCTACGAACTGCGTCCTACTGCTGACGCTGTACTCATGCAGTGCCGCCACTGCTTGCGCTACTCGCTCGGTTTTTGTCTGAAGCGCGGCGGTCAACGCTCTGTGTGGAAAGCTCCCGGCTCTGATAAACGCTTCGTTTGCAAGGAACCGCTTTTCCTGCAGCTTGGCGACGGACGCCTTTTCCGGCTTGAATTCGATTGCTACAACTGTCAAATGAACATCTATGCGGCTTCTGGCCAAAAGAATAAATAACTAAAGAGGTCTTCGTGTGGCCGAAGGCCATATGAAGAACTTGTTGTACGGCGTTCGGGCATGAATCTATGGGGAATACCTCGGTTTAGACCTTGGCCATGCATCGTCAGAAAAGGAATAAATCAGCGGAGTCGGTGACGAATAAGCCTTCCGCGATAGTAATAAGAGGCTGGCAAGACAGCCGAATCG
>Ga0310786_10005054_pt1 | contig 18062 bp, 19 predicted proteins | sample AusTroGonzalo_MG_FD_203881 | JGI IMG/M metagenome (GOLD analysis project Ga0310786, IMG submission 203881) | Bovine rumen microbial communities from tropical cattle in Woodstock, Queensland, Australia - Gonzalo_03 (v2) (version 2) | ecosystem: Host-associated > Mammals > Digestive system >... | reverse complement strand
GCAGCGGGTTCGTGTCGTGCGTACCTGTGGTGCAGACGCTCAGGTACGGAGCATCGGCAGGATGAGCGAACGCACGCTTCGGATCTTTTGGCATACGCTGGATCTCGAGGCTGAGGATCTGCAGCTCGTGCATCACTTGCGGTACGCAGTCAGGCACCATACCGAGGTCTTCGCCGCAGCAGAGCATGCCGGTCGAGCTGATCAGTGTCGGCAGCTTGCGCATAGCGCTCTGACGCCAGAACTCCGTATGACGGCGGAAGAAATAGTCGTTGTAGATGTTCATCAGGATGCGTTTCTGGTCGTCGTACAGCTCGTTGAACGAGTGCGACTGATAGATGCTGATACGCGGATGGAGCATCTCGGCATTACGCTGGTCGCGAACGAACAGCACCTCGCAGTGCAGGTACAGCAGTCCCTCACGCAGGTTGATCGCCTGGTCTTTGTTCATGAAGCCTGCATTGTGGAGCGTATCATCGTCCACCAGCACGGAGTCGAAGTAATCTTGTACCTTCATCTGGGTGTCGAACTCATCCTTGAACCAGAACACGTAATCATCGTTCGTGTTCAGGAAACGCTGTTTGGCAGTCTCGGTATCATAGCCGAACACCTCGCCGAGGAAGTTACCGCGGATATAGGGCTTGGTCATGCGGTCGATGTCGAGGCATACGCCCATGTTCCACAGGTCTTGCGGCGAGTACGGCATAGCGGGCGAGAAGTGTCCGCACAGTCCCCATACATCGGTCTTGCGCATCTGCCATATACGGAAGAATCCGAGGATATGGTCAATACGGTAGGCGTCGAAGTAATCCTGCATCTTCGTGAAGCGACGGCGCCACCAATCGTAGCCGTCTTTCGCCATCTCGTCCCAGTTATATGTCGGGAATCCCCAGTTCTGTCCGCTGATCGAGAAGTCATCGGGCGGTGCTCCGGCTGAGGCATCGAGGTTGAACAGGTTGGGCTCAACCGCGGCATCCACCGAGTCGGGACTGATACCGATAGGTATATCGCCCTTCATCGCTACGCCAATCGAGTGAGCATACGCCACGGCGTCGCTCAGCTGCTTGTCGGCGTGGAACTGCAGGTAGTAGTACAGTCCCGTCGGCTTGCCGTCGCGCTTGGCGAGGAACGCTGCGTAGGGCTCCAGCCAGCCTTTGTTCTTGTCGAAGAACGCCTTGAACTCCGCACTGGCGAAGCAGGCATCGCAGTCGGCTTTGTACAGCGCCTCGAAGTACTTCATCTTCTCGTCATATACGCACTGGTAGTCTGCTATGGTCTTCTGGTTGAACTCCTTCTTCGTTGCCTCGTATTTCTTCTTGAGGGCGGGCGTCAGGCGTCCCATCTTCTCTATATTGATATAGATCGGGTGCAGTGCGAACACCGAAACGGCGTTGTAGGGGTAGGAGTCGCGGTTCGTGTGCGTGAGTGTCGTATCATTGATTGGCAGGGTCTGGATCATCTTCTGTCCGGTCAGGGCAGCCCAGTCTGCCAGCTTCTTCAGGTCTTGGAACTCACCGATGCCAAATCCTTCTTCGGTGCGCAAGCTGAACACCGGTACGGCTACGCCTGCTCCGCGGAATCGCGGCAGCGTGCGGCGGAACGAACGGTCGTTCACACGCAGACGGGAGCCTGCTTCCGGCAATCCCCACGCGTGACGGTTCTCACCCCACTCGATGTCGGCGATGTTACCGCTTGCCAGGTCGTAGATGACGTACTTATATTCGAACCGCTCAACGCCCTTCACGTCGATGTCGGCTTTCCATACGGGGAACTCCGCATCGCTCATCGGCAGGTACTTGGTCGTGTCCCACGCTCCGAGCTCAGGGATGCTGCCTACTATACCCACGCCCTGCGACGGCAGTATCTGCGGCAGATCGATGGTGAACGTCATGTTGCAGGCTTTCGGACGACCTTTGGCTTTCGGTGCGGCAGCCGTGTGACGTGCGAACAGCGATTTCAGGAACGCTGTGGTGTAGAATGCTTTTTCATAGTCCACAGCCTGCCAGAAGTCACGCATCACGACTTTCTTGTCCGTGGTGCGGATGGTGATCTTGCGGTCGAGTCCTGCCTCGTAGATGTAACCGCCCTCTTGCAGACGGATAGCATACTTATAGACGATCGTACCCGCAGCGTCCAGCTTGACGGTTGTCGTCCAGAAGTCTTCACCCTGGCAGGTTAACAGCAGCGGCGACTGCTCTGTCCAGCCTACCACGTTCGAACCGGTCTCCACGATGCACAACTCTTGGCCATACACCGTGCGATAGTTGATTTGAAATGTCAGATTCATAGATATATAGATATTAGATTAGTCGTATTTGCAGTGGTTTGCCACATAATTGACGTACAAAGTTACGATTTTTTTTTGACATTTGCAAATTTATGCGGCATTTTTTTTCCAATTATGCGGATTTATTGCAGATTGTAATTTGCCGGATACCATTCGGCAGTCTGCGTTTTTGCAAACCGCAAATAGCAAAGGCTCGATAAATGTGGGCATTTTTAGCGTTCCAAGTGGCGAATATTTGCAAAGTTCAAAAATTTGTTGTACTTTTGCACCCGCTTTTGGGCATTATGTCCGAGCAAAGTTCTAAAACATGGTTTTATAGAATGCGGCAATAGCTCAGTTGGTAGAGCACGACCTTGCCAAGGTCGGGGTCGCGAGTTCGAGTCTCGTTTGCCGCTCTCCTAAAGAAATGAGCAGAACACACGTTCTGCTTACTTTTTCTAAAAGGAACGCGAAGCCCAGGTGGCGGAATTGGTAGACGCGTACGTTTCAGGTGCGTATGTCGCGAGGCGTGCAGGTTCGAGTCCTGTTCTGGGCACAGCAAGCGTTCGATGCCGAACGCGGGCGCAGGTGGTGAAATTGGTATACACGCTACTTTGAGGGGGTAGTGGTCGCAAGATCGTGTGAGTTCGAGTCTCATCCTGCGCACAAGAGGTGGTTTCTTCGGAAATCACCTCTTTTTTTGTGCTATCACTTGCGTATATCAGATTTTTTTTGTACCTTTGCGCCGTAAACGTCGCGAACATAGAGAAAATGTAATAATCGTACCTATATGGTTAAGAAAAAGTTATTTACCCTTGCACTCGCGGCACTATCGCTGACCGCTTGTGCTAAACAACCGAAAGACATGTACGAAACAGATGAGTTTCAAACCAAGAGCGGGAAGACCATACGCTTTCATGCGCTGGTGCACTCCAGTATCCGTATCGAGTTCGACGGCAAGGAGATAGAAGTTGATCCGTGCGGCAAGTTGGGCGACAAAACGATTGACTACAGCGCGTTCCCGAAAGCGGACTATATCATTGTGACCCATGAGCACTATGACCACTTGGACAAAGCGGTTATCAAACAGCTGTCCAAAGAGGGGACGCAGGTGATTATGAATCAGCGTTCAGTGGACGAGTGCGGCGCAGGGACGGTGATGACTAACGGCGATAAGTTACAGTTGGCAGACGACATCTCCATCGAGGCTGTGGCTGCATACAACGCTACCGAAGGGCATCTGCAGTTCCATCCGAAGGGACGCGATAACGGTTACATCCTGACGCTGGACGGTTTGCGTATTTACATCGCCGGAGATACGGAGGTCATTCCTGAAATGGCAGATATCAAGGATATTGACATCGCTTTCCTGCCATGCAATCAGCCATACACCATGACACCGGAGCAACTGATAGAAGTCGCGCGTATCATCCAACCGAAAGTGCTGTTCCCGTATCATTACAGCCAGACCGACTTGTCCGGCATCCCGGCACAACTACCCGATATTGACGTTCGAATCAGACATTATGAATAAATAGTATACATCATGAAATTATACACAGCAACATATTTATCGCCGTTGGGAATGATTGTTCTTGAGGCAGACGGAGAAGCGCTGGTCGGATTGCGATTCATGGAGACATCAGAAGTTCTGCCACAAGCCTTAGATACGATTTCTGCTGATACACTATGCACATTGTCTATCTTTGTGGAAGTGCGGCAATGGCTGGATGATTATTTTGCCGGCAAGCGACCGTGTAACGTGCCACGACTCAATCCGCAGGGAACAGAATTCCAACGTCGGGTATGGCAGAAACTGTTTACCATCTTCTACGGGCAGACAAAGACGTATGGCGAAATAGCCCGGATGGTCGGTTGCAAATCCGCGCGGGCTATGGGACATGCGATCGGGCGCAATCCTATTGCATTGATCATCCCGTGTCACAGAGTAGTCGGCGCAAATGGCACATTAGGTGGTTATGCCTATGGTCCCAACCGCAAGAAACAATTATTAGAATTAGAAAATTAGTTTGCATGGAAACCGATAGAATAGATATTACCGCTCAACTCTTTGCCTTGCAAGACAAGGCGTATGCTGACTTCCAAAGCAAGTTATTGCCGACAGTGCCACGCGAGACGGTGATAGGTGTACGGACGCCGGACTTGCGCAAAATGGCGAAGCAAATCTGCAAGACTCCAGCTGTGCAAGAGTTCTTGCACAATCTGCCACATCGCTATTTTGATGAGAACCAACTGCACGCGATCATCTTGTCGGAAGAGAAGGACTTCAACACCTGTATCGCTGAACTGGAGCAGTTCCTGCCATATGTGGATAATTGGGCAACATGTGACCAACTATCACCACATTGCTTCAAGAGACACACGCAAGAACTTTTACCGCTCATTCGCAAGTGGATGAGAAGCAAGCACACCTACACGAAACGCTTTGGGATATGCACGCTGATGCGTTACTTTTTGGACGAGGATTTTCGACCTGAATATTTGGAATGGGTTGCATCTATCAAGAGCGAAGAGTATTATATCCGCATGATGCAGGCATGGTTCTTTGCTACGGCACTTGCCAAACAATGGAATGCCACTCTGCCCTATATCAAGCAACATCGCTTGGGGAAAGACACGCACAACAAAACCATTCAGAAAGGCGTTGAGAGTTTCCGTATCACGGATGAACAAAAGGCTCTGCTAAAGACCCTGCGAGTGAATTGATTGGTACAGTTTGTACCATTGTATAAACTCGGCAATTGCTTTCAGACTATCAATGAAAGTTCTCCTCCACTGCGCTTCGTCGATTATTTTGTCGCCACAAAATGTTCGATAATCTGTAAGACTAATGCACAAAAGTGATGTAATCGCAAGATTATGTCACTTTTTTTTGCATATATCAGATTTTTTTTGTACCTTTGCGCCGGGCGATGCAAATGAAGAAAAATGAGAATCGAACATTTAGCCATAACGGTCTCAGACTTGCAGCGTGCAAAGGATTTCTTCTGCACGTATTTCGGAAGCATAGTGCCTGCGCCTGATTACCATAATCCGCGTACGGGTTTGCACTCGTGCTTTGTGACGTTTGATGGCATAGAAGTGGAGATAACGATATAAACTATATGAGAAAACTAATCATCCTTACATTGGCAGCAATCGGATTTGCTGCGTGCAGCCAAACAAATGAGTAAATGTGAAAATGATTCGTGGGACAAGGTGTTCCCAAAGTCCGAGAAAGTAAGTCACGAGAAAGTGACGTTCGTCAACCGTTTTGGTATCACGCTTGTTGCCGACCTTTACAAGCCGCTTGAAAGCGATCAGTTATCAGCCGTCAGCAATCAGAAATTTCCGGCGATTGCTTGCAGTGGTCCTTTCGGCGCGATCAAAGAGCAATCGAGTGGATTATATGCGCAGGCATTGGCTGAACGCGGTTTCCTTACCATCGCTTTCGATCCTTCTTATACCGGTGAGAGTTTGGGTGAACCTCGTTACATCGCTTCGCCGGACATCAACACCGAGGACTTCTGTGCGGCGGTGGATTACCTGATGACGCGTGAGGATGTGAACCCTGAGCAGGTGGGTATCGTTGCACGCATCTATGCTTGAAAGGCATGAAATTTGAATATAAAATGAAAAGACTGATTATCCTCGCATGGGCTGCGGCGATGCTCGCGGCGTGCGGACCAAAAGACCCCACGATGGACAGGTCGGATTTTGTGGTTATCACTGATGTGGTACCGGATGTGATTTTGGAGATACGGTATTATAGTACGTATAACTTTGTTGGCGAACGAATTGACGGTTACGAGGCTCCTATTGCCCTGATGACATGGCAAGCAGCAGACTCGTTAAAAGCGGTGAGTGACGAGTTGAAGGCGCAGGGGTATCGTCTGAAAATATGGGACGCTTATCGCCCTCAACGCGCCGTAAACCATTTTATCCGCTGGGCGGAGAACCTGCAAGACACGGCGATGAAGAATGTATTCTATCCAATGGTGGACAAGAGTCTGCTGTTCGAGCAAGGGTATATATGGGCGCATTCGAGTCACAGCAAGGGTTCGACGGTTGATCTGACGCTCGTTGATGCTGCCACGGGCAAGGAGCTCGACATGGGCAGCCCGTTCGATTGGTTTGGAGATGAGAGCCATCCTGACTACATGGGAGGTTCGCTCAAAGAGGACGGTAGATGGGGTCGCATCTACAAGAACCGCCAAATCCTTTGGGACGCAATGCTTCGCCATGGTTTCACGATGATTGACAGCGAGTGGTGGCATTTTACGCTCGCCAATGAGCCCTATCCGGATACCTACTTCAACTTCCCGATAAAATAGTCAGAATGGGATTGATTATGACTTCCTTCTTTTCTAATATTATAGACGCTTTCACCAACAACCTACTGGCGGAAGACAGATATCAGATGATTTTGGGCGGTCTGCAAGTGACGCTGCTCATCACGTTCTGCTCCGCCATCTTCGGTACCCTGTTCGGCGGGGTGGTCTGTTGGGCACGGATGAGCCGCCAGGCGTGGCTCAGACGCATCGCCATCATCTATATCGATCTCATGCGCGGCACACCGGTGCTGGTGTTCCTGATGCTGATGTACTACGTCTTCATGGCGCCACTCGGCACAACGGGTGTTGTGGTAGCGATAGTGACGTTTGGATTGAACACCTCGGCGTATATCGGCGAGATGCTGCGTTCCGGTATCGAGAGTATAGACAAAGGGCAGCGTGAAGCCGGTTTGGCGTTGGGCTACACACCGCGGCAGGTGTTCGTGCGTATCATCCTTCCGCAGGTGGTGCGTAAGATTATGCCGGTCTATCTGGGCGAAGTAATCTCGTTACTGAAAGGCACAAGTGTCGTCGGTTATATTGCGGTTATGGACATGACGCGTGCGTCCGATCTGATTCGTTCACGCACATTCGATGCGTTCTTCCCCCTCATCGTGACGGCAGCTATTTATTTCCTGGTGGCATGGCTTATCGGCATGTTGCTCAACAGCCTTTTAGAGAAACGTCGGACACGCGCTGTCATTGCAGCCATAGCGTTGGTGGTGTTAGGTCTATTGGGTAGTGTTCCCTCTATGATGGAGTACTCGCATAAGAACGCTCCTGATCAGACCGTTCCTCCTCTCTTCCTTCAGTTGGAGGGGCGTCCGGTTGGTACCGTGATAGGTAGCATACAAGATATGGCGGTGACGCGCTATGCCCCCCAAGCAGATATTATGCGATTCTCCAGTGTGACCGATTTATATGCTTCGCTGAAGAACGGGAAAACGGATGTTCTTGTGGGTGAGAATATCACGGTGATAGCGAATCCCTCGTTGATGGAATGGATCGATACGATAGACGCGGGAATGCCTCCTACGGCTGTTGCGATATGTATGCAGTTAGGGAACACGGAGCTGCAACAGGATCTGGATAACTACCTCGCCGAGATACGTGCAGACGGCACATACCAAAAACTAAACGACCGCTGGATGGAGAGCAAGGATATTTCTCAAAATCCTATCCCCCAACAGCGCGGAACGGGGAAAACAATCATCGTGGGTACATTCCCGGGCATGCCGCCTTATAATTTTATCAAGAATGGCGAGCCGTCGGGCTTTGAGATTGATCTGCTGACGGAGTGGGCGAACCGTCGTAACTATCGCTTGGAGTTCCTCTTTATGGAATTCGCCTCTCAGATACCTGCCGTTCAGACAGGCAAAGTAGATTTATCTATCGGCTCAATAGCAGTAACGGAAGAAAGACAGAAGAACGTGCTTTTCACCGACGGGTACTACTTTGGTCGGATCATGTTATTTACCCGCAAGGGTGAACTGGAAAAGATATTCAAGAATGAATAATGAAGATGAATAATCAACGCCCCATAATTTCTGTTTCGCACTTGACGAAACGCTTCGGAGAATTAGAAGTTCTCCGCGACATCAATTTTGAGGTGCACCAAGGCGAGGTAATCAGTCTGATTGGTCCTTCCGGTACGGGCAAGAGTACGCTCCTGCGTGCGCTGAACATGCTCGAACCGCCCACCTCGGGTGAGATATGCATCGATGGCGAACTGATTACAGTCAAGGGGTATCCGCTCCATAAAATGCGGCAAAAGATAGGTATGGTCTTCCAGAGTTTCAACCTCTTCGACCACATGACCGTTCTGGGGAATATCACAGATGCACCAATTCAACTGCTCCATCTGCCCGAAGCGCAAGCCAAGGAAGATGCTCTGGCATTGCTCAAGAAAGTCGGTCTGGTGCAAAAGGCGGAAGCCTACCCTTCGGAGCTCTCCGGTGGCCAGAAACAGCGTGTAGCTATCGCCCGTGCGCTTGCGATGCATCCGGAAGTGATTCTGTTTGACGAACCCACTTCGGCGCTTGACCCGACGATGGTGGGCGAAGTGCTGTCCGTCATCCGGCAGTTAGCCAAGAGCGGACTAACCATGCTCATCGTCACACACGAGATGCGATTTGCACAGGATGTGAGCTCACGTATCTTCTTCATGAATGAAGGACGCATCTATGAAGACGGCAAGCCGGAGCAAATCTTCGAGCACCCCGTACATTCCGCCACCAAGGCCTTTGTGCAGCGTATTCAGAAACTGGTGTATGAGATTGATTCGGACGATTTCGATTATCTGCAGATTCATACGGGCATCAACCGCTTCTGCATCAAATACAACCTGCACTTGGGCGAACAAGCGTACGCGTTGGTTAAAGAGATGCTTTTTACCCATATGCGCGATATCCGTCCGCTTACCCTCCGTATGACCCACGCGGAACTCTCCGGCGTGACATCTCTGGATTTCATGATTGAGAACTTGGATCATTCGCCTCTCAACGACGCTGCCCGCGAATCGCTTCGTCCGAAAGTGAAACAACTCATTGAGGAAACCACCACCCGCGGCTTCCGCGTCAAACTGCTCTTGTAAGAGCCATTAGCGGAAATCTCCCAATCAACAACTGACTGATATGAAAATAGACACAGCAAACATCGTCTTTGATTTCGGTGGCGTACTGATGAGGCACGACAGGGAAAGTTGCCTGAATGACCTTCGACAACTCATGTCGGACGAGGATAGAACGAATATCCTTGGCTTTGGCAACGACAAAGACGGTACGTTGCGGGCGCGGTTCGAAACAGGGGCATGTGATACGCGCTATTTTCTGGAACACGTGCTGACGCTTTGCAAGCCCGGCACAACCAAGCAACAGATTATTGACGCATGGAACAAGATACATGCCGGTATTCCTGACGAGGCGTGGGAAACGATACGCCAACTGCGTGCCAACGGCTATCGCACCTATCTCATGTCGAACACCGACGCTATACATTGGCAACATACTTTGTTGCTCTATCGGCAGCAAGTAGAGAACCTGTTTGATGACGTATTCCTGTCCTTTGAACTTGGACTGACGAAGCCTGCTGAAGCATTCTTCCGGCATGTTGCCGATGCGATAGGTGAGGGGGCAACCCTCTTTGTAGATGATATGGAAGCCAACCGCCTTGCCGCACAACAGTTCGTCGGCTGGCAGACGTACGCAAGTATAGCAGAACTACGCCTCATTCCGCATTCCCCGATAGATTAGGGGATTGTAAGGACGAATTTGATCCATTTTTTTGCTTTAATTATGCAAAACAATTTGCATATGTCAAAAAAAAATTGTACCTTTGCAGTCGCAAAGTATATACCCCTTTCCCCGTGGCGGTTTTCCCCGCTTCAACGGGGAAAACCTAGTGTACCTTTGCGCCGTTAACGACGCAAACAAAGGGGACAATATTGAAATAGAAATAACAACATAACGAATATGACACGTAAAGAAACAATCATTGCAACGATATTGCTGATCATTTTCGGAACGAGCATGCACTTTGTGCATCATGTGCCGTTCTTCAATCATCTGCTGGGTTATATCTTTCCCGTGACGGAGAGTGTGATGGCGCACATGAAGATGGTGTTTTACCCGATGCTATTGCTGAGCATCTACCTGTGCGCAACGCGTCGTGACATCCGCGAGACAGGCGCACCTATATTGGGTGCATTGGCTGTGATGCCGCTTATCGTAGCCGCGTTCTTCAGTTACTGGATCTTTGTGCGCCATGAGTTAATGGTGTTGGATATCGTCATCTACATCGCTTCGATAGTCGGCGCCGTACATCTCGCTAACCGCTGGCGGACATCTGCGTTTGTGCAACGTCTCTGGCCGCTGTGGATAGTGCTCATTGTGCTGGCTGTCATCGCTATCGGCGTACTGACTTACCACGCTCCCGATTGGATTATATTTGCAGATTTAGGATAATATGAAAAGACGAATCGTATTGGCACTCATCTGTGCCGCATGTATGACAAACATGAATGCAAGAACATTAGTAGCGTATTTTTCCGCCACAGGCACAACCAGAGTAGCGGCAGAAAAACTTGCCAAACAACATGATGCCCGGCTTTGGGAGATTGAGCCGGCACAGCCCTACACCGCTGCCGACCTTGATTGGCGTAACGACAAGTCCCGTTCGTCGCTGGAGATGAACGATCCGGACGAACGTCCGACCATCATACAATGTACGGATGTCACGCCATATGACACCGTATATGTCGGTTTCCCTATTTGGTGGGGTATCTGTCCGCGAATCATCAACTCGTGGCTCGACAACAACCTCCCGCAATTGGAAAGCAAAACAATGATTCCGTTTGCCACCAGCGGTAGTAGCGGCATTGAGGAAGCGGAAGCGTACCTGAAAAAGACCTATCCGACACTGAAGTGGCAGAAGGGCAAATTGATGAATAAATATCAATGATTAGGTATTGAATATTATACAATGAAAAAGTTTCGTGATATAGCCGGTTATGTGCTGGGCGGAGTGCTATTCGTTGTGCTGCTGCCGACGATCATGTGGTTGGCATCCGGTACGCCGGCATTGGGACATATCGGTGCCCCGCGCGCCTCTATAACAGGCGTATTGATCCTTGGCGGCTTGGCGCTTAGCGTGTGGACTATCGTGTATATGAAACGCTGCGGCAAAGGCAATCCGATGGATGCGTTTGACCACGAGATCGGTTCGCGTACGCAACATCTGATGACCGATGGTCCGTATCGGCTCAACCGCAATCCGATGCTCACCGGCACACTGATCTACCTGCTGGGGTACGTCGTGTGGCTGTGGACGTGGCAAGCGCTACTTGTATGGGGCATTTTCTTCGTGATCATGTTCGTGCAGGTATTGACGGAAGAGAAACGTCTTCGCCGAGATTTTGGGGAAGAGTACGAAACCTATTGCCATCATACCGGTCGGTTCTTGTCGTGGACATGTAAACGAGCAAAATGAATATGTCCGCCCCAGGAATCTTAATTGGAAAATAAATCACTACTATAAAAGATAATCGAATTATGTATTCAGACCCCAAAGATTGTCTCTATTGCACCAACAATGAGACCTTGCACAATCTTATGATTGAGATTTGTCACCTGCGCGTGTCGCGTGCGTTCCTGTTCAAAGAGCAGACCTATCATGGTCGTTGCCTTGTGGCGTACGACAAGCATGTGAATGACCTGAATGAACTGGACGACGAGCAGCGCAATCTGTTCATGGCGGACGTAGCGGACGTGACGCGTGCGATGCAGCAGCTGTTCAAGCCGGAAAAGATCAACTACGGCGCCTATTCCGACAAACTGAGTCACCTGCATTTCCATCTGGCTCCGAAGTATGTGGACGGTCCGGATTATGGTGGCACCTTCCAGATGAATCCCGGTAAGGTCTATCTGACCGAGGCGGAATATGACGAGATGGTGGAGGCACTGCGCCGCGCTCTCGGAAAACAATAAGCAATAAAAGATCAATAAGAAAAATGAATTTCCGTGTCTTTGGCAACGAAAAAGCCCCGACATTATTGCTCATTCCCGGTCTTGGAGTGTCGTACGAGATCTTCCTTCCGCTCATCAAACTGATGGAAGATAGGTTTCGTATCATTGCCGTGGAAGTTGATGGCTTTACACTTGGCAGGCATACCCGTTTTACATCCGTAGATGACCAAGCCGCGCAGGTGATTGACTATGTCCGGACTAATTTCAACGACCATCTCGATGGGGCGTACGGATTGTCATTGGGCGGTAAGATTCTCTCGCGTATCTTAGAGCGAAACGAGATAGTGGTTGATCATGCCATCTTAGATGCGGCACCTCTGTTACCGTTGCCAAAGTGGCTCATCAACCCGCTACGCTATTACCAAGCCGCCAATGTATGGACGTGCTACCATTGGACAAGTTTTTGGAAGTTTGTTTTTCATTCGCACTATTTCGATGTACTGTTGGACGAATGCCGCAAGACCTGGCCGTGGGGTGGCAAACAAGCGGTTTTAGATGGCTACAAATCGGTTTATACGAATAAACTGGAAGGCATTTCCGGTGCAGACATTCATTTCTGGTATGGTACGAAAGAAGCTTTTGCAGCGAAACCGCAAGTTAGGCATCTATTGACTATCTATCCGAATGTACATGTGCAAGTCTTCCCCGGTATGAACCACGGGCAACTACTCGTCGATTATCCCGAGGAGGTTGCAATACGAATAAGTGATATTTTTGTATCATTGCACCGTAAAATGACAGAGATATGAGTAAAGTTATTTTGATTACAGGAGCCAGTAGCGGAATGGGCTACGAGACCGCACGGATTCTTGCCGAGCAGGGACATCGTGTATATGGTGCTGCGCGACGCGTTCAGAGAATAGAGGAACTGGCGCAGTACGGTGTGCAGGCGTTGCCGTTGGACATCACTGACGAAGCATCGATCATCGCTTGCGTGAAAGAGATTATCACTCGCGAAGGACGTATTGATGTGCTAATCAACAATGCAGGATACGGCTATTTCGGAGCCATCGAAGATATCCCGATGTCCGATGCCAAGCATCAGTTCGAAGTGAATATTTTCGGCCTCGCGCGAATGACGCAGGAGGTGTTGCCGTATATGCGTAAGCAACACAGCGGGCGTATCGTCAATTTAGCCAGCGTTGCTGGACACGTCACGCTCGCTTTCGGCGCGTGGTACAATGCCACCAAATACGCGCTCGAAGCCTTCTCCGATGCATTGCGCATGGAAGTCAAGCCGTTTGGCATTGATGTGGTTATCATCGAACCCGGGGCTATTCGTACCGATTGGGGAATCATCGCTGCCGACCATCTGCGCGATTCGTCCAAAGACGGAGCGTACGAGCAGACGGCTACCCGCATGGCAGAAGGGCTGCGCAAGTTATACTTATCCAACATGCCAACCGACCCTGGAGTTATCAGTCGCAAGATTGCCCGTGCTGCTGTTTGCCGTCGTCCCAGAACACGCTACCTCACCGGTCGGGGTGCCAAACTGATGGTATTCCTCCATGCCGTTTTGCCTACACGCTGGTGGGATGCAATCGTTGTAAGAGCAATGACTAAGATGTAAATAGATATGAGAAAACTAATCATCCTTGCATTGACTTTTGCTGCGATGCACATGTCGGCAGCAACGGTAACGATAGATGCTACGAATCTGAAACTGAATGAGGAGATGGCGGGATTCCCGTTTTATATCCTGCGTATGGAGGCGAGTTCCAACACTGCCGCTATCCGTATTCAGTTGAACGTGTCTGCTGAAGATTATACGGGTTCGTACACGATTGGGGACGACAACTCGGCGCTGGTTTTGCCGGCAGGAGCCTCAGCAGATCAAGCCACACAAGCGTCAAGCGGTACGATGAGCGTGACACGACCGAACGGAAACCTGACGGTAACAGGTGCTATCGTATGCGCCAACGGGACAACGTATAATCTTAACCTGCGGTACGAGACACCCGCTGCTACGCGACAAGAAACGCTTACGCTTAACACCCTCACGCTGGAAGACCGCACACTGTCCGAACAAGAGTTCCAGATTTATGGCTACAACGAAGACAACAGTTTGTACCTGCAACTGACCGTGTTCAGTAACATGTTAGAAGGAACATACGGGACATCGGACATCTACAAACCTTACTCGGGATTGCGTGTCATCTCCGGCGGTACGAACGAGTATTTCGATTTGCTGGAAGCTGAACTGACTGTCGCAAAGAACGGCAACCGCGTTCAGGTGACCGGCACTATCCTCTGCCAAAGTGAGACTGCCCCTGCGGATATTCCGCTTTATACGCTGTATCTGTCCTGTGCGCGGGATAAGAAAGACGAACCGATGGCAGGTGATGCCACGGATGCGGATTTTGAGGCATTCTTCGATGATTACACGCTCGACACAAATGAGCAGGCGCTCAACGGTGACATCTTCGTCTATGCCCGCAACGCACACGGACAATGTATCGCACTCGATGTCTATATAGCCGACGGCGAAACGGAGATCACGGCAGGCACTTATCCGATTGTGCAGGGTAATGCCCTGTCCAATCCCTATATGACCGTTCATGCTTCGGAAGGCATTATCGCCGGATTTACTACGCCTTCGTACGCAGGCTATTTGGATGCCAATAGCGAGTTGACGACACCCGTTTGGTATATCATGGCGGGCACCGTGGTAATTGATGAGCAGGGACGTATTGAGGTCAATGCTATCAACTCCGCTGAGCGCACCATCCATTGCGTGCTGCGAGGCAATCCACAAGGCATGGAAAGCACTCAGCCATCAGCAGTCAGTTGTCAGAAAGTGCTTCGCGACGGACATATTTATATCCAACGTGAAGAACAGATGTACGATGTTACAGGAAAAGAATTGCGTTAATGACGGCTATTACGAGAGTGTGATTGTGCCTTTTGACGGCATAGAAGTGGAAATAACAATATAAACATGGACTACCTACCGCAGAACCCGGATATATTAGTATCAAGCATTAACATGCTTCTACGCGACGAGGAGTTTGACTCGCTCGAATCATTGTGCTATAACTTTAACACCAAGCCGGAGAAGATCAAAGCCATTCTTCTCGAAGCCGGTTATGTCTATAGCGAAGAACAAGAACAATTTAGACCGATTGGATATGATAATTAATATGAAACATCTGTCTCTTTGGCTTCCGATACGCTCAATAGCGTTCTTGCTGGTATTTCTCGGTTGCGCCGGAATACTCGGTCAAGGCCTCAATGAAATAGGTTGCTGGTGGTCGGTAATAGCTGTAGTACTGAACATTCTGACCATCGGTCTATTGGTTTGTCTTGCCAAACGAAACGGGCAAACATTTTGGCAACTGATCAATTATCAGAAAGGAAAGACTACGTGGAAACAGATAGTTGGTATTACTTTGCTGGTATTGGTAGTCGGCATGGCAGGTATGTATCTGGCGGGCTTCCTGTGTTACGATGATTTCCTCTATGCACCACCGGTAATGATTGCGCCGATACCGAAAGTGCTCGCTGTCATCAATATCATATTGCTGCCCATTACAACTACTTTTGCGGAAGATGGACTCTATCTCGGCTGTGGTGTGAATCAGATGAAAAACAAGTACGCCGCCATAATCATTCCCGCGTTCTTTTATGCCTTGCAGCATTGTTTTATTCCGACATTGTTAGATGGCAGATATATTGTGTATCGCTTCTTGTCTTTCTTGCCACTTACAATCATTCTTTGCTGGTATTACTACCGCAAGCGCAATCCGCTGCCTATCATGGTCGGTCATGCGCTGATTGACTTGGCAACAGCAGCACAGATCGTAGCGACCTCATTCATCCCCGGCCTCTATCAAACCATGTGTGGCTTATGAAAATCGAACACCTCGCCATAGTAGTAACAATATAAAAAATGCACTTTCCGCAAAAATGGTAGGATTTTCCGCTATTTAGTTATAGGAAATATCATAAAAAAGCAGTAATTTTGCACCGGATTTTAAAACTACGCAAAAATGAGAAAGACTATTTTATCTTTAGCAGCTATGCTGCTGGTAGCTTGTTCGGCAAGGAATGAGGTTACTGCACAGACCGTTACCAACGCAGGTAAGACGCTCGATTTCGCTATAGCACAAAACATGACAGATAAAATGTATATCACCATTGACAACAAGACGCTACCGGTAACACTAGTAGATAATGCCGCAACACAAGCACTGGTGGAGCGGCTGCAATCGAGTTCCGTCTCTGTAACACTTAACTCCAGCGGAGGTTTTGAGATTTGGGGAGCTTTAGGATTCTCTCTTCCCACAAGTAATCAGCAAATCACAGCCCAGCCTGGTGATGTGATTCTGTACAACGGCAGTAATATCTGTCTTTTCTATGGCTCTAATAGTTGGAGCTATACGCGTCTCGGACATATTGAGTACTCCACGCAGACGGAATTGGAAGAGTTTCTCAAAGCCGGACAGAGTAATATCAACGTCATGCTGTCGCTCACAGCCGGTGCGACGACGGCGATTGACAACGTACACACGGCTTGCGAGCCGGGCGTGTACTACACGATGAGCGGTTTGAAGGTTGCGCACCCAACGCACGGAATATATATTAAGGACGGACAAAAAATATTCATCCAATAATGGACAAACTCTATCACATCGACAACATCGACGCGTACAACAAGTGGTATTTTAGAATGACAGCATAAAAATCTATGAGAAAACTATTTATCCTTGCATTGGCAGCAATCGGATTTGCTGCATGCACAAAAACAAACAACAGTATGCAACTGACACAAGAATGGGACAAGGTGTTTCCGAAGTCCGAGAAAGTAAGTCACGAAAAAGTGACGTTCGTCAACCGTTTTGGTATCACGCTCGCAGCGGATTTGTATAAGCCGCTTGATGCGGAAGGTAAGTTACCTGCAATCGCTTGCAGCGGACCGTTCGGTGCGGTCAAAGAGCAATCGAGTGGACTCTATGCGCAGGCATTGGCCGAACGCGGTTTCCTCACCATCGCTTTTGATCCCTCTTATACAGGCGAGAGCAGCGGTGAACCGCGTTACATCGCTTCGCCGGACATCAACACGGAGGATTTCTGTGCGGCAGTAGATTACCTGATGACGCGTGAGGATGTGAACCCTGAGCAGGTGGGTATTCTTGGCGTGTGTGGTTGGGGCGGCATAGCACTCAATGCAGCAGCTCTTGACCCGCGTATCAAGGCGACCGTGGCAACGACGATGTACGATATGAGTCGTGTTTCGCAGAATGGTTATCACGATGATGGTGACAGCAAACAGGCACGTGACGCGATGCGCAAAGCCTTGGCTGAGCAGCGGCTCATCGATTACAAAAACGGTTCGTACGAGCGTGCAGGTGGCGTTGTCGAAGACCCGACCGGCATGCCGTGGTTCGTACAGCAGTATCACGCGTATTACAAAATGCCGCGCGGCTATCATAAGCGCAGCCTTAACTCCAACGAAGGCTGGAATAAGACCTCCGTTCTGCCGTGGCTCAATGCCGGATTCCTTAAGTTCACCAACGAGATTAACAACGCCGTGCTCATCCTGCATGGTGAGAAAGCGCACAGCCGTTATTTCGGTATTACTGCCTATGAGAACATGACCGGTGAAACGGTTGACATCGCAGGACAAGACACCAATCTGCAACCGCTCAACGAGCCGTTGGCAGAACCGTTCATCGTCACCCGTGGCAACAAACAACTGTATATCGTGCCGGATGCGACGCATTGTGACCTGTACGATGGCGGAGAGGGCAATTATATCCCGTTTGAGTATTTGGCGCAATTTTATAAAGAGAACCTAAAATGAACGCCCCGTGTGAGATTGCCGGCAACGCCAAACTGCAAGAGGCATACGAGTTAGGAAAGGAAATATGATACTCTATTTTTCAGGAACAGGAAATAGCCTCGCAATTGCGCGGGCGATTGCGGAACATGTAGGCGATAAGG
>Ga0310786_10005050_pt1 | contig 18065 bp, 6 predicted proteins | sample AusTroGonzalo_MG_FD_203881 | JGI IMG/M metagenome (GOLD analysis project Ga0310786, IMG submission 203881) | Bovine rumen microbial communities from tropical cattle in Woodstock, Queensland, Australia - Gonzalo_03 (v2) (version 2) | ecosystem: Host-associated > Mammals > Digestive system >... | reverse complement strand
GAGCGCATCCTCCGACGTCAAGGAGATGAAGTCCCAGGGCTTCGGCGGCGGCGGCAGCAAGAAGGCCGACGACAGCGAGGAGAACCAGGAGCGCGACTGGAAGGCGTTCTTCGAGCAGATGGGCGTCAAGTGGCCCGAGGGCTCGTCGATCATGTACATCAAGACGCTCGGCAAGCTGTATGTGCGCAACACCCGCGAGAACCTCGCTGAGTTCGAGAAGGTCCTGCAGGAGATGGGCTCGCAGCCGAAGCTCATCGAGATCGAGACGCGCTTCGTCGAAGTCTCTCAGGAGGACCTCAACTCGCTCGGCTTCGAGTGGATCCTCAACAGCGACTACTCTCTCAACCTCAACCGCAAGCTCGGCAAGGCCCTCGGCATAAATAGCGGAACATGGGGCTCCGAGTCCGACTCGTCGTCCATTGCCGGGTCGCGCAAGATGACTGACACCTCGATCGACCAGTTCGCCAACGGCGCGCAGTCGCCCGGCTTCCCGCAGTCGACGACATTGACCGAGATATCCGACACGTCGTCGAGGAGCTACAACCGCACCGTCCAGCGGAATTCGAACGGCGCCGGTTGGATCCTCAATAAGGAGTTCAGGGATCAATACGGCAATCCGATCACAGATCAATACGGCAACCTGGTCGGCAAACTGGCCGGCAAGCGCAACCTCGGCATCAACGCCTTCGGTGGCACGTCGGACTACTCGAACGGCAACCGCTACCTCTCCACGGTCGGCAACCACATCTCCGGCGAGTCGAACTCCAACAACGACCAGTTCATGCGCGTGAACGCGTTCCTCGGCCAGGCCGACCTCTCGATGATCCTCCACATGCTCTCGCAGCGCAGCGACACCGACCTCCTCTCCGCGCCGAAGGTGGTCACCAAGTCGGGCGAGAACGCCGTCATCAAGGTCGTGACCGAGTACATCTACCCGCAGGACTACGACGTGCAGCTGCAGTCCTCCGGCAGCAGCTCGAGCGGCGGTTCCAGCGGCAGCGGCGGCTCCTCCGCGATTCTCGCCGTCGTCGAGCCCCAGAACTTCACGATGCGCGAAGTGGGCGTCATACTCGACGTCACGCCGACCTACTCCGAGGCCAACGGCGGAACGATCGACCTCGAGCTCAAGCCCCAGGTCGTCGACGAGCCGACTTGGCACAACTACGGCATGAAGATACCGTTCTCGGGCAACAGCTCGATCCAGAGCTTCGAGGGCCTTGCCGCGATTCCGATTGCGGCCGTTGACGCAGTGAAGGCGCTCGGCGGCTCGATTTCCGACGAGACGATCCAGAGCTACTCCGACGCGATCATGAGCTCTTCGATGTCCGCAATGTCGTCGTCGAGCGGCAGCGGCAACATGACGTGGTACGACGCCCCGATGGAGCAGCCGTTCTTCCACGTGCGCTCGATCGACTCCAAGGTTTCGATCACCCCTGGCGCGACGGTCGTGATGGGCGGTCTCATCACCGAGCAGCGCAAGGCGATGGACGACAAGATTCCGTTCCTCGGCGACCTGCCGTACGTCGGGCGGTTCTTCCGCAGCCATGCCGAGCAGACGCTCAAGCGCAACCTGCTCATCTTCGTCACCGGGCGCCTCATCACGCCTTCCGGCCGCGAGCTCCGCATGAACGAGGAGGCCGCCGAGGAAGCCGAGGTCAAGGCCGCGCCGAAGGCAGAGTAGTGGTTTCCGATGACTGCGCGCGGCCCACGGCCGCGGCGCAGTCGCCGGCGGATTGTCCGGGCCCATAGCGGTCCGTTGAAAGGAGTTGTCTATGAGCAGGCTTGTGTTTTGCTTTTTCATGTTGGTCGTGGAGGCGCGGTGCGCGCTCTGCGCCACGGCGCTTACCGGCGTCGAGTGGGACTGGGGGGCGCACCCAGGCGCCGGAACTTCCGTCACCAACGCGCTTGACTACTTCGACGCTGCGAACTGGGTCGGCGGGCAGCCCGCCAATTCCAGCACTGTGGAGGCGACCTTCACCAATGGCATGCCGGGGGTCAGGTACATAAAGGCCGACAGTACCGTCCACGTGGGAAACCTTTACAACAGGCTCGGCGGTACGTTCTCGACCAACTCTTCGAAGCGCATAATGTTCGTGAGCGACCATCCGGTCGTGTTCAACAGAGGCAAGGATTATGGCATCCCATCCCCCGACGGTGTTGTGTTCTACGCCGACGTGAGCTGGCTGAACGAGTGGTATCCACGCGGATTGGTGTTCTGCGGCGATCTTGCCACGGCGCCTTCCGAGGACTACGGAACGTCGGAATACAGCGACCTCTACCTGAGATTGGCCATTGCCTGTGGCTGCCCGATCGAAATCCGCTACGACCTCTTCGCCAAGAGCTCGAATCCCGTCCGCTCCAACGTCGGCGGATTCAACGCATCGACGATTAACGCAGGCGATCTGGCGCTTGTGGCGCCCCATGGCTCCGACGTGGACGTTGTTGGACAATGGTCTCAGGAGGCCGGTTCGCCATATGTCTTCCGCACGGGCGCGGCGCATGTTCTCTGCTCTGGTACGATCGTCAGGGGCGCGGGCATACAGCCGGGAACGTACGTAAAGCGCATCTTCAGCGCCGAGTCGATAGAGCTCAGCGCCCCGGCCGAGAGCACCATCGCCGACAACGCACTGACGTTCGAGGCGTTTTCGCCGCAGGTGACGCAGAAGCCGTTTACGATCTATTCGGCCCAGGCGAACGCCACGCACAATCTGTATTTCATGAAGTGGCGCGAGAAGGACGAATTCACCGTCACCATCCCCAAAATGGAGGTAACGCTGGACAGCATCACTTTTCAGTTCACCACGAAGGAAGGGGCCCTTCCTGCCAAAACTGTGATAGAGACCGCCTCTACGATGAATGGGAAGCTAAAGTTCGAGAACTGCCATGTCCAGCTCAGTTCCACGGCATTCAAGACGGCGGCAGACGCGCAGGTGTCCAAGGCCAGCTCCGTCGCCCGTCTTTCCGTGACTAACAACATCAGCGCGAGGATCGCGAACTTCTCGAAGGTCGCGGGAACGCTGGTGAAGGAAGACGCAGGCACGCTCACGCTCGACCTTACTGGCGGCGACGACGCCTACACAGGCGCAATCGTGGCGAAGGGCGGCGACCTTGTCCTCTCCAACGCGGTGGACGCCGCATCGTTCGCCGTCTCGACGCTTGCCGTTTCGAACGGGGCGACGCTGCACGTGCCGGCCTGCGGCATCGTCTGCAGCTCGTTCTCCGCGGAGCCCGGCGCGGTTGTGGCTGGCGACGGCACGGTAACCGTCACCACCTTCTCCGACTCGATCATGAACGTGACGTGCGTCGGCGGCGCGAAGGTCGTTTTCAGGGACACGTCCAGCGGCGGTGACATATTCATCGACCCGCCCGCGACGAACGTGCCCGGGAACCCGGCCGTCTGGTTCGACGCATCGAAGCTCGACTCGTTCGAGTACGAGACGGTCGACGGCGTCAACTACGTAAGCCAGTGGAACGACGTGCGCGGAGCGTCTGTCATGTCCGCGACGCTCGCCAACGCCTCGAAGAAGCCAGAGCTCAACATCTCCGATGGCGGCAAGCACAATTTCGTGTACTTCCAGCAGGATAGCAGTACAGGCGCTATTGCGGACAGCTATGAACTTGTCTGGGACCGCCAGGTGAGCGGCATTGTATGCGTGTTCAAAGTCCTCGACTGCGGACACAACGGCGGCGGACAGTTCCTCGGCAACACCACGCTCTGGCGGGCGACCGAGAACAGGTCCTACAACAATGCCATCGTATATCCATATGCAGCCATACAGCCTCTTCTCGATGGTTCCCGTTTCTATGTGAACGGCAAACAGCGGAGCTGGAGAGACGGTTACGCGTACGCGGGGGCCCCCTCATCGGGGTTTGAGCCGTCGTCGTTCATACCCCAGGTCGCGGAGCTGCATCTTGAGGGTGACACAGTCTCCGCCAAGGGCTTCTCTGCGCAGGAAAACTCGGCCAAGGGGCGCAACGGCAACCAGGACCTCTACGAGCTCATCGTCTACACGAACAAGCTGACCGAGGCGGAGCGGCTGGCCGTGACCGGCTACCTGATGAAGAAATGGCTGAACGCCGACATCGATTTCGAGGTTGTCCACGACGTCGAGACCGTCGATGCAGTCCATGCGGGCCAGGGCCTTGGCGTGGCGGCGGGAACGAAGATGTCGGCCAATACGATAGACGGCGTCGGCGTTTTCGAGAAGACCGGCGAAGGCGAGCTCTTTATCGCCGACTGCCACGCGGCGGGGACTGCGGTGGATGTGAAGGAGGGACGGCTTTCGGTCGTGTCCGAGCTGGCGACCAAGAGCACCCTCCCAGAAGGCGCCGTTCTCCACCTTGACGCCGCAGATTCAACAACATACCTGGGTACGCATGAAAACGGCGGCAACCGCTATGTCACGGAATGGGGTGACGCTCGTGGAGCCGGCTATGGATCGGTCGTGGCACAGTCGCCGACGGCTACGACGTCCACTACTCATCCCAAAGTCGTCCCCAACAAGCAGAACGGGCTGCCGATGATTGACTTCGGAACTTGGGGCACTGGCAAGACCTCGCACAACAACATGACAGGCGGCTTGATGAGGGTATCCACCTTCTTCACGGTGCAGAACAGCGAAAACGGCGGCGGCTATCTTTTCGGCGATACGGACGTCAACTGCTACAGCGCGGCAGCCGACGGGCACCACGGCCTTATACGCTATCCGTCGTCATCTGTCGGCAATGCCGTTATATACAGCACCTATGGAACGGCGGCGGTCTGCTGTTTCGGCCCTGGCGCCACAAGGGTGCGCCTGAACGGAACCCCCGTCACCGATACGTCGACGGGCTACACTGGCGGCACAGACCTTCTGACTATCCAGACCTACGAACAGCTGATTGGCAACTCGATTTCGTTCGGCAATTGCAACAACGCGGTTTATGGCGGTGGCAAGATGGTCGGCGAGCTCATCTACTACGACCGCCGCCTGACCGACGGGGAGACGGACCGCGTGGAGGCATACCTGAACAAGAAGTGGTTCGGGGTCGACACGCCCGCTTTCACGCCATGCTGTCTGGCGGCGGCGACCGTCAGGTCCGGCGCGACGCTCGTTGTCGGTGGCGTCGGCCCCCTCGTCGTCGGCTCGTGCGGCGGCGATGGAACCATCGAGGGCTCGCTTGCGTTTGCGGACGGGGCGACATGGGCGGTCACTGCTGATGCAGGCGGCGTCTCCTCGGCTCTCTCCGTCACGGGTACCCTCGACATCACCGGCCTTGAGCGGGTCGTAGTGAGCGGTTCGACGAAGCCGGTTGCCGGCGCCTATCCGCTCGTCGCGGCGGCCGGGATCGAGGGAGACCTCGCCGGCGTCGAAGTGGTGGCGGACCTTGCCGCCGACGGGTATGCCGCTCGTCTGAGGAAGAGGGGCTCGTCGCTCTTTCTCGAGATACTGCCGTCCGGCATGACGCTCATCGTAAGATAGGGGAGGGGTGGCATGACAGGACTTTCGCTTCTGGCGGCCGCGGCAACGGCGCTGTCGCTTACCAATCGTTTCGTCACGCTCGACTTCGACGAAAAGGGCCGCATCGCCTCGTTGCGCGAGCGCGGCACCGGCAGGGAGCTTGTCTCGACCCCGGTCGACTTCGCGGTGGCGCGTCCGGCCAAGGGCAAGTCTGTCGTGCCCTCGTCGTTTTCCGCAGGGGGCGACGGCGCGCTTGTCTGGACGTTTCCCGGCGACATCGGGTCGGTTCGCTTCTCCGTCTCGCCGTTCGATGGCGGGTGGACGTTTTCCTGCGTCGGCTTCACCGGCAAGGGCGTGCGGAGCCTCGACTGCCTGCGGATGAAGCCGTCGCCGCGCAGGTGGATAGGCCGACTGTCGCACATGTGGTCCGACGAGTCGTCCGGAGTCGCGCTGCGCGCATACGACAGCCATTTGCTCATGCCGTATTCCGGAGACGTGCTGTACGTCTCGGCTGATTCGGCTTCTGGTCTCGTTGGCTGGCGGGCCGGGCTTTCCGCAGGTCCGCGCGGCGACATCCGCGAAATGCTGAAGGGCATGACGTTCGCGGCCGGTGTTCCGTTCTCCTCCGCCGGAGGCGCGTGGAGCCTCGACTCGGAAGATGTCGGCGCGTCGTGCCTGATGGCCCACATGAAGGGGGACTCCGTGGACGCGTGGATAGACCTGGCGCTCCGCGGCGGCTTCGGCCTGGTGCATCTCGGGTGCTGGTGGAAGAGCCTCGGCCACTACGAAACGTCGAAATACTTCTTCCCCGGCGGCTTCGAGGAGATGCGCAGGACTGCGGAGGCCATACGCGCCGCCGGGCTCAGGGTCGGCATGCACACGCTTACGGGCTGCATCTCGACGGGCGATCCGTGGATCAAGTCGGAGCAGGTCGCGCAGCTGCAGTCCGTCCGCTCCTACACGCTTGCGAAGGACTTCGCGCCCGACGACGCCGAGCTCGTCGTCGAGGAGCGTCCCGCCGACGACCACGACACGGTGTTCACCTACCTGGGGCGCGGCAACGCGCTCAGGATCGGCAGGGAGATCGTGCAGTACACCGGCGTCCGCCGCGAGAGGCCGTATGCGTTCACCGGAGTCACGCGCGGCGCGTTCGGCACGCCGAAGTCGGGCACGGTCAGCACCGGGGCGAAGGCCGACTACCTCCTGCAGCGCTATCTAGCGTTCTACCCCGACCCGAACTCTCCGCTGGCGGACGATCTCGCCAACGCCCTCGCGTCCGTCTTCAACGGCTGCGGGATGGACGAGATATACTTCGACGGCGCCGAGGGCATGGGGTCGGGCCGCGCCAGCAACGAGATGCGCGCCAAGATATTCTCGAAGCTGAGGGCGCGCGGCGGCATACTCAACGAGACGAGCTCGATCAACCCCTGGCACTGGTGGTTCTATTCGCGGACGGGCGCGTGGGACTATTCCCTGTGGGCGCCGAAGGCGTTCCACGACGCGCACATCCGCAGCATAAAGGACAGCCGCAACGCGGAGCTGCTCGGCTGCCAGACGGGCTGGTGGCGCATCCGCGAGGCCGACGAGCACGCCCGCGGGCACTTCCTCGACGAAAGCGAGTACTACGCCTGCAAGAACGCGGCGAACGACGCCGCGATGACGATTTCGAGCCTCAACGTGAACAAGCCCGTCGTGGCGCTGCCGTTCCAGCTTGAGCGCCATCTGACCGTCATGGGCTGGTGGGAGCGCTTCCGCAGGGCGCGCGTCTTCCCGGCGCCGGTGCTGGAGCGCATCGCGGCCCCCGGCGAGGACTTCCGCCTGCGGCAGGACGGCTCGGGCAGGTGGACGGTGTGCCGTGCGCCTGTGTCCTCGCACAGGGTAGGCTGCGCCGCCGAGACGGCGTGGACCGTCGCCTCCGCCGAATCGGCGCCGGCGGAGCTCAGGGTCGAGGCGCTGTACGGCGTAGAGCCATACGATTCCGCGAAGGGGACGGTCGTCTTCGGCGCCGGGCACCTCGCCGCCGCCGAGAAGTCCTCCGCGAAGGGGGTGAGCGTCGAGGCGGCATCCGGCGAGGACGGCGAGCACGGGAAGACTGTGAAAATCGCCGCCGCGAACGGCACGGACTCGGCGCGTGGCGCGTGGGCAGGCGTCACGAGGCGCATTCCGGCGCCGTACGGATCCGCCGAGCGCGCCATCGGGTTCTGGGTCAAGGGAGACGGCTCCGGGGCGCTTCTGAATGTCCAGCTCGGCGTGCCGAGGGAGTACACGCCCGCCTTCGCGGAGAACTACGTCAAGCTCGACTTCACCGGCTGGCGCTACGTGGAGCGTCCGCTCCGCGAGCGCGACTCCGAGGAGTTCTTCCGCCATGTCTGGCCATACGGGAGGGAGATATACACCATCTGCCGGTACCAGTTCAAGACGAACCGCCTTGCGACTGTCAGCCTCTACCTCAACGACGTGCCGGCGAAGGGGAGTGCAAGCGTGGAGGTCTCGGAGATCCGCTCGCTGCCGCCTGCCGCGCGCACGCTGGAGGACGTCGCCGTCGACGTCAACGGCACGCGCGTGCCCGTGCCGTTCGCCCTCGCGAGCGGCGAGTATGCGGAGTTCGCGGAGGGCGTCTGGACGAAGTACGCCGAGAACGGCAATCCTCTCGGGCGGGCCGCTGCACAGGCCAGGCCGTCGCTCTCGGCTGGGGCAAACGGTGTTTCGCTCTCCGCACGGGAGGCCGGCGGCCGGGCTGCGCGCGCGCAGGTCTGGGTCACCGCCGTCGAGAAGCCGTTTTTCACGTGGGACGGCCCTGGCGCGGCGGGGGCCTCCAGCATGCTTGCCGAAGAGGCCATGCCGCCGGTGCTCTATGCGCCAGCCTCCGGATTCTCGGCCATGCCAGACCTCAAGGTGCGCCCGGGCGAGACGGCGCGGCTCAAGATCGTGCTGATAGGCCCCGTCAAGGACCCTGTGCTCGTGGTCGGGGAAGGCGCGTCGGCCAGGAAGATCGCGTTGCCCTCGGTTTCCGCCGGCGAGCGCAGGGCGGTTCTCCCGGAAGAATGCTTCTCGGGTGTGCGGCGAATGGCCTTCGCGTCGTCGGACGACAAGGCCGCCTCGGTGCGCGTGTGCATTTCCAAGATTTACAGACGACAGTAGATGAGACGAGCTATGAAAAAAGCAGGGATTGCGGCCTTTGCGCTGGCTACGGCGCTTACATGCGCTTTGCAGGCCCGCGAGAGCGTCGTAATAGTCGGGGCCCACCCAGACGACCTTATCGGATGCGCCGGCACGGCGTTTCGGCTGAGGGAGAAGTTCGACATCCACCTCGTGGACTTCACGCACGGCGAGCGAGGGCTCGGCGAGGAGAAGTTCAGGTCCGGCTACACCAAGGCCACCCGCACGCGCGAGGAAACCGAGGCGTGCGAACTTCTTGGCGCGAAGCTGCACTGGCTCGACGAGGTCGACGGCGAGGCATACGCTTGCCGCGAGACGGTCGCCAGGATCGCAGGCTTGCTCTCCGGGCTGAAGCCACGGGCCGTGATAACGCACTGGCCGCTCGACATCCACAACGACCACGCGATGACGGCGGCGGCCGTGCTGAAGGCGCTGCAGGTGGCCAAGGTCTCCCCCGAAGTCTACTTCATGGAGGAGGCGCACCAGAGCAAGTGGTTCGATGCTGCGATCTACGTGGACATCACCGACGTCGTCGACCTGAAGCGCGACCTGATAAGGAAGTACGTCTGCCAGAACGGGGCCGACAGCCTCGTGGAGGAGGAGCGCATCAACGGCGAAATCCGCGGCAAGAGGGCGAACCCGCTGGCGATTGCCGCGGAGGCGTTCGTTCCGTTCCAGACCGTACGGCCTGGCAAGGCCTGCATATTCGACGAGATTGGACGGCCGGCGTACAACACCTTCGTCTATGGCCGGCGCTTCAAGATAATGAGCTACAACGTCCGCCACTGCCAGGGCATGGACGGCAGGCTCGACCTGGCTCGCACGGCGCGTACCATCTCGGCGGAGCAGCCGCGCTTCGCAGCGCTGCAGGAGCTGGACACCGGGGCTGAGCGCTCGGGCTTCGTCGACGAGCCGGCGGAACTGGGCCGCCTCACCGGGATGCACGCGACCTTCGCCCAGGCGATCCCCTACGAGAAGGGCGGCTACGGCGTCGCGCTCCTGTCGCGGGAGAAGCCGCTGTCCGTGGAGAGGCTTCCGCTTCCGGGCGTGGAGCCGCGCGTACTGCTGCTGGCCGAGTTCGAGGACTGCTGGGTCGGCTGCACGCATCTCGACCTCAAGGAGGAAAACAGGCTTAAGTCCCTGCAGACGTTGCGCGAGGCCGTGGCGCGGCGGGAAAAGCCGGTGTTCCTCTGCGGGGACTGGAACGCGTTCCCCGACTCTGCGGTTCTGGCCGGTGTCGGCAAGTTCGCTAAGGTTATTTCAGGGACTGGCGGCTCCACTTTCCACGGGCTTGGGAAAGACGGCTCCAAGCCCGCCGACTATGGCAAGTGCATAGACTACATCGCCGTGGACTCCGAGCACGACAAGCACGTCAGGGTCTTCTCCGCACGCACAGTCGAAGACCGCATCTCTTCTGACCATGCGCCGATAACGGCGGTCGTGGAGCTGCGCGGCGCGGCGCTTCCTCCGGCGCCGTTTCCGGACAGGATGAGCGCGTTCGTGTGGCGCAACTGGTTCTGCGTTCCGGCGGACCGCCTTGCCAGGGCCGTCGGCGCGACTGTCGCGGACCTCGAAGGCGTGGCCGCCGAAATGGGGCTCCCCGCACCGCAGCCCGAGGTACTGCCCGAGTGGCGGCGCAAGGGCTACATCACCGTCGTCCGCCGCAACTGGCACCTCCTGCCGGTCGAGCAGCTTCTGACCGTGCTTGACATGACGCGCGACGAGTTCGAGTTCTCCCTGAAGGAGGACGACTTCCTTTACGTCAAGCTTGGCTCCATCAAGCCAGTGTGCGCCCCCCTTCGATGGGACGGCAAGTCCGTGGCCGCTACGCGCCAGGAGAGGGCGAAGATCGCGAAGATACTCGAGGAGGAGGGGCTGAGCCCTGCGGCGCCGGTGGAGCGCAGGTTCTCTTTCGTGGCCGATCTCTCCCGCGCCGACCCCGGGTGGAAGCAGAAGCCGTTCAACTGCGCGTTCAAGTCGCGCGGTCTCATGTCGTACTTCGCGGACTTCGGCGATCCGCTTGCCGACCCCGAGGTGCGCACGTATCCCGAGGGGCTTCTCCAGAAGCTCTCCGACGTCGGAATCACCCGCATCACGGTGCCGATCGTCCTTTCCACGATGATCGCAGACCCTTTCCGTCCGGAGCTCTCAGCAGAGGCCGAGAGGCGCCTTGCGACTTTGAACGAGCTTGTTCGGCGGGCGAAGAGGTGCGGCATCACGGTAGGCGTGTACTTCAACGAGCCGCGCGCCAGGCCGGACGATTTCTTCAAGGCGTCGTCGGAGCGTGAGGCCATGCGCGGCGCCAAGGGCTACCAGGGCTATTCGATATGCCTTTCGTCGGAGGAGGGCCGGCGCTGGACTGAAAACGCGATCGCGGAGCTATACAGGCGAGTTCCGGACCTTGGCGGGCTCGGCCTTACCACTGCCAGCGAGAACCAGACTCACTGCGGCTCGCACGGACAGCAGGAGGGGTGTCCGAGATGCCGCCACAAGAGCCGCAGGGAACTCATAGCGGAAGCTGTCACGGTCATGGCGGGCGCCGCGCGCCGGGCGGCTCCGGACCGCATCATCGGCGTGAGTACGTGGGCCTGGCCGAAGGACGACGTCGAGTGGATACTGCGGCACATCCCCCATGAAATGACAGGTCTCGGCTGCACGAGCGAGGGCGGCCTCGAGATCGAGCGCGGCGGCGTAAAGTCCACGGTCGGCGAATACTCGATTTCCGCCGGCGGGCCGAGTCCGCGGTCTGCCGCCCGCTGGCGTCTGGGCAAGGAGCTCGGCATGGAGACCGGCGCGACGACGCTCACGGGCGGGACTTGGGAGTTCAGCGCGATTCCGGCGGTGCCCGCGCTCGACCTGCTGGCGGAGCACGCGTTCGCCCTCAAGGAACTTGGCGTCGACAACGTGTCGCTCAGCTGGTCGGTAGGCTGCTATCCTTCGCCGAACCAGCTCGTGTTCTCCCGCATGGGCAAGTCGACGCGCAGCGCGGCGGAGGTGCTTGACCATGTCGCGCTCGAATGGTACGGCGACGCGAAGGCGGTGCCTGTCGTGCGCAGGGCCTGGACGGCTTTTTCCGACGGCTTCCGCGAGTACCCGTTCCACATCAAGGTCGTCTACCGCTCGCCGATCCACATGGGGCCGGCGAACCCGCTCTATCAGGCAAAGACGGAATGGGAGTCCACAATGGTCGGAATCCCCTACGACGACCTCGCCAACTGGCGTGGCATATACCCCGCCGACGTCTGGATATCGCAGATGGAGAAGGTGGGCGACGGGTTCGAGCGCGGCTGCCGCCTGTGGGAGGATGTGGTGGCTTCCCTTTCGGGCGCCGCGCGCTCGCGCGCCGAGCGGGAGCTCGGCACATACCGCGCCGCGCTCCTGCACTTCCGCTCGGTATGCGACCAGGCGCGGTTCGTGCTGGCCCGCGACCGCGGCGACCGGGACGAAATGAAGCGACTGGCGATGCGCGAGATCGCCACGGCGAAGGCCCTGCTGCCGCTGGTGCGGGCCGATGCCAGGATCGGCTATGAATGTTCGAACAACTACTTCTACACGCCGTACGACCTGATCGAGAAGGTCGTCGGCTGCCGCCAGATAGCCGACGCCGCCGACGGGGCGAAATGAAGCCATACGTCTTTCTCGTCGCAGTGGTGTCAAAAACAGAGGAAGGTTTTGCGGGAAGGGCCGAAGTCACGCTGACGGCATTCGGCCGCTCCGTTCCCGCGCTTGCAAAGGAGAGGAGGGGTGAATGAGAATTTGCGTTACAGGGGGAATCGCCTGCGGGAAATCGCTTCTCGCCCGTTTCCTGAACGAGCTCGGCGTCGAGACGGTCGACGCCGACGACATCGCCCACGAGATCATTCCAGATCCTGAGGAGCGGCGGCGCATCGCCGCCGAGGTCTTCGCCGACCCGGCGAAGCGGCGCGAGCTGGAGGCGAAGATTCATCCGCTGGTCAAGGCGAGAATCGACGAGTTCTTGGCCGGCCGAGACGGCCGCGACAGCCGAGACAGACGCGACGACCGAGACAGCTGCGACGACCGAGACGGCTGCCAGTCTCGTTTGTCCTGTTCGTTCCGGCTCCGCCTTGCTATAATACCACTCCTTTTTGAAACCCACTGGGAATCGGAATATGATATAATATGCTGTGTCGCATCTACGAGGGAAGATCAGGTCTCTCGGATGATGACTACGCGCGGCTACACGCGCGAGGAGGCCGAGGCCAGGCTGGCGGCGCAGCTGCCGGTCGCGGAGAAGGCCGCGCGATCCCACTACGTGATCGACAACGACGGAACACCAGAAGAACTGAAAGAGAAAGCAAAGAGGTTTGTTGAATGGCTGAAGAATACGATATTTTCGCAGGGTCGATGAAACGCGCAGCCGGCGCCGCAGCCGGCGGCGAGGCCTCTGCGCCCCAGGGCGGGTCCAAGAAGAAGTTTCACCGCAAGCCCTACGGGCGCGGCGGCTCGAAGGCCAACAACTCGCCGCTCCGCGGCGCAAACGGAGAGGAGTCGGTCAACCCTCTCCTGAACGCCCCCCTGCCGACGGAACAGAAGGCGGCGGAGCCCGAGGCGCCGGCGAACCCGCGCCGCAACCCCGAGCTTCCCGAATACCAGCTCAAGGACATCCAGACCTGGCCTGCGCAGCAGATCGTCGACCGCATGATGCCTGGAGCAGATCCCGAGGAGCTCGGCTCCTACCGCAAGCACGAGCTCATCTTCGCCGCGATCCGCAAGTACCTCGCGGCCGGCGGCGCGGTGATCGCCTCGGGCTGCCTCGAGATCGTCCGCGAGGGGCATGGCTTCCTCAGGTCTGCGAAGAACAACTTCCTCGCCTGCCCCGAGGACGTGTTCGTCACCCAGCAGCAGATCCGCCGCCACGCGCTCAGGACGGGCGACATAGTCGAGGGCCCGATCCGCGACCCGCGCGACCGCGACCGCTTCTTCTGCCTCGGAAACGTCCAGACCGTGAACGGCAAGGAGCCTTCCGCCGCGGCACGCGTAGTCCACTTCGAGAGCCTGACGGCGACGTTCCCGACGAGGCGCATACTCCTCGAGACCGACCCTAACGAGTTCTCGACGCGCGTCATAGACATCTTCACGCCGATCGGCTTCGGCCAGCGCGGCCTCATAATCGCTCCGCCCCGCGTCGGCAAGACGGTCCTCCTGCAGAAGATGGCCAACGCCATCTCGAAGAACCATCCGGAGGCGATCCTCATAATCCTGCTCATCGACGAGCGCCCCGAGGAAGTGACCGACATGCAGCGCAACACGAAGGCGATGGTGCTCTCCTCCACGTTCGACGAGGAGCCGCAGCACCACGTCAACGTCACTGAGATGGTGCTCGAGATGTCGAAGCGCCAGGTCGAGAACGGCAAGGACGTCATAATCCTCATGGACTCCATAACCCGCATGGCCCGCGCCTACAACACGGTGCAGCCCCACTCGGGCAAGATACTGACCGGCGGCGTCGACGCGCTCGCGATGCACAGGCCCAAGCGCTTCTTCGGCGCGGCGAGGAACATCGAGGGCGGCGGCTCGCTCACGATCATCGCGACGGGCCTCATCGACACCGGGAGCCGCATGGACGAGGTGATCTTCGAGGAGTTCAAGGGCACCGGCAACATGGAGATCGTCCTCGACCGCGGGCTCGCCGACAAGCGCATATTCCCCGCGATCGACATCGACAAGTCCGGTACGCGCAAGGAGGACCTGCTCCTCGACCCGCTCGAGCTCGAGAAGACGTGGGGCTTGAGGCGCATACTCTCCGCCGCCGGGACGGAGTCGGCCATGAAGTCGGTGCTGAATTCCCTCAAGAAGACGAAGTCTAACCCCGAGTTCCTGCTCGCTCTCGACCTCTCGAAGGTGATGTAGCGCGTTCAACGGCAAAGGAGGTGGCAAATGAAGAAGCTGATGTTCCTGATGGCGGCGGCGGCCATGGCGGTCTCCGCCCAGGCGGCCAAGACCGTCTACGCCAACTACTACATGGGCGACGTGTACGGCAACACAGGATACGGCTACGTCGACCCGAACACCGCCAGCGTCGCGTCGAGCCCCGTGTCCTTTACCGTCACCAACACGCCCGCAGGTTGGAAGATCTCCGACTGGCTTACGGCGGCGAACACGACATACATCAGGTTGCCGGACAGGTGTACGTCCCAGCAGACGTCGTCGTCGACTTATACTTGGACCGACTACGCGTCCTCGACCAACGCGCTTGCCGTCCGCTTCGATCCGGTCAGCTATTCGCTGAACTTCGATGCCGCAGGTGGAACTGCGTTTCCGAAGGCCGGCCCGTACCTCTCGACCAACGAGGTGCGCCTCGCGGAATACACCGGCACGCTCGCCGGGCATTCCTTTGACGGCTGGACGAACCGCTATGTCACGACGGCGTTCGACCACACCGAGCCGTTCGTCGGCGTAGACAAGTTCGGCCTCGGCAACGCCGACACGAACATAGCGCTGTATGCCAAGTGGACGGCCAATTCGTACACCGTAACGTTCGACGCAAACGGCGGGTCGGTTACGCCGTCCTCCAAGTCCGTCACCTACGGCCAGACATACGGCGCCCTGCCAACGCCGGCATGGACGGGCCATGCGTTCACCGGCTGGCGTTTCGACGGTTCCACCGTGACCGAGTCCACCAGGGTGAACGCCACGTCCAACCACGTGCTGACGGCGCGCTGGAGCGTCGACACGCATGACCTCACGACCGCCTGCGAGGGGAACGGCGCCGTTTCGCCGGCGGGCACCAGCACCCATCAATACGGCGCGTCGGTGACGGTCACGGCCACGCCGGACCCAGGCTGGCTCTTCAAGAACTGGAAGGAGGACGGCTTGACCGCGAACCCGCGTACGGTCACCATGACGAGCGACCTTTCGCTGACGGCGGTCTTTACGGTGACGGTCCACAAGGTGACGTTCAAGTACCGCAACGCCAGCAGCCAGGTCGTCTCGTCGTCGCAGAGCGTCAGCCATGGAGCGTCGGCTGTCCCGCCCTCGGACGCGACGGTCAACAAGTATCCGGGGCACGAGTTCTCACACTGGGACGGATCGTATTCGCAGGTCACCGAAGACAGAACCGTCGTCGCGGTCTACGACGCGAACGTCTACACCGTCAAGTTCGCCGCCAACGCCGTCGGCGTCACAGGCACAATGGAGGACCAGCAGTTCGAGTACGGCGTCGCGAAGGACCTCCGGCTGAACAAGTTCTTGCGGACGGGGTGCTCCTTCTTGGACTGGAACACGGCTCCAGACGGCTCGGGCAACGGCTATTCCGACGGAGAGTCCGTCTCGGACCTCTCGCTTGTCGACGGAGGCGTCGTTACTCTCTACGCCCAGTGGGCTCCGATTTCGTACTCCATCGAGTTCAACGGCGGCACGGGCTCGTCGGGGTCGATGGCTGCGATCGAGGGCGTCGACTACGATGCCGAAGTGACGCTGCCACCGAACGAGTTCACCAAGGCCGGCTACACGTTCCGGCGGTGGAAGTGCGGCGCGCTTGAGATAGCCGACGGCGCGACCGTCTCGAACCTTGCGGCGACCGCCGGGGCGACGGTGACGCTTGTCGCCGACTGGAGCACGAACGTCTACTGGGTGGCGTTCGACCCGAACGGCGGCGAAGGCGACGAGATGGTCCCGCAGCGATTCGTCTACGACCAGGCGCAGAATCTTTCGTCCAACACCTACTCGCGCGGCGAGCTTTGGCGGTTCGACGGCTGGAGCAACACCGTCGACGGCGCGGTCTTTGCCGACGGCGCGGCCGTAAGCAACCTTTGTGCCGATGCCAATGTCACAAACACACTCGTCGCCTTGTGGTTCGACAACCGCTCCGAATTCTCGAAGGCGATGCACTGCACGAACCTGCAGTGGACGGAAGCTGTTCCTGCTGGAGCTAGTGAAGACCCTCGCTGGCAGACGCTCTTCGAGGAAGGGATTGGATATAACGCGAGCGGGTCGTGCGTTGAACAGGCTGAGTACTCAGCCGTTTCCCTTACGGCAAGTGTTATCACAAACGGACTGCTTTCGTTTTATGCACGCAATGAATCGGATCTTGAAATTGAGTTTGACGTAGTGATCAATCGCGAAGAAAACATGTTGTTGGTCGAAGAGGCATGTGTAAATACGATTGCGTTGCCGGCGGACGGCGACTGGCATGTGCAGTCTATTCCCATTGACCTTACGATGCTTCCGCACGTAGACTATGCCGAGAAACTCTACATCCACATAAGATGTTGCTCTGACGGCGGCATTGTCCAGATAGACCAGATGACATGGACGCCTGTCGATGCATGGGACCCAGTCGACGACACGGCGGAGGGCGCCACACTGCTAGAGCCGACGACGGCGGCGCAGACCCACGGGCCGCACACGGTTTCGTCGGTGGACCTTTGCGACTTCTTCTGCATACCGATGGAGGCCGGAAATACGTATGTCTTCGAGTCGACCGGGTCGTCCGACATGTATGGCGAGCTTTACGACTCCGTGTCGGCGGATCCGTCCAGCCGCGTCGCCTATGGCGGCGGCGACGGCAACTTCCGGATCGAGTATACGCCAGAAGCCAACGTAACCTGCTATCTTGGCGTCCGTGAATTCAACGGCGGGAGCGGCTCCTATTCCCTCAAGTATTCCTCCAAGGCCGCCGCTTCCACGTACGCGGTGACGTTTGGCAAGAACGGCGGCACCGGCGGCTCCGACCAGGTGACCGCGACGTACGGCGCGGCGATGCCCGCCGCGACTGCGCCGACGCTCTCCGGCTGGACGTTTGCCGGCTACTGGGACTCCGTCGCCCTCGACGAGAAGGGCAACGCCAAGGGCAAGAAGTACTACGACGCAAGCATGCAGAGCTTCCGCAACTGGGACAAGAAGGGCGCGACCAAGCTCTGGGCGAAGTGGACGAACAAGGTCAAGTTCGGAAAGAACGGCGGCACTGGCGGCGACGACTACGTCACTTGCACGAAGGGCCAGCCGATGCCGAAGCGGACGATGCCCACGAAAGCCGGCTACACGTTCGCCGGGTACTGGACTACGACCGGCGCAGGCGGCGTAAAGTACTACAACGCGGACGGCACGAGCGCGCACACCTGGGACAAGTCCGGGAGCGTAACCCTCTGGGCGAAGTGGGAGGAGACCGCCGTTAAGGTCAAGGTGACCTTCGGGAAGAACGGCGGCGAGGGCGGCGACAACTACGTGACGGCGACCTACGGGAAGGCGATGCCGACGCCGCGCAAGGCGCCGACGAAGTCAGGCTGGACGTTCGACGGCTACTGGGACTCTGTCGCGCAGGACGCGAACGGCAACCCGAAGGGCAAGCAGTACTACGACGCGAACATGAAGAGCGTGAGGAACTGGGACAAGAAGACCGAAGCGAAGCTCTGGGCGAAGTGGACGGTGAAGGTGAAGCTCGGCAAGAACGGCGGCACGGGAGGCGACGACTACGCGACCGTCACCTACAACCAGCCGTTCCCG
>Ga0310786_10005049_pt1 | contig 18065 bp, 13 predicted proteins | sample AusTroGonzalo_MG_FD_203881 | JGI IMG/M metagenome (GOLD analysis project Ga0310786, IMG submission 203881) | Bovine rumen microbial communities from tropical cattle in Woodstock, Queensland, Australia - Gonzalo_03 (v2) (version 2) | ecosystem: Host-associated > Mammals > Digestive system >... | reverse complement strand
AAATGCAGCGTTACCTGAACGACTACAGCATCCAGCAGGCTCAGCGTATGTTGGAACGTTGGAAGCAGTTGGCTTTCTATCTCGTGGTGAAGTATAACGATATGGCTGTGAAACCAGACAAGAACGGACGTTTCGAGCGTACGCAATACGGTTTGGGAGCAAAGGTCTCGCGTCCAGGTTTCCCATCGTCCTACGCCCGTAAAGTGCTGGAGAATTCGAATGGTCGTTATCTCGTTCCTGAAGAGCAGAAATAAAATTAGGTAAATTGTAAATTGTCAAATAGTAAATCACAATGACTGCGATAATCGTCACAATGCTGATTCTTGCCTACCTGTTGATAGCCACAGGCCATCTGACAGGTGTTAACAAGGCAGCTATTGCCATGTTCTTAGGTACTGTAGGATGGGTGGTCTACGTCTGCTTTGGCGAAGACTTCGTGATGTCCCAGCATCCTGCCGACTATATCAAGTGGCTGGCAGGCATTGAACCTACCAGCGATACGGTTAAGCTGTATATATATAATAATGTATTCCTATATTATGTAGGACGTGCAGCAGCTATCGTACTGTTCCTGCTGGCTACGATGTCGATTGTCGAACTGTTGTCCAACAACGGCTGCTTCGACTTCATCATCGAGTGGATTCGTACGCGTAACTCCAAGCGCTTGCTTTGGACCATCACTTTTGCCACCTTCGTCCTTTCGGCCAATCTGGATAACCTGACCACAACGACGATGATGCTGGTTATCATGCACAATATTCTGCAGAACTCGCGTCAGCGCATGTATGTCGGTTCGGCTATTGTGATTGCCGCCAACTGCGGTGGATGCTTCACGGTGATTGGTGACCCCACGGGACTTATTCTCTGGGGCGATGGTGCCGTTACTGCCAGCCATTTCTCTGGCTATCTGGCCGTTCCGGCCTTGCTGGCGTGGATTGTTCCTACAATTCTCATCAATCGCGAACTGCCCGACCGTCTCGACACAGCGTGGAGTCCTTCGCCTTATCGTGGCGACGACACCCGTCTGAACCGTTGGCAGCGCATTGTTATGCTCATTGTCGGCATTGGTGGACTCTGGTTTATCCCCACATTCCATAATATCACTAAGCTGGCTCCCTTCCTTGGCGCACTCTGCGTGTTGGCAGTGTTGTGGATTGTCAACGAGGCTTTCAATCGTAAACTGATCAATGCCGACCAGATGACGCAACACCGTATTCCTGCCTCTCTACAGTATGGTGTGCTACAACAGCTGCTATTCGTGACGGGCATCATGCTCGGCATGGGTGTAGTCACTGAAACTGGTGTCTGGGACGATGTGGCCCAGTGGTTCGATATGTATATCCACGACGTCTGGCTGATGGGTATCGGCGCAGGTCTGTTGTCGGCTGTGATCGACACGTTCACCATTGCCATCTCGAATATCTCGCTCTATCAGGTTGGGGTAGGCGATGTGGCTACGAATGGTACCTTCTGGAAGATTATTGCATATACCACTGCTGTTGGTGGCTGTCTGCTCTCTGTGGGCAGCGTCAGCGGACTGGCTCTGATGCGTTCAGAACACGTCAAGATGGGCTGGTATATCAAGCACCTGACACCAAAGGTGTTGTTGGGTTGGATCATCGGATTTATCGTGCTGTGGCTCGAAATCAACATAGTAGAGCTGTAAAAGCGCCTATTTTCTGTTTAAATTGCTTAATTTATTTTGCAATTCGCTCGTTTATTCGTACCTTTGCATGGATTTATAAAATTGTAAAAACGCGTCAGCGGGCTTTAAAATGCCCTTAAACGCAAAATCGTGAAAAATAATGGATCAGACATTCGACAACGACAGAATTGTAAAAATCAACATTGAAGAGGAGATGAAGTCCTCTTACATCGACTACTCTATGTCGGTGATTGTGGCTCGTGCGCTTCCTGATGTGCGCGACGGCTTCAAGCCCGTTCATCGCCGTATCCTCTACGGTATGATGGGCATTAACAACGTTAGTACCCAACCTTATAAGAAATGTGCACGCGTCGTCGGTGAGGTGCTTGGTAAGTACCACCCTCATGGCGATAGCTCAGTATATGGTGCCCTGGTACGTATGGCCCAGGAGTGGAACATGCGTTACACGTTGGTTGACGGTCAGGGTAACTTTGGTTCAGTCGACGGTGACTCTCCTGCTGCTATGCGTTACACGGAGTGCCGCCTCTCGAAGATGGGTGAACATATCATGGACGACCTGGAGAAGGAAACCGTCGATATGGTCAACAACTTCGACGACTCGCTGGTAGAACCCAGCGTCATGCCTACCAAGATTCCTAATCTGTTGGTAAATGGTGGTAACGGTATTGCCGTAGGTATGGCTACCAATATGCCTACCCATAACTTGGGCGAGGTTATTGACGGTTGCTGTGCCTATATCGACAATCCCGATATCGATACTGACGGACTCATGCAGTATATTCCAGGTCCTGACTTCCCCACAGGTGCCTACATCTATGGTCTGCAGGGCGTACGCGATGCCTATGAGACTGGTCGTGGCCGTATCGTGATGCGTGCCAAGGCTGAGATTGAGACCACCGAGACCCACGACAAGATTGTCGTTACTGAAATTCCCTACGGTGTCAACAAGGCCGACCTCGTGAAGTATATTGCCGACTTGGCCAACGAGCATAAGATCGAGGGCGTTGCTAACGTCAACGATGAGTCAGGCCGTCAGGGTATGCGTATCGTGGTCGACTGCAAGCGCGACGCCAATGCCAACGTGTTGTTGAACAAGCTGTTTAAGATGACAGCTCTGCAGAGCTCGTTCTCTGTCAACAACATCGCACTGGTCAAGGGTCGTCCCCGTCTGCTTTCGCTGAAGGACTGCGTGAAGTATTTCGTCGAGCATCGTCACGACGTCACCATCCGTCGCACCCAGTACGACCTGCGTAAGGCTCAGGAGCGTGCCCACATCCTCGAAGGCTTGATCATTGCTGTGAACAACATCGACGAGGTGGTTCACATTATTAGAAATAGTAAGACGCCTTCTGACGCCCAGCGTAATTTGGAGGCTCGCTTCGAATTGGACGAGCTCCAGTCGAAGGCCATCGTCGATATGCGTCTCTCGCAGTTGACAGGTCTGCGTGTCGACCAGCTCCATCAGGAGTACGACGACCTCATGAAGCTCATTGCCGACTTGCAGGAGATTCTCGACAATCCTGAGCGTTGCAAGCAAGTCATGAAGGACGACCTGCTGGAGGTGAAGGAGAAGTATGGCGACCCACGTCGTACAGAGATCATCCCCTTCGACCACGAGTTCAATGCCGAGGACTTCTATCCCGACGATCCTGTGGTTATCACCATCTCGCACATGGGTTACATCAAGCGTACCCATCTCGACGAGTTCCACGAGCAGGGCAGGGGAGGCGTTGGCGCCAAGGCCGCCCGTCATCGCGACAACGACTTTGCCGAGTATATCTATCCTGCCACGATGCACAACACGTTGCTCTTCTTCACTCAGAAGGGCCGCTGCTACTGGCAGAAGTGTTACGAGATTCCTGAGGGCGACAAGGGCTCGAAGGGTCGCGCCATCCAGAATATGCTGAACATCGAGCCTGACGATGCCATCAATGCCGTGCTGCGCATCAAGAACTTCAACGACGAAGAGTTCCTGCAGTCACACTACGTCATGTTTGCCACTAAGCAGGGTATCATCAAGAAGACCCGTCTCGATCAGTATAAGAACGTACGTGCCGCTGGTGTTCGCGCCATCAATATCAATGAAGGCGACGAGGTGGTAGGCGTTCGTCTGACCAACGGCCATAACGAGATTCTGCTTGCCAACCGTAACGGTCGTGCCGTTCGCTTCGACGAGAACGATGTTCGCACCATGGGCCGTGTATCTACTGGTGTTATCGGTATGCGCCTCGATGGTGGCGACGACGAGGTGGTAGGCATGGTATGCGTCAACGATCCCAGCGTCGAGACTATCATGGTTGTTTCTGAGAACGGCTATGGCAAGCGCTCCGAAGTTGAAGACTATCGTAAGACCGCTCGTGGTGCTAAGGGTGTCAAGACGCTCGCTATCACTGAGAAGACCGGTCGTCTGGTAGCTATCAAGGTAGTTACTGACGAGAACGACCTGATGATTATCAACAAGTCGGGTATCCTCATCCGTCTGAAGGTGGCTGATGTCCGTGTCATGGGCCGTGCCACACAGGGCGTCCGTCTCATCAACCTCACCAAGAAGAACGACACCATTGCCAGCGTCTGCAAGGTTACTTCTTCGCAGGAAGAGGATGTCGACGAGGCCGAGGTACTCAATGAAGAACTTCCTGAAAACTCAGAGAATTCTGAGAATAACAATGAATAAAATGTTAAACCAATAATGAAAATTATTATGAAAAAAGTAATGATTTTGGCAATGATGATGGTAGCCAGCGCTACCGCATTTGCCGGTGACAGCGATGGTCTGAAGGCCATCATGAAAGCAAAGACTTATGACGATGCCAATCAGCTGTTGAAGCAGAACCTTGCTTCGCTCGCTGACAACGCTGAGAAGGCTAAGGCTTATAACAAGCTGGTCGATCTGGCTATGGTGAAGTATAATGCTGAGAGCACTACTCAGACAGAGAATCAGGTAAATAAGCAGATGGGCAAACCAGAGAAGCCCGTTGATGTCAAGGGCATGTTCAGCGCACTCATCAATGCTCTCGATGCTGCCGACGAATGTCAGAAGTACGACCAGCTGCCTAATGCCAAGGGCAAGGTTGACCCCAAGTTTGCTGAAAAGAACAAGGAGCGTCTTTGGAATCAGCGTTTCAACCTGGTTAATGCCGGACAGGAAGCTGGACAGGCTGAAGACCATGCTACCATGCTGAAGTATTGGGAAGCTTTCCTGCGTAGTGACAAGAACACGATCTTCAAGGATTGCGACCGTAGCCAGCAGAACAATTTCATTGGTCAGATTGCCTACCTCACAGGTTACTGGAACTGGCAGGCTAAGGACCTCAAGAAGGCCATGGAATATGCCGAACTGGCACAGACCTTCCCCGGTGAGTACAAGGACCAGGCTTTCAAGCTGAAGTTGGAGTTGCTGAAGGCTGACCTCAAAAACCGTCAGGACTCACTGAATTATGTGAAGAACCTGCGCCAGATCTATGAGCAGAATCCTAACAACGATGCATTGCTTGAGAATATGTACAATGTGCTCTCAGCTCTCGGCGAGAAGGCTGAAGCCAACAAAGTTCTGGACGATGTGTTGGCAAAGGATCCTAACAACTTCGTAGCTTTGGCCGATAAGGGTATTGCTGCTATGGGTGAGGAAAGAGTTGACGAGGCTATCCAGTGGCTTGAGAAGGCCAGTGCCGTAAGACCCGACAATGCCGCTGTTTGTGCATATATCGGCATCTGCCTCTGCGTAAAAGCTCAGGATATGGATAATAAGAATCCTCAGAAGAAAGAGATTTTCGGTAGAGCAGTGAAAACATTCGATAAGGCAAAGGAACTCGACCCGAAGAAGGAGTTGGTAAACTGGGGCTACAACCGCTTCAATGCCTACTACAACTATTACGGTCCTGATGCTCCTGAGACCAAACAGGCTGAAAACGATTACAAAAACTAATCTAACCTTTTTCGCTTTACAGCCAAAGATGGTGGACCACTCCGTGAGGAGACGTCCACCATTGTTTTATATCATTGCACCCATGCACGATGTGGTGCCCAGTGCGGTCAGTGCCGCTGTCAGAATGCTCACGATGACCTGAATCACCGTCTTCCAAGTCTCTTTCTTCATACTCTCTTACTTTTTAAATCATTTCACATCTCTCATCTTTCATCTCTCATCTATCATCTAAATGAGTTGCCCACTTGGGGCAAACTCTTTACTAGTTCTCATCCGGCTCGTCGTCACCGCTGCCGCCGTTGTCGCCTCCAGTGTTCGAACCTCCGTTACCCGTGGTTCCGCCATTGCCACCGCTTGGTGCGTTGCTGTTGGACTGCTCCTCGCCAGTCAGCTCGCTGTACAGTTGGGTGCTCAGCTTGGTGCCCTGCTTCATGGCCGAAGCCTTGTACAGCGACTTCTTGCTCTGGTCGGCCAGGAACGACACGCCCACGCGGGTCACGTTCTCCTGTGCGCTGTAGTTCTTGGCGTCAGCCACACCCTCTGAGGTCAGCACGGGGTAGAGCGTTCCGATACCGTCCAGCTTCACCTTGTAGCCGTCGGCCAGCATCTCCTGGATGCAAGTCTTCAGCTTGGTGATGACACCGATTACCACGTCCTCCGTGTATACCGTACCGTGCTTCATGATGTGCTCGGCCATGTCGTTCAGGCTCAGCGTTCCACGATAGATGATCTTGCCGTAGGTCTTCTTCACCTTCTGGCGGTTCTCGCCCATCTTACCAGTTGTTACGGTCTTCTCGACCTTCTTGATTTGAATTGTTCCCATAGTTGTCAATAATTTTTTAAGGTTAATTTAAAGATTGGTTTTCTCGCGCAGGGCTCCGAACGTGGCGCCTTATGTCATTACCCTGTCTGTCTCGGAGAGAGGTGGCTTCTCGCTCATCGTGAAACGGCGTTTCTCTATGAGTGAAACGGCTTCTCTCTCATTGACAATGCAAAGGTACGAAATTTTTAGGTGCAAAACAAGCCTTTTTCAAGTTCTTTTCTGATTTATTTCAAATGTTAAAATGACGAACGAAGCAAGAACAGAGTCAAGCAATTTTACTTGCTTGAACTATGCCTTGCAAGGAGGAGTTCGACGAAGTCAAATGTAAAATATTAAGAATCTTTGTTTGACGCAGTTACGCGGTTACGCAGTTACGCAGTTTCATTTGCTCTTGTCGAAGTTTCCCCAATATGTGGATTTCTATATATATTATATTAATATAATATAAAATTAACTCCACAAGAATCTGACACTATGCGAAACACCTAATGCAACGGTGTAACTGCGTCACAGCGTAACACCTGTACCCTTTGCAGTAAGCATATAAACAATGCTCTCAGGGAAGAACTTGCCGATGAGGTGGTAGTCGCAAAATTTGCGAATACCACTCAGCATGGTGCTATAGAGGGGAAAACGTAAACTCACGAAAAGGAGTATTTTAACCTTGAAATGGTAACGTCTGTAGGTTATCGTGTCAAGAGTAAACGAGGTGTACAATTTAGGAAATGGGCTAATCGAGTGTTGAAGGAATATCTTATCAAAGGTTATGCCGTCAACGAGCGTCTCCGCAAGGAGCAGATAGGCGAGTTGCGCCAGCTGGTTGGTATGCTGGGGCGTACCATCCAGAACCAACCTTTGTTGTCTAACGATGAGACCAATGCCCTGTTTGAGGTGGTGACAGACTATACCTATGCCCTCGACACCCTCGACAACTACGACTATCAGCGACTGACAGTTCAGAAGACCACGAAAGAAGAACCATTCCATGCCACCTATGAGAACGCTATGGATGCTTCCGGCAATGGTTTTACGCCTGATCCCAGACGACACTTTGCCGTTAATGCTAAAGGTGATTCAATGCTACCAAAGATTCATGACGGTGATTTGTGTGTATTTGAATGGTATCGTGCAGGAAGCCGTAACGGTGAGATAGTACTCACAGAATGTAGCGAGAAAGACATTGACTATGGAGGTATGTACACCATTAAGAAGTATCATAGTGAGAAAATTCAAACAGAAGAAGGATGGCAACATATCAAGGTTGAGCTGATACCCTTGAATAAGGACTACAATGTGATAGAACTGGATGAAGATGGTGGATATCGAACAATAGGCATTTTAAAATGCATTTTGTGACATTCAGGAACTGGCACCTGTCGAAAGATGTAAGAGGGAAGAGGGAAGAGGGATGATGTAAGATGTGAGAAAGAGGACGGGCGCAAATCTGCGTCCGTCCTCATTGTTTATTTGTAGATTACTATAATTAGAAGTTCTTACGAACGCCTTGCCATTCTGGGAATTTCATTTTCAGGTACTCGTCGTCGAGGAAGAGGGCTGATTGTCCCACTTGGCCTTTCAGTTGCCAGTCGAGCCACTTCACTACAGCCTTGGCATAGTTGCCACCATGCTTCTCGTAATAGGTGCCGCTGTGGCCGTCCTTGGAGTTCAGCATTACCACGGGAATGTTATCGGCAATGCGAGCATAGTCCTTCTGGGCATTGGCATAGGCAATGTCGCCTGTACCACCAATCATATAGAACATGGGCTGGTGCAGATTCTTTAGCTTTTCCTTTGTGGTACCCATCATCTCCATGTCGCCAATACCTGAGTTCAGCATCACGCAGGTCTTGATACGTGGATCGTGAGCTACACCTAACACCTGTGCACCACCGCACGACTGTCCCATAGCTGCTACATGGTCGAGTGCCAGGCAGTGGTAGTACTCCGAACCCTGGGTGGCGTTCTGGTCGGTCAGCCAATCGAGCACCTCCAGCAACATTTTGGGATAGGTTCTGAAGGGCGGGGCAGCCTGTTGTTGTTTCTTGCTTTTCTTGGCTTTCTTCTGAGCCTCTTCACGCTGCTTGGCCTGCTGCTCTTCCTGAGCCTTCCGCTCTTCGGCAGTCATGGGCAGAATCCTCTCTCCGTTAGCCATAACGACATCACCCTTGGTATCAGGATAGGCCGACCTCAATACGCCACGCCACTGTGCCATCACGTCCTCTTCATCGTACGGGCCGATAGCTGCTGCCACATAGCCATAGCTGGCCACCTCGCTCAACAGCAGGCGCATCTCTACGTTGTTGTTGAAGCAGGCTCCGTTGGCATAGACAATCACGGGTAGGGCCCCTTGTTTAGCGACCACCTCTTTCAGGTTCTGCGGACGATACACGGTGAAACCTGGACAGGAGGCATCGCCAACCACTTCCGACTTGAACGGACCCGTTCCGCCATCTTCTACAATTTGTTTCTGAGTAGTCTGGGCATTCACGAGCCCTACACTTGCAGCGAAGATCATCGCTGTCACGAATAGTTTTTTCATAAGCGTTTTATTGGTTTAAATCTATGTTTGTTTACGAAAGTAGGAAGAAAGCATGGCTCTCTTCCTACTCGGTTTGTTTGGAATAAGTGTTGTTGTTTGTTCTCTTAGGCTTGGGGCTCAGGAATTACTGAAACATAACTCTTGTCGCGCTTGCCCTTGTGGAACTCTACAGTTCCGTCAACAAGTGCATACAGAGTGTCGTCCTTACCCATAGCAACGTTGTTACCTGCGTTGTGCTTAGAACCACGCTGGCGAACGATGATGTTGCCTGCCACTACTTTCTGACCGCCAAAAATCTTAATGCCGAGTCGCTGAGCTGCACTCTCGCGGCCGTTCTTAGAACTACCTACACCTTTCTTATGTGCCATAATGTTGTTCCTCCTACGTTTTAAGCGATTACTGATTTAACTTCTACCTGGGTGTACTGCTGACGGTGACCGTTGCGCTTGCGAGAGTCCTTACGACGCTTCATCTTGAACACGATGACCTTCTCACCCTTCACGAGTGGATTAACCACTTCGCATACTACCTTAGCACCGCTTACGGTGGGTGCACCTACCTGTACTGAACCGTCATTGTCGACAAGCAGTACCTTGTCGAATTCAACAGTTTTACCAGCCTCCACATCTTTCATGTGGTTTACGAAGAGCTTCTTGCCCTCCTCAGCCTTGAACTGCTGACCGTTGATTTCTACAATTGCGTACATTGTTTTTATTAATTGTTTAACGGGTTTTTCCGCATGGCGCGCAACCTCGTGCTGCGACTTTCCTGAGCCACCACGGACTAAATCGGGCGCAAAGGTACAAATAAATTAGGAATTAGGGATTAGGAATTAGGAATTACAATTCTATTTTATGAAAATTTAACGATTACCACTCGCCTTTACAAAAATAATAAAGTGGTGACCCTCACAGGCAACCACTCTATATCTTCAATAGGTATTAGTCCTTTTTAAGGTAAAAAGATTGTTTTCAGGATAACGTTGGCAAAGGTACGACTTTTTTTTGTTCCCTCCAAACATTTTCGCAACTTTTTCTTAATTTTTTTTCTGTGTAGGCACACAAGTTGAAAAACTTGAGAGAAAATGTAGTTTTTTTGTAATTTTACGTTAAAAACTATCGTTTGTCGATATATTTGCAATCTTTGTACTTTTCTCTGGGGAACTTGAAAATTTGCTCCGAAATGCCACCAGCCTTAAATTGACTGATTTTGATGGTAACATGGAAGATGCCATACTTGATTCGCACGCTGAGCGGATAGTGGGTGCGTTTATCGAGTAGTGCACGTATTTCTTTGATGCCTTTTGCCCCTTGTTTCAGTTTCAAGGTAATCTGGTAGCCGTCAGTTTCGTCCTTGATGTTATACTGATAGTTTTCCGGATAGAACTTGAACTTGGTGGCATACTTGTCGCGCTCGTCGCTATGTGCGTCGTAGATGGTCACGGTGTTCTTCTTGCGCTCGTAGCGATAGTAGGTGACATTGTCGTTCCAGGCTATGTATTTCTCGTCGGCAAACTTGCTCATCTTGCCCAAAGTCCAGATAGTGCCTTTGGTTTTGTAGATGCCAATGATGTTGACAGCATAGGTAAGTTGCGAGCCTTTTGGGCCATATACCATGTTGTAGGCTTCGTCAAACAATCGACGAGCCTGTTGTTCGTTGGGTGTCAGTTTCTGTGCGCTTACGGTTGTGAGTGTTCCTATTAATATATATAATAAGGTGTAGAGTTTCTTCATGTGTTACTTTTTAAAATTCAACAATAACCTTGCCGTTAATCTGGCGTCCTGTCAGGAAGTTGGGTACGGCATATTGGTGGTTGGTGACATCGGTCACCCAATAATATGAGTTGACATTCGAGATGCCAAAGATGTTCAGTCCGTCGATGCCCAGCCAGATACGAGGGCGTTTGAAACTGGGCTGCTGCTTGGGGTCGCCCATCAAAAGGTAGCTCATACCAATATCGGCACGCTTGTAGGCTGGAGCCCTGAACTGATTATACTCCAGTCCGCGGTGTGGGGGACCAAAGGGCAGTCCGTCAGCATAGGCCAGCTTAAGTGTCATCTTCCAGCGCTCGGTACCAGGGAAATAGTCGGTGAAATGGAAGTTGACGCCCCAACGCTGATCGGTAGGCATGGGGATGCTCTGTCCGTTGATACGTTGGCGTGTGGACATCAGCGAGAATGTCAGCCACGAGTCCGTACCAGGCACGAATTCGCCATACAGTTTCAGGTCGAGACCTGCAGCATAGCCACTGGCTGAGTTCTCGCCATAATATATCACTTTCATGTTCTGTACGTTGTATGGCACCAGGTTGGCCATCGCCTTATAGTAGGCTTCGGCACTGAATCGGAAAGGACGTTCAGCCATGTTGAAGCGATAGTCCAAGGCAGCCACGACGTGCAGTGAGCGCTGGCTCTTGATTTTCTGGTTCAGTGTCACGATGGTTTTCCCATTGACAGTCGATGTGTCGCGCAGTTCCTTATAGAAAGGTGTCTGATAATATAGACCCGTGCTCAGGCGCAGCGTCAAGTTCTCGTTCCACGACGGAATGGCAGCCAGCGATATGCGTGGCGACACCACTGTCTCGCGGTTGTAGCTCCAGTTCGACAGACGTACACCGTAGTTCAGCGTCATGTGCCAGGCACGGTCTCGACCCTGTTCGTCAGTACGCTGTCCCAGCTGGAAACGGTAGGTGTCCTGAATGTAAGCCTCGATACGTTTCGACTTCAGCTCGTTCTGCGATACCAGCGAGTATATCAAGTCCAGACGGTTAGCCGAGTGGGGGATATTGTAACCGCTTGAGTCACGCATCTCGTATTCACGGGAGTTCTCTTTGATACGCTCCCACTTGAGGGTTACACCAGCCTCTACATCATGTTTGCCTGCCTTGTGGGCCATCATCAGTTTCAGGCTCTGCACGTCGGCAGTCAGATAGTTGCGTGCGTGCTCCATATAGGTGCCTACGCCCAACTGCTCCTGTGTCTGTGTATCGTCCAACCAGTATTGTCCTTGAATGTCAAAGGTTTCCTGTTCCTTCGTGTGGAAGGCCGATGCCAACAGTTTGATGCTGGTGGTTGGCTTCAGATGGCGCGTAATCGATAGGGTACCGAATAAGGTACGGAATATGTCGCGCTCCTGTCCGTCGAAGTAAACCTTAAAGGTTTTCACGTTCTGCATCGTACCAAACGACGTCTCGCGATCCGTAGGCACGAAATTGTAGTGGTTCTCGGATATGTTACCTATGACATCCATACTCCAGCGTTCGTTGGGCTGATAGGTGATGTAGGCCTGATAGTCGAGGAAATTAGGTCGGTATTCGCCCTTTGTTTCCAGTGAGCCCAGCAGATAGCGTGTGGTCTTGTAGCGGATGCCGTGACTCATGGTAAATTTCTTGTTGCCATAAGCAATAAATGCGCTACCGCCTAAAAGTGATGCCTGAAGGTTGGCTTCCAGACGGGTGGGCTTGCGATAGGTGATGTCAAGGGCCGACGACATCTTGTCGCCATACTTGGCCTCAAAACCGCCACTGGAGAAACCAATCTTCTCCACCATGTCCGAATTGATGACGGAGAGTCCTTCCTGCTGTCCGCTACGGATGAGCAACGGACGATAGACCTCTACATTATTAATATATACTGAGTTCTCGTCGAACGAACCACCACGAACATTGTATTGCGACGACAATTCGTTGTGGGTCGATACGCCTGCCTGTTGCTGTACCAGTTCCTCAACGGCATTACCCGTTGTCGATGGCGTCTGACGCAGGTCTTTGGCATCCAATTGTTCTGTGGCAGTGGTTTGACGGCGACGTTCGGTCACCACCAGTTCGTCGAGGGCTTTCATCGGATAGAGTGTCACCACGAGTCGTTGGTTGCTTCTGGGCTTGTGCAGTACGCGTTGACGCGTCTGATATCCCACCATCGAGAATTTGACAACGACTGAATCCGCCGAGTGCAACTTGATGGAGTAGTTGCCCTGTAAATCGGCCATTGCTACAGCCCCTTGTTCCAGACAAGATATCGTAGCCAATTCTATAGCCTTGCCGTCTTCATCGACAACACGACCGCTGAGCGTAAACTGTTGGGCTGACACCTGAAGGGTTATCAACAGCAACAGTAGTGATATGGTTTTTCTAAACGTCATCGTTACTAATAACGCTTTACGGGGCATATTTATTGTGTTTGTGGGGGATTTTGAGCGGAATACGGGACTCGAACCCGCGACCCTCGGCTTGGGAAGCCAATGCTCTACCAACTGAGCTAATTCCGCTTAACTGTGTTAATCGGATTTTCGGTTGCGCCTCAGCATAAGAATCAATTCTTCTGCATTCGGCTTGCTCGAAAATTCCGCAAAAAAGAGTCAGAATGATTAATTCTGACTCCTGATTACGTGAGAGAGCCGATAGCCGGACTCGAACCGGCGACCCACGCATTACGAATGCGTTGCTCTACCAACTGAGCCATATCGGCAACATTTCACAGATCTCTTTGCTTTTCTTTTTCGAAAGCGGATGCAAAGGTAATCAATTTTATTGAGAATTGAGAATTGAGAATTGAGAATTATGATTTGTTAACAATCCTCGCGGCTTATAGCTTACTTTTGAGGTATTTTCCTGTTATGCTACGCTCATTTTTGACAATTTCCTCGGGTGTTCCGCATGCTACTAGCTCGCCACCACGGTCGCCACCGTCAGGGCCGATGTCAATGATATGGTCGGCCATCTTGATGATTTCCATGTTGTGCTCGATGATGAGAATGGTATGTCCGCGTTCTATCAGCGCATTGAAGGCTTGCAACAGTCGCTCAATGTCGTGGAAGTGTAGTCCCGTCGTTGGCTCGTCGAAGATGAATAGCGTAGGCTCCTGACGTTCCTGTCCGATATAGTAGGCCAGTTTGACACGCTGGTTCTCACCACCAGAAAGCGTACTTGAGTTCTGTCCCAGTTTGATATACCCTAAACCGACGTCCTCCAAAGTCTGCAGGCGCTTGACAATGGTTTGGGCTTTCTTGTCTGCACTAAAGAACTGGATGGCCTCCGTGATGGTCATGTTCAGCACGTCGTCAATGTTCTTGCCATTGTAGCGCACGTCCAGGATGTCGTGCTTAAAACGGTGTCCGTGACAGGCCTCACACTCCAAAACGAGGTCGGCCATAAACTGCATCTCCACCGTTATCACACCGGCACCCTTACATTCGTCGCAACGGCCACCGTCAGCATTAAATGAGAAGTACTGGCTCGTAAATCCCATCTGTTTCGACAAGGGTTGGTCGGCATAGAGGTCGCGAATGGCGTCGTAGGCTTTGACGTAGGTGGCAGGATTCGAACGTGTCGATTTACCTATTGGATTCTGATCCACCATCTCCACATGTTTCAGTGCCAGATAGTCGCCTTGCAAACCCATATATTCGCCAGGCGCATCGCATACTTCGCCCAAATGACGCTTCAGGGCAGGGTAGAGGATACCCTTTATCAGACTTGACTTGCCTGAACCCGATACGCCCGTTACTACTGTCATGACATTCAACGGTATGTCAACGTCGATTCCCTTCAGATTATTCATCCTTGCGCCCTTGATGGTCATTTTGCGATTCCATGGGCGTCGCGACAGGGGAACGGCTATTTCGTCCTGATGGGTAAGATAGCGTACGGTATAGCTGGTCTTATTAGTCTTACTCGTATTACTGGTTATACTGGATGCAGGACCCTCGAACACGATTTCGCCCCCCAGTCGTCCTGCGTCTGGTCCTACGTCTATCAGATAGTCGGCAGCACGCATGATTTCCTCGTCGTGCTCAACGATGACCACCGTATTACCAATGTCGCGCAGTTCTTTCAACACCTTAATCAGTCGGTTGGTGTCGCGTGAGTGCAGGCCAATACTGGGCTCGTCCAGTATGTATAGCGAACCTACCAGCGACGACCCTAAGGCGGTGGTCAGATTGATGCGCTGGCTTTCGCCGCCCGACAGCGTGTTCGACATGCGGTTTAGCGTCAGATAACCCAGTCCTACATCGAGCAGGAATTGCAGTCTTGAGTTGATTTCCGTCAGCAATCGACGACCGATCTGTTGTTCCTGTTCCGACAGTTCCAGTTGGTCGAACCACTCTTTCAGCCTCTTGATGGGCATCTGTACAAGGTCGGTGATGCTGCGTCCGCCAATCTTCACGTAGTCGGCTTCAGGCTTCAGTCGCGTACCGTGACATTTCGGACACGTTGTCTTGCCACGATAGCGTGCCAGCATGACGCGATACTGAATCTTATACTGATTATCCTTCACCATGTCGAAGAAAGCGTCAATCGATACCTGTTCGTCTTTCGGACGCTTGCGGTCGCTGGGCAGTCCATGCCAAAGCATGTCCTTCTGGTGTTGGGTCAGCGACATATAAGGTTCGAAGATGGGGAAATCGTCTAGGGCAGCACGTCGGCAGAATTCGTCTTTCCAGTTCTTCATCTTCTCGCCGTGCCAGCATACCACGCAGCCGTCATATACCGACAGCGTTGAATTTGGAATTACCAGATGTTCGTCGATGCCTATAATCTTGCCGAAGCCCTGACATTCAGGACAGGCACCAGCAGGCGAGTTGAATGAAAACATCTGGTCGGAAGGCTCCTCGAACGTCATACCGTCAGCCTCGAAACGCATCGAGAAATCGTAGCAGATGCCTGAGGGTTGGAACATCAGTCGCAGTTCGCCGTGTCCCTCATAAAAGGCCGTCTCAGCAGAATCCACCAGTCGCGAAATGGCGTCCTTGGCATCGTCAACAGAAAGGCGGTCGATGACTAGATAGATGTCTGATGGATGATGGGTGATGTCTGATGTTTGATAGTCAGCAAGATAATCGTCTATTCTTACGATATCGTTGCCTACTGTCATACGGGCATAGCCGTTCTGTACGTACATTTGCAGCTGGCGTTCCAGCGTGCGCCCTTCAACAGGACGTATGGGCGACATTACCACGAAGCGCGTGCCTGGCTGATACTGGCGCGTACATTCGATGATGTCTTCCGTCGAATGCTTCTTCACCTCTTGTCCGCTGATGGGTGAATAGGTGCGTCCGATGCGTGCAAACAGCAGGCGCAGGTATTCGTAGATTTCCGTCGTCGTACCTACGGTCGAACGCGGGTTCCTTGAAATTACTTTCTGCTCGATGGCAATGGCAGGTGGCAAACCCTTGATGAAGTCGCATTCGGGCTTGTTCATACGTCCTAAGAACTGACGCGCATAGCTCGACAGACTCTCCACATAACGGCGCTGTCCCTCGGCATATAGCGTGTCGAAAGCCAAACTCGACTTGCCGCTACCGCTCACACCGGCTATTACCACCAGTTTGTCGCGTGGAATCTTTACGCTGACATTTTTGAGGTTATTAACCCTCGCGCCCTTTATCTCGATATAGTCACTCATTTCCGATTATTATATTAAAATGCAAAGGTAGTATAAAATTTCGATTAAGCGAAAAGATTATTGATAATTTTTCTCTATTGAGCATGAGAAAGTTAATAGATTGATATAAAAAATGCATGAATGGTGCATAACTAATTGATTTTGCATAAAAAATCGAGATATAACTTGGTAATGTTCCAAAATATTTTGGTAGTTTCAACACTTATTCGTACCTTTGCACCCCAAAATCAGGATTTAATGCATTAAATAGGTATATTATGGCTAAAATGAAAGGTGCCATTGTGGTGGATACTGAGAGGTGCAAGGGATGCCAATTGTGCATCATTGCTTGCCCCCAAAAGGTCATTGCACTGGCCAACAAAGTGAATCTGCACGGTTATCCCTATGTGGAGGCTGTCAACGAAGAAGCCTGCGTAGGCTGTGCTTCGTGTGGCATCGTCTGCCCAGACGGCTGTATCACCGTGTATCGTAAAAAGATGGAGGAGTAAACTATGGCAGAAGAAAGAGAAGTTGTACTGATGAAAGGCAATGAGGCTATCGCCCATGCTGCTATTCGTTGCGGATGCGACGGCTATTTCGGCTATCCTATTACTCCGCAGAGTGAAGTGATTGAGACGTTGGCTGAGCTGAAGCCTTGGGAGACTACTGGTATGCAGGTGGTTCAGGCTGAGAGTGAGCTGGCTTCGATTTACATGGTCTATGGCGCCGCTGGTGCTGGTAAGCGTGCGATGACCTCATCGTCATCGCCTGGTATCGCCCTGATGCAGGAGGGTATCACGTATATGGCTGGTGCTGAGGTGCCAGGTGTGTTTGTGAACGTTCAGCGTGGCGGTCCCGGTCTGGGTACCATCCAACCTTCGCAGGGTGACTATTTCCAGGCTACGCGTGGTGGTGGTAATGGTGACTACAAGGTCATCGTGCTGGCTCCGTCTTCTGTACAGGAGATGGCTGATTTCGTGGATCTCGCCTTTGAGTTGGCATTCAAGTATCGCAACCCTGCTATGATTCTGAGCGATGGTGTGATTGGTCAGATGATGGAGAAGGTGGTGCTGCCGCCGTTCAAGCCCCGTCGTACGGACGAGGAAGTCATCAAGCAGTGTCCTTGGGCTTCTACTGGTAAGCCAAAGAATCGTGAGCGCGTAGTCATCACATCGCTGGAACTGAAGCCGGAAATCATGGAGCAGCGTAACATCGCCCTTCAGGAGAAATATGCGAAGATTCAGGAGAACGAGGTGCGCTTCGAGGAGCAGCAGATGGAAGATGCTGAGTATGCTATCGTAGCCTTCGGTTCTGCAGCTCGTATCGCTGAGAAGAGTGTTGAGATCGCTCGTGAGCAGGGCATTAAGGTTGGTCTGTTCCGTCCTATCACGCTGTTCCCATTCCCAACGAAGCAGATTGCTGAGCTCTCGAAGAAGGTAAAGGGTATCCTCGTGGCCGAGATTAACGCAGGACAGATGGTACAGGACGTTCGCCTGGCTGTGAACGGTGTTGTACCTGTTGAGCAGTTCGGTCGTCTGGGTGGTATCGTGCCCGATCCTGAAGAAATCGTAAACGCTTTGCAAGCAAAGATAATTGACAATGGATAATTGATAATTGACAATGGATAGAAATCAGATAGTTCAACCCGAGAATATCGTCTGCAAGAAGCCGACGCTGATGAACGACAATAATATGCACTACTGCCCTGGTTGTAGTCACGGTGTGGTGCA
>Ga0310786_10005048_pt1 | contig 18066 bp, 19 predicted proteins | sample AusTroGonzalo_MG_FD_203881 | JGI IMG/M metagenome (GOLD analysis project Ga0310786, IMG submission 203881) | Bovine rumen microbial communities from tropical cattle in Woodstock, Queensland, Australia - Gonzalo_03 (v2) (version 2) | ecosystem: Host-associated > Mammals > Digestive system >... | reverse complement strand
TTCATGAGATAAATATACGAAAAAGAAAAGACACCCGCGTTTAGCAGGTGTCTTTTTCGGGAGTGAGGACTGGCAGATTTGAACTGCCGACCTCTTGCCTGTCAAACAAATCGTGCCGCTATTATATATAAACTATTATATCAAAATAAACACTCTCGTTTCTTTAGATAATAAATTCGTTGTATAACCTACATTGTTTTATACATCTTTTCCTAATTCGTGAGCCGTCGTCGTTATTTTGACATTATAAAAAATTGGAAATCCTTTAATTCTCGGCCTCTTCTTTCGGTTTTATGATGAATTGCAGGCGCAGGTTGAAGGCGTCCTTGATCTTGTTAAGGTAGGAGATGTAGATGTCGTCGGTTTTCATCCAGCCGATGACCGCCCCGTGTGTCGAGCCGATGCTCTCGGTAAGCTCCTTCTGGGTGATTCTCCTGCGCCGCATCATGTCCTTAAGGAACCTGAGGCGGACGATCCTGTCGTTGTTGTTCTCAGCGTTACCCTTGTTCTTGTTCGCCGGCATGATCACAGAGTAGGAGTCTCCCGCTTTTATCTCTATGGTGTCCTCCTTCGGCTCCAGCTCATCCAGCCTCACCTCCAGGGTGTATCCGAAAGCGTCAAGCACCTCCTCGGCCTTGGAGAGCTTCATGTCGTCGTTCCTGAGCAGGTGTCCCAGTCCCACGGAGGTCTTGCCGGTCGCGTTCTCGTAGTCTTTGAGAGTGAGGTTCATCTCATCCATGAGCTCGACAAGGAACCTCAGGTTCTCCGCCGGGTAGTCCCTTTTCTTGTAATGCTTTCGTTGCGCTTTCTCGGTCGTCTGTGTCGCCGCGGGAAGCTGCTCCCCGAAATTCTTTTTCATAAAAATTTCGTCGATTATTGCATAATACAAACGAAATTCTTTTCTTTGTAACGAAATGGTGCTTTCGACAAACGAATTTGTTTGTTACGCATGTATTATAGTTATGTGTAGGCAAACTTACTAAAACACATCGAGAAATGCAAGCGCCATCTTGACTGCCGGGACGGACCGGCGTTGTGACGTATAGCAGGTTTATTGACTTCTCAGTCCTGATCGTTTAACAGGTTTCAGCCGGCGTGGCTGGCAGGTGCGAGATGAACGCGTATAGCGACATACCGGATTATTCCAGTTTATTGGCCATCCCCGTGTCCGATGTCCTTGCCTATTTCGGCAAACGGACCGGACACAGGGGTTATATGTATTACAGCCCCTTCAGGGACGAGCGCGAGCCTTCCATGCGCGTCACAGTCAACAGCGCTGACGGCACGTGGGTATGGGCCGACTATGGCGGGTCGCCGACCGGCGGGCGCCGTGTCGACGGCGGCGGTGTCCTGGAGATGGTGAGGCGCCTCTCCGGCGTCTCCGGTGACTCCGGGGCCGTCTCTGTCCTGCGCGAGATAGCCGCCGGGCGCGGATGTCCGGAGGTCCCGGACGTGTCCCCGCCTGAGCGGGAGACAGGGATAGTCATCGACGATGTCTCCGCTGTGTTCACGAGCGGGCCCGTCCGACGCTACGCCACCCGTGTCCGCCGCATCCCGGAGCCTCTTCTTGGGCGTTACTGCCGCCAGGTGCGGTATCATCCCAGGTCAGACCCCTCCAGGTCGTATACCGCCATCGGCTTCCCGAACAACGCCGGGGGCTGGGCGCTCCGCGGCAGAGGCGCTGGCGCCAAACTTAACAGCGCCTGGGGTCTCACCACACTCGGCCCAGACGGCTCCCTGATGGCCGACGGCCGCGCGGCCTCCACCAGGGGCCTGCTTTTCGAGGGCTTTATGGATTTCTTGTCATACCTCGCATGGAGAGGTGTCCTGGAGCCCGGGGCTGACGTTTGCGTGCTGCATTCGGCGAGCAATATAGTCCACGCGAGGGAATGGGCGCTCTCCCACGGGGCCGTGCGCTCTTTCTTCGACAATGACCGGGCCGGCGACACGGCCACCGAGGCGCTCGCCTCCTGGTGCGGGGAGGCCGGCCTTGACTTCAGGGACGGGCGCGGGGCTTACGCGTCCAGCAACGATCTCAACGAGGCCTGGCAGGCCGAGGCCGCGTCCCGCTCCGAACACCTGGGCAAGGGCAGGGGGGCTGGGAGATGATCGCGCGATGACTGACAAAAACCTATAATCCATCAACCATTTATAAATCTTATTGTTATGGCTAACGAGAATCAGAACGAGCAGGCGCTGGACCCGAGGGTGGCCGAGCGCCTTGACAAGATTGACTGGGACGGTCTGCTGAGGATCACCGGCATCAGGCGCGAGCAGATCGAGGGTAACCCGACCGTGGCGCGCCAGCTGGCTTACCAGCAGTACACCGACCTGGTGTACGGCAACACGGCCGACATCTCCGGCCAGTTCTCCCTCCGGGCCGTTCCCGGCAGGGAGCCGGACGAGGCGTGGAAGGTGAAGGCCTACACTATCGAGAGGGAGAAGACCGTGAACGACGACATCTTCCTCTACGGGTCCCCGATCACCTCCAAGAAGGCGAAGGAGGCCCTTTTCGAGAGGACCTCCTGGGAGAACAGCGAGGGCAAGAGGGTTGTCGGCCGCGCCAACGCCAACGCCGGCAGGCCAATCGCCATCGAGCGGGACGTCGACGGCGAGAGGAGGAAGGACTACTACCTCGTGTCCCTTCACGAGCCGACCAACCGTGTCATCGGTATCCCCGTCGACGCGGTGAGGCGCATGTTCTTCGACGAGAACGAGAGGGCCCGCGAGGTGTCCATCTACGGGGCCAGGCTGAGCGCCGAGCAGCTGGACGAGATCTGCAAGGGTAACCACGTCCTCGTGGACGGCTGCAGGAACAGCAAGGGGGAGGAGTTCTCCACCTTCGTGCAGTTCGACGTCGCCCGCCGCCAGCTCGTCCCCACCCATCCGGCTATCCTGAAGGAGGCGCAGCGGGTGGGCGTCGACCTCCTCGGCTCCCGCAAGGAGGCCCCGGCCCAGGAACCCGTCAGGACCAGGGAGAGGAAGGTCGGGCAGGCTCCGGCCCCGCAGCCGGAGGGCAAACCGAGGTTGCGCCACGGGCGCTGACCGTCCCCCTCCCGGGGCGTTAATGACGGCATCAGGTCATGGCGAGGCAACAGACCCCATCCGAGCGTGTGGCGTCAAGGTACGCCGATATCTTCGTTGATCTCTTCTCCCGTGTGGCGGCGGATCCGCGCGTGCCGTTCGTGGCTGCCTCCCCGTCTCCCCAGCAGGGTGTGGACGGCGTCCCGTTCCGCGGGGCGAACGCCCTCGTCACCTCCATCGCTGCCGCCCGGGAGGGCTATCACATTCCCGTGTGGCTCACCATGGCGCGCAAGGACTCGCTGGGGCTCATGGTGCGGAAGGGTGAGCGCGGCGTGCCTATCACGCATTACGATTTCTACTATGAGGACGTCGGCACCGGCAGGCGGGACCCGTCGATGACCGACGCCCTTTACTCGTCTCTCAACGACGAGGAGAGGCGCGGCTGGGTGAGGCGGTGCCATATGCGCTGCTGGACGGAGTTCAACATAGCGCAGACGGACTTCCCCGAGGTCTACCCCGAGCAGTGGGCCGGGCTTGAGGCCCTCTTCGGCTCAAGGAAGGCTCCCGCCTCGTGCGCGATCCTGGACCGGATGGTTGACGAGGGGACGTGGATGTGCCCGGTCGTCCCGTCCGGGGGAGCCGTCTCTCCTCTCTATGTCGAGGACAGGGATGTCATCGAGGTCCCCCCCAAGGGATCGTACGCCGACGAGTCCCGCTGGTACTCCGATCTCCTTCACGAGATGGCGCACTCGACCGGCAGCGAGGGGCGGATGGACCGGCGCCTGGGCTCCCCGAGCCTGACGGAGGTCGCCGGGGAGGAGCTGGTAGCCGAGCTCGCCGGGGCGGTCATGGGCACTTTCTTCGGTCTCCAGTCCACTCTTGGGGATCATAACGTCAGGTTCCTCAAATCCTGGGTCACCGCGATCGGCGAGACCCCGGAGGTCATCTACAGGGCCGTCACCACGGCGGCCCGTGTGTCGGAAGCGGCTGTGGAGCGGCTCGGCGTCAGCCTAGGGGCGGGCGTCGACGTGCAGGCCGTCATGGACGGCATCGAGGCCGCCAGGGAGGCCGGGATAAAGGCCATGGAGCGGCGCGCGGAACGGGCCGGCAGGATCCCCGCGGCCCGCCGAGGGGGGCGTCTCCCGCTCCTGGCCGCGGGAAGGAAGGGGAGAAGGGGATGATCCTCCCCGGTCCGGTTCGGGAGCAGGTCAAGTCAAATCATATAGTTGTTATGGAGAATGATTCAAAAGTGTCTGTCGAGCCCATCGACGGGTTCCTCGGCGGGGAGTCGGTATCCGGGAGGTACGGTATCGCCTATGACAGGGCTTTCGCCTACCTTCGTGACGTGCGGATGAGGATGAGCCGCGCGGTCGGCTGGAGGTCGGAGACCGTCCCGTTCGATTTCGAGGGCTTCAGCGGATGGCATGTGGAGACCGGTCCTGACAGGTCGGTTCTTTACCGCGGGGATGTCGCCATGGCGTCTTTCTCCGCCGGGGCTGACGGCGGCCTGGTGTTCGAGGATCTCGGGCCGGCCAACGCCGGCGAGCGGGCCTTCCCCGCCTATCCGGACGATGTCAACCCCTGGTACCCGCTGGCCGACCTGATGAACGGCGGCCTGTGCCTGGAGCCCGGCAACATCGCCCTCGCGAGGACCGAGTGCCATGGGGGCCGGGAGCTCATCTACGGCACCCGGTTCGGAGACGCCTGTGTCTTCTGTGTGGATCCGGAGGACGCCAACCTGCGCGCCAGGCTTGCGGACCTGGAGGTCAATATCCGTTTCGCCCTCGCCGATGACGTCGACAGGGCTTTCGACTCCTGGTACGGCAGGACCATCGCCAGGGGCGGCTATGAGCCGCTTTTCTCCCCGGAGGCGGTCCTGTACTTCTATGACGGCCGGGATGTCCTCCGGGAGCGGGACTTGTGCGAAGAGATTGACGGCCTTAGCCTTGACCGGTGGGAGGAGGACTGGAGGATGCTCGACGAGCTGCGCCGCGAGGGGAATAATGTCCGTTCGGAGCTCGAGAGGGAGGCCGGCGTGGCCGGGAGACGCCATTTCCGTTTCACGGAGGCCGTCTATCCTTTCACGGGGTTCAGGGACGATGTCCTTTTCTTCGCCACGGCGGGTGGACGTCTCAGCGGTGACTTCATGACCGTGTCCGCAGGCCGGGTCGGGCTTTACCGTACCGTGGGGGAGGGGCGGTCCGCACTCAGGGTCACCTATCCGGACGTGGCCGCTGCGGTGAGGGCCGTGCGGGGCGTCTGTCTTGACAGGAGGAATATCGGTCTTGCCCGGGGCGACTACAGGCGTTATCTCGAGTCCAGGGACAAGGCCTCCCGGAGGGAGCCGGACGCGGCCAGGGTCGCCCGCGTCAAACCGTAGCCCGTTGTTTAATGTAAGCTGTACCTAGTCATGATTGGAGTCATCGCCGGTGATATCATCGGATCCCCGTACGTCGACAACCCGTTGCCGGACTCCTCGAGCATCTTCTTCCCGCTTTTCGACTCATCGTCCAGGATAGAGTTGGACAGGGCCGGGCGGTCGGCGAGGCAGCGCCTCTATGCCGCCCGCCCCGGAGTCATCACCTCCCTTGTCCTGGCGGTCTCCGAATGGTTGTCTTCTCCCGGGACTGGCCCGGAGGAATGGGACGGGATCGCCTCGTCGAGAGTGTCTGCCGTGGAGGCGCTCGCCGTTTGCGGCCCCGTCGCCGAGCTTGCCTCGGGGCCGGGCGAGGCCGCCTCGCTCGTGTCCTCGGTCTTCCGCGTCCTCGGTCACGGCGGGCGGGCGCTTGACGACGCCCTCGCCTTCACGTCGCTCCTCCTGGCCGTCAGGGGATCGTCGGTCACGGACGCCGCCGCGCTCCGCTCCATACTTGAGGGGGAGGGCTATGACGCCCGCCGGAACTCCTCGGAGATGAGGCCGTTCGTCACCGGGATGGTTGTCAGGGGGCCGGACGGCCGTCTCACGCCCGGGGACGGCCGCCCCGTCCGGGACGCCTCGCAGGTGCTCCCCGCAGCCCTGGCGGCTTTCCTTGGGAGCGGGTCGTACGAGGAGACCGTGCGGAGGGCCGTCGCCACCGGCGGCGACTCTGCGCTCACCGCAGCCCTCGCCGGAGCCCTCGCCGAGCAGCGTTACCCCGTCCCCGACACCATCCGCTCGCGCGTGGGCGACTATCTCTCCGCCGCGGAAAGGGAGGTGGCTGGACGGTTCGAGAGGTCTGTCCGCCGCGCCAAGGAGGGCATCGAGGTCACGTCTGGATCTGTCCGAGCGGGGACTGACGGCACGCGTTTCCAGGTCATACGCCTGGAGGGGATGGGAAGCGTCTATGTCGTCCCTGAGGGTATGGACGAGGTGGAGTCCGCCATCAGGAGGCTTGGCCGCAGGGGAGGCCTCACGGAGAAGGATTACTCCATCATACGCCCCGACGCCCTGAGGGACGAGTTGGAGAGGCTGTCCTTGCGGAGGGCGGCCGACGGCTCGGTCCTGAGCGGCACTTACGCCGAGCGCCCGCGTCCCGAGCTCAGGACACTGTGGCTCCAGGAAGGTGAGGTGAGGAGCCCGCTCACCAGGGGAGGCTCCGGCGCCGGCGGCGCGGCCCTGCCGGGCAGGTCTGTGAGGGCCGCCACGTGGGACGCCTTCATGAGGCTCAAGGAATATGTCGGATCTGTCAGGAACACCCTTGACGCCGTGGCCGGGTGGGACCCGGGGAAGGGGATGGGCGTGAGGGACAGGGAGACGTTCCTGCGGGACATGCTCGAGGAGCGTTACGGGCGGCCGTACGGGGAGATCACCAGCGGCATGACCGACAGGGAGGTCAGGGAACTGCGCGGGGGGCTTGCGGCCGAGCTCGGGGAGCGATACGCCGCGTATCTGGAATCCCTCAGGGGCACGCACATGCGGTTCGCGACGGCCTTCTATCCCGTAGTGAACAGTTTCAGCGTCGAGATATGGAAGGGTGACACCCTCCGCGCCAGGGCGGGGATCGACAACGACGGGCGTTTCCGGGTTGACACCAACGCCAAGACCGGGGGCTTCCACTCCGAGGGTATCGAGGGTGTCCTGGACACCATGGATCTCCTGCCGCGGAACGCGGATATGGATGACGTGAGGGCAGCGGTTGACATGTACTGTCTCGATTACGGCCGCGTGGAGGACGATGACGAGCGGGTGGCTCTCGCTGAGGGCGACGCCGGGAAGGTGTACGAGGAGGCGGGGGCGGTCAGGAAGAGGTACGAGAGCAATATCGACAGGATCCATGCCGACATGGCCGCCCTGGGCGACATCATCCCCGTCGCCGTGCCCCCGGATGGGCCGAGGGTCTCCCAGCGTGCGGTCGAGGCCAGGGAGGCGAGGAGGGCCGCGAGCGAGGCCCGTTACGCTGGGATGACGAGGGAGGAGGCCGTCGATTCCCGGGCGTACAAGGGCTCGGTCTTCACTGTCGGCCACAGCAACCTCTCGGGTGACGGGTTCGACGCGCTCCTCAGGCGTCACGGCATCGAGGTCCTCGTCGACGTGCGGAGCTACCCCAGGTCCCGTTACTGCCCGCGGTTCGACAAGGAACCGCTTTCCGCCCATCTGGCCGGCAACGGGATAGAGTACCATCATTTCCCGGAGTTCGGCGGCCACCGGTACCGCACGGTGGCGGGTAATGACGGCAAGGAGGCGAGAGTCAGGCTCACCTACGAGGAGATCATGAGGACTCCCGAGTTCAGGGACGGCATGAGGGACCTCCGCGATTGCGTCAGGGCGGGTCACCGTGTGGTCCTGATGTGCTCGGAGAACGACCCGATGGACTGTCACCGCATGGTCATGCTCGGCCGGGCGCTGGCGCATCCCGATGTGTACGGCAGCAGGGCGAAGCCCATCGACGTGCGGCATATCACCCGTCAGGGTTACACCCTGTCGCAGGATTACTTCGAGCGGAGGATGGTCGCTGCTTACTCCGCCGTCATGGCCTCGTCTCTTGAGGCCGGCAGGAGGGCCGACATCCTGTCCGGACGGGGCGCCCGCCTGGCGGGGGAGCTGGAAGCCGCGAGACGGGAGGCTGCCGCCACCAGCGAGGCGTTCAGGAAGGCCGTGTCAGGTGAGGGCGACCTCGCCCGTCTCATCGAGGCGGGGGATCCCGCGGTCATCGCCGAGGCGTATCGGATGAGGGGCGAGGCGCTTGTCAGAGGCCAGGAGAAAGGCGTGTCATTGAGACGGGGCGCCACCAGGGGTGAGGCCGCGGCTCCGGCGCAGCCGAGGAGAAGAAGAGGCGGGGGCGGGTTTTGAGGCCGGTTTGTTGTAGGGATACTTTATTGTCATGATAGGAGTTACGGAGGAATATCTTTTGGGTTTCGATCCCATGGACAGGAGGGATTTCCCTCCGGACGACCCGTTGTACAGGGCGGCGGGAGAGCTTACGGGATGGCTTGACCTTGAGGAGTCGGGCTACAGGGACGGCTGTCCCTTGTCCGTTGTGATGGACGGGCTGGGATTCAAGGGAGAAAGGTCGGGGCTTGGCGGCTCGTCCGTGGTGAGGGATGTTGTGATGTGCGGGGACATCCTCAGGTTCAATGTGGTTGACAATCACTCGGATTTCGATGTCTCCCGGGCGCTTGCAGAGAGGCTCGGCGTGGATATCTCCGTCGAGGTCTCCCGCTCATACGTGGAGAGGGGGGGACTCGTGTGGACGACCGGGCCGGAGCGTTTCACGGCGAGGAATCCCGCCGCTCTCAGGAGGAGAATAGAGGATGTCATCAGGAGGACGGTCGACCTGATTGGCCGGCCGGGAGAGGAACTGGAGTTCGGCATGTTCGCCCCTTTCAGGGGAATGCTCATCGGCTCGCTGGGCCCCGGCCCCGATGTGGTCAACCTCATCAGCGACGGTATCCCGTTGGAGGACGGGACGACCCGGGCCGTTGTCCGTGTCGGGGAGATGAAGGACACGGGGGAATTGGAGCGGTTGCTCGGGCTTCTGGAATCCAATTACTCCCATTTCACCATAGGGATGGGGCTTGACCGCCTTCACGCTGGTGACTTTGACATCGCCGCACGCAGGGAGAGGACGCGGGTCCATCCTCGACGACGTGGTCGCCGTGACACGGGAATCAAGAGATGAAAGCGGTCGCAACGCACGTGTTTTGCCCATTTTCTTATGTTATTAAAATTAAATTACCCGAAATAATTTGGAATAAATGAAAAAAGGTTTAACTTTGCAGTCCCATTTGAGGGCTTAGCTCAGTTGGTTTAGAGCGCCTGCTTGACAGGCAGGAGGTCGGCAGTTCAAATCTGCCAGTCCTCACGAAGAGAGAGCCGCGGGAATCGTTCCCCGCGGCTCTCTCGTGTTACAGATGATCGCCTTCTTTGCGGTTAGGCGCTACCGCTGTCGTCTACCTGATATTCACGGTTTGGGCCCTCGCTTGTTTTGGGGAACCGGAACTGTAATGTGTAAGGCCTCTTTCTTTGGGAAAAGAATCCTGGCACATGAAATGGCCCAGTCGAATCGTTTCGCGAATCTTTCTTGTTCACCAGGTGATATTTTTATGTTTTTCGCGATTTGGCGCCACTGTCCGACTGATGCGGTAACCTCTTCGATGATTTCTTTTGCTTCGTTTTTTGATAGCAGATAGTAATCGGAAGATTCGAAGAGTTCCTTGACGGAGGACTGGTTCGAGTATGGGGATATTGCTAGGACCTGCGTCTTCTCCATGGACGGGTTGAGATCGTATGCGGGAGACAGTTCCCAGCCGTCCGGACGGAGAAGAAAACCATGGTTACGGAAGTGGTCGTCATGGTTGCCAATAAGGATATTAAATACGATTCTCCTGAACAATTCGCTTGTGTTTTCGGACAGGCTGTTTATGCCGATGTCTCCGGCCATCGCATCTACAATGTCAATGTATCCTTTTCCGTCAGTTGCGTTGTCTCCGTCTTTAAGACCTGTAAGCGTCAGCGAGGAAGCAAAATGGATTCGCTTCCCGAAGTTCCGGTCGAAGCGTTTTGATAATAACGTGTGATAGGGTGTCGGTCCGATTTTAAGAATGCGTGATTCGGCGGTCTTTATACCTGCTTTCTTTGCGAGGGTGCACGCGAAGTGCTCCCACAGCCCGATATCGTATGTGTCTTTTACCGAAGGTATTTTGGCTATCAAAAGGTTTCCATCCGTATCTATGATGTTCAGTTTGGGACGGGCTCCTCCCAACGATGAGCCTGGCTTCCACATGTTATTAAGCCATGTCTTTTGGTACGGCAGGTTCTTCCTTTCAGCCTCCTCTATCAGGTGTGCTTCCCGGATAAAGGTCTCCAGTTCGGCGATTGGCGGGACGTTCAGTTGCCCGTTATCCAGGCCGATGTATTTACCATTATACTTTAAGCGGAGGGCGCCCATCCGGGAGAAGTCGTCTATGCGGACGAGATACCCAAAATCGTCGAATGTCCTTGGCAGCCTATTGGCCTCTTTTGCCTCCAGATGCTCTTTCTTGTCGATAAGGGCCCGTCCCCATCTGTCGGGGAGGGCATCCCCGAGGAAGGAGAACAGGTTGCCCGTTGCGGCCTGCACGCCAAGAAACTTGCCAAGGTCTGCGGATAATTTCATCTTTGGGAAGGCGTTAAGGAACTCCCTCTCGTAGGAAAAGCGGAAAGAGGCGTTTCCTTTTATTCTTTCGTATTCCAGCGTACCTATCGTTTTTTCCCGCGGCAGGAAGTCAAACGCCGCGAGTATCTCAATCGAATACATCATATTCTTCCTCGTTTTTATGATTCTTTCTCATGAGTTTTGTGTTCACGAGCGCATTCCCGGCTTCATCCTTTTGTGCGAGGAGGAGAATGTCTTCGTCAAGTCCAAGTGCGTAGAGGACCCTCGCATATATGCCTATTGACACGGTTGGGGCCCCTTTTTCAACGCGCATGAGCGTGAGTTGCGTGCATTGCGCCCGTTCGGCGATTGTCGCCAGCGAAAGACTGCGCCTTTTGCGGGCGAGCTTGATTTGTTCGCCCATCACCTCAAGGTTCCTTTGGACTTTTCTTGGCAGGAATGTCGCTTTTGAATGCTTAGTCATTATATATCATTATGTTTTTACAAATATAGCGATTTATTTTATTATAATGAAATAAACAATCAATTCTGTCGTGAATTATCAACCAGATAAGCGGACCCATCGCGAACTCGCCACGGTCTCTATAGAGGCGGCTATATGTGGAAATCCAACCATTTTCCCGCCCAATACTGTTCCTCAGTTAGAAGACGGCAGCAGTATGTCGCCTCGTCTATCCACAAGTCTTTGTTTAACCATAGCTCCCGGTGTTTGACAATGATCCGCATAGCGTTGCCGAAATTCTCCCTATACTGGCTTATATTGTCCGGAGGATACACGTAATCGGCCAGGGTGATCACGTCTCCCGGCCTCGGCTCGAAATCAGATTCGATTAAAGGGTCGTCATATTTGAACAGGCGGAAATAGAGTTCCTGTTGTTCTGCGTCTAGGTGATCGGTCTGGATATGTAGTTTGATTCTCATTTCTATGGTAGATGTTGTGTTTTCTCATATACATTTCGCCAATTCGGGGTTTAGCGAAATGCCGGGCCCCCCGGACGGTCCGGGCCGGAGGACAGGCGATAACCCCTCGAGATTCGGGAATTCCGTCTCAGACAAGGGAGTCGGCGGAGATTCTCGGCTCTCCTGAGATCACCACGGGGCCGTGCCGCTCCTCGTACAGCTCCACGAACTTGCGCATAGCCGCATCAATCAAGTCCTTGTAGGGCAGCCCGTTAATGCGTGCTATCTCACGTATTTTTGAGTATGATTCACTGTCCAGCGACAGACTCGTGTACGTCCGGTTCGCCGTCAGCCTCTCTCGGTCCCACGAGGGTTTCCGCCCGGCTCGGCTCCTTCTCTCGAGCTCCTGGGCGCTTATCGCCCGCCCGGCGTCAGGACTGGCCGGCGCGGCCTCGCGGCGGGGATTCCTGGCGGGGCCGCTTAGCAGCCCGTCGAGCCTCTGGAGCATCTCTTCCTTTTTTGCCATAATCTATGTTGTTTAATATGTGTAATTCTGTTAATGCTAATAATTAGCTCAATTATGGTAATTCCCATAATTCCAACAATTACCGAAATTACATAATTCGGTTTTCCAGGGGGCTTGAATGCGTTGTCTCGTGTATACCGTTCACTCGCCGTCCTCCCTCTCGAAGCGCTCGATGAGTTCCTTCGCGAGCTCGATGTAGTCCCTCGCCCCGTTGCTGCCGGGGGAGTAGGACACGATGTCCCGCATGGCCTGGGGGCTCTCGGCGATCCGCACGTTCTCCCTGATCCTCGTCCGCAGGACAGTGTCTCCGTAGGTTCTCCTAAGCGCCTCGTCCACGGACACGTTCAGGTTCTTGCGGCCGTTGTAGCGGTTAACCACTATCCCGGTTATCCGCAGCCCGGGGTTCAGGTCCTCGGCTATCTCGGCGCATTTGGCCTCGAGCTTCTTCAGCCCCCGCAGAGGAAGGTACTCGCTCAGTGTCGGCACGAGCAGCTCGTCGCAGGCCGTCAACGCGTTCACGGTTATGGCGTACAGGTCAGGTGGGCAGTCCATCAGGATGATGTCGTAGTCCCGCCCGACGTTAAGGTTCCGCAGGATCTTCGTGAGGGTCAGCTCCCTCGAGGTCCTTCCCGACAGGGCGGCCTCAAGGCAGGACATCTCCGGGGACGCCGGGATGAGGCACATCCCGGCCACCGGCTCCCGGAACTCGGTCCACGGGATGACGATCCCCGCGGCTCCCGTCCTGGGATTGAGGAAGGCGTCGAGGACCGATCTCTCCGGCTCGAAGTCGATGAGGCTCTCGGTCAGTGAGCATTGCGGGTCCAGGTCTATCAGCAGGACTCGGTATCCCGCCCTGGCGAATAGCGGCCCCAGGGAGGCCACGAGTGTGGTCTTGCCTACGCCGCCCTTATGGTTGGCGACGGCTATGATTCTCATTTTTCGCATTTTATATTGTCTGAGTTGAACGCTTTGTCTAATAGTGATTCGGGGGACTTCTCCAGCCTCTCCTCCTCCTCGATCGAGGCCGTGTATATCATCGAGGTGCTCACGGAGGAGTGACGCAGCGCGCGTTTCACGTCCATTATGGAGCCGCCGCGCTTGATTATCTGAGTCGCCGTGGTGTGCCTGAGCGAGTGGGCCGAGTAGGCGTGGTCGTCGAGGCCAATGGAGCGCAGCCCCTTCTTGACGATCATTTGTATAAGCCTCGTTGACATCTGCCCCCCGCTATGCGGTCTTCCGCCGTGCGAGCCGTTCCCTTCGGTTGCGAACAGAGGCTCGCCGGGGAGCGCCCTCGGGCGGGTAGCGAGGTAGCCGGCTATCGGGGCGTAGGAAGCGTCGGTCAGTATGACGTACACGGACGGGTCCGGGGCCTCCATGCCCTTGCCCCACACCCGCAGCACCCGTTTGCCGGAGCGCAGGGTTATGTCGCATATCCTTGCCCGCGACACCTCTATCGTCCTCAGCCCCGTCCGGAGCATCAGGTTGACCATGGCGTAGTTCCTCGGATGGCCGCTGAAGTGCCTTAGAAGGGCCGTTCCCTGAGCGTCCGTCAGGTGCATTTTCACGAACTTCTCGCCGGAGCCGCCCCCGCGCGGCCTGGGAGACTTCACGCTGGCGGCTATGTCCTCGTAAAGGCGCATTCCCTCGGCCCACTTGTAGAACCGCCGCACGGCCACCAGGTACGAGCGCACGGTGAGTATGGCGAGACCGGTGCCGATGAGATGCCTCTTGTACTCTATGATGTCCGCGCTCGTGAGGCTCCTTAGCTCCCTCCCTGTCGACTCGACCCAGTCAAGATAACGGGTGATCGACTGCCTGTAGGTCCTCAGGGACGACGGCATCACGTCCTGGCGGGCGAGAAAGGCCGCTATGACGGTCTCCCGCACGCCGGAAGGCGGGGGAGTCACCCCCGTTTGCCTGCCGCCTCCCGATCCTCTGGATGTCACCGGTTGTCTCATCACCATTCTTTTGTGTTGTTGTAATTTCGTTTGCTAAGATAATTTAAATAATTTATATAATTATAAATTCGTTCACAAAGATAATTATCTCGTTTTATTTAAGCAAACTTTGACGTTATGTTTTGTCCGGTCTTGTGAGTTCCCGCGGGTGCCGTCCGCACTGACGGGAATCGGCGCGGTTCGGTATGTGTCGAGGTTCATGTAGAAGCCCCTTGTATCTATAGCGGCGTCGGTCAGCAGCGACCAGAGGAGGCTAGCCGCCGTCTGGGTGAGGACTGAGTTAACGAACAGGTCCTGCCTGCCCAGGGACTCGGCCATTGAGCAGCTTGGACCGCTGTCAGTGTCCACAACCTTGCCCAGGTCGAACTGCTCCGTGAGTGTCGGCAGGTATTCAACCGTGTCGTACTCGTCCGACTCAGGCTGGGGGATCCGGTTGCTTCCGAGTATGGCCTGTCCCGTCCTCTGGCCGTTGCCGAGATCGAGCCAGTAGAAGAGGTAGTTCTCTCGGTATGGCGGATTGAGGCCCCGTCTCAGGGCTTCCTCCTCCTGCCTCATGGTGATGTCCTGTTTCCTGAACAGGTCGCCTATCATCTCACGCGTGGCCGTGTTGTCGACGCAGGAGATGATGATGTTACGGTTCCGGGTCGCTGTCCGGGGGTACTTTCCCGGCACGGCCTCCCAGTCGTTGCCGAACAGGCGGTTGAACCTGGTGACCAGGCACTCGGCCTTGTTCGCCCCGAGATCGCCCGCCGTGAAGAGCTGGCGGCCGACGTTGGGGGCCTCCACCCTGTCCGGGTCGTAGACCCTGACGTGGAGTCCGGGCTGGCCCAGCTGGCGCAGCGCGTGGTCTATTCTCGCCAGGCACGAGAGCATCTGGCTGCCGTTGCCTCCGGCTCCCACCAGATCCACCCTGATCCGGTGGACCGGCTGCAGGAAGTATTGCGGCACGAAGTGTACTGTCTTTCTCATGTCTTTCATATAATGCTTGCCAATGTCAGTCCGGCGGGACGCAGGGCGCCGGTGTCGAACGGTTTGGTGGCCGCCTCCTTGAGGCTCAGCACGAGGTTGTGTCCCTCCCTCATGGGGTTGGAGATCATGTGGGCGTTGACGCTGTTCCAGAAGACCTTCTCCCAGTGGTCTATTATCGTCTGCCAGGTGATGTCCCGCGGCCAATCCACTTTGGCTGATCCCACGCATATCCTGCAGTCCTCGTAATAGTTGAAGAATGGCCCCCGTAGGAGAGGGGTTTTCCCGGACGGCCTCGCTCCCTTGAAAGCGTAGACCGTGAGAGTTTTCCCGGTGACGAGGAAGACTGTCCCCGGCATGTTGTACACGGTGTCGTCAAGGCCGAGCCCCTCGAGGAAGAAGAGCTCCCGTTTTCCCGGTGGGTCCCACCAGACGAACCTCTCCGAGCCGAGCCTTGGGTCGGCATGAAGCATGTTGCGGGGCATCGTCCCGCGCGGTGACAACTCCCCGTCCGCCCTGAAGGACATGGCGAGATTCCTGATGAACTCTCTTGACACGGGTCTCCCCGCGCCGAGGGTCCCGTCCGCCCTCACCGGCCTTGTCTCCAGATAGTATTCCGAGTCGCGGTGGCCGTATTTCTTGTAGACCACGAGCGCCGCCTCCGGCCTGTACTCGCAGTCGAGTGTGTCAGTTATGTCGCGTTTCATTCTTGTCTTTTTCTGTTTGTGTTTTCCGGATCAGTGCCGGGTTCTCGATGGTGTCGATGAGCCTGTCCAGCCAGTCGAGCATGAGACCTGGCGAGACGTCAAGGGCGCATTCGCCCGAGGCGGGTATCTCCTCCGCCACCACCAGCGGCGCCGGCACGCAGCCGCTCTGATAAAGAGAGTTAAGGTTGTCGGTGATGGCCTCGACCATGCCGTCGTAATCGTAGCCGATCATTATCGTCTGTTCTGTCCCGATGTCTGACTCGTTCCGCTCTTTCCAGCTCTCGCCGAGCCATTCGTTCCATCGGATGTCATAATCGAGGATATCCGTTCCGGACTCGATATGGCCGAATCCGTCCAGGATGGTCTGGAGCAGTTTCTCCTCCGCCTCGTCCTCGGGGACGAAAGCCGCGGCCTCGGCCTTTGTCAGCGGCTTGAGATCACGGAACTCCTTGAACGCTTTCGTTACCTTGCCGTCCGGGAGATAGTCGTTGATGTGATTCATGCTCGCCTCGATTTCTTTCACGTCCTCTGGGTTATTCTTTCTTGCCCAGTCAAGCTCGTCAGTCCAACAGTCTATCTGGTAATCCACGTCGGGCATGTTTGTGATGATGTCGATCCCGGTCTTCCCGTACAGCGCGCGGATAAATCGCCTGGTGAGCAGCCCGGTCTCCGGGCGCATCCTGAATGTCGGCTCTGTCATGACGATCCTCATCGTGTCCGCCTCTCCAAGGATCTTGGATTGCACCAGGGTCAGTTCCCCGTCCGGGTTGTCCTCGTCTCGGGTGTCCATCAGCGCCACATCCACGGGGGCTTTCCGTTTGAGCTCGTCAAGGAGCGTCTTCAGGCCCGCGTTGTTGCGGGGCGCTCCGGATGTGAGGGTGAAACCGTGTGTCCTCGCCAGGTTCCCGGCCCTGGCCATGAGGCTCGCCCCGTTCCCGGCCTTTAGGCGCCGTCCGAGGGTGTCGGGGGTGAAGGGACGCAGTCCCCGCGTCCCTCGCCCCGCCCTCAATACGTTAGCTCCGACATGTCCGCGGGCAAGATCAAACGCTCCGCGGCCTTGTCCAGCTCGCCTGTCTGGGACTCCTGCCTTATCAGCCGCGCGAGCGTGTCCGCCTCCCGCGGTGTCAACCTGTCCTCGCATGTCATCCCTTGGTTCCCACGGTTGACTTGAAGGTGAAGGTCATCCCGTCGTTCTTGTAGACTGGCCCCTGGCATGAAGAGGTCACGAGCTCCGGATAGGTGTTGCTGTAGAACTGCATCACCTGGTCGGGTGTCATGTTGTTGTCGGGATCAGGAAGGGTGATGTCCCCGTCCCTGCGCTCAATGATGAAGGAGCGCCTCAGCTGTTCTTTCTTGATAGCCATGATCGTTCGTTATTTAGTTTGACTTGTTCCTCTTAGGTCTACTCCCCGAAGCTCTCGGGATCGATGTCGATGGGCTCCTCGTCTTCGGTCTCCGTCTCCCCGGTGGTGTCAGCCTCCGGTTCGCCCTCTGGCTCTGCCAGGGTTCCTGTCTCTTCGGGTGTCTCCTCGTCCTCATCCTCGAAAGCTCCGAAGATGTCGGGTGCCTTGTTGGCCTTGCATTTGTCCAGGAGATCCTGAATCTTCTTACTGTCGGTCTCAGAGGCTGTTTTCAGCGCCTCCTCGAGCTTCCTTGCCGCCTCGTCGTGCCTCTTGCCGTCGGAGAGCTTTCTCGCCTCCTCATAAAGGGCCCGCGCCTTTTTCTCTGCCGCCAGCCTCTCGTTCTCGGCCTTGCCCTTTGCCGCTGAGGCCTGCTGGCTCTTTGCCTGGGCGAGCTTCTTCGAGGCCTCGAAGTTCGCCATCGAGGTCTGGATCCCGGAGGACTGCTCCAGCGGCTCCGCGATAATCCCGCAGTACTCTGCGTCAAGCTCGTCTGGGGTTCCCGACACCAGGAAGGGGGCTATGAGGTCGCGTGCCTTGTCCGTGACGGCCCTGTTGCGGAAGTTGGTGCTGACAGCGAGGCGTCCGCCCGCACTCTTGGTGACGACGATCGTCACGTCGTCGTTCTCGCCGAGTATCCCGGCGATGGTCTGGAAAATGTTCATTGTGATTATGATTAATAGATTATGGGTTGTCTGTCGTTCTCACTGGCGCTTATCCAGCACCTTAAGCTCGTTTGCGAGGACTTCCGCCGTTTGGCAAGGAACCCCGTCTGAGTTTGTGTACCTGGCCAGTCGGAGCCGTCCTGTAACCTCGACCATGTCGCCCCTGCCGATGTTGTCAAGATCGATTCCCTCTTTCTCCCACGCCGTCACGTTGTGCCAGGTGTTATCAAAAGATTGTGATAACACATGTTATAGCAACAGATAGATTATCACAAGTACATTACTGAAGTTGCCCATCACGGTTAATGACGGGCAACTCTTTTGCTTTTTCTCTTTTGATAACGAT
>Ga0310786_10005046_pt1 | contig 18076 bp, 8 predicted proteins | sample AusTroGonzalo_MG_FD_203881 | JGI IMG/M metagenome (GOLD analysis project Ga0310786, IMG submission 203881) | Bovine rumen microbial communities from tropical cattle in Woodstock, Queensland, Australia - Gonzalo_03 (v2) (version 2) | ecosystem: Host-associated > Mammals > Digestive system >... | reverse complement strand
CGTCGATGTGGTTTGCTTTCTTATGAGCCGTCTCTGTAGCACCTTGACATGCGCCATTCTCCGTAAGAAGTACTACCTCATCATCGGTATAGACACCAGCTGCATAGTTGGCTTCGACATCTTTAAACCATTTATTGTAAGCGGCAGCGGTATAAACATTTGTAGAGGCCAGCAACTCACTCATGCGAGACCAATATTCTGCTCTATCTTCAGCCGTTACGCTTGCATAGGTAGCCTTAGAGTTATCTGCAGCATCTATAGCGGCCATAGCGGCATCATAGGCTTCCAATGCTAAAGAATAATTATAAGATGTCTGATCGCTGTTGTAATTACCGATAGCTGTATTATAATCTGCGATAGCTGTATTAGCTGCATTCTTTGTTCCAACATAGAGAGTACCTGTCACATCATCTATAGATGCAGGCAGTGAGGCACCAACGTATGTCAATTTGAAGTTGTCGAATATCATCCAGCCATTGCCTGTTGATACATCCTTCACACCAATAGTGAGTGTTGTGTTATCTGCTGCAACGGGGAAGATGACGAATGTATGGCACAGAGCTTCATTGGCAATCAAATCCTCAGAAGTGGAGCTGTAGGAGCTGATAGCGCGGTAAGTTGCCAAAGAAGTCTTTTCAGTAGTGCCATCACTGACGAACAATGACACGTTATCGTTCTCACGTCCATTATCTACCTGAGCAGTCAGCTGATAGATACCTGCGTGCAGGCCTGAAATATCTTGCGAGTACTTCACGTTATTGTTATTCCAGGACTCTGCCGTGTAACTACCATATTGTTGATTACCATGAGATGTCTCCGTAATAGTCCATCCTGTTTTATCCTTACTATCAAACGATGGATTCGTGATGGCACCTGTCATATCGCTACCCGCTGTGGTCTGTACCTTGACAGCTGCAACGTAGGCGGCAGAGCAAGTTGTCTTCTGAGCATTTGAAACAGAAGTAAGAGTACGTCCGTCATAAGCCGACTGGATAGCCACCACCGTTTCGTTGGCAGCATAGGAAGACTGACCGGCAGCATCCAACGCGGATGCGGCATTCAGGATACCCAAAGCTTCGGAATAGTAGTAGATGCTACCCTTAGCAGCTGCTATAGCATTCAAGGCTGCATTCAAGTTGTCCACCGTCTGGCTTCCCTCGTATGTGATAATGGCCGAAGTCTGAGTAGAAGCTACGGTGCTGTTCATGATTCCCTCAACGGCCGTCACACTGGGCATTGTAGGACTTGAGATCAACTGGATATGGTCTATGTTATACCATGCATCAGATGTTTGTGTCGTTCCTACGGCAATCTCTATATTCTGCTTTGATGCCAACGTGAAATAAGTCTCCATCTTGAACGCACTACCATCTGGGGCAACAGCTGTATTCGTTACCTCACCGGCCTTCAATGTAATGGGAGTACCTGCGGATGTAAGCACATATGCAGAAAGTTTATAGGTGCCAGCAGGCAGATTGTAGATTGTCTGATAGACCTTGCTGCCAGTCGTGCTGTTGGTCCAATAGTTCATGAAGTAACTGCCGCCACCATCTACGAGCTGACCGCTCTTCATCGGGTCATTCTCATTAGAACTAGAGCAGTTACCGCCATTAAGGCTCCATCCTGGGCTGGTACTTACCGTTCCTCCCAACTCAAACGACGGATTGTGAATTATTGAAGTCCAGTCGGCATCAGCACCTGTCTTTGCTTCAAAATCAGCGATAGACTCCTTGGCGTTGATGATGGCTGTCTGCAGGGCGTTATAGTTGACTGCAGTCTTGTTGCCTGCATAGGTAGTGCTGGCAGATACCAAGGCTGCACGAACTGCACCATCCATAGGCTCGGATGTCAGGCTGGTGACGCTTACGTCTGGCAGAGTGCTATAGTAGGTAATGATGAAGTTGTCGAAATAACACCTTCTTAAATTCCCCGCACCATCAGACGCCGCAATTTTAATTTCTGGACTGGCACCCTCTGCTGTTTCATAAGCAACTGTATAAACAGAAGCACCTGCTCCCGAAGGTATTGGGGTTGAGTTATCTCCCAAATTTAGAGTAACGGTGCCTGCATCACCATCTGCTCTAGCGTTCACGCTTAATACGTATTTACCCACTGGCAGGAGGTTACTCACAGTTTGATGGACCTCTCTATTTGTAGTCTTACCTTGAAGCATTCCGTAATGTGTTTCAACCTTATTGCTGAGTTCGGAAGCATTTCGGATATAAAGACCGGCATTGGTAGACCATCCAGTATCATCGCCTGTCTCAAACGAAGGATTGGCGATAAACAAACTTGTTACATCCGTTCCGTTGGTAGCAGAAAGAGCCTCGATCGTAATGGAGTTGTTGTCACCAGCACTGCTCTTAAAATAGAATGTACCAGTAGACAAGTTCACTAAGGTATAGCCACTTGCCGCCAAAGCCACGGTAGAGCCACCATTGTCAGCATCAACACTATTATCTTGCGTATATCTGATAGTAGTAGCGGCAGCAGAAGATATTTTGTAATAGCCAGCCGTTGATACTGTGAAAGCATACCATGTGTCAGCTGTTGCAATGCCTCCGCTGGTGAAAGAAGAGGGTGAATAGACTTCAACAGCGTTGCCGTAATATGTCAATTGCGTCTGCCCAAAGATATTCCACATCTTAACATTTTCATTGGCATAACCAATATTTATAACTTGGGAGGTAGATGTAACAATAAAAGAAATGGGGGATACAGGATATGTACCTGCTAAAAATGAAGTATAAGCTGCTACCATATCATTCTCACTTCCTGTTCTTACAGGGAAATTACTCTTCTGTTCATCCACAAAAAGATATGGTAAATTTGTATTATCTTCGCCATCCTGACGATAGAAAGCCTGAGCGGTGAGCTGGTACTTACCAGGTTTCAAGCCTGTAAGGGTCTGGACCACCTTAAAGCCGTTCGATGATTGGAAAGATTCTGCGCAACTTGCATTGTTTCCATTTTGACCTTGAGCAAAGTTACCAGCATCCGCCGAGCCATCAAAAGATGTTATTGTCCATGGTTTTGTATCATTCCATGTCGTAAAATTACCATTTCTTTTTAATTCTGGATCTTTGATGTAAGGCGTTGCATCGACACCACTTGCGAGGGTTGCGCCCGCCAAAGCATTTTCAAAATCACTTTTACTAATCAACTGCCACTGAGCAGCAGTTGCAGTACCGTCAATTGTAGTTGTGATGGCCGCATCTATACCATTACCTGCGAGATAGCTGCCTTCAATACTAATAGTATATACTCCAGAGGTAGCCGTTTCCGAGACTGTCCAATCAGTAGTTGTTTGGTCAACATACAAACCAGAGCCTAAAAAATGATTATTTATACCGTTAAACTGATGAGAGTCCAGCGTATACGATCCATCACCTCCCGTAAAAGTAAACCACTGTGGCATTTTATGCAAACATGCATGTGTGCCCCAATCCATACCGCCGACGAGGTAGTAGCCCGTCTCGATATTTTTTATAAGATAATCTGAGCCTGAAGTAATCCCAGCCCAACTTCCTACCGAGCACATTAATGCTGCGGCCAACAAAAGAAATTTTCTTTTCATTTGTTTGTTGTTAAGTTTATAAATTTGAATGATTAAATATTTATTTATTGACTTTATTGACTTGATAGTTAGCGTGATAAACACGAACGCGCACACGCGAGAAACCTATTTAGTGTAATTTTTACACTAAAATCGGCGCAAAAGTACAGATTAAGTGTGAAACGTACAACAAAAAAGCAAACTTTTTTCAAAATACACCTAATTATATAATAAATATAAAGAAAATACCATCTTGCAACGGAGAAGATGATCAAAGAAAAAAATATTTTTTAACAAAATTCATGCGCACACCGCACAAAACGGTGTTCATCAAAATCAACCTTTCGCAACAACCCACCACTGTGCACATAAAATCTATACGCTCTACGGCCATAGATGTCTACTGGTAAATTGATTTGCTCAAACTACTAGGTGTAATATATAAATCACCGAATGAGTCGTACAAATCACTCGGTGATTTAAAAAAGTTATCAAGGTGTTTTGAGGTTTAAGGCTGCATCTGATCAATTTTGCTGATAGGCTTTATGAAGTTTCGTTCAAGGCTTTCGTGGTCATCCGTGAAAAGGAGCACTTTTTGTGCGGTGTGCGCATGAATTTTGTTAAAAAATATTTTTTTCATGATTTTTTTGCGTACCTTTGCAGCGCCATGGAGCAGCGATGGAGCAATATCATCAACTGGCGGCAGCGCCACGTGAAGGACAAGCATTTCATGCTTATCCTAGCTTTTGTCATTGGCGTGCTCACGGCACTGGCGGGGCTGCTGCTGAAATGGCTCATCCACCAGATAGAGTACCTGCTGACGCATCACTTCTCCATCACGGGAGCCAACTGGCTCTATCTGCTGTACCCCATCATCGGTATTTTGCTCACGGGCCTCTTTGTGCGCTACGTGGTGCGCGATGATATCGGCCACGGCATCACCAAGATTCTCTACGCCATTGCCCGCAAGCAGAGCAAGATCAAAGGGCATAACACGTGGACGAGCGTCGTCGCCTCGGGTATCACCATCGGCTTCGGCGGCTCCGTGGGTGCCGAGGCGCCTATTGTGCTCACGGGCTCTGCCATCGGCAGCAACCTGGGACAACTCTTCCGCCTCGACTCCAAGAAGATGATGCTCCTTGTGGGCTGCGGAGCGGCGGGTGCCGTGTCGGGCATCTTCAAAGCGCCCATCGCAGGACTGGTGTTCACGCTGGAGGTGCTGATGATCGACTTCACGCTGGGCAGCCTGCTGCCGCTGCTGGTGTCATGTGTCACGGCCGCTGCCGTGACCTTTGCCATCTCGGGCATGGGCAATCTCTTCGAGTTCCATCTGGTGAACGCCTTCACCATCGAGCGCGTGCCAGCCTACCTGTTGTTGGGCGTGTTCTGTGGACTGGTGTCGCTGTATTTCACGAGGGTGATGAACTGGCTCGAGGACCAGTTCCGACGGCTGGGAGCTCCATGGAAGCGCTTCCTGGTGGCTAGCCCCATCCTGAGCGTGCTCATCTTCCTATTCCCCTCGCTCTACGGCGAAGGCTACGGGATGATCAGGCTCCTGCTCAACGGCCACGGCACCGAGGACTGGAACCAGGTGATGGACGGGTCTTTCTTCTATGCCGCGCCGCAACTCCTGCTGCTCTATCTGGCGGGCATCATCCTCTTCAAGGTCTTTGCCACCACGGCCACCAACAGCGGCGGCGGCTGCGGCGGTACGTTTGCCCCCAGCCTCTTCCTCGGCTGTGTGTCGGGCTTCCTCTTTGCCTCGCTGTGGAACCTCGTGGCTGAGTTCCCCGCTGTGCCGGAGAATAACTTCGCACTGCTGGGCATGGCAGGCCTGATGAGCGGCGTCATGCACGCTCCGCTGACAGGCATCTTCCTCATCGCCGAGCTCACGGGCGGCTATGGCCTGTTCCTGCCGCTGATGATGGTAGCCACAACGGCCTACCTGACGATTATCATGTTCGAGCCACATAGTATCTACACGATGCGCCTGGCACGCAAGGGGCAGCTGGTGACCCACCACAAGGACCACGCCATCCTCACGCTGATGTCGATGGATTCGGTCATTGAGCGCTATGAGGAGCACCTGCACCCCAACGATGACCTCAGCGAGATCGTGCGACAGATATCCTCGTCGGAGCGCGATGTATTCCCCGTGGTAGATGATGCCGGCAAACTGCTCGCGGTGCTGGTGCTGGACCGCGTGCGCCATGTGATGTTCCGTACTGAGCTCTACCACCGCCTGCACGTCAGCGACCTGATGTCGGTCTGTGCCGGCCGCCTGAACGTGGGCGACCCCATGGAGGTGGTTGTCAGCACCTTCGACAAGACGAAGGCCTGGACACTGCCCGTAGTAGATGACGAAGGCACCTTCGTAGGCTTCATCCGCCGCAGCCACGTCTTCGCTGCCTATCGGGCCATGATGCAAGACTTATCAGAAGACTAAGACTCTCCCCCCGCCCTCCCTGTTAGGGAGGGGGCAGATACTTTACAAGATATGGAATCCATGGGGCATTTGAAAGATATTGAATCAATGGGTTCATAACGATATATAAAATGGATTACAGGACCGCAGCACCTGACAGATATGTACTATTGAAGGAATTTGCGCGGAAAAATCGGCGTAATATGACCCTTGCGGAGTCTGTACTGTGGGAAGCTCTACGGAAATTAGATGTCGGCACTCGCTTCAATAGACAGCATATTATAGGAGATTACATCGTTGATTTTGTGTCACAAAGCCAGGGGTTGGTGATAGAAGTGGACGGAGGATATCACTCTGAAAGACAACAGAAAGAGGATGATACAGTCAGGGAGGAACAGTTAGAAAGAATGGGCTTTCATGTCATGCGTTTCACAAATGAGGAAGTCCTTTACGACACCGAGAATGTGCTTTTACAAATAGAATCATACTTTCAATGAATACGACTAGTCAAATACATTCTGCCCCCTCCCTAACAGGGAGGGCGGGGGGAGAGTCCTCTCACTTGCGTCTCGTCTTCATGGGCACACCGGAGTTTGCGGTGGAGAGTCTGAAGAAATTAGTTGAGAATCAGTATAACGTGGTGGCGGTGGTGACCATGCCCGATAAGCCTGTGGGGCGGCATCACGACACATTGCAGGCGTCACCTGTCAAGCAGTATGCGGTGGAGCACGGCATTCCTGTGCTGCAGCCGGAGCGCCTGAAGGACGAGGCGTTTCTGGAGGAGCTGCGCAGCTACCATGCTGACCTGCAGATTGTCGTGGCTTTCAGGATGCTGCCCGAGGCCGTTTGGGCGATGCCCCCCAAGGGCACCTTCAACCTCCATGCCGCCCTGCTGCCACAGTACCGCGGTGCCGCGCCTATCAACTGGGCAGTCATCAATGGTGAGACAGAGACGGGCGTCACCACCTTCTTCCTGGATCATGACATTGACACGGGGCGCATCATCCACCGCGTGAAGGCACCCATCGGCGAGCGCGACACCGTAGGCGATGTCTATGACCGCCTCATGTACCTCGGTGCCGACCTGGTGCTGAAAACCGTCGATGAAATCGAGGCTGGGAACGTTCAGACGGTGGATCAGGATGAAATCATTAACAACTCTGATGCCGTCCTGCGCCCTGCCCCCAAGCTCTTCAAGGAGAACACCCGCATCTGCTGGGCAGAGCACACGGTGAAGTCGGCCTATGACTTCATCCGCGGCCTGTCGCCCTACCCTGCCGCGTGGACAATCCTCCGCACAGCCGACGGCAAGGAGACACCCCTCAAGATCTTCTTTGCAGAGAAAGTGACAGAGGATGAAGCCGAGCGCATCAATCCTCATTCATCAATCATCAATCATCATTCATCAATCATCAATCATCAGTCATCACTCATCAATCATCACTCATCAATCATCACTCCTCATTCATCAATCATCATTCATCAATCATCAATATACATCCGTCTCCGCGACGGCTACCTCCGCCTCACCGACATTCAGTTGGCTGGCAAGAAACGAATGCCTGCCAGCGACTTCCTACGTGGTGCTCACTTAGAAGGTGCCGTGCTCCTGTAAATCGGCAGCATCGTTTCGGCATAGCGGCGGCCCAACTCGCGATAGCCTGCGGCATCGAAGTGCAAGCGGTCAGGGCCGTTCGTACAACCTTCCGACGACACGACATGTGCCGTCGGTATTGTTTCCGGTAATGCGTCAATCTGTTTGTTGGCACGGATGCAGACGCCCTGCCCGTCGGCCTGTACCACTTCGCCCACGATGAGCGGCACATCCTCTGCACGCAGCTGAAGGTCGGCCAGCAAACGCTCATACACCACCTTCACCTTGGCAGCCCATGTGGGATCACCCGTATTGGACTCGCCCTGATGCATCAGGATGCCTTTGATGATACCAGCTTGCTGAGCCTGACGGGCCAGCGAGAGCAATCGCTCATAGGGATTATTGCCATAAGTCTTGATGATATTCTTCATCCATTCCGGTGCTCGACGCTGCACATAATTATCGATGGAATCGGACATAAAGCCCTCTATGTGTATGCCACCGACGGCTACATGAACCACGCCCACGCTGATGCTGTCGGGCAGTTCTTCTGTTAGGCGCCGACCGAAATAATCGACAGGCGTCAGCCCTGTGTTCGGGCGGCAGAGCGGCGGCACGGCACGCGTCCATTCCCCTTTCATGCGCCCCCGTTCCTCGTCGTCCAATGCCGGCAAGAGCAGGAAGCGGTCGCTCACGCCCTGCAGGTCCTCAGCCTCCGGACGTGCAGCCCCTTCCATATTCGACTGTCCAAAGCAGAGGAACACATGGAAGTTCTCGCGCTTGGCAGGCAGCGTCACCGCAGGCTGGTCTTTGGACGGACCGTCGAGGACGGTGAAATAGGAAGCCTTAGGAGCATAGTGTCTGTCGAAGAGGAGAGGATAATTGTCAGCGCCGAGCCATGAGTCGCGGTCGGAGAGGTTCCAGAAGGTGACACAGTCGATGACATCGGCGTGCTTGCGGAAAATGCGGAACAGATTGGCATATTGCCGTTGCTGGCGAGCTTCCAACTCAGGATTCATGCCCTCGCCCTGATGGCTGAACTGCAGCTGACCGCCCATCTCACGGTTGGCGCGTACGTCCAGTTCGGTGACATGAATGTGCGATACCACCGTGCGGTACAACTCCAACGCAGCATTCACCTCCTCGGGCTTGGGACCATAGATATTATAATGCCCCTGCATCCCGATACCGTCAATGGGCACGCCGTCGGCTTTCATGGAACGCACGACCTCGGCGATGCGACGGCTCTTGACACGGTCGCACTCGTTGTAATCATTATAGAAGAGCAGTGCCTTCGGGTCTGCCTCGCGGGCAGCGCGGAACGCCTCGCGGATGAAATCGTCGCCCGCAATCTCATAGAGGCGTGAGGGACGATAGGGGTTCTCGGCATGCGGGTCGTCGGTGATGGCCTCGTTGACCACATCCCAGCAATAGACCACATCCTTGTAGCGGCTCACGATGGCCTTGATGTGATTACGGAGGCGGCGCAGCAGCACCTTCTTGGAGACCTGATTGCCTTTCTTGTCCTTGTAGATCCAGTCGCCAATCTGATTGTGCCAGACCAGGCAATGGCCACGCAAACGGATGCCATTGGCACGGCAGAAATCAGCGATTCTATCGGCGTTTTGCCAGTTAAACTTCCCTTCAGCTGGTTCCGTAGGCTGGGGCTTCATGTCATTCTCAGCGGTGATGCTGTTGAACTCCTGACAGATGAGCGCCTGCTGCTCAGGGACTCTGACATTACGCTGGTTCACGGCTACGCCCACCAGGAAATAATCCTTGTAAGCATCCTTCAGGCCACGGATGAAGGTCTTCGTGTCGGTATTGAGACTTAACAGGAAACGCTCTCCCCAGCTGACAAGCAGGTTATGACCGGCATCATTGAGGTGGGCGGTGTCATGCGGAGCCTGGAAGAAACGTTTGCGGAAGCCCTCATCAGCGACATGAATGCCACTCGTGGCAGCGGCATTCAGCACTGGTATGCCGTGGCTGGCACAGACTTCGAGAATCGTCTGAATGACCTCGGCAAAGCCTGGGCGCAATACGGCCCAAGGGGTGACGAAGGCAACCTTCGCCTGCGGATATTTCTCCAGAAGACCCAGACAGAGGGCATCGAGCGAGTCGCGGAACATTGCCAGCGAGTCAGCATTGTCCTTGATCTTATCGGCATCGTTGTGGCCGGCAATCACGAGCACGTAGTCTGCCGTGTCGGTCATCTCACGGTAACGCTGCAAGAGAGACTTGCCGAAGCCCTGCGCAGAACGGTCGAAAGCGATGCAACTGCCATTGCGCCCGTAATGATGATAGGTAAGCCCCAAGTGCTCGGCAGCTTTATAGTGCCAGGTCTCGCTAAAGGGACAGCGGTGGTTACGCACATAGCTGTCGCCAATCACGTTGATGACTTTGCCCTGTAAGGGCTTCTCCACGACTTCTGCAGAAGCAAGAGAAGCGAGAAGTGCGAAGAATGAAAAGAGAATGAGTTTTTTAACCATTTTATCGAAGTTTTTGAATATGATCAAGGAGTTTTGAGAATGTACTGTTCTGATGTAGCAGGTCGGGGTTGCCGACAAGAAGGAGATGCTCGCGGGCGCGGGTCAAGGCCACGTTGAGCTTGCGGTCGATGAGGCAACCATCCTCCTCGAAGGCATAGTCGGTGAGGAAATCGAGCTGATAAGGCTTCTGGATGGTGAAGCCATAGATGATGTAGTCGCGCTGGCTTCCTTGAAAGCGTTCCACGGTGTCAATGGTCACGTCGTGCAAGGCAGCGATGCCCGTGCGTTCCAACATCTGCCGTACAGCTGCTATCTGCCCACGATAAGGCACGATGACGCCCACCGTCTGCGTCGCAGAGAAGGTGGCGCTGTTCTGTTCATAGATGATTTGCACGGCATCGGCGATGACTTCGGCCTCCGGTAGATTCACCTTGTCTGACGTGCTACGCGCGGGCGCGCTCACAGGGACGAAGGCCACACGGCGATAGCGCAGCAGGTCGGCGAGGGTGGCGAGCGGATGGTCTGTCTGGGGAAGCTCACACAGCTGGTGGGGACAGGGAACGGCCTGCAGGCGGTCCTGATAGAATGCGCGGTTGGGGAAGTCGGCGATGTCAGGGTGCATACGACCCTGACGGGTCAGCATATAAACCACTTCGGGATGATGACGATAGCGCGTCAACAGACGTTCGAAGAGCGAGAGACGGCAGTTGGTCAGCTGTATGGCTCGCAGCTGCGGGTCCTCGACACGGGAATCCTCTTCGCGTTGCTGCACCACCGCAGGCAGCTGCTTGTGGTCGCCAATGAGCACCAGCCTGCGGATGGCGCTGCTGCCGTCGGGGGCTACAGCACTGAGCATCCCCAACAAGTGAGGTTCCAGAATCTGCGAAGCCTCATCGATAATAGCGAGGCTGAATGTCTTGATCCGAAAGAGGTTTACATGAGCCCCGAAAGCCGTGGTCGTTCCCACAAAGACGCGTGTACGCGCCACCAAAGCCTGCAAATCCGCCACACTCGAACATTCCTGCACGCGGGACTCCAACAGCGCAGAGCGATAAGCCTCATCGCACGAGAAGCGGCTGCCAACGCGGATATAATCAATGTTCTGCTCCACGAGCTTGCTGCATATCTCGTCCACCGCGCGGTTGGTATAGGAGAGCAAAAGTACCGATGAACCCGAATCTAACAGTTCCTCCTGAAGAGTGGTCATGAGCCCATAGGAGGTCTTGCCCGTTCCCGGAGGCCCGATGATGAGAAAGAGGTCGCGGGCCTGCTTCACACGTAGTGCCAGGTCGTTGAAAGCACCATAGTCGCCTGCTAACGTGAGGCTTGTATCTACGCGCGGCTCGCGCTGCAGGAGCAACAGGTCGCGACGCTCCTGCGGTGCCGACAGGAAGGCGTGAACGCCCCGATAGAGAGCACCCACGGAAGACTCGAAGAAATCGTGCTCGATGGCCCAGCGCATAGGACCCCGATGCCAGAAGACATGGCTCTGCACCTGCGAGGCGCGCAGGTTGAGGGTCACGCGTCCTTCAGCCATTTTCTCGATGGTTGCGCGGAAAACCATCGTCCGACGCACGTCAGGTTCCGTGCCTTCGGCGTAAGGATAGAGGACGACGATGTCGCCCGTGCGGAAGTTGGAAATCTCGTGTTCCACACGAGCCGGGAAGCGCAACACCACCCGCTCTACCCTGCCCTGCTCCGTAGGCGACGGGCTCTCCAGCTCCATATCGCAGAAGATGTTTCCCGCCAGTTGTTTGTCCTCCAGCGAGCTGTACCATTTGTCGGCAAAGCCGGAGTTCTCTTTCGTCTGGTTGCCGATTTTGGCCATCAGGTGCTCCGTGGCAATGAACGTGAGGAAACGCAGGTAATAAGCGCGTTCCAGCTCCGAAGCCGCACGGATGGGAGCCAGCAGGCTCTCGATCTGCGGTTTCTGGTAGCGCAGCCACAGCGTGCCAGAAGTGTGGTTCTCGTTGAGTGCGTCGGCTGTCAGTGTCGTAAGCAGACTCAGGCCGCCACGCGTGTAGCTGAACTCACGTGCCACCAGCTCGTTGCGCGTCTGCATGGCCTTGAACACCAGTTCGGGGGCAAAGCCGAGACTCACCAAGCCCCGCTTATACTTGGAATAGAACAGCAGCGCGTGTAAATTACGCTCGTTCTGCTCATATTGTTCGCGGTAATTATAGCGCAGGAGGAGCATATAAAGTAGCATCTGCACATAGTGCTTCTCCTGATAGACGGGCGTGTCGGGGTCCTTCTGGGGGAAGCCACCCTTGCCCGATTTCTGCTCCATGAGCACCTGATGGTCGAGCTGGAGGAAGTCCATACGCCCCTGTAAGCCCAACATCTCCGAGAAGAACGAGGGTTCGACGATGAACTGGGGAGTAGCATGAGGAAGATGGGACTCATGGGGTTCATGGGTCTCATGAGGCTCATGGGGCTTACAGGACTTATAGGACTCATGGGCCAGCATCGCTGGAAGATCATGGGCGATGGCTTGGCGCACGTGCGCCAACTGAGCTTGTGCCTGCTCATGGAAGTCAGCGGACAGGTCCGCTGTCAGGAGGCTGAGAGCATAGTTCTTGAAGAATGTCCGGACACTTTGGACATAGGGTTGCTCTGCGGGGAAGAGGCAGAGCGTCTCATCGAGGAACTGGCTGGCGAGGTTACCAAGCGCCATCGCCGAGGTGGTCTCCGACGGCTGCAAGCGGTGAATCAGGTGATTGAGCGCAGAATGGGAATAGCTCTCGAAGCAAGCTGCCACCGCCGAGATATCGACCAGATAGTCCGGTTCGAAGATAATCAGCTCGGGCAGCAGCACGCCCTCATACTCACGGGGCCGCACCAGATTCAACTGGCATCCCTCGCTGAGCAGCGGACGCAGGTAGCTCCAGTCCCACTCGCGATAGACGGCGTGCTCTGACGTGCCACCGTAGAACACCTTCACCTCCTCCGACCCTGCATCGTCGGCCTCTGCATAGATATAGGTGTCGTCCCAACGGTTGACAATCACGCGCAGACACTCGGTGGTCAGCCGTGCGCGATGGCGTTCCCTGCTCTGCGGGAAACGGCGCTCCACCTCATCGGGTACAGGCTGGTCGAAAAGAAGGCTCACGAACTGAGCCATGGCCGCCCAATCCAACCAGAAAGTAGACGATAAGGTCTTTGTATCCAGTACCGCCAGCTGACGGAAGCGGCCACGCGCCTCGTTGACCGCAGCACGCAGACGACGAGGCGCCTTATGCTCCTTCAGCAGATAGTCGGTCTTGGCGAAAGGGCCCCCGAAGCGGATTCCGGGAAGGTTGGTTTTCTGGTCGATACAGCGCAAGAAGAAACGGTTCAAATGGCGGTAGGCAGCCCGTGCATCAGGCAGCCAATCAGCAATCACTTGCAACTCGTTGAACAGATTCTCTTGTGCTTGCATCGCAAAAAGAGCCGTCATTGCGGCTTTTCCCCTGCAAAAATAGCACAAATCCGACGAAAATGTGTCATATTCGTCGGCAAAATGTATATTTTTGTAAAAAAAAAGCAGAATTGTTTGGCAGTTTCGCGAAAAACCTACACCTTTGCGGCCGATATGCGGTAAAAAACGCCCATTATCACCAGAACATCATCATTTATTCACTAAACCATCATTGCCTATAGACAGACATTACTCCAAACCAACTTGTAGAAAGTAATGCAAAACTTGAACACAGAGACAGACGCTATCCTCGTCAAGCTCTATGAAGAAGGTAATGATGAAGCATTTGATGTTCTTCTCACCCGCTACCAAAACGCTATCTTCGGATATATCTATTCGATGGTAAAGGATCGTGAATGGGCCAATGACCTCTTCCAAGATACCTTTGTGCGTGTCATCACGCGCATTCGCAGCCATCAATATACTGAGAACGGCAAGTTCGCATCGTGGGTTATGCGTATCGCCCATAACCTGATGATCGACGGCACGCGTCAGCGTAAGCCCCTCGTAGAACCTGCCGACCAACAGGATAAGGACCGCCTCTTCGACAAGGCCGGGCTCATGGTGGGTAATGTAGAAATGGACTACCACAACGAGCAGACTTTCAAGACACTGGCCGAGATGATTTCCCGCCTGCCGAAACCCCAACAGGAGATTGTGCAGATGCGTATGTACGAGCAGATGTCCTTCAAGGAGATTGCCGCGAAGCTCGGCTGCAGCATCAACACTGCCCTCGGCCGTATGCGCTATGCCATCCTTAACCTGCGTAAGATGTCTGCCACCAGAGACCTCACCCTCATGGAGGTGGAGTGACACACCTTATTATATATAATAGTTGATAGTTGACAGTTAACAATTAACAGTTGACAATTAACAGTTAACAATTAACAGTTAACTTAACAGTTAATAGTTAATAGTTAATAGTTGATAGTTGACAATTGGGATTAGAGATTAAAGAGGATTAAGGATTAAGGATTAGTATAGAGTTAGTATAGAGATAGCATAGAGATAGCATAGAGATAGCATAGAGAAAATATATCAAAAATATCACGGGAATGTGTGCTGAAAGGGCAACACATTCCCTTTTTTTATGTGTTGGCATGATAAAATGCACACTTAAGGGCGCTTTTACATATCAAAATGCTTTCTATTTTGCTCTTTTCTGTGTTTTTTTGCATTAAAATAACAATTTCTTTACATTTTTTATGGTTCATTCATAAAAAAGTTATACTTTTGCCCCGTTTTTGACGTAGAATCTACACTCAATTAATAATAATTCATCTATGAAAAAAAGAGTAACTATGCTTTTGGCCAGCCTCTTCCTCTTCGTAGGGGGAGTGATGGCTCAAGAGACCATCAAGGGAGCCGTTATCTCTGCCGACGACGGTGAGCCGCTCCCTGGTGCGTCTGTCAAGATTCTCGGTGAAAAGACCGGCACCATCACAAATATCGATGGTGAATTTACGATTGAAGTGCCCAATGAGAACACCCGTTTGGAGTTCTCGCACATCGGCATGAAGAGCCGCATCATCCGCGCCCGCAACGGTATGCGCATCGCCCTCGACTCCGACAACCAGTTGCTGGACGAGGTGATGGTTGTGGCTTATGGTACTCAGAAGAAGTCATCCTTCACAGGTGCTGCTTCCACCATCAAGGCCGACAAAATTGAGGGCCTGCAAGTCAGCAGTATCTCCAAGGCCCTTGAAGGACAAGTGGCTGGTGTACAAATTGCATCATCCAGTGGCACTCCAGGTTCCGATGCAAGTATTATCGTACGTGGTATCGGTTCAATCAGCAGCAGCCAGAGTCCTCTGATTGTGTTGGACGGTGTACCCTATGAAGGTTCACTCAACTCTATCCCCTCACACGACATCGAGAATTTGACCATCCTCAAGGATGCTGCTGCCAATTCTATGTATGGTGCCCGCGGTGCAAATGGCGTCATCATCATAACGACCAAGAATGCAAAGCGTGGCGAGGTGAAAGTAAACTTCGATGCCCGATGGGGTTATAATGACCGCGCAGTAGATGACTACGACATCATCCGCAACTCAGGCGATTATTACGAAATGATGTATGAGGCATATCGCAACCAATTGGCAACCACAATGGGATATGCAGCTGCTAACGCCTATGCCGCTCAGCATCTTATTGATGAGAATCTGAAATACAACAACCTGCGCGGTGTTGCAGACAACGCCATCATTAACCCTTTAACAGGCCGCTTGACAGATGCTGCCCGCAATGCCGAGTTGCTTTGGGACGATGATTGGACAAAGGACCCCTTCCGGAAGGGTTTCCGTCAGGAGTATAACGCCAACGTAACTGGCGGCACAGACAAAACCCAAGTTTATTTCTCTGCAGGATACCTTGGTGATAAAGGCTACATGGTGGGATCTGACTTCAACCGCACCAGTGCTCGCGTGAAAGTCAACCAGGAGATTGGAGACTACATCAAGGTTGGTGGTAACATCGGCTATTCACGCACGAATATGGAACGATTTAGTGATGACGTTAGCAACAATTATTCAAACATTTTCATGTTTGGACAAAGCATTGCTCCCATCTATCCTATTTATATGTATGATGCACAGGGCAACGTCATGTACGATGACAAAGGGGACAAGCGTTATGACTGGGGTACCGAGAAAGCCCGCCCCTATGCTTCTGAGCAAAACCCTCTGGCTTCAGCAGAGAGAGGCTTGCACAAACGCGTAAGAGACAACATCACGTCCCGCGGTTTCTTTGAAGCCAAGTTCCTCAAGGACTTCACGTTCACAGCCAACATTGCTTACGACGTGTTCAACACACATGAGACAGACTATATGACTCCCATCGGCGGCGACGCTCTCAATGTAGGAGGACGTGGTTATAAATACGCATACAAGACTGGTGCCCTCAACGTCAATCAGATATTGGAATGGAACCACAAATTTGGCGACCATGGAGTACGCCTTCTTTTGGTACATGAAAACAAGCAGGATAATAATGAGATGCTATATGGTCACATGACCCAGTTCGCAGATCCCGATATTGCCGAGTTCAGCAATGCCGCCGAATATCAAAACCTGAACAGCTATACAGACGAGTATTCTCTCGAAGGCTATCTTGCTAAAGCAGAGTATGATTTCAAGGATCGCTACTACATGACTGCCAGCATCCGTCGCGATGGTAGTTCCCGCTTCCACAAGGATAACCGCTGGGGTACCTTTTGGGCAGTAGGTGGCGCCTGGCGTATCAATGAAGAACCTTTCATGAAAGGTTTGAAATGGATTAACAACTTAAAGTTAAAAGCCAGCTATGGAACACAAGGTAATGATGACATCCCCGTCACTATAGCCTATACGGACCAGTATATCGTTGAGCGTGTTGACGGTACTGCAGCATTCTCCAAAGCCTTCCGTGGTAATAAAGACCTGACTTGGGAAAAACAGTCGATGTTCAACGTTGGTCTGGAAGCCAGCCTTTGGAACCGACTGACTTTTGGCGTGGAATTCTTCGTCAAGAACAATAAAGATATGCTCTTCCAGAGTCCCCTTCCTCCCTCTGCTGGTAATCCCACATACATCTATCGCAACGAAGTGGATATGCGCAACACAGGTATCGAGTTCGAGCTGGGATATGACATCATCAAGAATAGCACCGTTCATTGGAACGTAGCGCTCAATCTTTCACACTATAAGAATGAACTGACACGCCTTCCCTCCAGTAAGCCAGATGAACTGTGGCCAGATGGATTCCAGCGCGGTGGCTACTGGTGGAAGAAGGGCGGCAGCGTCTATAACTTCGCCGGATATGAGTATTTAGGCGTTGACCCCGCAACAGGTAAGCCTCAATATGCTCACTACGACAAAGTCAAGGATGCCAACGGCTTTGATACCAATCAGATTGACTACAGCACCCGCACGATTGTCAACACTTCTGCTGAAGCGACCGTGGTGGACCTCGACAAGAGTGCCATCCCTGACATCACTGGCGGTTTGAGCACAACCGTAGAGTTCTTCGGCTTCGACATATCCATTCAGACAGCCTTCCAACTTGGCGGCTACGTACAAGACTCATATTACTCAGCCTTGATGAATTCAGGCTCAAAAGGAACCAACTTCCACAAGGATATGTTCGAACGTTGGACACCTGCACACACTGACACGAATATCCCGGCTCTCTGCTATGAGAATCAGAACGCTGGCATTGATGGCACATCTGATTTCTTCCTCACAAAGGCCAACTATTTCAGCCTACGCAACGTCACCATCGGTTACACGTTCCCCAAAGCCTGGACTAAGAAGGTGGGCATCAACAAGGCCCGCATCTATGCCACCGGCGACAACATCTGGCTTAAGAGCAAGCGCCAAGGCCTGGATCCCCGCCAATCATTCTCGGGTGGTACTGGTTATGTATATTCTGCTCTTAGCTCCTACTCATTGGGCGTGAATGTCTCTTTCTAAAGAAGAGGATGTAATTATGACTATAATAAAAGAAAACAATATGAAATCAATTAAATATATTGCTTTAGGGCTTCTGATGATTTCAAGCCTCAACTCATGCA
>Ga0310786_10005045_pt1 | contig 18076 bp, 11 predicted proteins | sample AusTroGonzalo_MG_FD_203881 | JGI IMG/M metagenome (GOLD analysis project Ga0310786, IMG submission 203881) | Bovine rumen microbial communities from tropical cattle in Woodstock, Queensland, Australia - Gonzalo_03 (v2) (version 2) | ecosystem: Host-associated > Mammals > Digestive system >... | reverse complement strand
CTGCACCCGAAGTCCGGCATTCGTCGGCCTAAGGTGTGGGTGGTGATTGGGATGAAGTCGTAACAAGGTAACCGTTGGGGAACCAGCGGTTGGATCACCTCCTTTCTAAGGAGACATCCCCCGGCGCTCTAGAGCGCGAGGGGGAAACGGTGAAATCGTCCCGCAGGGGGCGGAACCTACTGATCAGGTACCACTCCGCAAACGTCCACTCTCAAGCGAACCGGTGTCGAAGGGCAAGGGCCGCGCAGATCGCGCGGCCTCTTCTTTTTTCACATCCGCACTTCTTGGCTCCCGGCATGGGGGCGCGGCTCCCGAAGATATAGGTGTCTGTGCGGCAGCTGGGAAGTCTACCGCGCCAGACTGGGAAATCTACCGCGCCAGACTGACAAGTCTACCGCGGTAGACTTCATAATCTACCGCGCCTAATTTCCCAGTCTACCGCGGTAAACTTCCCAAGACCCCTTGTAGCCTCGACGAGGCGCAGGGTGCGCATGAAGAGCAGGTGCAGGAGGAAAGGGAGATCCTCAAGAGCGACATGGGCGGCGTCCGGCGCTATTAGTGGATTTATGTCCCATTGGTGGCACACAATATGGTATAATACCCAACAACTGCAAAAAGCTGTAACCTTTTGCCGGGTTGCGTGTATGCATGGCAGAGACAATTTCAGAACAAACATCAAAAAACCAAAAGTGGTAAAACAATGTTTAGCGTAGTCAGCTGTCAGTTTGATAAATTCGTAAGATTCGCCGAGGAGCGGGTCAAGGCCGGCAAGGATACGGCCATCGCCAGGACTGGAGAGGTGACGATAGGGAAGGGCACTCCGCTCGAGGAGCGCAACATCTACTCCAGCGACAAGGTAGACTTTGTCGGCATGACGCTTCTGCGCACCAAGGACGCAAAGGCAAGGATGTCGACCTCAACTGGATTTACAGGGAGGTCATCGGCTGAGGCACCGGATGTATACCCATGGGTCGAATGTCGCGGCCTGGGTCAACGAGAGGTCAAGTATAATTTTCACAACCTATGAAAGAAAGCAACATATTGGCGAAATTGGCGAACTTCAAGGTCGTTCCGGACGGCGACATGACCCTGTCGGACGCCTTATGTGGCTTCATCAAGGATGCGATAACATACGGGCGCATAAAGGGCGGCGAGAAGCTCCCGTCCATTGGAGAGATCGCAAAGGCGACGGGGCTGTCTTTCCACATGGCCCGCAAGGTCATCGAGCGCCTTGCGCGCGAGGGTTTCGTCAACTCCAGGCCGCATGTCGGGACGGTGGTGCGTTCGCGCGGCGGGAACGTGCTTCTCGGTCGCATACTCGTCGCATTGCCGGCGGAGGACGTGTGCCGGTTCTATCCCACGCAGCTGTTCGACACCATGCGCCGCAAGCTGTCGGCGGCAGGCTACGCCACGTCGATAGTCACTTTCCCGCTCGACGCCAAGGCCCCTTTGACGGAGCTCAAGAGCGAGCTTCAGCACTCGACCGATCTTGTGTTCGCCATGCGCGCCACGCCCAAGGTTCAAAAATGCCTTGCGGAGTCTGGCGTAAGGCACATCTTCGCATACTGCGACAAGCCGAAGGCGGACGACAGCCTATGGATCAGGTTTGACCAGGAAGAGATGATTTCGATATTTGCCGACCATTGCGCGAAGGCGGGCGTGAAGCGTGTCGTGCAGGTGCGGTTCGAGCGCAATGAGCATTTAGATGTCGGCCCTGCGCTCGCCGAAAGGGGAATCGACAGCACCTCCATGACCATATCGCATGAGGAGGCGGGACCGGGGCGTTTTGACGGCATATTGCATTGCGCATTCAAGATGTTCAGCGAATTGCCGCTCAGTGACATGCCGGATCTTCTGCTTTTCTGGAACGCCTTCGCCGCGCAGGGCGCCTTGATGGCCATGCTCGACCGCGGCATCCGTGCGCCGGAGGACGTGAAGGTGGTGACCGTCTCGCACAAGGGGTTCGGCCCTGCCTACACCAAACCGCTGACACGCTTTGAATGCGACCCCGCCGAAGACGGGGAAACGATATCGGAATTTATCCTCGCCGTTCTTGCGAAGGGGCGCATCCCTGCGCCGCCGGTGATTGCGGCGCATTACATCTTTGGCGCGACATTTCCGTTTTGATATGCAAGAAAAAGCATGTAACCATTTGCGGTTTTGCGTGTATACGATTTGCAAACCACTTCGTGCAGGGTGGGAAAGGAGTGTGATATGAGCGGACATGCTGGATTTCAGGTCATCGCGAACCGTCCTCAGCTCGCTTGCGAAGAAGATAGCCAAGATGGACGATTTCGAGTATGGCGACAAGCGTTTCGAGCCACTCAATTCGAAACTTACCGAGGTGTATAAGGACAAGTTGAACTTCTATATGGACCGGGAGCGAGACGATGCGTTCGTCGATGGCGTCAGCGAGACTCTGTATAAGGACAGCTACCGCGCGGAATTCGAGATCAACGGCAGGCCCCACGAAACCGTTGTAAAAGAGCCACCTTCGCCAAGGCTACGGCGGCTAAAGGTGGGAGGGTCTATGAAAGAAAGCCGATATGTTTGTGGCTGGCTGGCGCTATTGCCCCTTGCCTTTCTCGCTCTCTCTGCCTTTGCTGGGCAGCGGGAGATCGTATCGTAACTGCCCGAAGCGGCGAGGCCGCTTGCCGAAGTTGAGTTGTCTTCGCCAATGCGATGGAAGCCGCTGGCGTTGACGACGAGGTCATGGCGTCTGTCCGTGGGGCCCTCGGCCTCAATCCCGACCAGCTCTTTTTGCGGCTCAAGAATGTTGACGAGCTGCTCCGCAGGATCTTGGACAAAGACAAGGTCTGAGAGCGCTTGCTATTTTGCGCATTTTGTGCGAAATGGCGGGGCCAGGGGGCGGCTGCCGGCCATAGGATTATGGTATAATACATTTTTCAAGGCAAAAGGGAAAGCAGACAGGTGCTATATCAAAAGGCGAGATAAATGGATGCTTTTAAGCAGATAGTTGCAACAATGGCAGTCTTTGCGAGTGCGCTCTTCGCGCACGGCGTAAACGGCGGTTCGGTGGAAACGAAAATGGGGACGCTGGCAGTAGATGGTTCCAATTACACAGCTTCAAGCCTTGAGTACAAAGCGTCTCCAAGCAGTGGTTCTGCTCCGTACCGCACACAGACGGGTTGGTACGCAGGGATTCAGTTGAATTGGGATTCACAAAAACAGAATGCTAAAGAAACAAAAGCTTCAGTTTTGGACAGCCCTACTAATCTGAACAAAGTAAACGAATACACTGTCTACAACAATGGCGACAAAACGCCGTCTGGCAGTGGAATGAAGAATGCGACAACAACTTCCGGGAATATTCTTAATAGAAAATACTGGATGAGCACCACAGAGTGGTACATATATGTACCACCCGAGTTCATGTATTCGCTCAATGGCGAAGACTATTCTGCCACGCTGACGATAGGCGGTAACACTTATACCATTACCGTTCCGCACGACATTATTCTTAGCGACGGGAGCCATCAGCGGTATCCAGTGGTTGGGTTGCTAGGAGACGAGTTGTATGGTGAGGCGCAGTATCTGGCTGATCAGATTACGCTGGATAACTACACAACAGTCAAGTTCCTGTCCGATCCTTCGGAGGCCGGATTCACCTTTGAGGTGAAGATCGACGACGGTAACATTGAGGCTGCACGAGTCAGGGCTGCAAGCATCATACAGACGGCTACGTCGCTTGGCGGTGATGGTGGCTTCGGTTCACTGGCTGCGGATAGGATTAAGATCGTCGACAACAAAATAATCATCGAGAAAGATCCAAATGTTGATCGCGAGTTCTTTAAGATCGTAATCGATAAGGACTCGGCGAAGTAATATGGATATTTCGAGGGAAAGGAGACCTGAAATGAAAACAGGAAGAGTCAAGAAGCTTACCGCGCTTGTGGCGGCCTTTGCGGGTGCGCTTTGCGCGTTCGCGGATGGGGTAGTCACCAGCGACTCGGTCGAAGCGACGACGGGTACGCTTGCGGCGAACGGCAACAACTGGACGGCTAGTGCGCTTACGTATCTCGCGCCCACGTCCAACGACAGCTTAAACCGCAGCGAGACTGGCTGGTACGCAGGTATAAAGCGCACTTGGGCGCTGACCTACACCGGTAGCAGCATACTAAACCGTAAATACACCGGCACAAAAGCGAGCGACACCAACGCGTCGTTCAGCGACAATGCGGGGCGGACTGTCGGTGAGTTCGGTGTGTACAAGTCATTGGCCCTTGTTGACCATGACAATTCGCCGGAGGGAAGCGGTATCAAAAACGATTTCCAGAACGGTGGCGTTACGCCTTACATGAAGACGACCGACTGGAACGTGTGTGTCACGCCGGAGACGATGCATGCGCTCGCCCAGCAAGGTAAGGACTACGAGGCGACGCTTACGATTGGCGGAGAGACCTACACCATTACCGTTCCGCGGACGGTTGTACTGAAGGATGACGACGGCGTTCAGTGGTATCCTGCGATTGCCGTTGTAGACGGCAAGGTCTATGGCGATATGGGCAAGGCCGTGGCCGCCGCAATTCAGGCGGCGATGGGCGGCAAGGACATGGAGTTCTACGAAGCGCCGACCGGATATCCCGCGAACGTGTCCGCACAGAAGGAAGGCGATGTGTGGAAGCTCGTCGTGAACGAGCCGACGTCGATCGCGTCCGCGACAATCGCAGTTTCGGCGACGGAGATTATCGTGCGTGACGAGGACATCAAGGTCGAACTTACAGGCGTAACCTTTGGTGAGGCGACTCTTGTGCTTGGTGAGGATTATATCGTTGACGAGTCCAGCGTGTTGCAGGCGAACAAGATCGGCGAATACACCGTGACGATCAACGGCATCGGCAACTACACGGGGGTTGCGTCGACGACGTGGAAGATCGTCGAGCCTACGGGAGAGTTCGCGGCGGATGCCATGAGCGTAAAGAAGGGCGACCCCGACTACGGAACCATCGCCACAGAGACCCCAAGACGTCTCGATATAACCGACACCACCAAGCTTGTCTACAAGAATGACGAGCTTGGCGAGCGCTGGGAGGCTGCGGTCGAGATAAACTGGCCCCACAGCGAGACGGCGTTTGATACTTATATAATCCTTCAGGTCCCGACGAAGGTGCAGTACATCGATGCACAGCATGCGTCCGTCAGGCTTGACGAGGAGGTCGCCTGGGGAGATGAGATCATCGACGGCAGGTGGACGGGTCTCTCCGCGACCGAGACGAGCGCTTCATTCTACGAAGTCAATGGACTCACCATAAAGACAATCGATTACAGCTACTTCGACAAACTGACCTGGACGGTCGCGATAACGCCGGCGGACATAGAGGCGGCGATAGAGTCCGGCGCGAAGCACCTTGAGTATTCCATCGTCTGCGGCTCTGTGGCGTGGGGCGACGAGACAGAGGGCAATGTCGAGGGAATCGCCGACACGGAGTTCACCGTGAGCATGAGCCTAGCGAAGGTGTTCCTGCTAGACGGCGAAGGCCATCAGGTGTATCCGGCGCACGAGCATTCGTGGAGCATCGTGCCTTCAGAGGACGGCTCCCTGCTCGCCGCGAACTGCCTCGCCGAGGGGTGCTATCTCGCCGAGACGACTGGCGAGCTGAGGCTTGAGATGGTCGCGAAGGACTCGACCGTCCCCGCATACGCCGAGGGACACTACAGGGACGGAGTCGCCGCAGAGGCGCTCTTGAAGGGCGTTGAAGATTTCTATCCGACGGGAGCCTCGATCGGAGACATCAGATACTTCGATAATGGCGGCGATGAGCTTTCCTCCGCACCGGTCGAGCCGGGGCGCTACTACGCACTCGCCGAAGTCTCGCTCGGCGAAGACGTCTGGACGCTAAGGGTTGACGGACTCGAAATACTCGCCGGCGAGGCGTCAGTTAACGGTGTGCATGTGAAGGATGCGTCCGAGTACCTCGAGCGTGCGACCGGCGACGCGATGCAGATCGCGGCTGGCAAGAGCTATACGGCGTCGAAGGCATACCAGACCCCGGCGAAGTACGGAATACTGAACCTCACCTGCGGCACGAAGACCTACGACCTCGCGGGATTCACGGTTACGGCGGCGGTCGACCAGCCGTTCTTCGAGAACGCCGGCAGGCTCGTCATAACGGATTCGAGCGAAGACGCGACGGGTGCTATCGCCGCAAACCAGGCCTCGGCGGAGGATACGCTGATCGTAAACACCGGTACGCTCACCATCGAAGGCGGAACTTTCCGCGGCTCCATCGTGAACGACGGGGGAACGGTTACGATAACGGGTGGCAAGTTTTCCGTCAAGCCCGAGGCGGACTTTGTTGGAGAAGGCTACGACATCGTGAAGCGCGGTGATTTGTGGTCCGTCGAGAAGCACGAGCACGACTACCGGTTCGTCGTGGTGGGCGGCAGGCTTGTGATAGTGACGTGCTGCAACGTGCTCGTGGACGACGCTCTTCAGATTTCGCATTGCGACAGCCGCCAGCTTGTCGGCATACTCGGTCTACGCAAGTCGTTCACCGGCATCACGAAGGGAGTGCCGGCTTTGAGCGTCGACTACGACCGCAAGGAGCATCCAGCGGAGTTCTACGCGATAAACATGACTACGCTTAATGCCGTCATTACTGACGCGAGCCTTCTGAGCATAATCAAGGATGTTGTCGAGAATGTGGATTTCGCCAACATCGCAGAGACCGACGTGCTGAACCTCTTGTCGGTGCTGGCACAGAACGACGGCTTCGCCGATGTGCTGAAGAACATCTTGGGAATATATTTCGAGGCTGACGGATTCGAGAATCTGACCGGCTGCACGCTCGGCAAGGTGGAATACACCATGGACGGCAAGGCGCTAGAAGGCGTGCCGGTCGAGGCGGGCGATTATACGGCGACAATCTCGATCACGTTGCCTGGCGGCAATGAGAAGACCGTCAAGGGGTCGTTCCGCATCAACGAAAAGGAGCTTCCGATCGAGACCGAGGGACATGACACCCATGTCTGGACCTTCAAGGAGGATGGTGCGAGGATTACGGCGACATGTCCCGGCAACTTGCTTCGCGGAATCAAGTGCAATGCTTCGCCGATGGCCATCGAGCTTGTTCCCTCCGTCGAAGGCGGGCGCAAGGTCTACGACGCGCAGCCTCTCGAAGTGACTGTTTCGAACCTCAACACTTTCGTGATCAACACCGACGCGAACGTCGGCGAGCTGGTCTACCGCACGGCTGACGGAACAGAAATGGAGGCTGCTCCGGTCGAGCCAGGCAATTACACGGCCGAGCTCGAAATGACACGTGGCGAAGCGCTGATCGGTGGACTCTTCAAATATACGGCGGTGCTCCCGCTCGTCATCGAGGAGAGGACGCCCACCGGCAAATTCCCCGTCTGCGGATGGACGAAGCATATCGGCGCAGGCTCCGACGCGCTCGTGGTCGACGGCGATGCGCTCTACTATCCGGTCGAGCTCGATTGGCCTTACCAAATCGAGCAGGTGATACTTACGCCCAGGTTCACCGATCCCGCGCATGCGGAGGTGAGGATATCCACCGTTCGCAGGACGTTCTCCGGCGAGCAGCTGCTCCAGGGCGAGGGTGCGGAGTGGAGCCTTGCCGCAGACGCCGGCGAGTTCTTCAGAATCAAGAAGTTCCGCAACCAGACTTACATGAAGGGCGTCACTTGGCTTGTGCCGTTCTCGTTCACCGAAATCGACGAGGCGCGCGCCGCAGGCGAGGCTGAGATCGTTCGCACTATCACCCTTGAGGGCAAGTGCTGTGAAGATGACATGGAGGGCCTCGCGCCGACGACATACACCATTGTTCTGGATGTCAAGAACCTCGTAATCAACGACTCCGAGGGCCGTCAGATATACCCTGTCCACAACCACTCCTGGACGCCTGAGAACACCGGTTCGACGCTGACACTCGTCTGCGACGTGGAAGACTGTCCGCAGGCTCCTGGCCTTGTCGCCGATCTCTCCGTCGGCTTCGATAGCAAGACGTATGACACGCTTTCTGCCAAGGCGACGCTCACAGGAACGGATGCGATGCGCATCCACGCCGCCGTTGAGTTCTGTGCGATCAGATATGTCGAGCTTGGTGAAGAGGGGACCGAGTATCCGCTTGGCGAAAAGGCGCCGTCCACGCCCGGCAGCTACCGCGTCGAGGTGGAATACTCCAACGGGGTTGACATCATCGGCACTCTAGCTGTGAAGTTCGAGATATTGCCGCTCGATGCTTCTGATATCTGCGCCTACTTCGACGATCCCAGAATGGTGTTCGTCTATACCGGCGAGAAGCAGGGTCCTGACCTTGCGAGCGTTTGGTACGGAATCGTTCCGCTCAGGTACGGAGTGGACTTCGTAATTGAGGGCGATCTTTGCGCGACCGATGTTGGCGAATATTCGTTCGCGATCGTCGGTACGGGCAATTTCGATGGCCGCCGCGAATTCAAGTGGAGCATCGTCGAGCCTTCGCGTCCGTTCGCGCCGTGCGCGCTTCAGATCCCCGGCGGAATGTGCTCGCCGCATTGGGGCGTGATAGGCTGCGATGGCAAGACCGCATACGTGGTGAACTCCTCTAACCTCATCTACAATGCAGCCGAGGATCGCTGGACCGCGCCTCTTACGATCGACTGGCCGGGGAACATCGACGGTCTGCTGGTCACGCCTGCGATATATACCGATCCGGCCCACGCCAAGGTCGAGACCGATTGCGGAGAGGCGTTCCTGGTCACGTCGTTCTTCAAGCGTCCCCTCGCGCTCTGCCCGGAGGAATATGTGGTCAAGGTTTTGTGGCTGCCCAGCTTCACAATGGATGACGTCGTCGCTACGTTTGATAATGGCCAGGACGAGCTTGTGTTCGATCTTACCGTAGGTTCGAACGCATGGGCGTGCGATCCGTTTGGACTGAAGACGACGACATTCAGGCTTGTCGTGCCGATTAAGGGGCTGGTGCATGACGACGAGCCGATTGACTGGTATTGGATCGAATATCTTGGGAACGGCGCGACATCCGGCGATATGGAGATCGAGCGCCGCCTGACAAGCGAGATCAAGCGCCTTACTGACTGCGCCTACAAGAACACCGGCCTCAACATGCTCGGCTGGAGCTTCGACGACAAGGCAGAAGGCGTATTCGAACTTGATTTCGCCGACAGACAGTTCGTCTCGGACGAGTTCGAGATTGGCGTAACTAACACGATATACGCCGTCTGGACTACCAACGTCGTGATTTCCGGCGACATGGTCAGCGATGAGTTCAAGGAAATCTCCTCAATAATGGTATGGGGCGTTGGCTCAACAATTGGCGACGCCATCGAGGGTCGCGTATTTGGCAAGCAGTCTCCCTGGCGCTATGTGGCCGAGGTTCCGTCCCAGGGAGCATACGATGTTGCCGCGACTTCGCTGGATGGCGAAGGTATGGTTTCGACGACGACGGCCCTTGTCATCGCAACCCCTGATCCGGAGGAGGGTTCCAAGGAGGAAACCAAGATCGAGGAGTCTTCGGGTGATGTCTCTTCAACCGTCGACAATGATGACGCAGGTTCCTTCCCGGCTGTGGTCGGTGGACTTCCCAAGATCGCGGAAAAGGCGGCGGAGACTGAAGCGGCAGGCGCAACCGTCAATGTCTGCTTCAAGGTCACGGAAATGCCTTCAGACGACACAACCGCCGGTTACGCCAACATAACGAACGAGTACCCCTCGGGACATGCGAAGCCGCTCGATTTCACGCTCGGCAAGTATGTGAACGACATGCTCGTCGGAAAGCTCCACGACTTGACCGCCTACAACGGGCTGGTGCAGGTCATCGTACCCTTCAACAAGGAAGGACGCCGCAATCTCAGGGTTGTCCGCTACCATGAGGATGTTGAGGGCGATCCTTCGAGCGGCCACGTGGATTTGCTGCCGGAAGGCGTCGCAAACGCCAATGCGGATGGCGAATGCTTCGAGTTCGACGAGGTATCCAACGAACTGCAGGTTAGAGGTGCGAAGCTTTCGACATACGCTCTGCTTTGGGACGGTGCGGAGGTGTCGCAGAAGTCGCTTGTCTGGCATGTAGACTGGCTCTCTGGCATGTATGTGCCGGAGATCGAGCTTGAAGTGAAGCCTGGTGACGGCTGGGCCAACTCGGTCTCGAACATGAGCTTCATGCTCGAGAAGCGTGATGGAATCAGGCTTTGGGACGCAAAGAGCAATGCCGAAGTGACGGATATAGTCAATATTGGCGGAGTCGATTTCTACAAGGTGTCACTCAAGGACCGCTTTGGTGACAACAATGTCGCCGGAGCCGACTCCGATACGTGGGGTGTGGCCTGGTTTGATGCGACGTGGGTCAACGCCGCGCTTTCAGAGGTGTTGCTGTACGCGCCGCAATACTGGCCGGCGAATCCGAAGGATGTGCCCACTATTGACAGCCTCATCGCCTATGTGTCGTACGAGTCGTATGATTGCAATGGCCGTGTGACGGTCGGCGCAAACAAGTCTCTGGTTAAGGCGCTTTCGGCTGTCGCGCCCAAGATGCTGTCCGCCGCTCCTGCGTCGGTTGCTGATCTCAATGCTTCGCTGGCCGTCGGCGCCCCTGTCGCGGGCGACAGCGACCCATACTGCAAGATCGTAGGCTTTACTGTTGAGGACGGCATCCTGAACGGTACGGTCGAGGTCGGTGCAGGCGACGTGAAGGGGTCTGTAGGCTATAATGCGTCCGTCGTGGTGATGGGCGCGAAGTCGCTATCCGAAGGCTTCAACAAGATTAAGGTCGTCGAATGCGACGCCGAGGGCAACTTCAGCGTCGAGGTGCCAGATGACTACAAGTTTTTCAAGGTTGCCCTTTCGGTATCCGAGAGCGTGAAGTAAGAGAAAGGTTTAGTCATGAAGAAACTTCTAACCATTGCGATCGTTGCGGCGGCAGTCACGACAGTAATGTCGGCATCTGCCGACGTCAGCGAGGAAGATTCGTCCGGCTTTTCTGCTTGGCGGGTATCTGCTGGCGCCAGATTTGGCTTGGGCCTTAGGACGAAGCTACGTTTCGGAGTTCCTGGCAATGCTGTATATGTGCCGACCTCTCCAGCCCTTGGCTCTCCGGCCGCCATTGGCGCCGCGCTCTCGTCCGGCGGCAGGGTGTCGTTCCTCGACGGTGCATTTATAGACCCATCTAGCGGTACTTTGGCGGCTCCTTATACGCAAAACTGGCAGATACCGGTTTCGGCGCTTAACCCGACCACAGGTGCAATAACCCTGAATTCCGCGCAGTCTACAGGTGGGGCTGCTGGCTATGGGGCTGATGACGATATCGCATTCGGTACTTCAATAGAGCTTTCGCGCACGCTTTACGCCAAAGAGAATGGGTTTGGCGTGGATTTTGCGGCGGGCCTTTCGTGGATGCGTCGCAACAATTGCTTCAAGTCTAGTGCTTCAGGAACCTATCTCGGCAGTTCTACGTATGTCTACACTCCGACTACGACGAGTTCCAATTTTGGCGTGCTGACATCCCCGTTTCTTACGCCTTCAGGAGGCTACTACGGATCGGGCTCTCCGACAGGTGTAGGCCCCGTACTTGATGTCTCCGACTTCAATGCAACCACAATTTCTCAAACTACCAGCTCAAGCGATTTCAGCGTCTCCGGTTCCGGCGACTACGAGGAGTGGGAGATTTCGCTCATGCTGAAGCCGTGGTGGGAGGTCACGGAATGGTGGCGTCTTACCGGAACTATCGGCGTCGGCGTAACCAGAAGCGAGTTTGAGGGCGTTGTCAATGGAGTGCTTACCGGAAGTGGCACGTATTCGGCGCGCAATAACTACCACGAGTGGAATTGCTACGGAATAGCCGGCCTCGGCACAATGTTCAGGGTTTGGCGTCTTGACCTCTCGTTTGACGTCCTCGCACGCTTCCTGCAGGATGACATGTCCATAGAATCTGACATGTTCTCCGGCTCGATCAGCAAGCCCAACGTTATATTCTGCTCCGCGCTCGGATTCGAGTTTTAAGTGAATATAGGCACGGGAAGTCGCTTGCTGGCCTTGAGCCATAAGTGCTTGTCGCCCGAAGGTTCAGGTGAAGCCGTATTGATATTCGGCGGTTTTGCCAAAAAGTGTCTTTGCCGCCAAAGCAAGGGCAAAATATGGTATAATATGCGAAATGGAAACGAACGAATATCGTGAGCAGCGGCTTCAGAGCATGAAGGCTCTGAAGGACATGGGTTTTGAGCCCTACGGGTGCAAGTATGACCACGACGACCTGAAGAAGGTGCGTGCGGAATTTGAGGAGGGCAAGGCGGTGCGCGTGGCGGGCCGCCTGCTGATGATTCGCCGCATGGGCAAGATGAATTTCTGCACCATGAATGACGGCACTGATCGCTTCCAGCTCATCTTTAAGCGTGATGAGCTGAGCGAGACGGCGTTTGCGGCCTTCAAGCAATTGAACCTCGGTGACATAATTGGCGCGGAGGGCGTGCTCTTCACGACCCAGAAGGGTGAGAAGAGCGTTGTCGTCAAAGAGTGGACGATGCTCGCCAAGGCGCTTGAGCAGCCGCCGGAGAAGTTCCACGGGCTCGCAGACCAGGAGGAGTGCTACCGCCGCCGCTATGTAGATCTCATGACGAACGACGAGAGCCGCCAGCGCTTCTTCACGCGCTCGCGCCTCATAATGGAGATCCGCAAGTATCTGTGGGACAAGGGATTCGTCGAGGTCGAGACGCCAATCCTTCAGGACCAGGCGGGCGGCGCAGCGGCCAAGCCGTTTGTGTCGCACTTCAATGCGCTCGATAAGGATTGCGTAATGCGAATTGCGCCGGAGCTTTACCTAAAGAGGCTGCTTGTGGGCGGTATGAACAAGGTCTTCGAGCTCGGTAAGGACTTCCGCAACGAGGGCATCGACCGCACCCACAACCCCGAGTTCACGGTTTGCGAGATCTACGAAGCCTACGGCGATCGTACTTCGATGGAGGCGATAATGGAAGGGCTTCTGCCCCACCTTTGCGACAAGGTCATTGGTTCGCGTCAGATTCCCTACGGTGACAGCGGGACGGTCATTGATTTCACTCCGCCTTATCGCCGCGTCGCCTATCGCGATCTCGTAAAGGACCTCATGGGCGCCGACTGGTTCGATCTCGACTTCGCAACGCAGCTCGAACGTGCGAAGGCTAAGGGCGCAGAGACCGCCACCAATCTTGAGCTTGATGGCGTGACGACCGAGCTCATGCTGACGCACGAGGTCTACGACAAGCTTATCGAGCGCAACCTCATGCAGCCGACCTTCGTCACGCGAATTCCGCACGAGTTCGTGCCGCTAGCCAAGACATGCAAGGACGATCCTTCTCTCGTGGACGTGTTCGAGTTCGTCGTTGCCGGCCGCGAGCTTTGCCCCGGCTACACCGAGCAGAACGATCCGCTTGAGCAGCGCAAGGCGCTTGAGAACCAGGCCGGAGAGGATACGGAGAAGATTGATGAGGACTTCATCTCCGCGCTTGAATGCGGTATGCCGCCGACGGGTGGCCTTGGCTTCGGCGTTGATAGGCTTGTGATGTTCCTGACAGGCACCGACTCGATTCGTGACGTAGTGCTTTTCCCGCAGCTCAAGCGCAACTGATTATACGGGGGCCGAAATGGAAGAGAGCGTAAAGAACGAATACTTCGAACTGCTGAAGTTCGAGACGGTCGGCGGAGACCCCGCCAAGTTACGCGATTGCGTGGACTGCGCGTCGTGGCTTCGCCGCTGGCTCGGCAAGCTCGGCTTCGAGGGCGAAATGCTCTATCCCGAGACGAAGGGGGCGATGATGCCGCCGCCGATACTTTTCGCCGAACGAAAGGGCGACGAGGGCGCTCCTACGATTCTTGTGTACGGACACTACGACGTCCAGCCGACCGACCCGATATCAGAGTGGAAGACGCCGCCGTTCGAGCCGACTGAGATCGACGGGCGCGTCTACTGCAGAGGCTCGCAGGACGACAAGGGGCAGTTCTTCGCATTCCTTTGCGGGGTAAGGGACTTCCTCTCGGGAGCGTCCGTGAAGCCCACGCTCAAGGTTGTCCTTGAAGGCCAGGAGGAAAGCGGCAGCACCGCTCTCGAAAAGATGGCGCTGTCACTTCGCCGCAAGCTGTCGGCTGACGTGCTGCTTGTGTGCGACACGAGTGCTGCAGCTAACATGCGTCCTGCGATTATTGCGGGGCTTCGCGGCGTTTCGCACTTCACCATCCGCCTTTCGGGGGCCAACCGCGATCTGCACTCCGGGGAATATGGTGGCCTTGCGCCGAATGCTGCGCAGGCGATGTCCGAACTTGTCGCGAGCCTGCATCTGCGCGACGGGTCCATCGCTGTCGCAGGATTTCGCGATGGCATCATCCCGCCCGAGCATGACGAATTGAGGGCCGCCGAAATCTCCGCGCCGTCGAAGGAGGAGCTTGAGGCCGACATCGGCTGCGAGCCTGTCGGCGGGCAGCTGGGCAGGACGATCGTGCAAAGGAACGGTTTCGACCCGACGATAGAGGTTAACGGAATCCACTCCGGCTACGGCGGGCCTGGCGCGAAGACTGTCATACCTTGCGAGGCCGTGGCGAAGATATCCATGCGCCTTGTTCCGGGACAGACGCCGCGCGGCGCTTTCGAGGCGGTGCGCACCCATCTTGAAGCGAACGTGCCGAGAGGGATGAAGCTTTCGATTGAGGACTACAATCCCGGCGCAGGTGGATTCAGGCTACCGTTGTCGTCGCCGCTCTTCCGCCTTGCCGAGCATGTGCTTTGCGAGATGGACAGCCGCGGGCCGGTGTTCGTATGGGACGGCGCGTCGATACCGGTCGTTTCCGCGATACGAGAGGCGTCTGGCGCGGCTCCGCTTATAGTCGGGTGGGGCCAGCCGGAGGACAGGATACATTCGCCGAACGAAAGCTATTCGTTCGCGCAGTTTGAAAAGGCCCGCGATTGGGCGCGGCGCATATTGTCCGCGCTTGCAGGCTGAAAGGATGAGGAGGGATCACATGGAGAAGCTTGTCATAATAGCAGGGTCCGGCAACTATCCGCGCCTTCTTGTGGAGGGTGCGAAGAAGGCCGGGGTTCCACAGGTCGATGTCGTGGCAATCGCCGGTTCGACATGGCGCGAGACCCGCAAGGCGGCGGACCATGTGATGCCTATCACCATCGGCACGATAGCCGAGAGCATAAGGAAGCTCGGCAAGATGGGCTACGATGGTGGCATTCTCGCCGGACAGGTGAATCCGCTTTCCCTCTTCAGGGGACGGTTTGACCGCGAGGTTACCTCATGGCTCAAGGAGCTGCCGGTGAAGAATGCCCACACGGTCTTCTCTAAGCTCATTGAGAAGTTTGCTGAAAGCGGACTTAAGATACTTCCGGCCAGCCTTTACATGGAGGACCACCTGCCGGGCGTCGGGCCGCTTACGAAGCGCGGTTTCACGCCGGAGGAGCAGAGCGACATAGACCACGCCGTCGCAGTAGTCAAGGACATGGGAGTGCATGACGTTGGGCAGACTGTCATGGTCAAGCGCGGAATGGTGCTTGCGGTCGAGGCGTTTGAAGGCACCAACAAGGCCATCCGCCGTGGCGGACGCCTTGGAGGCAAGGGCAGCGTCATATTCAAGGCCGCGCGTGAAGGCCACGACATGCGCTTCGACATTCCCGTCATCGGACTTAAGACGCTCAAGGCCATGAAGAAGGCCGGGGCGACTGCGCTTGGTTTCCAGGCGGGGCGGCAAATCGTGTTGGACTGTGACGAGGTGGTAGATTTCGCCAACAGGAACGACATCGCAATCGTCGGTGTAGACAGCGGTCTTCCGCCAGCGCCAGTGAGGGTCTGATGAAAATACTTATTCTTGCAGGCGAAGAGAGCGGAATGCTCTATGCGCGCGGCCTTAAGGAAAGGCTTGCCGCGCTTGGCCATGAGGTGCGCGGCTACCAGGACTATGGCTTCCAGACGGCAGATCTCGCAGTCTTCGGTTTCGGGGCGGTGCTCAAGAAGATACCGTTCTTCTTGCGCGTAAAGCGTACGATGGAGCGGGCGATTGACGAGTGGAAGCCCGATGCGGTCTGCACGATCGACTATCCGGGCATGAACCTCAAGCTCGCGGCCTACGCGAAAAGCAAGGGCGTAAGGGCCGTCCATGTCGTGTGCCCTCAAGTTTGGGCGTGGCATCAAGACCGCATACCGAAGATAGAGGCCGCGCTAGACAGCCTCTGCTGCTTCTTCCCGTTCGAACCGTCGCTATTCAGGCCTGGCTTCGCGAAGTTCATAGGCCATCCACTAGCCAAGGAGTTTTCGCTGGAGAAGACGTCCGCTGTGCGCGAGTCTGGCCGCAAGCGCAAGCTTGTCGCGATACTGCCCGGCAGCCGTGGCGTGGAGATTTCGCGAATACTCCCCGACCTGCTCAAGGCGGCGGATATCGTGGAGAACGCCGATTTTGTGATACCGGCGGCCAACCGGATGGCGTTCGACCTCATATCGCATATCGTCAGGCACAACAAGGGGCGTGTAGAAGTCAAGGTTCAGCTGGGTGGTGCGAGGGATCTTCTGCGCCGTGCGGACTGCGCGGCCGTCGCAAGCGGAACCGCGACTCTTGAGGCGGCGCTGGCGAGATGTCCGACTCTTCTGGTCTATCGTGTGGGCCGTATCCTCGCCGCTTTCGCCCGCAGAGTGATAAAGGGGACGAAGTACATCGGTCTTGCGAACATCGTATGGCAGCGTTGCGGCGGCACGGGCGACAAGCCGCCGATGGAGGAGCTTCTGCAGGAGGCGTTCACTCCGGAGGCAGTCGCTTCCAGAATCAATGCCTGGCTTGCGGACGACAACGCGAGAAACGAGGTCGCGAGGCGTCTTGACGAAGCGGTGCGCAAGCTCGACACCGAGGAGGACCCCCTTGCTTTGATAGTCCGGGAGATCGTATAAAGCGACATGTATGAGCGGTGAGGCAGACAGACGCAATGGAGAGATGAACGGGCTGAGGCCCTATCTTTCGTCATGGGCCGTTCTGGCCCTGTCGTTCGGCTATGCGGTCAGATGGGGTGCGTTTGTCATGCCCGGCAAGGTCTTTCTGCCGAATGCTGGTCCGCTAGGTACATTGATCGGCATAGGTGTGGGCGCCATCGCCATGTGCCTTTTCGCGCTCAACTATCATCGAATGGTTCTGCGCGAGCCTGGCCCGGGAGGCGCGTTCCGCTTTGCGAGGAAGGTGTTTGGCGACGACCACGGCTTTCTTGTGTCGTGGTTTTTGTGCCTTACGTACGTTGCTATACTGTGGGCGAATGCGACTGCGATTGTGCTGCTTTCTCGCTATCTTTTCGGGGATGCGCTGCAGTTCGGCTTCCACTATGTGCTCGCGGGATTCGACGTCTATCTTGGCGAGGTTTCGCTTTGTGTAGCGGTTATAATCGTTGCGGGGTTGGCCTGCTGGTTCCACAGACGACTTGCGGGACGACTTCAGGAGCTTCTCGCGGGCGTTTTCGTCGCCGGAGTCGCCGTCTGCTTCTTTGCCGCCCTTGGCAGGCACGAGGGTGGGCTTGCATCGATGGCGCCGGCGTTTTCTCCTATCGGATCAGGGACCACGCCGTTCTTCCAGACGATAGGAATTCTCGCGATGATGCCGTGGGCGTTCGTCGGCTTCGAGGCGGTATCCAATTCGTCTGCCGAGTTCAATTTCCCCTCTAAGAGGCTGTTGTGGCTGCTGCTTGGGGCCGTGGCGATATCAGCGGCAGTATACGCCGCGCTCGCCGTGCTGCCTACACTTGCTATGCCCGACGGCTACGCCACGTGGGCCGATTACATCCGCGACATCCCGAACCTTGACGGCATAGAGGCAATGCCAGTATTCTACGCGGCAAAGAAGGCGTTGGGGCGGCTTGGGCTCGCCATTCTAGGCAGCACCATGTTTGCGGCCCAGCTGACGGGAATAATCGGTGCGTTTGTCGCCATGAGCCGCCTGATCTATTCAATGGCGCTGAATGACATACTTCCTTCATGGTTTAAGGTCTTGGGGCGCGACGGCGCTCCTAAGAATGCGATCCTCTTCATAATGGGCGCTTCGTGCATTACGCCGTTCTTCGGACGTACTGTTATAGGCTGGCCTCTTGACATATCCAGTATAGGTGCG
>Ga0310786_10005043_pt1 | contig 18081 bp, 14 predicted proteins | sample AusTroGonzalo_MG_FD_203881 | JGI IMG/M metagenome (GOLD analysis project Ga0310786, IMG submission 203881) | Bovine rumen microbial communities from tropical cattle in Woodstock, Queensland, Australia - Gonzalo_03 (v2) (version 2) | ecosystem: Host-associated > Mammals > Digestive system >... | reverse complement strand
ATGAATCATTGCAGACCTATCTGCGCGAAGTGATGACCGCCGAGGATGTGGAGTCGTCTACCTGGGAGGATGTCTATGACCAGCTCTGCGAACTCTCCCTGCACCCCTTTGACCTCAACACGGCCACGCGTTCCCAACTCGAGGACCTGCCATTCCTCTCTGCCCAGCAGATCGAGGAGATCATGGAATACCTGTATCGCTACGGTCCGATGAAGTCGAAGGGCGAACTCCTGATGATCCGCTCGCTCGACGAGGCGCGTCGCAGGCTGTTAGCGAGTGTCTGCTATATCGGTGATGCACCCAAGGCCTCCTTTCCCCGTCTGAAGGAGATCCTCCGGGATGGACATCATGAACTGATGGCGACAGCCCGCATACCCTTCCAGAAAAAGGATGATGACTATCTGGGTTCCCCTTTGCGCCACTGGCTGCGCTATCAGTTCAACGATGGCGACTATGTGAAGTTGGGCCTCGTGGGCGCCAACGATGCAGGCGAACCCTTCTTTGCCGATCGCAACCGCTGGGGCTACGATCACTATTCGTTTTATCTTCAACTGCAGGGCTTGGGGCGACTTGAGTCGTTGTGTCTTGGTCATTACCGGGTGTCGATGGGGATGGGACTGGTCATGAACACGCAGACAAGCTATGGTAAGGTGGCGATGCTCCAAATGCTCGGACGCTCTCAGACCATCCTCAGGGCCCATGCTTCACGTACCGACAACTATCTGCAAGGGGCTGCCGCCACCTTGCGCCTCTCTCAGCACCTCTCACTCACTGGCTTCTACTCCTATCGTCCGATGGATGCCACACTCAATAAGGATGGTTCCATCTCTACCATCCTCACCTCCGCCTATCATCGCACACAGGGTGAGATGGCGAAGAAACATAACTTTGAAGCCCTGAAGACGGGTGGTAGTCTGCTTTATACCTACCGCGGTCTGCAACTGGGTCTGAACACCGTCTATGCCCACCTCTCCCGACGGTTGCAGCCCAACACCGCCTTACGGTATCGGCAATATTATCCTCAAGGGCGCGACTTCTTCAATACCAGCCTCTCTTATAGCTATGCCAGTGCCCGATGGTCACTGAATGGTGAGACAGCCATCGACCGTCAAGGTCATCTGGCCACCGTCAACAGTGCCAGTCTGCTGCTGGGCGATGCCTGGAGTCTGATGGCGCTGCAGCGGTTCTATTCCTTCCGCTATGCCTCTCTCGATGCCCAGAGCTATAGTTCGGGAGGACGTGTGCAGAACGAGAGTGGTCTCTACCTCGGTCTCACTTGGAAACCCTCGCCCTCTCTGCAACTCATGGCCTATACCGACTTCGCCTATTATGCCTGGGCGAGATACCGTGTGCCGCAGTCCTCTCATGCCTGGGATCATCTGGTGCAAGCCACCTGGCGGCATCGGAAATGGAACTTCTTCGCCCGTTACCGACTGCAACAGTCGCAGCACCGTTACCGACTGAGTGCCGAATATACGGGTACAGGCGGCTTCTCCATGCTCTCACAGTTCGATGGCTGTTATCTGCCTGACGACCAACGGGCCTGGGGCAGGGTAGCCACCCAGCGTTTCTCCTTCCAGCACCGTTGGCTCACGCTCCACCTCGGTGTCAGCTATTACCATACCGACAACTATGCCAGTCGTGTCTATCTCTATGAGAACGCACCCCTCTATACCTATTCTGTCATGCAACTCTATGGTGAGGGATTCCGTTACTGGCTGATGGCACGCGCCGCTGTCGGTCGCCGTCTGACGCTCTCCGCGAAAGCCTCCGACACCGATCTCGACCTACAGATAAGATGGAAGATCTGATTAGAGTAGCTGGCGATATAGCTCTGCCACCTGGCCAGCTACATCGTTGCCTGCAAACCGTTTGATATACTGTTGACTGTTCTCGATACGCTTATCACGCCCCTCGGCCCCTCTCAGCACCTGCCTGATGGCATGTGCCATCGCCTGGGCATCGTCGGGATCCACATACAACGAGTCGGGACCGCCAGCCTCTTCCAGACACGACCCCGTACAGGCTACCACAGGCAACCCGCAGCTGATGGCTTCGATGATGGGGATACCGAAACCCTCATAGCGCGAGGGATACACAAACGCTTCCGCCTCTGCATACAATTTGGGCAGTTCCTCGTCGCTCACCCCGTGCATGATCCTGATGCGATGACTCAATCCCTCCTTTTTCGCATACGCACTCACCTCGTCGGTATAGGGCGTATGTCTGCCCACGATCACTAGCTTTACCTCCTCAGGCAGATAGGGTAGCGCCTTCACTGTCAACAGGATATTCTTACGTGCCTCGATGGAGCCCACGCTGAGGATATAACGAGTGGAGAGTGGAGAGTGGAGAGTGGAGAGCTGGGGCTCGAAACGGGGGGCACAGCTCTGGTAGATCAGGCTAATCCTACTTTCATCCACCTCGCCATATTCCATGATGTCACGCTTTGTACAGGCACTGATGGCGATGATATGATCGGCCTCGCGGATGGTCTGACGGAACTTCCAGGCATAGATCTTCGTGTCGATCCAGTGGTAGAACTCCGGATGGCGCAGGAAGATCAGGTCGTGGATGGTCACCACACTCTTGATACCGCTCTGTCGGATGCCGATGGGCAGTTCACCCGAGAGGCCGTGAAACACCTGGATACCGTCGCGCTTCAGGTCGCTCACGATCCCTTTTGAGCGCCATAAGGCTTTGCTGAAGGGCAGATGCGACGGCGCAGGGTAGCAAAAGCTGACGTTCTCCTGCAGCCTGATCTGTTGCCGTAGCTGATCCCTGCCCTGGTCGGGCGCATAGAGTCTCAGCTCCAACGGGTAACTCGCCAGATCGTTCACTAAGGTACGTCCGTAGCTCCCCAGTCCTGTGCCGTTGCGCACGATACGCTTGGCGTCGAATCCTATCTTCAGTCGTTCTGTCATGAGCGCTTAAAGTGTTTGAATACGAATCTCACGAGCACGAAGTTCGTGGGTACGGCGATGGCGAGCACGGCAATCGGTGCCAGTTCACGACTGAGCCCGATCCAGAGGAAGAAGTTGAAGAGCACGATATGTAACAGGTAGTTCACCAGATGTGCCCCGCCGAAGCCCAGTCCGTTTTTCGTAGAGGTTTTCTCTTTAAACGTGAAGTGGGCACTCAGATAGTAGTTCACCAGAAAGCTTATCACGTAGCCGATGGTATAGGCCACGTTCACCTCTATCCAGTGCTGCAATATCCAATAGACGGCATAGTGGATGGCTGCCGCCGTGGTACCCACGATGCCGAATCTGATCAGTTCGCCCAGCGTTTCTTTCTTTTGCATGTCGCTCAATTTGATGGCAAAGTTACGGAAAAATCCCCATATCAGCGAATATTCTGGCTTTTTATTTCTTTTTCTCTCAGATTTGCTGTATTTTTGCAGGCAAATACAGCGCTATATGATACTATTGAGTTTTGATACAGAAGAGTTCGACGTGCCTCGCGAGCATGGCGTTGACTTCTCGTTGGAGCAGGGCATGGCTGTCTCGAAGGTCGGCACCTGTCGTATCCTCGATATCCTGAAGCAGAACGGTGTGCGCGCCACGTTCTTCTGTACGGGTAACTTCGCCGAGCATGCCCCAGAGGTCATGCAGCGCATCATCGCCGAGGGTCACGAAGTGGCTTGTCATGGGGTTGATCACTGGCAACCGAAGGAGACCGACTTCGCCCGTTCGAAGGAGATTGTCGAGCGCGTCACCGGGCTTACGGTCTATGGCTACCGTCAGCCCCGTATGTTCCCTGTCGTCGAGTCGGAGATTAAACGCGTGGGCTATCTCTACAACTCTTCGCTCAACCCCGCCTTCATCCCCGGGCGCTACATGCACCTCACCGAGCCGCGCACGTGGTTCATGAAGGATGGGGTCATGCAGATCCCTGCCTCCGTCACGCCCCTCATCCGCTTCCCGCTGTTTTGGTTGGCGCTCCACAACCTGCCCGAGTCGCTTTATCATCTATTGGTGCGTCGCGTACTCCATAAGGATGGCTACTTCGTCACCTACTTCCACCCCTGGGAATTCTTCGAGCTCAAGGCCCACCCTGAGTTTAAGATGCCCTTTATCATCAAGAACCACAGCGGCCAGCAGATGTGCGACCGTCTCGACCGTCTCGTCAAGATGCTCAAAGCCCGTGGCCATGAGTTTATCACCTATCATGAGTTTGTGGAAAGGGTAAAAAAGTAAAATAAGAGATTTCAGATATATGAAGAAAGTAAGTATTCTTGTTCCCTGTTACAATGAAGAGTCTTCATTACAGGCGCTTTACGAAGCGCTCCGACAGCTGATGGATGCTCAAACCGACTATCAATGGGAGGTCCTGATGGTCAACGACGGCAGTAAAGACAATACGATCCAGATCATTAAGCAGTTAAGGAATCAGGATCAACGTATCTGTTATATCGACCTGTCGCGCAACTTCGGCAAGGAGAATGCCATGCTGGCAGGCTTTGATTATGCCTCTGGTGATTGTATGGTGATCATGGATGCCGATCTTCAGCATCCGCCCCATGTCATCCCTGACATGCTGAAATACTGGGAAGAAGGTTATGAGGATGTCTATGCAAAACGCATCACACGTGGTAAGGAGAGCTGGTTTAGAAAGCGCTTCTCGCTGTTGTATTATCATCTGTTGCAGAAGACCACGCGCGTGGAAATACTTGAAAACGTGGGTGATTTCCGCCTGCTTGACCGTAAATGCATCGATGCCCTGAAACAACTGCGTGAGACGCAGCGTTATACCAAGGGCATGTATTGTTGGGTAGGTTTTAAGAAGCATGAAGTCCTCTTTGAGCAGGGCGACCGTCTGGCTGGTGAGTCCTCCTTTAATTTTGGTCGTCTGTTAAGCCTTGCCATTGAGGGAGTCACTTCCTTTACCACGGCTCCCCTCCGTTTTGCTACTATCTTAGGGTTGGTTATATCCCTTGTAGCGTTTATATATATGTGCTATATCCTGATCACCACCCTTATTTGGGATGATCCGGTGGCAGGCTATCCTACACTGATTACTGTGATCCTCTTTCTGGGCGGTGTCCAGTTGTTATCGCTTGGCATCATCGGAGAATATCTGGGCCGTATCTTCTATGAAACGAAAGAGCGTCCCGTCTATCTGATTCGTGAGTCAGCAGGGGTTTGAAGTTTCAGGAGCTTGTTCCTGCATAAATAGAACATCAGGAACGGGGTCGTAAAGCCGATAATACTGCCTACGCACACATCCGACAGGAAGTGCTGGGAGAGATACACGCGTGAGTAGGCACCCAAGACAGCCAGCACCAGCAGCAACAACATCGACACGTTCAACAGAATCTGCGTCCTGAGGCCGTTTGGCTTATCTGCTCGACAGTAGTGATAAGCCAGGAAAAAAACCAAGCAAGTGCTAAACATGAAGAACGTAGAGGCATGACCTGAGGGGAAGGAGTTACTGTGATACATCGTCACGCCCTCCACCAGTGGTAAGGTCAGATCTTGGTACTGCTCGAACACGCTGACAGGTCGGTCATGACTGATGGTATGTTTCAATATCTGTAAGATGGCACCGCCCGTCAGTTCACATATGGCAAAGAAGATCGTCATCTTGGTCTTCTTCCACAGCAGGGGCAACAGTGCCAGTACATACAAAGGCCATTCTGCCAACACGCTATAATACTTGAAGAAAGTATCCTGTAGGCTTGTATGATGGGCGTTGAGCATCAGGTGAAGTTCAGGCTTCGGATAGGCATACATCAATCCGAGTATTACCATGAGCAACACCAGATAGGGGATCACATAGGCGTAAAACGTTCTGAAATATATCTTGCTAATCATTTGCTTTCTGAGGGATGGGTTGATAATCTTTGATCATGATCTCATAGCAGAGCTTCAGCCAGACGAAGATGACTGGGAGGGCTTTGAGACCGTAAGGTTTCATATATTCCTCGCGGATGAAACGGGGCATGAGGTCGGAATGGGCCATGGTGCAGAAGAAGAACACATAAACCATGAGCGCCACGTCCCACTTGGAACGTTTCCAGGGGGCTGCCGTGTACCAGATAGCGACACCCACAACGGCGATAATATAAGTGCTGTTCTCAGAACCCGTGGAGAAGAGTATCGTAAACATCAGAACTGAGGCCAGTAAAGTCTGGCGGAAGGCCTCGTTGGCGTATTGCCTGAAACGCAGATAAGGGGCCGCAAAGGCGATGAAACCAGGAACGATCAGCCACAGGTCGGAGTAAGTGGCACAGCCAGAGATCTTCCTGACAACCCCAAGGAGTGAGATGTTGGTGCCATGACTGAACATATTGTCAGCGTTCTTGTATAGAAGGATATTCGCCCATTCTCCATATTGATGGACAATATATTGTGGACTGGAAATAATCATGGGAGCAACAAACAATATCACACTCCATAAGATGATGGAACCAATGAATTTGCCTTTATGCTTGGAGAACAGAAAGAATGCCAGTCCTACAATGCCGTAGATCTTGACAAAGGTGCCGAGTACCAGAAAGAAAGCTGCCCAGAAGTCTTTTTCTTTTTCTATCAGACAGAATGTCAGGAGGATGATGGCTGCAATCGCGATATTGAACTGTTGCATCTGGATGCCATTCAGCATCTCGTGGGCACAGAACCAATAGATAAACACCTGCTGATAGGTGGTGAAGACATTATGCCGGATGGCGATATACAGGAACAGGGTCAGGGCAATCAGCCACAGGAGCATGCCTAACCAGGTAGGTGGCACGGCAAAGGGGGCAATGACCATCGAGAATGTAGGGCCGTAGAGAAACAGGTCAAAGTATTCTTTGGGATAATGAATATAGAGTGGCAGCTGATCTACCACGTGCCAGTAGGATTGTTTGAAGATCAGGAAATTATTCTCGCGCCCATGTCCGAAACGTGTCATACCCGTCACGCCAATGATCATCCACACCCATAGTAACGTGCGTGGATCGGTCAGGATTTGCTTCAGCCTTGCTTTCATTTTTTCAATTTTGCTGCAAAGGTACAAAAATATTCTTAATTCTTAATTCCTAATTCTTATTTTATTTGTATCTTTGCACCGATGAATGACGAAAACAAGATATCGGTAGTTATAAACACCTATAATGCTGAGCGTGATCTGGAGCAGGTGCTGGAGGCGGTGAAGGACTTCGACGAGGTACTGATCTGTGACATGGAGAGCACTGACAAGACCCTTGACATCGCCCGCAAGCATGGTTGCAGGATTGTGACTTTCCCCAAGGCTGACCACAAGAGTGCTGAGCCTGCACGCACCTTTGCCATCCAGTCGGCGGCGAACCCTTGGGTGCTGGTGGTGGATGCCGACGAGATCGTGACACCAGAGCTCCGTGACTATCTGTATCGTCGTATCGCTGAGGCGGATTGTCCTGCCGGGTTGTATATCCCCAGATGGAACCGTTTTATGAACCGCTATACGAAGAGTCTCAGCTATGACCACCAACTGCGTTTCTTCCGTCGTGAAGGAACCGAGTGGCCCCCTTATGTGCATACCTTCCCCAAGGTAGAAGGACGGACAGAGAAGATCCCTGCCTCCGCCACGAATGTGCGTTTCATCCATCTGGCCGATGAGACCATCAGTGACTTGGTGCGGAAGACTAACGCCTATACCGACGGTGAACTTCAGAAACGGGCCCAGAAGGGCTATGGCTTGGGTGCGCTGATCGGCAGACCTGCCTGGCGATTTTTCCGGAATTACTTCCTGAAACTGGGCTTCCGTGACGGTCTGCCAGGACTCGTCCGTGCAGGCATGGATGCTTTTTATCAGTTTGTGCTGGTAGCGAAGGTGATAGAGAAAAGAACAAGAAATGATAAATGATGAAGGAAAGATGGGAAAGCCGTTGTTCTCAATACTGATTCCATCGTGGAATAATCTGGAATTCCTGAAACTTTGCGTGGCGAGTATCCGTAAGAATTCCACGTATGAGCATGAGTTGCTGATTCATGTGAATGACGGTAGTGACGGTACGCTCGACTGGGTGAAGGCAGAGGGACTGAAGTTTACACATTCGGAAGAGAATATTGGCGTGTGCTATGCGCTGAACGGTCTCAGACCGCTGGTGACGACAGACTATGTGCTGTTTATGAATGACGACATGTACACCTGTCCTGGCTGGGACGAGGCACTCTATGAGGAGATCAAGGCGATCGGACATAAGCTGTTTTTCCTTTCCTCAACACTAATCCAGCCGAGGAAGTTCTTCTGCAAGAGTGTGATCGCACCTGCCAACTACGGTGAGAGCGTGGAAACTTTTGATGAGGAACGGTTGCTACGCGAGTATCAGACCCTGAAACATGGCGACTGGCAGGGCGCCACATGGCCTCCCAATATCGTGCATCGTGACCTGTGGGATCTGGTGGGCGGCTATAGCGTGGAATACAGCCCCGGCATGTATTCCGACCCTGATTTCTCCGCCAAACTCTTCCATGCAGGCGTGAGACTCTTCAAGGGTGTCGATAAGAGCCGTGTCTATCACTTTGAGGCACGTTCCACCCATCGCATCGTGAAGAACGACGGCTCGTTGCAGTTCCTCCGTAAATGGGGCATCACCTCCTCATCGTTTATGAACGACGTGCTGCACCGCGGTGAACCGTTTGGGGCTGAGATCGACGCGACAGCACAACTGAAGAAGGATATTCTGCGCAGTAAGTGGAAGCGTGCACTGACGATATTTAAACCAACGATGGCAAAAGACATCTGGTAAAACAACAGAAGGCATGAAAGTTCTCTACTATCTGACATACGCCGTGCTCTGGCTGTTCTCCCTGCTGCCGATGTGGGTGCACTACCTGATATCCGACGGAATCTACGTGGTGGTGTATCACCTTGTGGGCTATCGGAAGAAGCTGGTGAGGAAGAACCTGACGGACAGTTTCCCTGAAAAGTCGGACACGGAGATCATTGAGATAGAGAAGGCGTTTTATAGTTGGTTTTGCGACTATCTGGTGGAGACCATCAAACTGCTGACCATCAGCAAGCGTAACTTGAAGCGCCGCATGGTGTTCAAAGGTACGGAGGTGGTGGATGAGATCGTGGAGAGCGGACAGTCGTGTGCCGTCTATCTGGGCCATTACTGCAACTGGGAGTGGATCACGTCGCTGCCGCTCTGGGTGACGCCCAAGGCGCAGTGCGGTCAGATTTACCACGTGTTGGAGAACTCAGAGTTTGACCGGCTGTTTCTGAACCTCAGACAAAGGATGGGGGCGGTGTGTATCCCCATGGCGGAGACGCTCCGACGACTGGCGGAGTATCGCCAGAAAAAACAACCTGTGGTGATCGGCTATATCTCCGACCAGGTGCCGTTCTGGAATAATATCCACCACTGGCTCGACTTTCTGAACCACGACACGCCCGTGCTGACGGGTACGGAGCGGTTGGCGAGAAGTGCGGGGCATGCCGTACTCTATATCGACGTGGAACGGCCGAAGCGGGGCTACTATGTGGCGACGTTCAAACTGATAGAGCGTGAGCCGAAGCAAACGAAGGACTTCGAACTGACGGATGCCTATTTCAAGATGTTAGAGGCGTCGATTCAGAGGGCACCGCAGTACTGGCTCTGGACGCATAACCGTTGGAAGCGGTCGCATGAGGAGTTTAATATCCGCTATGATGAGGCTACAGGCCGTGTGAGTCTGGAAGACCTCGATACCATCAAGAAGCGGAAAGGATTGATCTAAAAAGTTGAGAATATGATTTTTGTACACGATAAGGGACGCATGGCCAACAACATGCTGCAATATGGGCATGTGTATGCCTGGGGGCGGGAGCATGGACGCACGACGATGTCGATGCGCTTTGCCTATAAGTATCCTTGGTTTCAGATCTGTGAGACCCCCCATCATAACTTCATGACCTACCTCTTTGCTAAGTACGGGGCGAAGTTGGGCCTATTCCCTACGATACATTTCGATCAGGAGAATGCCGACTATAGCCGCGAGGAACAGCTGATGCTCAACAGCAGGATGATCGTGGTGACGGGCTGGTATGCCCGCTGGTATGACCTCTTTGAGAAGTACAAGCCTGAGATCAGGGAACTCTTTGCCTTCAACCAGGAGATACTGGGCACCTCGCGCCTGAAGATCGGTGAGGGTAGTGCCGTGAGAGTGGGCGTCCACGTGAGAAGGGGTGACTATAAGACGTTTAAGGATGGCCGCTTCTATTACGACGATGCCCAGTATGTGGGGGTGCTGAAGCAGTTTAAGGCGCTGATGCCTGAGACGAAACTCAACTTCTTCGTGTGTGGGAATGATCCTGAGTTGAACAGGGATTATTTCCGTAGGGAACTGGAGGATGAGCTGTGCAAGGTGGAGTTTCCTGACGGCAACCCGGCTGAGGATATGTGTCTGCTGTCGCTCTGCGACTGGCTGATCGGGGCGCCGAGCACGTTCTCACTGGTAGCTGCCATGTATCGTGAGGTGCCGCTCTACTGGATAGAAGATCCCAATGCTCCCCTGACAAAAGAAAATTTCAAAAGCTTTAACGAACTCTTCCGTCACATCTATTAAGGCATCAACCGGTCTTCCACCATACGCGACATGTATTGCTGGATGATGGCTTTCAGATCCTGTTCCATCCAAGGCTGGTCGGGCAGTCGCCCGTTCAGGTTATTCTGCATGAGCGAGTCGGAAAGAGCATAGATACCCACAGTCTTCTCACCATCGAACTGAAGCACATGTTCTTTTTTCACATACTGATAGATGCCGTTGAGATAGTTGACGGCCCAGGTTTCTTCTGGCGGCGTGTTGAAGAGGTCGATACCAAAGGCGAAGTAGGGTCTCGGATAGTGGAGCATCCCCATCACCGTAGGCAGGATGTCGATCTGTTGGGCAATCTTGTCCTGTATCTCAGGGATGCGTGACTGGTTGCCAGGCTCATATATAATAATAGGTGAACAGAAACCGCCCAGGTCGGTCTGGTAGTAGGCATGGTCGGAGAGGTTCGTGTGATCGCTGGTGAGCACGAAGATGGTGTTATTGAACCAAGGCTCGTGGCTGACGCGCTCGAAGAACTTACGGATGGCCATGTCGGTATAGCGGATGCACTTGTGGATGATAAGTCCCTCTTCGGGATAGACGTCCTGGTATTTCTCGGGCACCACATAAGGATGGTGACTGCTCGCCGTGAAGACGGCTGTCATGAAGGGCTCTTTCATCTCCGACATCTTAGCGCCATAATACTGCAGGAAAGGCTCGTCCCAGATGGCCCAGGTGCCGTCGAAGTCGTCGTCGTTGCCGAAACGAGAGTCGGCATTGAAGTCCTCACGTCCATAGTACGCCTTGAAACCTGTGGCATTGGCGAAGGCTTGGAAGCCCATCGACCCGCGCTGGGCACCATGGAAGAAGGCGGTCTCATAGCCCTCGTTGCCCAACAGACGGGCGATGCCGCTGACATGGTTCATGGAGGCTGGCGTCAGGAAGAACGGCTCCACGAACATCGGGATGCTGGAGAGGATGGAAGGCATGCCGTCGATGCTCTTCCGACCATTACAGTAGGAATGGGTGAAGGTGACACTATGGGCGATGAGTGAATCGACGAAGGGGGTGTAGCCCTTGTACCTGCCACCATCCAAGGATCTGTTCAGTGCACCGATATACTCGCGTCCGAAGCTCTCAACGATCAGGATGACGACATTCTTCTTGACGAAGGTGGTGTCGCTGTCCACGCTGTCGTTGGTCACGATGTCAGGCTGGTGGATCGGACTGTAGATCACTTCCAGGTCCTCTGGACTGAAGTAGTCGGGAACCACGAAGACATCCTTGCCGATGGTACGATAAAGGGAGAAGGGGGTGTTGAGCACTAAGGCGGCCTCTATGGGATGGTCGGCATACTGGTTAGCATTCGAGATGGTGATGGGGCGCACGGCTGTGGTGAAGCCGCCTCGAATGCCAGCCACCGTGAAGGGCGCCACGAAGAGCAGCGACAGGAGCATGGCGACATCATACTGCCACCAGACGTAATGGCGCTGACGGAGGCGCGTGGAACGATAGCACTTATAGAGTGCCCAGATGATGACACCGAAGATGAAGACGAGGTAGAAGTGGTTTACCAGCTCTTTGAAGAAGATAGAGAGGATGTTGCCCTCGTTGGCGAACTCGCTGAAGATAGTGGTCGTGGTGCGACGCATCGTAAAGCGGAAATAGACGGCATCGCAGCAGTTGACGAACAAAGCCAGACCGTTGATGCAGAGGAATACCCATTTGCAGACCTGCTGATAGAGGCGTGTCTCCTTCCCGTGCCAGGGCAGGAGCATGAGGAAGATATAGAGACTGTTGGTGATGAGGATGGCTGAGGTGTCGAACACGAGTCCGCCCATGAACAGCTCCAGCAGGTGACCGTAGGTCATATCAACGGCGAAATACGAGTAGTTGAGCAGCAGATAGAGGATGCGAGCCAGGAAATAGACCACGTAAACCAGCATCAGGTTGTAGATGGTGGTTGCAAGCGGGGCGAGGAGTAGAAAACTGCGTTTGTTCATCATTGTCTCTTATTTAGTGCCCATGGCTTTCAAGTCGGCTGTCGTAGCCTGCAGGATCGCCTTGCCCATGCGCTCCAGTCGCGCAGCCTGACTGCTCTCGTTGGTGACAAGACGATAGGAGTCGAGGTCGTAGGCGATGAAGCCGGTGGAGTCGGTCAGTGAGAAGCCGTTGTTGTAGTTGTGAACGGCGAAGGGATAGCGGTAGGAGGCACTCAGCACGTCACGACTCCAGCGGAACTGGTCGTGGGGCAGTTGCAGTTGTGCCAACAAAGTGGCAGCCAGATCGGTCTGGTTGCAGAGTTTCGTGATCTTCCTCGGTGCCTTGACAGCACCACCTGCCCACACCATCGGAATCTTGTTGCGCATCTGCACGGCTTCGGTATAAGGCCCGTAGTCGATGCTGTGGTCTGGCAGGAAGATGATGAGCAGGTTGTCCCACTGCGGCAACTGCTTCAGTTGGTCGATAAAGTCGCCGATGCAGGTATCGAGGTAGTAGAAGGCGTTGGGTATCTCCTGATTGATTTTCTTCAGTGGCACGTCCCAAGGCTCGTGTGAACTGAGGGTAGAAAAGCCGAAGAGGTGACGCTGATGGTTGGCTGCCGTATCGATGGCGGCAATCTGTTCGTAGAGGGTGTTGAAGGTGATATCGTCTCTTACGCCCCACTTGGCAGAGCTCTGTTCTTCGTTCGTGTAGTCGGCCTTCCATTGGAGCTGTTCCCAACCCGTTGTGACGAGGAAGCTGCGCATATTGGTGAAGTTGATGTCGCCACCATAGAGGTAATAGGTCTGGTAGCCGACCTCTCGCAAAGCGGCAGCGATACCTGGCAGGTGGTTAGTCTTCGGGGGCATCTTCATGACAGAAGAGGTGGGGAAGGAGGGATAGCCGCTGTAGGTGCAGACGGTACCGCGATCCGTGCGCCAGGTGTTACCGTAGCAGGCGGTGAAGTCGATGCCTTCCTGTTTGAGACGTCGCAGACGGGGCATGACCTTCTCGAAGATATCACCGGCACTCTCCATCAGGACAATCACGATATCCGGGCGCGAGGTGGTGAGCAACGTATCCGTATTCACAGAGGTCGTGGGATAAAGGTCTTTCATCAGGCTGTCACACTCCGACTGACTGAAGAAATCGTAATCCACGATGTTGCTGGCGGTTTTCTCAAACGATGACAGGAAACTGAACACGGGATTGACCGCCGAGTGGTTCAGGAACTGGTTCTGTGAGAAATACACCTGTCCGATGTTCGTCGTCGATTCGTCGAGCCCCCCCCGGATGCCGATGATGAACAGGGGGATGAACAGCAGGTTGGTGACTGTGGCTGCCTGACGGCGGCTGGGATCTTTCGCCCAGAAGGGAATCGCCTTGTAGAGACGGTAGAGGGCGTAGGAACCGAGGATCAACAGGATGATACGGAGGGTCATATAGAAACCTGACACGCTGGCTCTGACTTCTGCGGGGGTCTCCAGATACTGCAGACAACTGGCATCGAGCTTGAAGCCCCAGAAGGGGTAGAGGCTAGTGTCAGCCACGAAAGCGAGCATCAGCATCGTGGCGATAATGCCATAGTAGATGCGTAGGAAGGTATGTAACCGGCGGTCGTCCCACCAGAGGGAGACGAGTGTGGTGAGGAAAGGCAGAATGAGAAAGTAGAGACTGGTGGAGAGGTCGAGCGTGAGACCGTGAACGATCACGGCGCACATATCGCCGATGTCAAAGGCACGCCCCTCATAGTTGACCAGCATAAACACCAACTTGGCAGCGATAAATACCACCACCGTCAGCATATACATCTTCATCAAATAGATCAACCTTTGCCTCATATTCTTCTTTGGCAACGGACTTCACGACTTTAACGACTTTTTCGCAGAGTCCTTTTAGTCCTGTAGTCCGTTGCTATAATTACTTTTGCATTTCGTGAAGTTTCTTGTAATAGCCGTCTTGAACGAGCAGACCCTCGTGGGTACCGCGTTCCACAATCTGTCCGTCGTGGAGCACACAGATCTCATCTGCATTCTTGATCGTACTCAGACGATGGGCGATGGCTACGGTGGTACGCGTCTTCATCAGACGCTCCAGAGCATCCTGTACCAGACGCTCGCTCTCGGTGTCGAGAGCAGAGGTGGCTTCGTCGAGGATGAGGATGGGCGGATTCTTCAGGATGGCACGGGCGATGCTGACACGCTGACGCTGACCGCCAGAGAGTCGTCCTCCTCGATCACCGATGTTCGTATCGAAGCCTTGTTCCGACTGCATGATGAAGTCGTAGGCATTGGCAATCTTTGCTGCCTCCTCGATCTGCTGCTGGGTGGCATGATCCACACCGAAGGAGATGTTATTGCGGAAGGAGTCGTTGAAGAGGATCGCCTCCTGGTTCACGTTGCCGATGAGTTGGCGCAGGTCAAAGATACCGAGATCCTTCACATTGATGCCGTCGATCAGCACTTCACCCTCCTGCACGTCGTAGTAGCGGGGGATGAGATCGACGAGGGTCGATTTGCCTGAACCACTCTGTCCCACGAGGGCGATGGTCTTGCCCTTGGGGATCGCGAGGTTGATGTCGCGCAGCACCCATTGTTCCCCATATCTGAAACTGACATGACGGAACTCAATCTGATGCTCAAAGCTGGCGATATGCTTCGGATTGGCCGCTTCCTTGATGGTATTCTCTGCCATCAGGATTTTGTCCACACGTTCCATCGAGGCCAGTCCCTTGGGGATGTTATAGCCCGCCTTCGAGAAGTCTTTCAGCGGATTGATGATGGAGTAGAGCATCACCATATAGTAGATAAAGATCGGACCAGAGAGGGTGTGGTTGTTGATCACGAGGATGCCACCGAACCACAGCACGATGACAATCATGATGGTACCTAAGAACTCCGACATCGGGTGGGCAGACGACTGACGGATATTGACCCTCATGATATCGTTGCGGTAGGCGGAGTTGATGCGATCGAAACGGCGGTTCATCTTGCCTTCTGCACAGAAAGCCTTGATGATACGCAGACCACCAAGCGTCTCCTCCACCTGACTCATCGTATCGCTCCAGAGGCCTTGCGCTTTGATGCTCTGGGCCTTCAGCTTACGACCAACCCAACCCATGAACCATCCCATGATGGGCACGATGATGAGGGTGAAGAGTGTGAGCTCCCAGGAGATGAAGATCAGGGCAGCGAAGTAGCTGACGATCAGGATCGGGTTCTTGAACAGCATCTCGAGCGATGCCATGATGGAGTTCTCGATCTCCTGCACATCACCACTCATGCGGGCGATGATGTCACCCTTGCGTTCCTCGGAGAAGAAACCCAGTGGCAGGGCAGTGATCTTCTGGTAGAGTTGGTTGCGGATGTCGCGCACCACACCTGTACGGATGGGGATGATCGTCGCTGCCGAGAGGAAGTAAGCGCCAGTCTTCAGAAACGTCATCACGGCAAGGAACAAGCCGATGAAGAGGAGAGTGGTAGTCTGTCCCCACTCGGCGATGAGACCGTTCACATAGTAGTTCATGTTGTTCATCAGCACCGCCTGGATGTTAGCCCAGTCCCAGGCCATCAGACTGGTGGCCGTCTCTGCATCACTCGTCTGGAAGAGGATCTGCAGAATGGGAATGAGGGCTGCAAACGAGAAGATATTGAGTACTGCCGAGAGGATGTTGAACACCACCGACAGCACCAGGTATTTCTTGTAAGGCGGCACAAATCGCCGCAGGACATTCAAAAATTCCTTCATATTCTTATATTTAGGCAACGGACTTCACGACTTTAACGACTTTTTCGCAGAGTCCTTTTAGTCCTGTGTTCCGTTGCTGATTTCACCAAGCAAGGTAGCACTGGTAGAACCTGTGATCCTGACTTTGACCGTCTCACCGATATGATGTCCGCCTTTGTCGAAGACCACCATCTTGTTCTGTTCCGTCCTGCCACAGAGCTGCTCGCGGCTCCGTTTCGAGAAACCCTCCACGAGCACATCGAATTCTTTACCCTCATCTTTTTTATTCTGGAGGGCACTCATCTCCGTCTGCAACTGGATCAGCTCATTCAGCCTTCGGATCTTCTCTTCTTCAGGCACATCGTCGGGCAGATGCTTCGAGGCGTAGGTGCCAGGACGCTCTGAGTATTTGAACATAAAGGCGGAGTCGTAGCTCACCTCGCGCATCAGACTCAACGACAACTGGTGATCTTCCTCCGTCTCAGAGTGGTAGCCCACGAAGATATCCGTAGAGAGACCGCAGTCAGGGATGATACGACGGATCGCGGCTACACGGTCCATATACCACTCACGGGTGTATTTGCGGTTCATCAGTTTCAGGATTCGGTCACTGCCACTCTGTACGGGCAGATGGATATGCTTGCACACATTTGGCATCTCGGCAATCACCTGTAACGTCTCGTCGCTCATATCCTTCGGGTGTGAGGTGGTGAAGCGGATACGCATCGTTGGTGCCTCCTCTGCCACGCGGCGCAGCAGTTGCGGAAAAGTGATGTCCTCAAACTTGTAGGAGTTTACATTCTGTCCCAGCAGCGTTACCTCCTTATAGCCCTTGTCGCGCAAATCGCGCACTTCCTTGAGGATGCTCTCGATGTCACGACTGCGCTCACGACCTCGGGTATAAGGCACGATGCAGTAATGGCAGAAGTTGTTGCAGCCACGCATGATACTCACGAAACCACCGATCTTATGTCCCAACCCGATACGCTGGGGTACCACGTCGCGGTAGGTCTCTGTGGTGGAAAGTTCAATATTCATGGCCTTATGCCCCAGTTCGGCCTGTGCCACGAGGTCAGGCAGCGAGAGGTAGGCATCAGGACCTGCCACGAGGTCACAATGATGGTTATCCAACAGATCTTGTTGGGCTCGCTCAGCCATACAGCCGAGGACGCCAATGATTAAAGACCTGCGCTTGCGCTCGGCGGCAAGGGCCTCCAACCGGTGATAGATCTTCTGTTCTGCGTTATCCCTCACACTACAGGTGTTGAGGAACACGGCATCAGCCTCACTCAGTTCCTCAGTGGTCTCGTAGCCTGCCATCTGCATGACGGAGGCCACTACTTCAGAGTCTGCCACATTCATCTGGCAGCCATACGTTTCAATATACAGTTTCTTCATTTTAACGACCTAACAGATAACGTTCTGCCAAGATGGCGGCCTGACAGCCACTGCCGGCAGCCACAATCGCCTGACGGAAGACAGGGTCGGCACAGTCGCCAGCCACATATACACCAGGAATCTTCGTCGCAGGCGTGCCGTTGATGTTCTTCAGATAACCCACCTCATCGGTGTCGAGCCACTCCTTGAAGATGGCGGTATTCGGCGTATGACCGATGGCCAAGAAGAAACCGTCGATCTGGATATCCACCAGTTCCTCATCGGGCTCGCCCTTGCGTTTCACCAGATGGGCACCCTCTACGCCGTTCTCTCCGAAGAGACCCAGCGTATTGTGCTCAAACAGGATCTCGATGTTCTCCCGTTCCATCACACGCTGCTGCATCACCTGCGAGGCACGCAGATAGGGCTTTCTCACGATCAGATATACCTTCTTGGCGAGACCTGCCAGATAGAGGGCATCCTCACAGGCGGTATCACCACCGCCAACCAC
>Ga0310786_10005042_pt1 | contig 18082 bp, 17 predicted proteins | sample AusTroGonzalo_MG_FD_203881 | JGI IMG/M metagenome (GOLD analysis project Ga0310786, IMG submission 203881) | Bovine rumen microbial communities from tropical cattle in Woodstock, Queensland, Australia - Gonzalo_03 (v2) (version 2) | ecosystem: Host-associated > Mammals > Digestive system >... | reverse complement strand
GCGGTCACGACAGGTCCGGCGACCCTGTAAATTACACCTTCAGTGCTCATTCAATCATCCTCATTCTTGTATAAATCTACGCCAATCGCCCTCTTGACCTTCTCACGGAGATCGTCGTCCGATCCTCCGACGGCCACAACCACAGGCTGGATCGAATCCATTACCCTGTGCCTGATGTTCTGGGGGAGATTGTCGAGGTCCTTCGCATCCACTGCGAGGATACCAATTGACGGCTGGGACATTGCGTCCAGCATTTGTTCTTGATAGTTTTCTGGGTTTGCTACGAATACGCGCCTGATTCCGGCGAGCCTGAATCCGAGTGTGAATTCCTCACTGCCCAATACTGCGATTTCCATCAGATCACCAACAGTCCTTTGATAACATCTCTATCGAGACCGCTCTCTATTCCCCTAGCGATGGTCCTGATGTTCCTTGCCTCGTTCTCCATGTTGATCATGTAGTCGATGACAGGAAGTATGGACAGGGGATACTCAGAAGAGAACTTCTTGGCCTCGGCGATTTCATACCTCTTAGTGCTCAGGATCAGATCGCGCACGGTCATATCGCCGCGGTCGATGAGTTCCTTGATGTACTCGTAGAATTCGAGCTGTGCCAGATCGGAGTATGTGTCAGATACCTTCTCGGCGTCCGCCAGCTGTTTGGCGAACTTGCCGTCGATCTGCTTTCCTCCGGGAATGACGTACTCCATCACCTTGTCACCGGTGATACCCTCGACCTTCAGCTTGAGGATGGTCTCCAGGTTCCTGATGTCAACCTCCCTCCTCACGTAGTCCAAGAACATACGTGTGGCTATGGAGTTGCTGGGGATGGATTTGATCAATCTAACGTACTGGAACTTATCGATGTAGTCCTCGATTCCGCCCAGGTTTCCGTCAGCTTTGAACTGATTCATGATCTCCTGGGGTATCTGGATGGACTCAGCCTTGGAGAAGGCTGCGATAACTTCCTCACTCGTCTCTAGTGCAATCAACCTTTCTAGTGCTTCGGCGCTGATAGATCCGGCAGGCACGAGATCTGCTCTGATCTCTTCAGCCTTCAGACCATACGACTTTCCGCGCAGGATGACCTTGACGTTCCAGTTGTCCCACTTCTGCAGGTATGCCGACAGGAGGGTGTTGAGCTCTCCCTGTGAACCGTTCAAGAGGATCTTGAAGGTGTTGGCCATGTATGCGTAGGTGGCACGCTCGACGAGGTCGACCCCTTCAGTCTTGTCGCCAAGCTCGGTTATCTCCTTGGAGTAACCGGCCTCGGCCGTGAAGTGGGCGAGCTCCGACACGCTCAGCTGCAACATCTTGTTGTAGTCGTCTTCCTTGATCAAAAGCGATTTCATCGCTTTCGCTTTGGTCGCGGTGTATGCGTAGTTGCCTTTTCCTTTACTGCGCCCGAACATGTTCTTCACCCGAAGAGAATGTCGGACACTTCTTTGATGTCGCGGTCCCAGACCGTACGAAGGAGTGCGGAGTACTGCATGTCGATCTCGATCTGACCGTCCTCGCTCTGGAGGATGAGTCCGGCGACGATCCTGCTGTCCTTCTCCACAGTCTCGACACCGAGGTCCTTCGCGGAGAAGCTGTCCTTCTCCGACATGATGACCTTGGGGTTCGAGATGATGGTCTTAGCGTACGCGACCATGCTCTTGTACTGAGCCAGCTTCTTGTCTGCCGGTGCAGTCTCGAGCTCTGAAAGCGTCTCGTTGAAGACCTCGGAGAGGATCTCCTTCTTCTTGGCAAGGACTATCTTCTTGCTCTCCAGCTCAGAGCTGGAGGCTTCCTGACGGTCCATGCGGTCGATTGCGTCCGCGAGCCTCTTGCCTTCGCTTTCTTTCAACTCGGCGATCTTGGCCTCAGTCTCTTTCTGGATGCGGGCGATCTCTTCGGCCGTCTGGGCCTGGATCTCCTTCTCCTTAGCCTGAGATATTGCCAGGATCTCCGCAGTCACATTGTTCAATGCCATGAGATTACCTCGAGTGGCGAAATCACATTGTGAAGATTGCGAGGATAGCGATAACCAGTCCGAAGATAACGATTGTCTCAGGAAGCACCATGAACATCAGTGCCTTTCCCAGCATTTTGGAGTCCTCTGTGATGGCTCCTACTGCTGCTGCTCCGATGTCCTTCTGTGCCAGACCTGTTCCGATTCCGGCGAGTCCGACTGCGAGTCCTGCTCCGATTGCTATCATTCCTGCTGCTTCTGCTGCTGCCATTTTTATGCCTCTTTTACATTTTTGTTGGAAATTGTTTTGATGTGTTTGAATTTGAGGGGTGTGAACTCCGTTCCCTCTCCCTCATAGAACTTGATCATGAACTCGACGAGCTGCAACCTTAAGGCGTGCAGTCCTCCGGAGAGGATAGCCAATGTCCAAATCATCAGGTGCAGGACGCAGAACAGAATGAATCCGATGATTACAAGGAGTATTCCGCTGGATCCCGCGACTGCCGGATCAGGGCTGATACCGGCGATCATTCCGATGGCGATGTAGTTGAAGGCCAGAGCCATTCCGGCCTTGGACATTCCGATTGCCACCAGACGAGTGTATGAAAGTATGTTACCGAATGCGTCGACTGTTTCGATCAGGATCGACATCGCACCCTCGCTCTTGGCCACCAGTACGGCACCAACCGCTATGATGGCTATTCCCGCGCCAAGGATGTACAATAGCTGATCATCAGTGAAGGACAGCGCTATGCTCAGGTCCAAGCCAAGGAAATGCAAAGGCTCGATGAGCGCGTGGTCGGTCATGATGAGCATGAATCCGAGTGCGAATCCAAGCAGAACGACTCCGATGAAGATGAGGAAAGGTCCTCCCTTCTCGAGGAATCCGTGCTTGAATCCGAGCTGCACGGTCTTGTTGTAGATAGCGACGACGTATCCGATGAACAGGTGGACGATTCCAACGTAGACCGACAGCCTGAGAAGCATTCCTACGTACTCAGCATCGATCTTTCCTACTCCGTGTCCGTTCATCAGGAACGAACCGAAGAAGTTGTCGAGATTGTCCAGACCTAACAGTCCTGCCCATGTGTATGTGACCGCACCCTCTTCGTAATGTCCGATGAAGTGCATTCCTAGGGCCTCTCCGAAGAAGAAGAAACCGAATATGAACGCCCAAATTCCGCCGAAGAACAGAACGGTGGCGATTGCGCGCCAGTCCGGGTTCTTAGCGAACTTGAGTCCGTATGCACCGAGGATGATGAAGGGTATGGCGTATCCTACGTCTCCCACCATGAATCCGAAGAACAGGGGGAGGAATATCGAAATGAGAACGGTAGGGTCCACCTCGTTGTACTTGGGTATCGACATCATCTTTGTCGGATATTCGAAAAGTGCAGTCGTCTTTCCGTGCCTCATCTTTGTGGGCACGGTCTTGAATCTTGTCTCAGCCTCATCCGAGGACTTCTGCCTTCTGTCACGGTCCTCCTCGATCTCGACGTAGACGCCGCTGACCTTGGCCTCGATGGTCTCCTTGACCTTCGCTGCCTCGGGTGTGGGCACCCATGCATCGATGACGAAAGTGTACTTCGTGGTCGCGATCCTGATCGGGAGTGTTCCCTTCTCAGTCTCTGCGGCAAGCTCCTCGTCGGATGCTCTGAGGAAATGCTTGTGTTTCTCAAAAAGAACCTCTGTTTCCTTCTGGACTACTTCCAGCTCTTTGTTGGATGCATCCAAATCTGTGTTGACTGCATCAAGAGCTGCTTTGGGGGATCCTTTGCCCTCAGGCACAACGATCTCCGAGAAACCGTGCTCAGACAGGATGCTCTGGGCCTTCATCTTGTCCTCGTTCTTCACGAAAACGGCGACGATGCTGCCCTGCTTCTTGTCTATAGAAGCATAGACCTCTCCCATATCGGCAAGTGCCTTTGTGGGATCGGCCTCCACGGTTCCGACCAATGAGGATATGGTCCTGTAACCGGCGTACATATCCAGGTCTATCGGTAGTCTTGCAAGGAGCTCGAGATTCTTCTTCTTTGCGTTTAAATCGGTGATTCTCTGATTGAGATCATTCCTTCTATCGAGGCAGATTCTAACCTCTTTCTCGATAGATTCGACGCTGTCAGATGTTATCTGGCTCCTGATTTCACTCTCTGAAATCGGAATGGTCTTGGTATGCTTGTTGATACCGAGATCCTTTTCCATGCCACGCACCTTCAGCAACCTTTCGGCGGCCTTGGATGAATACGGGCGGGGCGTTCCGAGGGTGAAACCCTCATCCGCGTCGACGGTCTGATCGATCAGGTGGATGGACTCAAGATCGTACAAGACCTCAGTGGTCTCGTCGATGCATGAGTTTGCACCCACAATCACAATCCTACTCATCGACTCAGGAAGAAACATTCAAAATCCTCTCAACTTCATTTTTAAGGAAATCTTTTGCTTCCTCTTTCTTCGCCTTGGATCCGGAGTCGATCTTGTCGGCTTCCGACCTGCCCTCCACGAGTTTGGACTCATGTTCCTGGGCGAGCTTCTCCTTTTCCGCGGCTATTGCGGACTCGTAAGAGCTGCGCATCTGAGCCTCAGCGTCCTGAATTTTCTTCACAGAATCTCTGCGAGCTTCTGCGAGAGCTGCTTTCTGTGCCTCCTCGGCCTTTACGACCTTGGCGTCAGCTTCCGCTTCCGCTTGTTTTATCTCCGTAAGTATATCAGTCCGGCTCAAATTTACACTCCCCGACTTGAGGCTCGTATTCTCTGATTAATACTTAAAGGGTACCTTTTTCTTTAATATTATAAAAAGGGCGAGTTAGTATGGGAGCATTGAAATAGGGGTGGATGGAAAGGGTATTCAGAGTATCCTTTCGGGCTTGTACTCACGAAGGGTGATGCCCGCTTCTTTGAGGAGATCCTTCGATAGATCGTCCTCGTATCCCTCGCTGTAGATGATCTCCCTGATGCCTGCGTTGATGAGGATCTTGGCGCACATGGAGCAGGGATAGGTCGTCGTATAGATCGTAGCACCGTCGACACTGACACCAAAATACGCTGCCTGGGTCACTGCATTCTGTTCGGCGTGAACGCCCCTGCAGAGCTCGTGTCTCGTGCCTGAAGGAACGTTCATCTTGACCCTTATGCAGCCCAGTTCCTCACAGTGCTTCGTGCCCTTGGGAGAACCGTTGTAACCGGTGGAAAGAACCCTCTTCTCCTTGACGATAACAGCACCCACCTTCCTTCTGAGACATGTCGAACGAGAGGATACCAACTGTGCCATTTCCATGAAGTATTCATCATTGCTGGGTCTTTCCATTTCCATCACTTTCCGATGTTACACGGACATAGGCCTCTCATCCAATATAAGTTTATAAGTTGATTCCATTCATCGCATCGTGAACAGAGGGAGCAAGATACTCATAGCCATAGTAGGGATCCTCTTCTTATCCGTCATTGCTGGCTATGCGTACATTCATGCCACTTCGGGCTTGGATTCCCCTCTGAGCGTCATCATGTCTTCCAGCATGCAGCATGACAACGACAGGTCGCAGCTGGGCGTCATAGACACCGGGGACGTCATGGTCATAAAGAGTCCCAGTAAGGTCACGATACAGAGCTACGTAGAAGCGACCAATACCGGTTACAAGACGTTCGGGGACTACGGTTCCGTCATCATCTACGAACGCGGCGATGACATCAACCCATGCATCCATCGTGCCATCATTTGGCTCGAGTACAACGGTAACGGCACTTGGAGCGCGGAGTCTCTAAAGGACTACAAAGGACAGTGGTCCTGCACGAGCGGAACCGACTACCGCAACCTCTACGGGACATTGGAATTCACCGACATCACACAGTCCGGAAAGAACCCGAGGATCAATCTCGATCTGCTTGGAAAGAAGAGCGGTTATCTCACGATGGGGGACAATCCGGTAACTAATCAGGGATTCGACCAATACATCGGGATCATCAGCCATCCTATCGGGACCGACGACATAAGATCGGTAGCGGTGATGGAGATCCCATGGATGGGTGTGATAAAAGTCGCTATGACCCCCAACAAGAAATCCTACCTCAGTCACGTGCCCAATTCCATATCGTCCCTGATCATGCTTTTCGTTCTGGTATTCGCATTGATCTACTGCTGCGACATGTTCTACTCCAAGAAAGAACTGAAGCAGAAGAAAAAGAAGCTGGAAGAGCTTCAATTCCATTGATTCTACACCCCCACCCCTCCATTTCCACTGGAACGGAAAAAAGGGATAACCCTCGTTTTTTCAAATAAGAGTCGTCTGCTTAGGAGGCTTGTAACTGTCGATATCTTTGAAGATCTCATCGTTCTTGAGAAGAGCGACGATCTGAGGTGGAGCGCTGAGTTCGATCTCTTTAGTGCGTCCTGCCCTACCGAAGGATTTGACCCTTGCATGAACTATTCCTAGCATATCCAATTCAGAGATCAGATCGGCCACCCTTCTTTGAGTGATTATCGTCGTTCCGGTAGCTTCGCAGATGAATTTGTATGTGGAATAGACATCTCCTGTGATCATTATGTTTTGACCTTTCTCGGTATTCATGACGATACTCATGAGGACGACTTTGGATTGGGCATTCAGCGTCTTTACGACTTCAGCGACAGCATCCAATTCGATCTTGTTGTTAGCTGATTTGACATGAGCTTCTGAGATCTTCAGATCTCCGTTCCTTTCAGCGATATCCGCTGACATCCTGAGAAGATCCAATGCTCTTCTTGCATCTCCTCCGTTCTGAGCTGTCAATGCTGCACAATAGGGAATCACTTCTTCCGAAAGGATTCCTTCATCGAAAGCTTCCTTTGCTCTTTCAGAAAGGATATCTCCGAGCTGTTCTACGCTGTAAGGAGGGAAGATTATCTTCTCTTCTCCCAATCTGCTTCTGATCCTTGTGCTGAGCAATTCCGTGAATTTCGTATTATTCGTTATTCCGATGATAGATACAGTTGAATTCTTCAGTTCATCATTGATCGAAGTGAGATAGTAGAAGATGTCATCTCCGTTCTTCTGGAATGATCTGTCGATCTCATCTAGAACGATGATGAAGATCTTGTTCTTTTCATCGATGTAGGATGTCAATTCCGAAAGGATCTTGTCTACGCTCCATCCGGTGAAAGGGATCTTTCTGTTAGGATCGGAGATTATCTGATTCGCGATGTTGTAAAGGATTCCGTAAGGTGTATCGACTATCTCGCAGTTGATGTAGATGAATGAACAGTTTTCTTCCGAAGGATCTGCTTTCTTCAATTCTTTTCCGATATAATTCATCACTGCTGTCTTTCCTGTTCCGGTCTTTCCGATTATCAGGATGTTCGAAGGTTTGTTCTTCGAAAGGGAAGGAGCTATGATCTCGACTATGCTTGCGATTTGTTCGTCCCTGTGAGGAAGATTCTCAGGTATGTAAGAGGACTGAAGAATCTTTTTGTTCTTGACCAAAGTATTCCTTTTTTCGAGGAATTGTGTAAATATGTTCGGTTCAGTCATGTTGATCCTCCTTCCAGTCGATATAGTGGTCCCTTATTTTCTTTCCTCTGTAATGTTAGGATGAATATAAGCCTTCTGCGGCAACATCGTCTCTTTGATTCTCGTTTGTTGAGGATCCGATTCTTTTTTCTTCCTTTCAAGTCAGAATCTTTTATATCACCCTACCTATAACGAGTTTCAATCAGAGGTAACTCTCATGAAAGGTTGGATCACTATCGGATTGTGTGTCCTTGGAATCGTTGCATTCATCGGACTTCTCTATCTCATCAACGCCGTTTGCTGAGACGAAAACAGGGGCATACCCCTTTTTTCCGTTCCAGTGGAAATGGAGGGGTGGGGGTCTCTTACCGTTACGTGTAACGGTGTCGTTTTAATACATATTGCAAAGCGTCCGATTATGGGTGCTCATTGTGGATAAGTATCTCATTCTGGGATTATCTGTAATCTCGATAATGGTGGTATTCGCTTATTTCTTGGATGATTCCAATGTGGAGTACGATCATACCGGGATAGTGTCTGGAATCAAAGGGACCAGCAGCGGTTATACATTCTATCTGGAGGAGAACGGCCGTGATATCAAATGCTTCTACTCTGAGCGCCCCAACAATCTAGGACTGTATTCTATTAAAGGGAATTACTCGGATGACGGCAGCATATTCTTTGTCAGCAGGATGATGGATATGGATATGTATAGGAATCAAGATTGAGAGAATATGTTCGTAGCCGTCGATGATACAGATTCGATGAAGGGCAATTGCACGACCTTCCTGGCTACGGAGATTATCAATGAATTCAAGGATCTGGACCTTATCGGGAACCCGAGACTTGTCCGTCTGAACCCGGCTACTCCATGGAAGACCAGAGGAAACGGATCCCTGGTCATGAGATTAGGTAAGGGTACCGGAAAGAAGCGTTTCATCGGAATGATCGGAGGTCGCGAGATATACTGTTTCGATCATTGCACATCATATGAGCCAGATCCTGAAAAGATGAAAGAGAGGATCATTCCTCTGATCGAAGCTCATCACGAGGATGATTCGGATCCCGGACTTCTGATCTCAAAGGTCAAACCCTCTCAATCCCTCTATTGGAGAGGGGTCAGGACGATCCTGGACCGCAGCATCATCGACAAAGAGATAGAGAGGATCGGGGGAACGACATTCGAGATCGGATGCGGAAGAGGCCTTATCGGATGCACATGCGGAATGGCCTGGAGGCCAAAAGATACGACCTTCGAGTTGTTATCCTACAGGCCCTCGTCCAGATGGGGGACCGAACGCGTCTTCGATCCGATCAGCATCAGGGATGTGGAGCATGGATATCCGACGACCTTCAACAGCTGGGAGGATAGGATGCAGAAGGTGGCCATGGTCCCTTCGACACCCTGTCCGGTGATGTACGGTCTCAGAGGGGATGTCGAATCCGATCTCATCGAAGCATCCGGGAAGATCTGGACGGAACCTATCGAAAGATGGATGGTCTTCCTGACGAACCAGGGCACTGACGATCACCTCATCACTGAACCCAAGGTACTCATTCCCAATCAGTCATACATCCTGAAAGGTACGGTAGTTTCACAACCCTGGCACATATCGGGAGGACATGTCTTCATCGATCTGGAGACCAAGTTCGGGACGGTCACCTGCGGGGCATACGAGCCGTCAAAGGAGTTCCGCTTCACATTGGATTGGCTCGTCCCGGGGGACGAGGTGGAGGTCCTCGGAGAGCTCAGGGATGAGCCCCGTACGCTGAACATAGAGAAGATCCACGTCCTGTCCGTAGCTGACGAGTACAGGAAGATATCCAATCCAGTATGCCCGGATTGCGGCAGGACCATGAAATCGGCCGGGAACGGCCAGCCTTACAGATGCAAGCAATGCCACACCTCTTCGGACGAACCTGTCCTGGAACCGGTCAGAAGGCAGATCGTTCCGGGATGGTATGAGCCCCCCACGGCCGCAAGGAGGCACCTGTCCAAACCACTCAAGAGGATGGGTCAGGTGCAGCCGGTGGAGTTCTTAGGCGGCCGTAATTGACAATTATACGACAATAGACGTAATCCAATAACGTCAATCTTTAATACTCAACTCATATCATTCGTCCAAAAAGGGATGATATCCATGGATGAAGTCGTGATTCTGAGCGCAGTAAGGACACCCATAGGAAAATACGGAAAGACATTGGCAGGCATCAAGGCAACGGACCTTGGTGCGATGGTCGTGAAGGAAGCTGTCAGCAGGGCAGGCCTTCAGCCGACCGATATTGAAGAGTGCATCATGGGAAACGTCATCAGCGCAGGTCTCGGACAGAACCCTGCCAGGCAGGCGGCCATAGGCGCCGGGCTTCCCGTGGAGATCGGATCGTTCACCGTCAACGCGGTGTGCGGATCCGGAATGAAGGCCGCGATGCTCGCATCAGATGCCATCAAGGCAGGCGAGTACAACGTTCTGGCAGTCGGAGGTATGGAGAACATGTCCGCCGCGCCCTACGTCATGAACGGCGCAAGGTGGGGATACAAGATGAACGACCAGAAGGTCGTCGACGCCATGGTCCACGACGGACTCTGGGACATATTCAACGACCAGCACATGGGAATGACCGGAGAGATCGTCGCAGAGAGGTTCAATGTATCCAGGGAGGATGCGGACCAGCTGTCGGTGGAGTCCCACCAGAAGGCGGCCAAGGCCATCAAGGACGGCAAGTTCAAGAAGGAGATCCTTCCCGTGACCATCCCCTCCAAGAAGGGCGACATAGTATTCGATACGGATGAGGGAGTCAGGGAGGATTCCACCATGGAGACCCTCGGAAAGCTCAAGCCCGTGTTCAAGAAGGACGGAATCGTCACCGCAGGAAACTCCTCGCAGCTCAGCGACGGAGCCTCATCGCTCGTAGTGGCTTCCAGGAAATGGGCCGAGGAGCACGGATGCAAGCCTCTGGCGACCATCGAGGCATACGGAGAGAGGGGAGTCAAGCCCGAATACATCATGGAGGCCCCCATACCCACCACCAGGCACGTCCTGAAGAAGGCCGGCATGACCATCGACGACATCGATCTCTTCGAGCACAACGAGGCGTTCGCCTCCGCATCATGCGCCGTGAAGAAGGAGCTCAACGTCCCCGACGAGATATTCAACGTCAACGGCGGAGCGGTCGCGCTCGGACACCCCATCGGATGTTCCGGTGCTCGCGTCCTCACAACCCTGCTCTACGCCCTGCAGGACCGCAACAAGGACGTCGGTCTCGGTACCCTCTGCCTCGGCGGAGGAAATGCCGTCACCATGATCATCCGCAGGTGCTGAAACCTTTCAAGGGGCCTCGGCCCCTATCTTCTTTATCGTTTTCTTTAACTACGATGTGCCGATGGGGTTCTCATGGGAAGCATCCTGTACCGCTACGGTTCGACCTATTACATCAACATGACCAACAGGTGCCCTTGCAGCTGTATCTTCTGTGTCAGGGATACCACTGACGGTCTCGGGGATGCGGACAGCCTCTGGCTGGATCGCGAACCTACCGTAGAGGAGGTCGAGGAAGCTCTCATTAAGGTCGATCTCTCGGCCACCAGGGAGATCGTTTTCTGCGGCTACGGTGAACCGACCGAGCGTTTCGATGATCTGAAGGTCATAGCGGCTTTCATCCATGAGAAACTGAACAAGGGGGTCAGGCTCGATACCAACGGTCTCGGTTCCCTTATCAACGGCAGGGACATAGTCCCGGAGCTGAAGGGTCTGATAGACTCCGTGTCCATAAGTCTGAACGCAAAGGATGCCGAGGAGTATCTGGAGGTCACCAGAAGCACTTTCGGCATAGATTCCTACCAGGAAGTTCTGAGATTCATCGAGGAATGCAGGAAGACGGTCGACGGCGTTACGGTATCGATCGTAGGCGGCAGTATCCCGCAGGCCTCGGAAGAGGAATGTGCGAGGATAGCGGACAGGATGAATGTGGCCTTCAGGGTCAGATGAGATCTTCCGTTATGTCGTTCTCTGTGATGAACAGAGGGCATTTGTCTTTGTAGACGCACCAGTTGCATAAGGGGGTTTCCTGGGGCGACCAATCGGTGCAGGCCTCGATCTCATGGATCTCTTTGACGACACTGTCTACCAATCTGTCCAATTCGTAATTGGTTCTCGAGGATTCCACATCCTTGTCGAATTTCAGCATGTGCCAGATCAGTTTCACCTTCTTGTCCTTGCCGTACCTGTCCCTCACCCATTTGGCGTACATCGCGAGCTGTCTGTCGCTGTCCGCATCGTATTGGGACTTCATCCTATTGGCCGTCTTGTAGTCGCAGACGTAAAATGTATCCCCTTTGAAGGCGAACTTATCGATACGGATCGACCAGGTATTGCCGTCAGGCAATAGCAGCTCCTCGTCGGTCTCCAGTCCGGCTATGGACATCTGATCGAACGGGTAGAAACGGCTGTAATAGTTCGCGATGCAGCACACGCCGTCGTCGTGATGCTTGTAATCGTCATATCTGGAGGTGTTCACCACATAGTCATGCCAGCACCCGTCCCATCTGGCCTCGTAGAATTCCAGAAGCTCGTCCAGGGTATCCAGCTTATCGTTCTGGAGGTCGGTGTAGAGCTTCTCCAGCGTCTCATGGACCCTTTTCCCGAGATAGGCCTCAATGGTCTCGTAAGGCGATTTGTATCCTTGATTGTAATGGAGATCATAGGCGAATCTGCAGCTCTCGAATTGAGAAAGGCGGGAGTGGGAATAGCAGGTCATGTTCAATCACCTGATGGATTGGAAATATAATAACTGCTGTTTGTTATTCTTGTTATCCATTAAAAATGTTCCAAAATCAACGATCTGGCTATGTTGAAAAATGACGGGGAGAGTTCCCCGTAAGTTGATTCACCGGTTCATCTGGAGTTCAGGATATCGTCCAGCATCTTATGCAGGCCCTGGATGCCCATGATCGATTTCGGAGCGATGTCTATCATGTCCTGGCTCGGAAGACAGATGTCAACGCCGATTCCGCATCTGTTCTGTTCCTGCAGCAGTTTGACATAGGATCCGGCACCGAACAGGATGTTGGTGTATCCTGCCCCGAACTCTTCCTCGATAGCGGAGGTGCATCCCATCTTCTCCAGGATGTCCATTATCTTCTTCTCGAAGAACGGATCGGATTCGGTTATGTGGATGCTCTTGGGGACCATTTTCATGTATCTTATCATGAAATCGGCCAGAGGATAGATGACTGAGGATTCTCCCTCGATCGAGAAGGTCTTGTAATTCAGCAACTCCCCGACATTCATGGATGAATCTATCGTGATTTCGACCATATGCCTGTCATCTTCCAGATCCTTCAGGATAGGCCCTGCGTCAACGCCCATGGCTCCGGCGATCGTCTCGACGAAGGCTCTCATCGCGTAGTATCCGATAGGGGCCCCCATCTCGCTCCTGATCGTGGGTATCCCGTATTCGTCCAGATAGAACTTGGAGAGGCGTTCGGAATACTCGGGCATGATGGCTATGTTGAACTCCGCAGACGAGGATCTGCTGAACTCATCCAGAGTGCATCCGCATCCGATTGTCGCTATGACCTCGATGCCCATCCTGCCGAGAACCGAACGGAGCTCTTTGACCAATTCGTAGTAGCCCCTGCTGGTGAACGGCAGACCGATGATGTTCACAGTTCCCTTCCTCTTCTCGTTAGGTTTCACGATCTTCTCGGCCATCTTGACCAGGGTCGTATCGAATCCCACCGAGAACTTCTCGGACATGAACGAGGTATCCATGACCGCGGTCTTGTAATCCAATCCCTGTTGGAGGACTTCGTCCTTCAGTTTATCTCCGATCAGGGATGCTCCGGGGGACTGGAGTATGGTGGCGAATTTGGTGTTTTCGTTCTCCAGCATCTCAAGTACCAGAGCAATCTTTTTCGATGCGCCGTAGATGTAATCGTCCCTGTCTATGAACGTGCAGGGCACCCTTTCGAAATGGAAGAAATAGTCGCCCTCGCGGATCTCGAACTCTCTCTTCACGTAACGGCCGGACAGTCTGGAGAGGTGTATCCTGCAGCCTCCTGGGCCGTGAAGAATCGTGGTCGCATCTAGGACGCTCTCGGCCGCCACGCCGCTTCCGATGAATCCGTCCATCTTAGTTGACATCATATCTGAGCACCTCCGTCATGCGTATGATGCGTTCAGCGAGCTCTATGCACCCGCTGATGCCGGGTCTGGGGCGTTCCAGCACTATGTGAGGCGTCTTGAGATTGCTCAGCATGGGGGCGCCGCCCACAACGAAATCGACCTTGGTCTCGTCTATGGCCTCTTTCAGGTCGTCGAATGTCATGTTATATTCCACCTTGACGGTGTGCGATGTCTCCAACTTGTCCTCGGCGAAATTCCAGACGCCGTTTATCGGGCACATTATCTTGACGACGGTTATGCCGAGGTTCTCCATGATCTCCAGCAGCCATTCGATATCAGATGATGTATCGGAATAGATTATGCATCTCCAATCCGAGGATCTGGCCCTCAGCTTCTCGAAGCTCTTCTTGTACTCGTTGCTGAACTGGTTGCAGACGTCCTCCGCCCTTTCCCTGTCGGTATATCTGGATTCAGAGAATTTGCGGATCCATCCGACGGTCTGGGTCAGTCCTCTCGGCAGTTGGTCGGGATAGAAGTCGACGCCGGTGGCATCCCTAATGATCTTTGCCTCGCGCCTTAGCGATATGCTCTGGTCGAAAAGGAGGTTCATCGAACCTTTCCTGAAGTTGACCAGCTGGTCGGAGTAGTTCTCATGGAGGAAATAGCATCCGACCTTCATTCCGATGCCGTAGAGGATGCGTTCGGTGTCGTCGCACATTGTGAGTATCTGGTCCTCGGAATCGTGATAGCCCAGTATGTTCACCGTGTCCTGTTCCGGCTGGACGCTCATGTCCACTAAGGAGCAGACGCGTTCGACTGCCATATCCTTGCCCTGTATGGATCCTCCGCAGAGGATTCCGTCCATCGGGACGGTGATGATCCTGACGCCCTCGTGCTCGGCCTCTACTTTCTTGGATATGTTCTCCGTGTCGTCCCCGATGATCCCGGGCACGCATGCGGGGAAGACGAACAGCAGTTTGGCGCCTTCGGCTATCTTCTTCTCCAGAAGGTTCTCCAGCATGGTGCCGCCCCCGAAAATGGAAGCATTGTCGTCCAGATCCGTAGAGAAGAGACGTTCGTTAATGCTCGGGATGTGGTAGTTCCTTTCGTTCAGTATCCCACGGTCGTAGACGTTGCCGTACATGTACGCGCAGCTGAGCGGACCGTGGGCTATTATCACTGCATCCAGGATCTCCATGCAGCAGCGGGCCGCAGCGCGGACACCGCAGCTCTTCAGTGTCGATCTCTCATCGATAGCCAATTCTCGGGAGTTCTTGCAGACGTTGCCTGAAGGAGTGACCCTGATCCCTTTGGCGACCATGTCGAGCTCCTCGTCGTTGAGCGGGTTCGCAGAATAGAGTCTGGCACCGTCCTTCAGAGAATCCTTCAGTATGTCCACAATGGGCTGGTAGGATCTGTACTCTTCCGAATCGGGGAACATCTCGCAGACCGTCTTTCCTTCGGATTCGGCCTCGGAGAATTTCTTGGAACGGGGTATCACCGCCACTATGGGCAGCTTCACCGCATCGGCGAAGTTCTTGACGTATTCGTATTCTCCCTCGTTCCCTCTTGAATTGAGGATGAGCCCTGCGAGCCTCTTCTCGTTGCCGTCGAAGTTGCGAATGCCCTTCAGAACGTTGTTGGCAGCGTACAGGGACATGAATTCGCCCGATGTGACGACGAAGACTATGTTCGCGTACTGTTTCCTCAGCGGAACGGCGAATCCTCCGCATACGACGTCCCCCAGGACATCGTAGAGGATCACATCCGTATCCTCGGGGATGAGCGTCTTCTCTTTGATGAAATCGAAAGCGGTGAGAATACCTCTGCCTGCGCAGCCGACGCCCGGTTCCGGGCCTCCGGTCTCCATGCAGATGACACCGTTCTTTCCAATGGTGACCACATCCTCCTCTTCCTTGGAACCAGCGCTGATGTGATCCAGAATCGTCAGCTGGGTCTTTCCTCCCAGCAGAAGTCTTGTAGAGTCGTGTTTGGGGTCGCAACCTATCTGGACGACCTTCAGTCCGTCCTTGGACAGGACGTAAGAGATGTTGGCGGAGGTGGTCGATTTTCCGATTCCTCCCTTACCGTAGATGGCTACCTGTCTCAAAATCTCACCGAAAAAGGTAGGGGCCGAAGCCCCTGGTTAAATCAGTTCTTTCCACCGGCTTTCTGATAGTCGGAGTAGGTGATGGTCAAGGTACAGTCGGTCTTAACATCGAAGTCCTTGTCGTCTGCGCAGTCGTTGAGGAACCGCATGTAGTTGTCCACGTAGTCCTGCCAGGTCGAAGCTCCGTATCCCTTGAAGAGATCGGGGTACAGTACCTCTGCGACGATCGCGATCCTTGCCGATACAGGCAGGGAAGCGTTGATGTACACGAGGTCGTGGTAAGCAGGGCTGCTGCTGAGGTAGCTCAGCTTGGCAACATCCCAAACGGTTCCTACGAGGTAGTCGTTGGTGATCTTCTTGAATCCCAGTGTTGTGAAGCTCACGATCATCTCGGGAGCGGGGTTCTTGAAGGTAAGGATCGATTCCTCGTTCGACAGTTTGGTGGATGCACCGGACTGCTGGTTGATGACGTTTCCTCCGGCCTCCTGTGTGGCGTAGGTGTACTGGGAGTTTGCCTCGGCAATGGATGTCTTGGAGAACAGAACCAGTACATCGGTCATCTTGTCTCCGGTGACCTTGTTGGATTCCAGAGTGCCGGACACATGGTCGAGGACGTTTGTGGTGAAGTTGGCGATGCTGTCTCCCTGTTTCTCGCCGTCAGGTCCGAAGAGGAATCCGAATGTGCGGAATCCCACGATGGAGTCGCGTGGGTTGGTACACTTGGTGTGGATGATAGGGATGCCAGCCGCGTCGAAATCGGCCGTGTAGGTCTTGACAGCGTTGGTGTTGTAGATGAAGATGGCATCGATTCCGTTTCCGCCGTTCTGCCTGTACTTGGTGTCGAGGGCGATGATCTCCTTGTATCCTGCTTCCTTGACAGTCCTGTTCTGGGTGGGGTCGATGTTGACGGCCCCTGCCTTATCGAGGGAGTAGAGCTCGAATTCGCTGTAGTTACTGGAGAGGTATCCAGCGACTTTGTCGGATACGCCCAACTGCACGCAAACTCCGGTAACCTCTGCGTTGACCGTGATGACGTGCTTGAGCGGATAGTTGATCTTTACGACTGCGTAGTCGGTGTTGTCATCCTCATCCATCTGAGCGATCACGTAGCACACGGTCTCCTTGCGGTCCGCGAGCTTCTTCACAATATCTACATCCTCGCTGTCGATCTTACCGTTGTGGTTAGCATCTGCCAGGGGGTAGAGTGCCAGTGTGTAGTCCTCTTTGCCGTTCAGAACGTTCTCGACGATCCTGACGTCGTTAGAGTCGATTGTCTTATCACCGTTTGCATTTCCATAGATCAAAAGATCCGTGGATGTCGGAGGAGTATCCTTCACGTCGGCGTTGCCGTTGAGCATAACAAGGGCAACTCCAACTCCGACCACCGCGATAGCGATTATCGCGATTATCACTATGAGATTTTTGTTCTCCATGTTGGATTATATATCCAATTCTATTAATAAACAGTACGCATTGTACAAAACGATGGACGAATTGGACAACATGGTAGTAGAATACCATGCCAGTATGGGAAGGAAAGTGCTTTTGATGGCTATCTTTCTGTTAATATGCTTTGTCCTTGTAGTATTATCATGTGCTTGGGGTACGGATAACTCATTCGGTACCGCATACCAGGTCATAATTGACCACATACTCGGCCATCAATACGAGGTCCGTTCATGGGAATGGTGGCAGGATCACTACATCTGGGAGAACGTCATGCCATCCATCGCGGTCTCGATCATCGCCGGCGTCGGTCTCGCTATTGGCGGGGTCGTAATGCAGGCCGTCACAGGCAACCCTCTTGCCGACCCCTATACGACGGGAATATCATCAGGTGCCTGTCTGGGAGCGGTCATAGCGATATTGATCGGTTTCACGTTCACCAGCGCAGTCGGGGAGTATGGAATCATATCCAATGCATTCATCTGCTCTCTCATCCCGGCGCTGGTAGTGGTACTGATCTCTAAGCGTGTCGGCAATTCCCCGACCACGATCATCCTTGTGGGAATCGCCATTTCCTATTTCTTCAACGGTATGATCACATTCCTGATGGTGATGGCGAATCCCAACAAGATGTACGCCGCATACCAGTGGCAGATCGGATCCGTGACCGGAATCTCCTGGTCGGAGATCCCCGTGATGTGCGCCGCCGTCATCGTCGCATCGATCATAAGTTACGTTGTATCTTCAAAATTGGACCTCCTGATGCTCGGAGACGAGAGCGCCAAGAGCCTGGGGCTCAACGTGGAGCAGTTCAGGACCCTGTGTCTGGTGATGCTTTCCATACTGGTGGCATCCGTCATCTCGTACACAGGTATCATCGGTTTTGTCGGACTGGTCATCCCGCATGTTGCCAGATTCCTCGTTGGAGGAACCAGCAGGTTAGTGATCCCCATGAGTATGATTCTGGG
>Ga0310786_10005041_pt1 | contig 18089 bp, 30 predicted proteins | sample AusTroGonzalo_MG_FD_203881 | JGI IMG/M metagenome (GOLD analysis project Ga0310786, IMG submission 203881) | Bovine rumen microbial communities from tropical cattle in Woodstock, Queensland, Australia - Gonzalo_03 (v2) (version 2) | ecosystem: Host-associated > Mammals > Digestive system >... | reverse complement strand
GAGACCAAGTTCCACAGCAAGGTCTCCCGCTACTACACCTGCCGGCAGTACGGCATCCCCACCTGATGATGGCTGGACGGTAACCAGCCGAAACGGGAGCACACGCTCCCGTCGTGGGAAACCACCACCAAACACCACACTTTGAAAGGAGAGCACACCATGCATCTGTACTACGTCACCTACGACTACCTCATCAAGGGCAGGTACTACGAGCACGGCAAGCGCTTTTTCGCAGAGAACGCGAAAGCCGCCTGCCAGCAGATCAAGACCTACCACGAGGAGCGGCGCGTCACCTTGCTTGAGCAGGGCTACAGCCGCAGCGCCGTGCGCGAGCTCGTGCACCATCCGTTCCACATCAAGGCGCAGCGCCTCGCCGTTGAGGAGGACCCGGCATGACCACCTTCCTTGCCATCCTGGGTGCGCTGACCGCGACGCGCTGCCTCATGCGAATCATCTTGACCCTCGACCGATAATCTGCTACACTACCACCAGCAAAGGAGGAGCACACCATGCCGACCAAACGCAAGACCACGACCTCTTCCGCAGTCAAGCGGAGGTACAACGCGAAGACCTACCGGGTCTTCTCCGCGAGCCTCCGCCTCGATACTGACGCCGAGCTCATCGAATGGATCGAAAAGCACCGCGACAGCTACAGCATCGCCGACATCATGCGCGCCGGGCTCGACGCCCTGATGCGCGACGAAAAGTGAAAGGAGAACGCAGCCATGCTTGCCTACGACCATCTGACGCGCGCGCAGGAACTCCTTGACGAGGTCCGGGAAAAACTGCTCGACGCACTGCTTGCCAGCCAGGACACCGACAAGCCCATCACCTCGGACGACTTCGCAGAAATCAATGCGCTGGAGTCCAAGATAGCGGCACTCCGGGAAGCGCAAGCCCCTGAGCAGCCGAAGTTCAGCTTCGACGCCCTGATGTCGAAAGACACCTGACCCCCTGCAACACTTAACCCCTGCACCAGTCATCTGGTGCAGGGGTTTCTTTTTGCCCTAGCTACCCTTTTGCCCTAGCTACCCTTTTGCCCTAGCTACCCTTTTGCCCTAGCTACCCTTTTTGTCCTTTGGTCAAGACTGTCACGCTTTTCGTTGTCACGTTTTTTCTATACTTTTCGTGACTCCTTCTCTCACTTTTTCAATCCCGACCGAGGAACTCGTCGACCTCTTCCTTCGACTTCAACACGACGACATTCTGTCCGAGTCTCCGGAGCTCCTCGTGGGCGACTCGCTGCGCGCTGCTCACCTTTCCTCCCTCTGGACGCTTCAGCTCGACCCAAATCAGGTGTCCGCGCGGGAGCAACACAATCCTGTCCGGCCATCCTCTCGCCGAACTCGGGTCGAATTTAACACACCTTCCTCCTCGCGCCTCGACCTGCCGCCTGAGGTACTGCTCCACTGCTCGCTCTCTTTCCTGCATCCTGACCTCCTCAAACAGGTGGCAACTCTGCAATTTGGAAAAACCGGTTTTCCCATATAGTACTACACGAAATATATAAAATTTCTTTTTATTTACTATGTGTGTCTATATAGTCTTTTATAATATCCCAGTTTCCCAGTTGCCAAAGTAGTATAAGTATAGTATTTATAAGGGCTCAGGCTGGAAACCGAAACCTGCAACCGAACTCATTTTTTCGGTTGCAGGGGCTCTTCGGTTTCCATTTTGACCCTATCTCAGCCAGTCGTGCGTGTCCGCGGAGGCACGCACATAAATTTTCTGCCGACCGAAGGCGAAGTCTCGGGGCGTCATCCTCTTGGTAATCCGCCACCCGGGAAGAGCGTTCAGGACTCGACCGATGTGCCGGGAGGTGAGGTTATTTCCTCCGCCGCCCTTTGACAGGTCATCCAGCATGAGCTCGTTTCTGATCTCCGCGATGGTGACTTCCTGCCTCTTGCGCGTCCACGAGGTGCGCGCCTCCGGTGGGTAGCGTGGGTCTCTGTCGTTCATCGCGTCGCGCCGTTCGTCCATGGAGAGCGCGTCCCACTCCGACGGGAGCGGGCGATCGAGGAAGGACTCGATCCAGCCGATCCACTCGTCGTCCTGCGTGTGCTGCGCCTGGGTAGCGGCGAGCTCGGAGACGTACTCCGGCTCGGTGAACCAGGACGGCGTGTCCTTCTTCCAGAGGATGACCGCCTCCGCCCAGAGCTGGTCGCGCACCTTGCGCATGGCGTCCATGCGAGGCCCGACGTCGTGCGCTTCCGCTCCGACCTCGACGGGCCAGAAGCGGCGGCCGCCGGTGTTGTCGACGATGAACTCGTGGGTGTTGGTAGAGCCGACGAAGACGCACTGGCGCGGATGCTCTGCCTCGTACCGTCCGTAGCTTTCGCGGTACCGGTCAGTGCGGGCGGCGAAGAACTGCTTGATGGCGTCGTCGTCTGCCTTCTTCGTCGCCGCCATCTCGTTGACCTCCACGATCCACGCGCCGCGCAGCGCCTGCATGGCGTCCTTTGTTCCGATGGCAGGCAGACCATCCTGAAACCATGCGCCGCCGAGGATGTCCGCAAACTGGCTCTTGCCTATGCCCTGGCGCGGGCTGACGAGGACGAGAACCGTGTCGAACTTGCAGCCCGGCTGGAAGACCCGGCGGACTGCCGCCGCCATCCACCGCTTCGCGATCTCGCGGTTGAGCGGCGTGTCCTCAGCGCCCATGTAGTCGATAAGCACTCGCTCCACGCGAGGCGTGCCGTCCCATTCAAGCGAGCTCAGGTACTCCCGGACCGGGTGACGCTCGTTATCGCGGGCGGTGAGGTCGGAGGCGTCCTGCACGGCGGCGCGGCTGTTGATGTGCCAGACCTTCTCGAGGTACCAGCGCAGGCCTGCGTCGTCCTGGTCTACCCAGTTACGCAGCCCCTCGTCCTTCGGCGTCCAGGGCAGCGGGTCCTCTGCGCACCGTCGGGAGGTGAAGGCGTCCATGCCGATCCTGCCCTTGAGCCGTTTGTCGTGGGCGAGGATCAGGCGGATGTTGTCCACGGTCGGCTCGGGCTCGGTGCTGTTGTGGCGGAGCTTGAGGTTCTTCTCCCAGCCTGCGTCATCATCGTCATCGTCATCAGCGGGGTCAACATGGTCATCGCGGGGAGTTGACGGGAGGTCAGCGAAGGCTTCGTCCGCCTCGGCGTTGCGTTCGGCGACCATCTGCGCCTTGACTTCGTCCAGCTCCGCAGCCCATGCGCACATGGCGCCGTAGCTCGGCAGCTTCGTGACGGGCGTATCATCCGCCTTGCCATCGTCCTGCTCCCCGAACCGGTGGATGCGCACCAGGTCGAAGGCGTTGACGCTGCGTCCGCCCGCCGGGTCGGTGGCGTGATTGCTGAAGAGGAACGCGCCATTGTTGTAGACGATCGCGCCACCGGTGGTCGTGCCGCCCGTGTAGGTGTAGCGTCCGGGCGTGGCGGTCTCTTCGTAGACGTCGGGCAGGAACTCGGCGATCGCCGCCGGCACGTCGTAGGTGCGGCAGAACAGACCGAGGATGCCGTTCTTCGTCGTCGGGTCGTCGGGCTTCTTGCCTCCCGCCGCGCGCGGGATGTCGCGCTCGCTCTCGCAGGTGGGCCAGAGGCTCGCGTCCTTCCACGCCTCATCGGCTCCGTAGGACCTGAGCACGGCGTCAACGTCGACGGGGTTGCCGGGGTTGAGGTGGAGCTCATACGGCGCGTCCTTGGGCACGCTGGGGTAGTACATGGCGCGGTTGAGGTCGAAGGTCGAGGGGTCCATCTTGTCGATGCCGACCCACTCGGCGACCCTGCGGCTGACCGCCGCCGCCTCGTCCGGGGTCATGTCCCTCGTGGTGGGGAAGACCCAGCGGAGGCGGGGCTTCTTTGGCGTGCTGCTGTGCGTCGGGTAGCACGCGCAGGCGACGTCGTCGTGCAGCATGGTGAAGGTCTGCCAGTCCTTCTCGCCGGCGTAGTCTGCGTCCAGGGTGACGAGCGAGCGGCAGACGACGTTCTGCACGAGGCGCCTGCCGTTGCTCAACCTGCCGCCGACGAAGCACCCGGGCAGCGCCTTGATGGCGTCGCGCTCCTCCTTCGGGGCATTGGCGTAGTCCGCCATGCTCTCGGGCGTGCGGATGAACTTCTCGCCGAGCCTCTGGACGAAGGACTCCCACGTCGGGTTCCTGTTCTTCCAGTTGAAGGAGTTGATCTTCCTCGCTTCTGCGATGTACATTATGCCTCTGCCTCCTCGTCTTTGATCTCCATGACTCCGTGGAAGGAGTTCGCTTGCTCCGCGAGCACTTTGTACTCACCGGTCAGCTCGGCCTCGACGAACCAGCCAACGCCAGCCGAGACGCCGTACTCGAAGAAGCCTTTGTCGGCCCACTTGTAAAGGTAGCCGACGAGCACCTTCTGCGGGAAGCCGAGGAGCATGAAGACGTGGAGGATGTCCCTCGGGGTGGTGACATGGCTTATGTGTTTGACCTCATCCCCTATCCAGACCTGGCGGGCGCATCGAAGCCAGCAGGCTTGGAAGAAAATGCGCTCAAGCGGTTTCATTCGGCTCGTCCTCCTCCCATACGTCGTTTACCTCTGCCCATGTGTCGAAGCGTACCCGCGCCTCTGCGAGGGCCTCGCCGTGGAGCTTGTACATGCCCCGCTCGCTGTAGTACAGTCCGTACTCCTTCATCCCGGCGGACACTGCGTCCCACCGCAGCCCGTCCACGTAGCGCAGGCGGAGGACGGTGCGGTGCTTCACGTCGTCCAGCGTGGAGATGAACTGCTCTACGTCATGGATGCGGCGGATGTAGACCTGTGTCAGGCGCAGGAGCTCGTCGGTCTCCTGCGCCACGGTCACGAGCAGCCCGTCCTTGTGGCCGTCCCCGCTCCCGCCGGGGGCGAGGGGGCCGTAGCTCGCCGTGACCTTCTCGCACTGCGCCCGGAGCTCCTCGAGCCGGAACTCGCAGCGGCGTTTCTCGATCCTCGCCTCCCGGACGGAGCGGAGGAAGTCGTCTGCTGTGCGCGGTCTGTCAGTCATCGCGTGATCCCTCCTCCGTCTGCTGTCCGTGCGCCCGTAGCCAGCGGTCGGAGGGGAGGTCTGCGCGCGCCGTGTGCCAGCGCCTGTCCAGCCACTCCTTCCCGCACTCCTCGCAGTAGGGGTCGCCGTGGAGGAGGTAGAAGCCGTCGCCGACGTAGATGATCTCGCCGCAGTCGTGGCAGTAGGTCACAGGCGTGGGCTCGGGCGGTTCGACCGGTCTCTCGGGTTCATACATCGTCGTCGTCCTCCTTCTTCATCTGTTCTTTCAGCAGTTCTCTCAGCACTTTGATCGCGCGATCCGGGGCCATGCCGATCGTCCAGCCGCAGCACTTCGAGCGCGGGTCGCCCATGCGCTCGGGGAACTCGCAGCCCGCGCAGGGGGAGAAGAGCGTACCGTAGTTGGGGCAGAACTCCCGGAACAGGTCCCGCGCGTAGTGGAAGCACGCGTCGGACGGCGTGTCGTTGGCGTACTTGGGGAGCTTGGTGTAGTCCTCCGGCTCGCACCCGCACGTTGCGTTCCGGTCGCCCTCCGCTTCAATTACTGTTGGTTCTTTGACCTCGACCAACGGGCAATCGGGCAGGCGTTCCTTGCCACTCGTGCCCCAATCAATGCCCTTGCCAAGCGGCATACACGCGAAGCTGTCGTATAGGAGCGTGCAATCAATACAGCATTTCGGCATCTCCATGCCCTTTATCAGTACGCTCATGCTATCCCTCCTTGCACCCGTCCGTCCGTTCGTGCCGCTGCGCGTCCTTACCGCATATCACCATGCCGTCCCAGTGACAGCCGTGTGAGCAGGTGTCGCACCTCCCGACATATTTGTCGGGGGCATTTGTGTCCTTTGCAAGCGCGGCTTCGGCCTCTTCGCGCAACTTCCTCGCGGCATCGTGATATGTGATTTCTTTTGGGTTTTCTCCAAAATAGTCATGCACAAAGGTTGTGCCAAAATACTTGCGCGGGTTCTGTTCGATAGCCCTTGCGCCTGCAAGCATAGCGATTGCCATGCCTTCATCAATTGCTCCCATCAGCTTTCCTCCTGTCCTTCATCCGCTTCACCCGGGCCCTCGACATCTCCCGGCACCGGGAGCAGCACGTCCACCGCTCGTCGTCCCGCTCGTACCCGCAGGTCGGGCACTTCCCTTGCGCCCGCCACTCGGCGCGCTTCGCCGCCATGTAGGCGCGCATCTCGTCACGTGTCAGCATCGTGTGCCTCCTTACGGACGAGCGACGTGGATCACGTAGCGGCGGCGCATGTTGAAGTTGCCGGGCTCGAACGGTAGGGTCCGCACTTCCACGAAGCCGTTGTCGAACAGCTTGTCGGCAAGCTCCTCCTTCGCCCGGCGGTCGATCATGTGGAGCATGTGAGTCTGCATGTCGCGCTCCGCGCTGTATACCCCCATGGGAACGGCGCACTCCCAGCATAGGGACGCGATGTCCTTGTGGTACACAGCGACCTCGACCGGGGTGGTAGGCAGGGGTTCCGTGTACCCGCCCAGCTTCTTGATGAGCCAGCACCGAACTCGATTAAAGAATTTCTTCAAGGTCAATCTCCTCCCTCTCCAGTTGTAGCAGCACCGACAGCGCGCGCCGGGCGAGGGCCAGCGCCTCCTCGTACTCTGTCGGCGTGAACCGCGTGAGGTCCGGGGTCAGAATTTCAATGGCTCTCTCGATTGTCATGCGAAGGCCTCCTTTCCCCAGCCGCAGAAGAACTTCTTCATCACGGCACCTCCCTCCTCACAATCATCGGAATCGTCCCGCACCCGGAGAGCGGTTTGTCTTTGACCTCGTACTCCTCGTCTGCGTCGAAGAGGTCGATGGCGTTCTGAAGCGCGCCTTGCAAGCCCTCCGGCTCGGTGCAATACGGACCGCCTGCGTCCCCGCCGTAGATGATTGCTTCGTAGGCAACCATGTTGATGGCGTGGAACACACCGGCGAGGTTCAGCGGGACCAACTTCTTCCCCGCCCGCTTGGCGTCGAGGTACTCGCGTAGCTCGGACAGGTCGGTCTCGAAGTGGTCGAGGATGTACTGGTCTTTCTTCTGCTCGAATTCGTGGACAGCCTCGTAAATAACGTCGTGGATGAGGGTGTCCGTGCCGTCCTTGAAGCTGTACTTCAGCTTGAGTACATCGCCTGTGTAGCCCATTGTGTAGCCCATCACTCGCCCTCCTTTGGTAAGTCGATCTTTGGCAGGTAGTAGACCTTGCTGTCGGGGAACATTTCCTCCGGGCGCATCGGGAGCTCGGCGCCCTTGAGGCGCGGGAACATCTCTTGAACACCGGTGAGCGCCCAGCGCGCCACCCCCAGCGCCTCCTCGTACTCGGTCGGCGTGTAGCGCGTGAGGTCCGGGGTCAGAATTTCAATGGCTCTCTCGATCGTCATGCCTGTTCGCCCACCTTCCCGATCAGGCGGTCCAGATACCACCGCGCCTTCTCAAGGTCTTCCTTCCCGTTCTTGAGCGGCCAGCGCCACAGGTACTTGAGCACCTGCCCGGTGAGCCACGCCTCCATGGGGTCCTTCTGGCTGGTGAGCGCCGCAGCGATGGCGTCGATGCACTCGATCCCGCCGGCGGTGTAGTGCGAGGGGTGGTTCACGGGGTCGTCAGGCGGGGTATTGTAACCCCGCATGAACGGGGTCTCGGCATCTTCCGGCATCTCCCGGTTCCAGCAGTCCGTGCAGGACATATTCTGGCAGTGCGACTTTGATTCAATCGGCGCCGTAGTCCGACGGGCATCCTTTCTCGCAACCCGGTTGAGGCCCGATACAATCCGGCTGCTCCTGCGCCAGCTTCCTCTGTATGTCATTTGTCCATGTCCTCCCTCCGCGTGATGTCCGTAGGCAGCAAGATTTCCAAAATACCATCTGCGGCCATCGTCAGCGTCGTGCGGATGCGGTGCTCTGAGATGCAGGCGGCCACGCCCTTGATCTGTCCGAGCAGGTAGATGAGGCGCGCATCCTCGACTCCGTCCTCCGGCTTCCCTTTTGGCTCGGGTGTGATGGCGGCGAATTTGCAAGACTCGCAGTCCACGGTCTCCCCATCCCTGAACCGGACTTCACATGCGCTGCGTCTTTCTTCATCTGCGTTACAAGCATAGATTGTCATTTGTCCATGTCCTCCTCTTCAAATTTCCATTCGTACCCGCCGGCCGTTAGGTAGGTGTAGCCTTTGTATGTGCGGTGGTGCAGTGCATGCCCGATATTCCCTCGCGCGACCCCCGTGGCCTTGGACGCCGCGGCGATAGAGGGGAAGCACGCCACGATTGCATCGCCTTTAATCTGTAAAACAGGCCGCCCCTCTCGCCATGCCGCGAGGCCGTGCGCCATAGCGTGATCTTTGTTTTCTTTCGCCGTACACCATTCGAGGTTGCTCACGCAGTTGTTCGCCTTCACGCCATCTCGGTGATTGATCTGGGGCTTGTCCTCCGGGTTCGAGAGGAAAGCGAGCGCCACAAGTCGGTGGACAAGCAGCCACTTCTTTTTCTCTCCGGTTTTGGCGAGGGTCACGCGCTTGTACCCTCCGCCATCAGTCTCCTGTTTGCGGATTACTCCTCTCGGCATACTACGGATGCGGCCAAGGCTGCTTGCCTCGTAGCGTCCTTCATACCCCGGGATGTCCTTCCACACTTCTGTCATGCCTTCATCTCCTCCTCTGCGTATCGCCGCAGTGCCTCGAGCAGCGCGTCCTGCGTGGCCGCTTTGCTCCGTAGCACCTGCATCACTCGCTCGTCGAGCGTGTCCTGTGCTACGAGATGGTGGATCACGACGGTCTCCTTCTGCCCCGGCCGGTTCAGGCGGGCGTTTGCTTGGGCGTACATCTCGAGCGAGTAGGTCAGGTCGAACCACACCATCAGGTGCCCGCCCTCCTGCATGTTGCTGCCGTAGCCCACGCTCGCCGGGTGACAGAGCAGCATCTCCACTTCGCCTCGGTTCCACGCTTCAATGTCAGCCTCGCCGGTATACACTCGTGCTTTGGGGAAGCGGGCGAGGATGCGGTCGCGGGAGTGCTGGTAGCCGTAGAACACGAGCAGGTTGTTCCCCGCGCTCGTGTCCACGAGCTCGGCGAGGGCATCGAGCTTGGCGTCGTGTATCGGTACGACGTTTCGCTCGTCGTCATACACTGCGCCACTGCTCATCTGGAGCAGCTTCCCCGCAAGCGTCGCCGCCATGTCTCCGCGGATCGCAGAGGTCATTTGAGCCAGCTCCTCTGGCTTCTTGGGGTCGAGTTCCTCGAACCCGGTCTGCTTCTGGAGCAGCGGGATGACGCCGTCCTTCTCGAAGCGGTCGTACCGTTTCTTTGCCGCAGTGTCCAAGGCCACGGGGATCACGTTATACACGGGCTCCGGCCAGTCGGGGTTCTTGATGCTCAGGCACAGATCCTTGAGCTCCCGGTCGATAGCTGCTTTCGCCCCCGGCCTGAGATTCCACTGGTAGACTACAAAGCCCTTGTGCGCGCCCATCGTGAAGTATCTGCTCTGGTACTCGCTCATTGTCCGCCCGAGCCTCTCGCCGTGGTCAAGCAGGTACACCTGCGGCCAGAGCGAGAGGTAACTGTTCGGGGCGGGCGTGCCGGTCAGCCCGATGACGTAACGCACGGACTGGATCGCCTTCCTGATGCAGCGCCACCGTTTCGTGCTCTGACTCTTGAACGAGGAGAGCTCGTCGAGGATGACCATGTCGAACATCTCGAGGCTCCCGCCGAGCTCGTCCATCAGCCACACGAGGTTGTCGCGGCCGAGGATGTAAAGGTCAGCATCCGCACGAAGCGCCCGGCGTCTCTGCTCTGCTGTCCCCGCCACGAGCGAGGTGCGGATCGCCTTGGTGTGCTCCCACTTCAGGCACTCCTGCCGCCAGACGGTGAGCGCCACGTTCTTCGGCGCGACCACGAGGGCGCGGCGCACGGTGAAGTCGTTCCACAGGTGTTCGGTTAAGACGGTCAGCGCGGTCGCGCTCTTGCCAAGTCCCATAGAGATGAACAGCGCGCAGTGCGGATGCTCCATGCAGAAGTCGAAGGCGAGCTGCTGATGTCTGAACGGCTTGTACTCAGTAGCCATGTGTCACTCCCGGATGCCGACTTCCGCGCGGACGCGCTCGGCGACGATCGGACCCATGCCGAGGGTGAAGGCGTGTCCGCTTTCCCCGCCCTCGAGGAACTGCTCCAGATGCTTCCGGTGTCCGCGCCACGTCGCGTCCCTCTCCCTGCCGCGCAGGCAGAGGAGCACGTTGCGGTAGTCCTCCGCGGCCTTCGCCGTGATGGCGATGCACAGCCGCTCCAGCCCGGCGGGGTCGGGCTCTGCCTGCTGCCGCTCCTCGTCAGGGATGAACAGGGGGCAGGCCTCGATGCAGAAGGAGTCAATGTAGCGGGGCTTCGGCTTCTTGAAGAGCGTGGTCTGCTGCCGGATGGACGTCGCCTCCGCCGTCCACCCGGGGACGGGCTCGCCGCGCTCCGACCACGGGCAGCCGTGGTGTGCGTTCGGCACGGCGTTGGCGCACTTCTCGCAGAGCGTCGGGTTCATCATGTCGTCCTCCTTATCCCGCTTTGAAGTACCGGTGCCCGCCGATGGTGAAGCAGTAGACCTGCCCCTCATGCCACGAGCTGTAGCCGTTTTTGTAGGCGTAGAACCAGCGGATCGGCTCGTCGAAGGGGCGCTCTCCCGCCACGAAGACGCGGAGGCAGGCCTCGTTGACGCTCTCCATCCCGTCGGTGACGTTCCGGCCCACGGGGTCGGTGTACTGTCCGGGCACCCGGACGACCTGCTCCGGCGTCATGCCGGTGGCCTCCGCTGTGTCCGCGATGCACTGGGCCACGGCGAGGATGCCGTCCATCGGTTCGCCTCTCGCCTCTGCGCCGACGACGCGGACGACGTAGTCAAAGTCCCAGCCGAGCTCGTCGTAGGCGGTGGGGTCAGGCTCCGGCAGCGGCCCGGTCAGGTCGCTGACCATTCCCTCCAGCTCGGCGATCCTCCGCTCCGCCGCGGCGAGGTTGCTCTCCGCGTCGATGATCCGGCGGCTCAGTACCGCCTTGTCCTGCTCCAGCGCCATCGTGTGCTCGGTGAGGGTGACGTTGGTGCGCCGGAGCTCGTTCTCCACCATGAGGTCGTGGAAGATCGTCAGCCCGCCCAGCAGGCACATGACGCCGAGGATCGCAGTGATCCACGCCCACATGTTGTTCTTGGTTTCGTTCATCCTTTCGGCTCCTCCTTTATTAAATAGGTAGCCCCGTAGCGTCGCCGCCCGCAGAGGGCGCAGGTGATCTTGTTGTCCACGCTGTTGCGCAGAAGGCTCAGGCTCTTCTTCGGCAGGCTCTTCGCGCAGGGCTTGCACAGGTCCATCTCTTTGTGTTCGCTCATGTGAGGTCCTCCAGAATCGCCTTGCCACTCTTCGACCGGGCGAGCTTATCGGCAAGGAGTTTCGCCGCCTTGTCGATGATCTGTTCCTCGTGCTCCTTGAACACCTGCCTGATAATGGTCTCGGAGACGCTGCTCAGCGGGTCGTCCGGTGTTGCGTTGCCGTGGTAGTATCTTGAGGTGAGCAGATTATTCAGGACATTCTGCTTGAGGTCCTTGATGATCTGTTTCTCCGCGTTCTGTTCCACGCTCTGCTTGATGCGGTCATCGTCAATGCTGATCGCGAATTGTACGATGTGGTCCATGTTGTCCTCCTTAATCCTTAAAGTAGTATTTGCCCTCGTACCCATCTGCCCTCATCGGCAGACCCTCTGCCCATGGAGTCGCGGGGCACATGGCCTTGCACATCTGCTCGACGGTCTTGCCGCCGATCGGCTCGGTGCAGATACATTCGTCATGCACGTGCGCCCGGATGTCGAAGCCTTGCGCTTCGAGGTTGAACATCGCCTCCCGCAGCAGGTCGCGCGCTGTGGCCTGCACGAGGTTCTCCACGAGCTTCCCGCCCCACGTCTCCACGCGGGACCAGTGCTTTGTCTGCTGATCCACGCCCATGTAGGTGAGGCTCTTGCGGTCGGGGTGGAGCGTGCTCTCCTCGTACTTCGCGCCGTAGTAGGCGAGCCGCCGTCCGGACGGGAGGGTCATCCAGAGGATGCCGCTCTCGAAGTTGAACGGCACGTTGCCGAGGGACGAGACCGTCGGAGTCCTCCGCACCACTGCGCGGATCGCGGCGCGCTCCAGCGCCTTCCACAGCTCGCAGATGTGCGGTGAGCTCTCGCGCCAGAGGTCGACGGTCTCCTGCATCTCCTCCGGGGACATGCCCATCTTGTCCGCGCCGAACGCCTTCAGCGCGTTCACGCCCCCGCCGTAGCCGAGGGCCAGCTCAGCGATCTTACCCTTCTGACGGAGCTCCCCGTTCACGCCGTGCTTGACCACGGGGACGTGGAACATCTGGCTGGCCGAGGCGCAGTAGATGTCGCCGCCGTCGCGGAAGGTCTTCAGCCGCCACTCCTCACCGGCGAACCACGCGGTCACGCGGGCTTCGATGGCGGAGAAGTCGGAGATCAGGAGTTTCTGCCCGTCCTCCGGGACGATGGCCGTCCGGACGAGCTGGCTCAGTGGGTCACTGACGCCGTCATAAATGGCTTTCAGCGCGGTATAGTGTCCCTCCCGCACGAGGTTCCTCATGTTGTCGAGGCTCGGGTCGTGGTTCTTGGAGAGGTTCTGGAACTGCACGAGCTTTCCGCTGTTGCCGGTGATCCACACCGCACCGTTCCGACGAACGAGGAAGTACCCGGTCGGGGTCGTGGCGCAGTAGACGTGCCCGGTGTATGGGACCTTTGTCATCTGGTCTCGGCGGATTCCGAAGTTCTTCCCCGGCGTCAGCCAGATATTGAGGATGTAAGCGTTGTTCCAGTTGGGGTGTTCTTCGCCACGTACCTTCGTCAGAAGTGTGACGGCGTAGCCGTTCGTTTGCAGGAGCGCCTGTATCACGTCTGCGTTCTGCTTGTTTGTCGTGGTGTATTGGATGGAGTTCGGGCCGCCGCGGTAAGCATCCCAGTGTTCGAGCTCATCAACCACGACATCCGCATCTTCGTCGAGCATCCACCAGCCGAAGGTTTTGCCGCGGAACGCTCGAAGCCATAGCGGCTGATCGCAGCGGCGTATGGTAAACTGAGTGCGGTACCCTTGCTCGCACACGTGCTTGACGTAAGGGATGCCTGCGCGGCGCAGCAGTCTTTGGCACCGCTCTACTTTGCGTTGTTTTGCGAAGCCCAATTTTATGTCCCCGTCCGGCGTATAGTGCCCATCCGCCTGCACCATGATGAGCACCCGCAGGTCGTCCCCTGCCCGTGCCGTGCGTATCTCGCGTGAGGCCCGGAGCGGAATCTCGAACCGACCGTGTTCGTATAGGTCGTCCATTGTGCGGGGCTTGATCTCGCCGGTGCTTCTCCGCGTGGGCATCTTGTGTTCTCCTGTACTGAGCTGCTGGCACCGAAGTGCGTCAACCTGAATGAGCTCCCCGTTGAAGGGGAAGTCTACACGTTCTGAACTTTGGAAGGACAGCATCTCGTTTTGCGTAGACCAGACGCATATCTGTCCGCCCTGCCACTCGTCAAGGCGTACCCAACCATCGCGGGTCAGAACCTCGTGGTCGCCGGTCAGGCAGAACCGACCGGTGCGATTGGCGCCGTAAAATTGAAAACAACCTTTCACGTGGTCATCTGAGCACATGCTCCGAAGCATCGCGCCGTACTTCGCCGTCGAGCTCTTGCTCAGTTCGGTGCGCAGCGCCATGAACTCGCGCGCCTCGTTGGTCTGGAGCTGGGACACCACGTCGGCGATGACCTTCTTATTTAATGAAGGGAACTCCTTCCCCTCCTGATCGGCGAGCCAGTTCTTGATCTGGCTCACGCTCTTCGGGTTGTCGAGGCCGGTGATTGCGACGGCGCGTTCCGTCAGCTCCTGCTTGTACCGTTCGTCCATCACGACGGCGCGCTCGGCGAGGAGGCGGTCGATGCGGACTCCGCGCTCATTGATCCTCGCGTCCAGACACCAGAAGCGCCGCTCGTCGTCATTCGGCATCCACCGGCGCAGCAGGTTGAAGATGGTGCGCTCCGCCTCCACGTCGCGGACGCAGTAGTCGCGGAAGACGTCCCATTTCTCCGGCGCGTGCTCGGGGAGGTTGCGCTCACGCATCCCGTTGGTTTTGGTAGGCTTGCATGGGCAGCAGAAGTACCGGATGAGGGCCTTGCCCTCCTTCATCTTCGCCTGATCCTCGCTGAGTCCCAGCGCCTTGCCCGCTGAGTCAAGGCTCATGGGGAGCCCGCACTGCGCGGCCAGGTGCATGGCGTCGAACCACTGTTCGGGCGGCGTGTAGTAGTCCATCGCCTGTCGGATGACCTCCCGCTCGAACGCGCAGTTCCAGGCGATCTTGGTGATGGTGGGGTTGAGGAGAGCCTCGTGGAAGTCCACGGGCCAGCTTCCCTTGCCCGACCATGCATCCACGGTGAAGTCCCACAGCTTTACCGGACCGTCGTCGAAGCAGTACGCGAGGAGCAGGGGCTCGAAGGTCGGGTCGTCCATGTAGCGGTAGGACCCGCACTTGCCGATGTCGACGGGACTGTAAGTCTCGAAGTCGAGGAGCATGTAATGCTTGATCTCGCTCATTCGTACAACTCCTGTCTCTCCCGTTCCGCATCTTCTTCTCGGAGCAGCCGCTCGAGCTCCCGGTTCAGCTCGTCGTTTTCCTCCGCCAGGTCCTCGGTCATGCGGCGGAAGTAGACCACCGCGCCGTGCCCCATGTATCGCTCGAGGAGCCATTCAAAGTCCCGCGGCGAGAACATCGTCTCCGGCTTGCCGTTCACCACGATGACGTAGGGGTAGTCCATTTGTTCACCTCCGAAAGCTAACCCCGAAGGCGGGTTGCCCCGCCCTCGGGGATCGTGTTGATCTCAGTCGAGGAAGCTGCCGCCTTCGCTCACCATGTCGCCGAAGTCAGCCTCCGCCGTGCGGCCACCGCCGCCCAGCCGCTCGTCGTCGCGCGTCTTGATGACGTTGTTCAGGCCCGCCGCGACGCCCATGTTGCCGGACGTGTTGTACGGGAAGAAGTTGACGACCGCGGCGCCCCAGCAGCCGGAGTAGAAGTCGTCCATGTCGAGGGCCTCGCTCATCTGCCCGTTCTCGAGGACGCGGATGCCGGGCTTCTGCGCCGTGCCCGCGTTCATGAACCACATGCCGGCGTAGGTCTCATCGTCCGGGTACTCCTCGTCGCCGTCGCGGAGCGGGAGGTGCAGCTTGGACGCGGGCGGCATCTTGCCGTTCCACTTGGAGCTGACGCCAGCCTGCTTCGCGGCCTCGACCGCGTCGTCGATGAGCTTCTTCGCCTGCCGGTCGGTCTTCGGGATCAGAAGCTGCACGCTGTACTTGCCGTCGCTGCCGTCCTCGTTCTTGCGAGGCGCGAACACGTAGACGTAGGAGAAGCGGAGCTCGCCGAGGCGGATGCTGGTAGCAGTGATGCTCTTGTTGTAGTTAGCCATGATGATTTTTCCTTTCTGTTTTCAGTGTTTTGTGGTTTCCGTCATATCCTCGAACGCCGCGTCGGCGGAGTTGTACTCCGGCCGCGGGTCGTCTTCGGGCACGAGTTTCAGGGGTGCGTCCCCCTGGATGACCAGGTCGCCGAGCAGCGCGCGGAACGAGGTTTTGCCGAGAGTCTTTTCAATATCCCCCACGGCCTTCAGTTTCGTTTCCTCGAACTGCTCGGGACCGTAGCCGTTGCGTAAGAGCTGGGCGCGGACGTCGTTGTCGTCCTTCCACTTGCGGTTGGGCCTGCGGCCCTGCACCAGCTTGTAGCCGCTGTACTTCTGTCCGGCGACCGCGCGGCTCTCCGTGTACTCGCGGATGTCCTTGATCCACGCCTCGGCCGCGTCGAGCGAGGGGAGGATCGCCGCGATCTGGTCGTCGCTGATCTCTCCCGCGCCGACAAGTCCGGTGTTGAATACCTTGAGCGCCTCAGCCACACGGGCGGCGCACACGGCCTTTGCTGTGCAGAAGCGGCAGTGGTCGCCGGGTACGAAGTCGCCCTTGCCTTCCCAGGCGAGTTTCGCCTGATCGACGATGTTCTTCCCGACCCACAGGCCGAGCCGCGCCCGGTCAAGGTACTCCTCGGAGAGGTTGTTGATGCGGGGCTGAACGATCGTGCAGCGGATGTTGCTGAAGTCATAGAGCGCGCCGAAGGCGTTGACCGCGCCGAGGGCGTACAGCCGCATCTGCGGGTTCTCCTCGGCGGAGACCTCGATCCCCTTGCCGTGCTTGTAGTCGATGATGTCGAGCAGGGAGTCGCTGACGATGATGCAGTCACCGGTACCGAAGCCGTGCGGCACCCACTTGGAGAAGTCGAGCCGCTGCTCCAGATAGAGCTGTGTGGTCGGGTCTTCCTCCTTGGCGCGCAGGAAGCGCTCCATCACGACGTCGGAGTAGGTGTCCGTGGCCTTCTCCATGTCCTCGGGGATCTCGCCGGAGTTGTTGATGAGGTCCTGCCGCAGCGCCTTGTAGCGGTTCACGTTGATGCCGGGGTAGAGCTCTCGCTGCTCCGGGGTCATCGTGCCGTGCTTGGCGGCAGTCATGTGGTCAGCCTTCCATACGGCGTACCGAACCTTGATCTCACCGAGAGCGTGAGCCTTTGTGCCCTCAGCGGCATAGGGGCTCGCTTTCTCACCGAGACGCGCCGTCAGCCTCTCGCAGAGGCGGGCAGACGGAGTGCAGATCGACCACCGGTACGCGCTGCTCGCGCCGAGTACGGCGTGCAGTTCGGGCGGCATCTCACTCCACCCCCGCCGCGGCCTTGACCTCGTCGAGCAGGGTCTGGTACTCCTCCTTGGGGACGGCGGAGAGGTTCTGCCAGCCGTGCTTCTGCATGATGCCGAACACGTCCACGTTGCCGCCCTTGTCGCCGGCGTAGTAGCTGAGGGTCGTCACCATGTCCTGCTTGGTGAGCGCGGGCTTGGGCTTCGGCGCGGGGGTGATGGGCTTCTGCTCAGGCTCCGGTGCGGACTCGGACTCGTCGCAGCCACCGGGCGCGAAGGTCTCGGCCTGCGGCTCGGGAGCGGGCTCGGCGGGCTTCGCCTCGACCGTGACCTCGTTCTTGTCGATGTTGTAGAGGATGGCGTAGGGGTTGTTCTCGCCGCGCTTGGCAAGCGCCTCGGCGAGTCCGCGGACGTGGGCGAGGGTTTCGAGCATGAGGCCGTAGCCCTCCTTCGCCACGTCGTTACTGACCAGGGCATCGGCGAGGCGATTCTCGCATTTCTGCAGCACGGCCAGCAGTTCAAAGTTGTCCATGTGTTGATCTCCTTTCATTTCTGTTTTGTGGTGTTTGGTGTCTATCGTCAGGCTTTCGCCGTCAGACCTGGGTTTCGTTTGGCACGCCGTTCTCGTATCTGCGGACCTCGTCCGCGCTGATGCGCACGTTCTTGCCGATGCGGAAAGCGTGGATCGCGCCGCTCTCGATCATCTTGTAGATGGTCACCCGGCTGCACGCCCACCGCTCGGCGAGCGTCGTGATGGTGTAGACCTGCTTGTCCATGTGGCGTCCTCCTTAATCGCTATGTATGTTGCGTTTCATGCAACATTAAGAGGCGAAAAAAATCGCCTGCATCTCGTCTGCGGAAAGCTCGAGCGTCTGCGAGATGGCGCGGACATCTCGTACCGTGATCCTGTCAGGGTCCTGCAGCTTCCGGTACACCGTGCCAGTGCTAACTCCAAGCGCCTTGGCGAGATCGGCGATGGTCAGTCCGAGCTCAACGAGCTTACCCTTCAGCTTCCTCGTTTCAACCATGTTGAGTCTCCTCCTTTCCTCGGACACTAGATGTTGCATTTCTTGCAACGTGGTCATTGTAGCGCGGCATTTTCGATTTGTCAATAGGGAATTTGCATTTTGTGCAACATTTTTTCAAAACCTCAAAAAAGGGGTTGCATTTTTGCAACAGCTATGTTATGATACCCGCACAGGGAGGAGGGGTATCAATGGCCTCTACGACTGGGAAGCGGATAAAAGACCGCCGCCGTGATCTGGGGATCGGTGTGCAGGAGATGGCGGATAAGCTCGGCAAGAACCGCACTACCGTATATAGATATGAGAGCGATGCCGTGGAAGACATGCCGTATGCCGTGCTGCAGAGCCTGGCTGAAATACTTCACACCACGCCGGCGTATCTTAT
>Ga0310786_10005040_pt1 | contig 18091 bp, 7 predicted proteins | sample AusTroGonzalo_MG_FD_203881 | JGI IMG/M metagenome (GOLD analysis project Ga0310786, IMG submission 203881) | Bovine rumen microbial communities from tropical cattle in Woodstock, Queensland, Australia - Gonzalo_03 (v2) (version 2) | ecosystem: Host-associated > Mammals > Digestive system >... | reverse complement strand
CATCCCGTGCCTCTTCTGCAGATTCGGTACCCCTACCTTCTTTCGACCAAACAGAATCATCCTCCTCGTTATCCCCTTTTTGCTGTAAATATTGCTTTATCTTGAGAGAGGCGGCGTGAACCATGGTGTTTCCGAAAGGCAATCCTATAACAGTGTAGGGGTTATCCATAATGATGACGGTCACCTCCTTCTCGTTTAGTGACAGGACGTATGGCAGGAAAACGATGGTGCTCCTAGAGATTTTGACTGGGTGAAGGCACTCCGGCGCACCCTCAAAAAAACTCAGAGCACCGCGTCTTTCATACTTTAGCCCGTTATTGCTGAAAATGTATGTGTAATTCTGTCTTTGCTGTACATAGCAAATGCTCTCCGCATTGACAATATGGTCATCCCCGTTTAGCTGAACAATTATCTGCTTTTTTCGTTTCAGCATGAGGTTGTCTGTTTCCAATATTCTAAACTTTTGCCCCATATTGTTGGCCATCACGCCCGAGAAACCTAAAAGGCAAGTGTCCCGAAAGAAGCAATTTATAAATAAAGCAAGTTTCACAGAGGATGCGTCAGGTATTATCGCTTCGGGCGGCAATTGTTGCAATATTGCATCAATAGTCAAATGATATTCGAGAATTGCCACCATCGCTGATTCAGCAATCGTAGCAATCACATACATCCAGAAAGAATGTCTTTTATACACATAAGGATACAGAAACCAGTAGTTGAGCGCCATGGCGATAACAAGCATCAAAGCAAGGCTTAGTTCGATCGTTTCCCCGCAATCGGGACGGAGAAAGCTGTTATGAAAAAAATACAGTACGAAGAGAGCAAAAAAGATCAACTGTACAAGGATGATAATTGCCGCTTTTTTGATGTCATGCATAATACCAAATATTGTTTTGTCCGGCAAAAATAAAAAATCCTTCCCAAAATAGCTTTTATATTCTCATTTTTTTCTGCAGAAAAAGGTTATGAAGGATTAGGCGAGAGCCATTATATGTAAGTCGCAGTGTGTATTCCCCCCAAAAAACATGAAAATCACCCTTGGTTGCAAAAGTTGTATAACTTTATGATAAACAACATGTTATATGCTTTTTATTAAAATTCTAACATCGTTTATATTCTCATTTTCAAAAAAATTTCGTCACAAAGTGACGAAAGCAGAAGATGAGAGATATAGGCTATGAAAAACAAAAGTATTTTTATCCAAAAAAACAAACATTATGAATAAAACGTTTTTGTATTTAGCAATTGTATTGACAAGTGTAATCGCGATTTCGTGCTCAAAAAAAGAGGTAGCCGAAGAACCGCGTCTTTCTGAAAACCGTCTGATTCCCATTGATTCGGAAACGAAAACACAGAATTATCTGATGGTGCATCGAATTGGTCATCCAGCAGAAGGTTGCAAAGGATGTGTGAAAATAGCGGGAGTAAAGCTTCATATAAATTGTATGAATTATGGGCACTATTGCACTTCCGTAGCCTCTGTCACATTGCAACAAACAGGTACCGACATGACCGCCACCACTACCGACACCTTTGGATTGACTTCCGAAAATTTCTACGCGATGCCGGACCGTTCTTTGGACTACATAGACGAGAACAACAACCGCATTTTCCTGAACATACCAGAGCAATTAGTCTGGCGAGACACCACCACGCTGCAATTCACATTCACAGGGCTGTCGTTTTCGAATACGCCATTATATACGAACAATTAACGGTTTAAGGGCGTCTAGAACCGCAATATTTTACGACTCCACAAAACACATAATTGAAATATGAAACATAACATACTTCTGACAGTCAGTCTGTTTGTAGTACTTGCCATTACAGCCAATTCTCAAATTCAACGCCCCACTGTATGGCTTCGTGCCGACAGTGCTGTACTGAATGCATCGTCTTGGTTTGACGTATCCGGCAATGGATTGGATGCCACTCCATCTTCAGGCTCCATGCCCGCCGCGTTTTCCCGCATGAACTTCAACAAGTGTTTCGAGGTTGGCGGGACGGAGACCTTCACAATACCGTTAGGCATCAATGATGCCCGTCAGTCAGACGTGATTGTGGTCTATGAGACCTACGACACGGTGAGCGAGAACGCCCTGTGGCAGGTACAACTTGACACCGCCAAGCGCATCGGTCAAACGACACAGCGAATCCTCAACGACAACGGGCAGATCACCTACGACACGGCCAACCGTCTGAAGCCCGTCGTCAACTACCTCGCGCAATCGTGGCGGACACCCGAGGTGTGCGCCCCCACGCTCAGCCTCTGCACGGCGGACTCGTTGCCGCTGTACGGACGTGTCGCAGAGGCCATGTACTTTGACCGCCGGATCAGCGATACTGCTGTCATCCAGTGGATCAGCTACTTGGCGGTGAAATACGGCGTGACTCTCGCGCAGACCGACTATTTGGACAGCCGCCGCAACGTAATATGGGATTACACCGATTATCCTGACTACAGCACCTCCATCGCGGGTCTTGGCAGGGACGATTCGGTAGGGTTGTACCAAAAACAAATGTATTTCGCAGACAATCAAATAATTGCGGGAATCGTAGGGGCGAATGATTATTCGCCTCTACAGACGCAAAACAACGAGGACAACCCCGCATTTATCGCCGACGGCGATTTCATCGTCTTCGGTATGGATGGTGTTTTGCCTGCCGTTTCCGAAATCTACACGCAGAGCGGCGAGACCTACGAGGTCATTGGGCGCAGCATGGTGCAGGTGACGGGTGATGCACACACCTACGGCACGTTCATCCTTTTGGATACCGCCGTTGTAGAGACGGGGCGCGCCCCGTCTCTACTGATCGACCGCAGCGGTACAGGCGATTTCCCTACTGGTGAGATGGAACAGATATTGTGTTCTGGCAGGGATAGTGCAGGACACTACATATACAACAATGTGCATTGGGACACCGACCAAAGCGGGCGCGATTTCTTCTGCTTTGCCGTTACGATGCCGGACACCATGGGCATGCCGAAGTCGTTGGTGGTGAACGGTTCTGGAGACAATGGAACGGCACAAGACAACGAAATGCATAACGACCGTAGAGACGCGATTAATCGCGTCTCTACAACAGACAACGATGCCTCATCCCCAAAATCATCGGCCAATGGAAATTCCTCATCACTGATTCCTCATTACAAATTATTGCCCAACCCCAACCACGGGAATTTCACCGTGGAAATCTCCTATCCCGATGCGCAGGATGTGACCGTCACGGTGTACGATTCCGACGGACGACTCCTGCTTACCATGAATGGCAAGGGGCAATCCGCTTACCGTTTCGAGAACTCCGTGCCCACCGCAGGGCACTACCTTATCGACATCACCTCGACTTCTGAACATAAGACCCTCAAAATGGTAGTCAACTAACCACATAATATCACATAAAAATCAGGCATAAACCAACAAGAAAAGTATTAGCATGAAACAATATCTGCTCACCATAATCGCGGTGCTGGCCGCCATTATTCTCGCCCTGTTCTCATTTGACACGGCGAACAACCAGTATTCAACCCGCTCCTACAAGACATACAGCTACAATTCTGCTCCAAATGCTTTGAGCGGTACTGGGGACGGGGCGTTGTCCGTCTTTCAAGAAGACAATGCGGGCGGTGCCGTTGCACCTCTGACAGAGGCGAATCCAACGGCTGGAAATCTTTCCGCATTACCTGAAGCGGGTTCCCCATTGAGCGCACCGCCTGCCATGCTGGCAACTACATCAATGATGGAACTCACCCCTGTGCAGCTGCCGCCGCTTGACGCGGGCATGGTGAACGTGACGGGAGGATTTGACAGAAACGGTCAGACTGCAGGCTACAGGGTGAACCCTCGCCCAGGCGAGTTCGCCATTGCCGTGCCTTACGACCCGTCATTGTTGCCGCAGGGCTTCACAGAGGACGACATACAGACCTACGTCTATGACAGACAGTATCACAGATGGATTGCCATCCAGCGCGATTCCGTGAACGAGGCGGAGCTGCTGGTCTGCTCGCGGTTCAGACCGTGGGAAAAAGGGCTTCCCCACACGCAGAATGATTTGTCCAACCCGCAGGACGCGCTTTCGCAGGTGCAGGACATGATGTCGTTCGCCTCGCAGGGCGAGGGTGGAGGCGATTCCCCGCTGGACTTCATCAATGCGGTGCTGAAGACCCCGGAGATGCCGGAGACCTCGGCCTACACGCCCACGAGCATCAAGGAGTTGAAGGCTGCCGACCCATTGGAGGGCTTGACGTTGATGTAGCCGCCCACAGCCAACAACAGCGGCACGGCGAATTTGAGTTATCCTATTGAGATTCCCGCCGGACGGCAGGGCATGCAGCCCAGCCTCGCGCTGACCTACAGCAGCAGCGGCGGCAACGGCTGGTTGGGCATAGGCTGGGACATTCCCATCCCTTCCATCACCGTGGAAACAAGATGGGGAGTGCCGAGATATGACCAGAGCAAGGAAAGTGAGGTGTATGTGTATGAAGGCGAGCAGCTTGTGACAAGAAAGCCAAACGGCGAATTCCGTGAAATGCCACACCGCACCAACCAATGGACGGGCAGGCACGACCTTGACCAAGATGGCCACGAACAATTCTTTCCCCGCAAGAACGAGGCCTTCGACAGCATTGTCAGGCATGGAGACGGTCCAGCGAACTATTGGTGGAGTGTGACGCATAGGAACGGAGTGACGGACTATTATGGGAAGAGACATGGAAGTGCCACTGTGGATTACAACAGCGTGCTCTGTGATCCGATAAAACATAACATCGCACAATGGATGTTGACTGAGAGTGTGGATCCTAACGGCAATTGGGTCCGGTATTATTACAGTAAGGAAAGCCAGAAAAGCGTGACAGGGGAAAGTACAAACTACGGCACACAGGTATTTCTGGACAGCATCATATACACAGGCCATGACAGTCTGTCGGGAAAGTACTCAGTGAGATTTAACCGGCACAACACACCACGACGCGACATCATCACAAACGGAAGATATGGCTTTCGAGAAGTGACGGCCGTCACCTTATGCAATGTGGAGGTACTTTACAATGGTTTCATTCTGAGAAGGTATTATTTTGTAACAGAAAATACACGTGAAAGCAACTATAAAACAAGACTGACAGATCTTGTGCGTATGGATCCGCCCATTCAGTTTATTCCATGCGACAGTATTTTTAAAGCAAAATTTTGGGTCGTAGCAGACAGTGGAGATGTGGAAGGGTCTTTCGGGAAAAACAACATGTTGCGGTATAATTTCTCATATTTTGACTATCCTAAGCCAGACTCTCTTTTTGGAAATATAGTAAAGATAGATTTGATTAATGATTATATCCAGTCCTCTTTTGACAACAATGATCACTATGCAACAGCCCTTGGTGCAACCTCTAGCAAAGACTGGAGCATAGGTGGAACTGTCTGTTTCGGTATAGGCGAGGATTGTTTTGAAACCAATAATTCAGTAGGTGGCAATTTCACTTATTCCCGCTCCCGCAGCAAAGGGTTGCTCACCCTGATTGACATAGATGGAGACGGACACGCTGACAAGGTTTTCAAAAAGGATAGAAACATCTATTACAGGAAAAATATTGCTGATGATGAGTACCATTTTCACTACGGGAACGAAGAGATTATGCTAAAAGGGGTGTCCGATTTCTTGGACGTGGTCGGGAACACGCCTTCATTCGGAGTCCAGGGTGATTTCGAAAGTTTTGGTGCTAATGGAGGAGTTCCTGTCTCCATTAGCGACACAAAGGTCTTTTTTGCAGATGTGAATGCGGATGGACTACCGGACATAGTCACAGACAAAGGTGTTTATTTTAACAACCTTGATGAAAACGGAAATGTGACTTTTTCTTCGGAGCAGGCTATGCAGTCAGATTCTCCTATCCCTGAAGACAGCTCGTTTATCACATCATCGGCTTTCGGAAGCTGCGGCGGAATCATTTATGATGGGTATGTAAACGAGAATATTTTGTGTGACATTGATTATGGCATCATTACAGAATCAATAAATAAAACAGGAGACAGTGCTGTTTACAGACGTATAGAACAGCTAGCAAACAACGGTTACACGGTATTGGACTATACAGACTCTACCGTCACATACCGTATCTCGGACACCATTCAAACTGTGGTGAATTGCGCCCCGCTAACCAACGAACCAGATTTGGATGCTGTGAGGGTGTGGGTGGTTCCTCAGGGAGGAGAAGTTGAATTGACATCCACCATAAAGATGGTGGAAGACATGTCTGAAAGTGCAATTCAAAGTCGGCATGCCGATGGTGTGACCTATGTAGTGCAATACGATTCTAATGTGGTCATAAACGGGTGCTCTCTCTCATCAGATACTTCCTTCATTATCCGCGAAATTAATTTGGATTTCAATGATGAGGTTACATACTCTGTAAAAGACACATTCATAGTGGATAACAGCGGCATATTGTTCTTCAGATTGCAGTCAGGACAAAGCAGACTCGCTGACAGGGTGATTTGGCAGCAGAATATACGTTTCCTTCACGAAAATGCGACATATAACTCAGAAAGTGATTTCGTCCTGACAGGAAGCACTCGTTTCCAAGCTCCTAAAAACGGGACAGTATCTGTCACAGGCAATCTTGAACGGTTGAGCTACACCGGATCCAGCAATTATTGCAATCTTAATGTAGTTAAAAACGACACAATAAAAGAATCAGTGCCGCTCGGCTTAAATACTACTTCAATCCCTGTCAGCACAGATTTCAGAGTGGATGCCAATGATTCTGTAACTATTTTGATTTTGGCTAACAACGATAACATGGACTGGGGAAATGTCTCATTTATCCCAGAACTTCTGTTTACACCAGATACGACGGATAACAGCATGCCCCTTGTGGATGAAATCACCTGCTATCCCGCTGTGATAAGGGATATCACATTCGACACATATTCCCCGAAGAGAGATTCTCTGCAATATTGGTTCGGTTCCCTATACAAAGGATGGGGGCAGTTCGCCTACAACAACAATTTTCCGAACAGTGCCAACTTGCCCATTGATCTGACACGACTTGTAATTCCCTCTGTGATAATAGGAGACCAAACAGACTTTAACCAGACAAACCTTAACAACACCATCAATTCAAACAATTACAGCATTGACACTACTATTAATGCTGTGGATTCTATGGCAAGCATGACTGTGGAGGAAATGACTGCCGACTTTGGCAACTTTTACAATCCACTTTCTGACAGGACTAGCTGGGTGGCCATGATATATGACGGTGAACATGAGGCTTACGCTGGTTTCGGACATACCACTTTTATCACGCGTGAAGGAGCGCAAAACACCCGTCAACAGGTGGAAATCCCATACGAGGAGGACGACGCAGAAAATGATTATGACGAAAATGAAAATCCTCTAACAGAAATCCCTGAATATGACGATGTCTTGCCGATGGGACCTGACGGAGCAATGATGAAACATGTCAGGAAAAGGAGTGTCTCAACGATGGGAAATCTAGGAGCAGGCTGGTCAGGCGGGCCTAACTTGTCTGTCTCTCTATCCGTAGGCGCCAATGTAATAACCTCCGACTATGTTGACCTCAATGGAGACCGCTATCCCGATATCATGGTGAAGAATTCTGTGCAATATACCCGTCCATGGGGTGGAGTTGACACAAATGTCAGTTCGCTTCTTCTTGAAGACAAGCATTTAAGTAAATCAGTAGTATATTCTTTTGGCAAAACAGCAGGCGGCAATTATCCAGACCCCTACAAAGAGGAAGGTAACAATCCACCATCCTCGAAAATAGCTTTTCGAGGTGCTTCCGCTTCTGGAAGCTATGTTCGCGGCGGGGACGATATTACCCTGCTGTTTGCTGACATTAACGGCGACGGCCTGCCCGACCAGATATGGGGGGCAAAAAACAAGGTGTCCCTCAACACAGGGTATGGCTTTGAAACTTCGGAGACTTGGGAGATTCCCAATGTACGTTGGGGGAAAAGCAATAGTTTCTCCCGTAGTGGAGGGACTTCATTCAGCTGTAACCAAAACAGCATTGCTGCCGGTATTGGGAAGAACGGTGCCGAGAACCACAACAAGACCTATCTGATGGATTTCAACGGAGACGGACTTCCAGACCACGTAGAGGTGGATTGGAATAAGATAACTGTGAGGTATAACTACGGTAATGGAAATTGGAGCCCTGTTGGTGAAGATATCCAGAATATACACAGCATAAGCGGCAGCTTGTCTTTCAGTAAATCAAACAACATTGCCTTTACGTTGGGTTGTTTCTGGCTCACATTTAAATTCACTGTTGGAGCACAGGTTTCCCTCATGAACAAATCGTTTACCACTGATGTGGCTCAACTCACAGACATCAATGGTGACGGTTATCCCGATTATGTAACCTCTGACAATGAATTTTCCATGAGTGTCCGATACAACAAGGCGGGAAAGACCAACCTACTGCGAAAGGTCACCAATTTTACTGGCAGTACCATAACCCTCGACTATGACATGCCACTCTCCTCCTACGAAAAGCCTAACCGGGACTGGACGCTTGCCAGCGTGGAGATGGAGGATCCCGCCACGCCCGCAGGAGGAGGACGAACATTGACAAAATTTGAGTATGGGAAACCCTATTACAACCGTTTTGAGCGAATGGATTTCGGATATGACTCGATTATCATTAAGCAATATGACACTGAAGGCGGAGACACATTATACCGTTATACGGTGGAAGTGTATGAAAATCATAACTATACCAAACGTGGACGTAAGACATACGATTGTCTGCTCGATGCAGCAGGACGTAAATTCGTGGAACACGAATACGATGCTTACATCTATCATTGGCAGGAGAGTCTGCCTGTAGATAATGAAGATTGCGCATCAGCGGATCTTTTCGTACGCGATGAGGTATGCCGTACAAACTATTACGAAGGATTGCAACTTCCGAAAGTGGTTTCGCAAGAATCGCGCAGATATGACAATCGCAGAAATATCATACGCTATACCTACGAGGGTGACATTACGCATAACCAGGAACTTTTCACTGCGAAGATTGACTATGCCAAGGGGATGCCTCATAATTTGATTTCCCTGCCAGTTATAATCGAAGTGAAAAATGCGGACAGCACTGTTATGCAGCTTAAGACATCTTCCTACTCTGATACAGGGAAGCTCAAGCAATTGGTCACTTACTCCTCTCCAAACGATTCCTCTGTATATAATTTCTCATACGACAATTTCGGCAATCTTGTCTCTTCTGAAATGCCAAAGAACAAAAATAGCCAGAGACTTCGGTATTCTTACCAATACGATACGGTGACTCGCACTTATCCTGTGTTGGTACGTAATGAATCTTTGGGCTATTATTCCGAAACGGAATATGACCTCCGTTTTGGCAAACCAACAAAAACAGTGGACATCAACCGTAACGAGATGCGCTACACCTACGATGATATTGGCAGACTAAGTACAGTAACCGCTCCCTATGAAATTGAACACGGTGTGCCTTGGACTGTCCGACACGAATACATAGCCCACCATTACGGAGTGCGTGAAATTTGGATGTATAACCAAACCGAACCTCTGTTCTCTTGGGCGCGCACATCGCATTACGACCCACAGGACTCGACAAACAATATTTGTACCGTAGTTATCACTGACAATCTTGGACGACTTTTGCAGACCAAGAAGGATGCTGAAATCAATGGAGTAGAACAAAGCATTGTTTCTGGCAGAATGTTCTACGATTGTTTTGGCAGAACCACGAAGCAGTATATGCCAATAGCAGAGGCTAACCTTGTTGACACTTCCTTCTATCCGTCTTTTGGTTCAGGTTCACATACATTAATGCGGTATGACATAATGGATCGCCAAACATTTCAGCGCCAACCATACGGGTATGTCACCACTATCTCATACGGTTTCGACACTTGTGACGGACATCAATGTCTTTGTACTGCCATGACTGACCCTATGGGCAACACAGTGAAAACGCTCACCGGCACGCTCGGGCAACAGATCAAACAGATTGCTCCCATGAACACCGTGACGAAGTTCGAGTATGACTGCTTGGGACGGCTCAAAAAGAGCACCGACCCCGACAACATCAGCACCTATTACACCTACGACATGCTCGGACGGCTGACGAAGCGCATCCATCCCGATGCTGGGGACGACCGCTACCATTATGACGCTGCCGGAAACATGACGGCGCACGTCAACGCTTTGGGAGATTCTGTTATTTACCGCTACCATTACAACCAACTCACGGATGTGGAATTCCCGCGCTATCCCGCCAACAATGTGCATTATAAATATGGAACAAATACAGCCGCCGATATCAACGCAGTGGGTAAGATCGTCGGTCAGGAGGATGCCTCTGGCTGGCAGACTTTTAAATACGGCAAACTCGGTGAGCTTACGTATAATTTTCGTACTTTTGCGCTTCCGTTTGACAATCAAACATATTCTTTCAGAATGATGTACCGTTATGATTCATACAACCGCATACAAAGCATGACCTACCCAGACGGGGAAGTGGTGAGCTATGACTACAATAGGGGCGGCATGCTCAAGAGCGTGTTAGGGAACAAAAATGGTGTGGCTTATCGGTATATTGACAGTATCTGTTACAACAGATTTGAACTTCGGGATTCAGTTTTTTACGGCAACGGCACGTGGACCTGTTATATTTATGATTCATTACAGCGGCTTTCCTGTTTGCGCAGCTACGAAGGTTATGACTCCCTTATGCAGAACATCACATATACCTACGACAGCGTGGACAATATCATCCTCATTGACAATTCTGCTACCAAGTTGACGAACGGTCTTGGCGGCACATACAGAAGCCGTTATACCTACGATAGCTTGTATCGTTTGACAAAATCGAATGGATATTGGCCTGAAACAAATCATTTGAGTTTCCAACAGGAAACAGAATATCATTCCAATGGCAGGATAAAAAGGAAGTTTTTGACAGCAGATGTTCTGATTAATGGAATCGGATCTAGGATCAATTATGACAACATTTACAAATATGAGGATCCTCAACAACGCAATACATTGACCATGATCACAGCACCCGAAGAAGAGCCCAACTCCATTCCCATGTACCCAGGGGGGAGCTCACCATCCGTTCTGCAAAAATTTTTATGGGATGCTTGCGGAAATATGATCATGCATACTAACTATGCTTCAGACAATTTTTATCATCGTTTGCTCTGTTGGGACGAACAGAACCGCTTGCATGGTGTTGTGGACAAAAAATATGTTTCGTATTACCAATACGATGCTGCAGGTAATCGTACATACAAACTGACAGGGGGCGGGAATATGCAAAGCATCAGCGGAGAGTGGCAGTATTTATACCAATTAGACAATGCCACGCTTTATGCATCCCCCTATTTAGTAGCCACAGAAAAAGGATATACTAAACATTATTACGCTGAGACAGAGCGTATAGCAAGCCGAATTGGTGGAGGTGGATTAAGTGATGTTGAATCCCCGATAGAAGGCAGCAATACAATTAGAATTAAAATAGTGGCAAATGAGGGATTGTTGAAGAATTTGCTTGAAAATTGTTTAAAAACAAACTATTATGAAGCCATACCTGTTTTAACAAATCTCTATCTCTTTCATGATTCCGTAAACTCAGAATTTGAATGTTATTGGTATCATCCCGATCACTTGGGTAGTAGCAGTTGGGTCACCGACACAGGGGGACATGCTGTTCAGCACCTACACTACTTGCCTTGGGGCGAGGAATTAATAAACCAAAAAAGCAGTTCCTTCAATGGTGTCCGTTTCACCTTCTCCGCCAAAGAACGCGACTCCGAAACCAGCCTATCTTACTTTGGGTCAAGATATTACTCCTCCGACCTGAGCATCTGGCTGAGCGTTGACCCACAGAGTGACAAATATCCTTCGCTTTCGCCTTATACGTATTGTGCGGATAACCCGGTGAAGTTGGTGGATCCGGATGGGGAGGATATAGATCCAGAAAGTATGCTGGCGTGGAACACTCTCAAATCGGATATAATAGGTCGCAAGAATTTCCTGAAGCCATTTGCAATACTCAACAAGGCCACACATGGAATTCTGTGTAATAAAGAAACAGAAAGATACAACAGCCTTTGTAACACATTAAATTCCATGGAGGATTTGGAGTACAGTGATCAGTTGTATAGATTGGGATCTATCGAAGGTTCTGTCGGCAATGTTACTTTTAATGATGATGACGAATCCCTTACCATCAATTACTGTAATACAGCTAATTTCATCCATGAAATGACACATTGTGTTCAATTTGAGAGAGGTGATATAGGTTTCTTCAAAGGCAAAGGTGCTCAGGCTTTTACCGATGTTTACGATGAGATTGAGGCCTATACGGCACAAGCAGCCTATGATCCAACCACTATACCTAATTATAGTAAACGATACACACCCCTCACCCCTCAATGGATCAAGCACATGAAATATAGTGACGGTGGATATATATACTCAAATTGTGGACTAATTCGATATGATGGCAATGTTACAGCGTCCGACATGAATAGAATTTTTACGAAGTTTTTTGTGCCTCTTGATTTTGAAGGGAAACTGCGAGAACAACCAGGGGCCTATTTCAAATAATTAGTTTTATGAATAGATTATTGTTACTACTACTCTTCATTTTTTGTGTGTCAAATTATGTATTGCCACAATGTGAACATTATTTTGTCGTTCATGTTTCAAATCAAAATGAATATACTCTCAAAGTGTTGCAACTAAGCGATGATAGTACGTATTGGTATAAATCATTTTTTTGCAATAAAATCGGTATATGGACACGTATAGATTCCAGTGCGGGAATATGGTCAATAATAAACAAACAGACTATAGAACTAAAAACATACGATTATATCGCAGCAGACAACGAAACAAAAAAATTGCTACGCATATTAAATGGACCGGATTACATGTCTTTTTCGTATATGACATTGACGATACGTAAACATCACTTAATCAACAAAGAGTATTCTGTTCAACCGTTTGTTAGATGGAAAAAATTAAAGATTAATAATCAAGATAGAGATAGAATAAAGAAATATTTGGAGGATTCTATAGGACTCCGATTATAATCTCTAAATTTCGGACACGGCAAGTAAAACAACAAATTAAGGATTTCACCCCATCAAAATCCGCTATGCCCACCCCCACATATAGCCCGCTGACCCCGCAGACACACGCAAAATGCCTGCGGACAAATACGCGCAGATACCCGCATACGCGGAGACTTTCCGTGCGATACGCGGAGACTTTCCGCGCAATACAAGGGATCCCCATCACAATTGTGAATTGTCATATCGGACTTTTCGTATTTTTGCCGCCCGAATAATCGAGCTGAAAATATGTCAAAGATACCGAGAACTCCTCTGAAAGACAGACCGTTACCGAATTATTCCCGGAAAGAGGAATTTCTGAATTGCGCCAGTCATGCCGTTGGCGTGGTCTGCGCCCTCGTGATGATGGGAATGGTGGTGCACGCCTCGCTGCAAAGCCAAAGCATGCTGGCACTGGTCAGCAGTGTCATCTACGTACTCTCCGTACTCGTTATGTTCCTGGTTTCCAGCATCTACCACGGACTTCCGAAAGGGATGCCAAAACAGGTGATGCGGGTGGTCGATCATTGCGACATCTTCTTCACCATCGCGGGCACCTACACGCCCATTATGCTTTTGGGCGTACTCAAAGTCAACCCTCCCATGGCGTGGTCGATTTTGGCCGTTGAATGGATTTTTGCTGTCCTCGGCATTGTCCTAAATGCCATTGACATCAAAAAATACGCGAAATTCTCCATGATTTGCTACTTGGCCATGGGCTGGTGCGTGATTATCAGTCTGCGCGACACCGTCACCGCCATGACGTGGCCGGGCTTCGCCTGGATTCTCTACGGCGGCGTGGCCTACACCATCGGCGCCATTCTCTACCTCATCGGCAAGAAAAAACCTTACCGGCATTTTCTTTTCCACCTTTTCGTACTCGCCGCCGCCATTTTGCAATTCGTTGGGGTTTTTGAATATTTGTTGTAAGGCTGTTAGCTGTTGACTTTTGACTTTGACTATTGACTATTGACTTTGACCTTGAACTTGAAACTTGAAACTTGAAACTTGAAACCCTAACCCTAACTCCCTACTCTCTATTCCCTCGACCCTCGACCCTTGACCCTCGACCCTAAACACACAAGCAGCAGCAGGAAGGCCACCCATTCCATCGTCCAAGCGGCGGAAAGGAAGGGCTTTCGGTAGGTGAAGACGATTTTTTGCGTGCCTTGGGGGACTTGTACGGACATCATGGAACAGTTGATGCGGTGGATCTCCAATGCGCGGCCATCAGCATCACAATGCCAACCAGGGTAGAAATTCTGCGCAAGGACGAGCGGTCGGGACTCTTTCACATTGGTTTTCAATACAATATAGCCGGGATCAAATTGCACAATGGTCGCAGATGAAGTCGAATCCTGATAAACACCTACTCTTTCTTGTTGCTCAACGTAGGCGGTATCCTCGTTCAAAATGTGGGCAACCGTATCGAAGACGACCGTTCCAGGGAAGAAGGCGATAGGTAAATCCATATTCCGTTCTTGACCGTTTTCAAAATAGGGTTGCTGCATTTTATCGAAATTACTGAGCATGAAAGGGTTATAACTCTCCCACTCCACCTGTTTGAAGAACGATCCGGCATTTTTCCACAACAAATGCGGGTCAGGGTCCTGAATGGCAGAGGCGTTGCTCAGCCGCTGTGGGACAGTCTGTGCACGCGGTTGGGTGATTCGCGCCAAATCCTGATGCCGCAATTCCTTATTATAGACAGTATATGGAGCCGTCACCGCCACATGTAATATCAAATCAGTCAACAAGATAAGCAACAACAAGCAGAATGCCTGACGGAATTTCAAGAATCGGAAAATGAGTATGGGGAGTAGAGATATGGCAAACGTCATCACCGCTTCTATCTTCAATTTGTGGAAGAAAGTATGCGGGAAAATGTCGCTTTCCCACCTTTTGCTGATTGGCAAACTGACCATCAGCAGTACGACAAGTGACACTACGGCTACCATCAACATGGTTATAGTCAATATTTTACGCACCTTCTCATCTCCTTTCATGATGGCATCAAAACCTATCGCAGCGAAAAGCAGTATTGAGATAATGAAGATAATCCGCATCAACGTAGGGATGCGCATCAACGGTACCAACGGCAACGTGTAGAACGCCCATTTGTGGAAGGGTAACATCCGGCCGTAGGCGAACAGCAATGAAAGAACTCCTAACCCTAACAAAAGCCATAGCATGCGGCTACGGTTCCGACACACTCCGACCACAAACAAAGCCAACGTGAAGATGCCCACATAAAGACTACGCATGGTGATATCCGAGGACATAATAGTGGGTTCCGTCGTGATGGTATAGGGAAACAACAGGGAAGTCAGTGACGGAAAATCGTGCGAAATCTGCGAATAATCAAGCGATTGCCCGCGTGTGATCCACGGTTTGACTTCAATGAAGGAGATGATGGTGGGTAACGAAAGTACCACAAAAAGCAGCACAGCCATTGCGCCAAAGAGACAAATATCGCGCAAATGACGGGAATGCTTAGTCTTGATATCGTGGAACGCCATCGCCAAAATGAGGGCTGCAACAATATAGACAAATCCAAAACTGAATCCGGGATATCCGCCCGTGAACATCAGCGAGGCAAAAATGGCGGTAAGGGCAGCGGGTCGCCAGCCCGGAGTGCGCAACAGTCGTAATGTGCTGTACATCAACCACGGGAGCCATGCACCAGCTATTATCCACGACAGATGCTGCGCATTTCCCACGAAAAAGCCAGACATCAGGTAAGCGAACGCACCCACGAATGCAGCAGGACGGGAGACGTTGAAATGTCGGCACAAGCAATAAAGACCCCAACCTCCAACAAAAACGTGCAACATGAACTCTATAGCGCACCAAATGGAGTGATAAGGACCAAAAATCGCAAAAATCCGTGCCGGAATATAAAAAACGCCCGTCTGAGGGTCCGCATGAGCAGGTGTTCCCATCATCTGGTAGGGATTCCACAGCGGGGAAAGGTGATTCCTCAAACAATCTATATGAAAATAACGTTGCGGGAAAAATTCGTTGTAGAAATCATGAATGCATGGATGAAATAAGAAACCAGCGTATGCCACCACGGTAATCACGAGCAGCAAGCCGATATAGACCACATCCATTTGTCCTATCTTTCGAAATTTTTCCGACATGATTTATCACATTGAATCACAACTATTTATGCATCCACATTCACCACACAACGCACTTTCTTGAAATCGGGAATCTGTTTGAACTGCCGTAGTATTTCTGCCAGCAATTGCTTCTTGGCGGAGAGAGAGTGGTCGCGGGGCAGCTTTAGCCAGAAGTCCTGAAGGAAATAGTTCTGGATACGTGCCACCAGCGGCGCGGCGGGTCCCATCACACTGCCGGCAAACGCTCCGCGCAACATTCCTTGCAATTGCATCGCGGCGGCCAAAACGGTCTGTTCCTCAGGATGTTTCAGCGTAATCTTGACCATGCGCGTGGCAGGCGGCAAATGGAAGCGCAACCGCTCTTCAATCTGACTGTGGTACATTGCAGCAAAGTCGTTGGTTTCCACATACTTGAGTGCGGGGTGGTTAGGTTGGAACGTCTGGATAACCACCTTGCCCGGTACCTCCTTGCGTCCCGCGCGACCGCTCACCTGCGACAGCAACTGGAACGCTCGCTCAAAGGCTCTGAAATCCGGGAAAGAGATGAGCGCGTCGGCGTTCAGGATGCCCACCACACTCACGCGGTCGAAATCCAGCCCCTTGGTCACCATCTGCGTACCTACCAAAATATCCGTTTTATGCTGCTCGAAATCCGTAATAATCTGTTGGTAAGCGTTTTTCGAGCGCGTAGTATCCATGTCCATACGGGCAATGCGCGCCTCAGGGAAGATGGCCGCTAAAGTATCCTCAACTTGCTCAGTACCAAATCCTTTCATCTCAATATCGGTACTATGGCACGTCGGGCACTCGTGCGGCACTTCAATAGCATAACCGCAATAGTGACACTTCAGCAGGTTTGTCTTTTTATGGTAGGTCAAGGTCACGTCGCAATACTGGCACTTGGGCATCGACTCGCAGGTATGGCAAATCATGCGCACCGCATAGCCGCGTCGGTTTTGGAAGAGGATAATCTGCTCCTTGCGTTCCAACGCCATCGCCATCTGCTCAATCAGAAAGTGCGAGAAGAGTCCCTGCACTTCGTGACGTTTAGTGGCCATATTCATGTTAACAGTGTATATATCAGGAAGATGGCTATCTGCATATCGCTGCATCAGCTCCACAAGCCCAAATTTGTGCAACTGCACGTTAAAGTAGGTTTCCACCGATGGCGTAGCCGTGCCCAACAGCACTTTTGCCCCGTGAATCTGTCCCAACATTACAGCAGCATCGCGCGCATGATAGCGCGGGGCGGGATCCACCTGCTTATAGGAAGAGTCGTGTTCTTCATCCACAATTATCAGTCCTAAGTTCTTGTAAGGCAGCAACAAAGCTGAACGCGCACCCAAAATCAGCTGATACTTGGCACTGTCGTCCTGTTCGCCGCCACTCAACACGCGGTCCCAAATTTCCACCCGCTCATACTCATTGAAACGGGAATGATACACCCCGACTTTCTCCCCAAAATATTTTCTTAATCGATTGACAATCTGAGAGGTAAGAGCAATTTCAGGCAGTAGATACAGCACCTGTTTTCCCTGCTTCAACACCTCATCTATCAATTTGATATAGATTTCCGTTTTACCGCTCCCCGTCACCCCGTGCAACAGCGTTACTGAAAATTGCTCGAAAGTATGCTTAATCTGCTGACAGGCATTCTCTTGTGGGATAGAAAGTTGCACTTCGGCGGCATTCTCGGCAGAGATATCGACCAATCTGGAAATCACGCGCTCCTCAGACTTCAAAATCCCTTTCTTCAACAATGTTTGCAGGCTACTCGGGTTGATGCTTTCAGTCTTGACGAGCGTTGATTTAGGGATAGCGGCATCGAAATGA